>Ga0102832_1000177_pt1 | contig 160837 bp, 137 predicted proteins | sample EBPBio282013_DNA_FD_88942 | JGI IMG/M metagenome (GOLD analysis project Ga0102832, IMG submission 88942) | Wastewater treatment Type I Accumulibacter community from EBPR Bioreactor in Madison, WI, USA - Reactor 2_5/28/2013_ DNA (Illumina Assembly) | ecosystem: Engineered > Bioreactor > EBPR >... | reverse complement strand
GGTGTGGAAATTCCGGCCAATGATGCTGAGATTTTCACAAAGGGCCACCAGGCAGTAATTGATTGCCTGATGGATGCTAACCCTGATGTTTCATTTTCAATTATCTAATTCAATACTATCATGGCAAAGAAAACAATCAATCTTGACCAGGTTATTCTTAACCCAGACCAAACTGAAGCAATCTTGGAACGCAAGTACAAGCTGAATGAAAAGGGTGGCCCAGTTGTAGAAAACGGCCAACCGGTTATTCTTGAGGAAAAAAAATTTACCCTCAGAGCTGCTTTGATTGCAGCTGTCAACCATTACTCAGATTCTAAAATGGATTTGGGACAAATTGTTGAGCGCGGTAAACTGGTTATCAAGTTAAGAGAATGCAAAGCACAAAGCTTTAGCATTCCCCCAACTATGATTGAACCAATCAAAGAAAACCTGGTACACCTGGGCTATACCCCTTACACCATCCTTCAGGTTGTCGAGGCCCTGGATGGTAAAGCTTCGGCCTAGTTGCTATCCACGCTGTTCTTTGACATATTGTTTCTAAATTAAACTATTACAATAGTCTTTCCGCCTATTACAAGGTCGATTACTCTTTGGTTGGCTTCATCAACCTTAGATTGTTCCAATTGAGTATAAATAGCCTGCATACCTGTTGAAGTGTGACCCATTGCCAGCTCACGAATTTCCTCATGAACTCCAAGTGACGCGGCAATGGTCGCCCAGGTATGCCTGATTCCTTTTGAGGTGAGTTCTTCTATACCCAAATCGGTTAATGCCTCACTAAGTGACCTTCTAAAATTCCTTCTCTTAGTTTCAAAAAGGGTATGGTTATCCTCAATTTTATCTATGGAAACAACTGGCACTAAGAAATCATTCGAGCTTTCAGATATAATGGTTTCAATCTCCTTGGTAATTTTCACAAAAACAGGCTGTTGATTCCCTTTTGACCTGTTTTTATATCTTGTAAATGAAATATATCCATCCTTAATATCTGACTTTTTAAGTCTTGCAACCTCAATAAAATCTGCACCTTGAAGTAAAAACTGAAGCAAAATGGTATTGAGGGCTAACCGCTTTGAGCCAGAGAAAGATTTCCTTTCATTCCAAATTTTGGTGATAACATTGGACTGAACATTTCTTCTTATTGTTCTTTGCCTTTGCGGCATTAAACCTCTTTGGAATGGGTAGCTATCCTTAGGAAAAAGTCCCATTTTTATTGCCTCGTTAACCCAAACTCTAAAAGTCCTTAGGTATGCTGCTACTGAATTTGGCTTGATTCCAGCTGCAAGTTTATAAACCTTAAAATCTCCAAGTTTTTGGTAGGTGAAATCTGTCCATCTTGCCTCGCGTTGCAACCAATTCTCCAATTGAGCCAATGCAGTTTCATAGGTTTTGGCATTTCCGCTTCTACCAATTTGTTTTTGGGAAGAAACCAGCTTTTCAACAAATGGTCTTATTTGGTCTGAATTGGGCCCCAATGTTAAAGCTGCTTCTATGCGAGCACACAATTCTTTTTCATCGGTCTTCCTGGAGGACAAATCAAGCAAAACTTCCTCCGCATTAAAAACAGCCTCCTGAAGCCTAAAGTTGTACTTCTGGTAATTGGGATGCCCTTTTGTGCATCGGAATGTTCCAAAGTCAAAAAATTTCGCATCTACATAAAAATTTAAGGGGAAAGTGTATTTCTTTCTTTTGTGAATAAGCCTAAGGTAGATTTTAGCCTTACCCTCCTTATTCACATACCCGTTTGAGTACAATTTTACTGAGCTCATTTTGTGCAACTATTGTGCAACAAGGTAGCTATTTTGTTCCTTTTTATACCAATATCAACTTTCAAGACAAGGCACAAAAAAAGCCCAATTGCCTGAGCAATTGAGCTTTACCTTGTGGGCCCTGTTGGGATCGAACCAACTACCCCCTGATTATGAGTCAGATGCTCTAACCGAATGAGCTAAGGGCCCTAATGGGGTGGCGAAAATAGAATATGGAATTGGAATTACCAAAACACAGGCGCTTTTCATCAAAAACCCAACTTAGGTGATGGACTTGCCTCAACTATCTGCTCGAATCATTTCAACTTTACCAGCAAATACACATTCAGCATCGGATACCAATCGTATTTCATAAAAGGCTGGCCCAACTGGTAATTGAATTCTGGGGTATTCATACTTTCGTACACACCCGAAGTACGTAGGCTTGTAGTTGGATTTCCCAGGTAAAACATACCGCAATCAAAGCCAACACCCAAGCGCTTCCCACCCGGAAAAGTTTCATAGCCCATGCCTACATAGGGACTAATTTTAGGCCAGGTCATGTCCAATTTAATACCACCCACTTCATCGGGAGTCAACACCAGCTCCCCCATTTGCATTTCTTGCCGAGGCGTTAAGTCATACTTAGCCATACTGCCATTGTAACTCAACCCAAAGCTGATACGAAAAGGCCGCTTAAATGGAAAAAAATCAACCAAAACAGGTACTGCAAGAACCTGATAGCTTACCGGAAGCTTTTCATTGGGATGCGTCAATGAAAGCTGGTGCTTGCCCTGAAGCTGAACCCCAAAAATTCCTGTTCTTAATCCGATACTCTCAGAATATCGGGTTTGAATGCTCAATCCCGGTCCAAGGCTGCCTGCATTCAACCCAAGAGACCAGGTTTTGAATGGGGCCTGTGGCTTGGTGTTTTCTCCCAAAGAAGGAAACTAAAACAGGCATAAACTTAAAACAATACAGGCGATTGAGCGGATAGAAATCCGATGGTAATTGTGAAGGTTCATAGGTTGTAACTAGGCTTGATTGAACAAGATACCCAATTGGAATCAATTTAAAAAATGAGCAATCAAGGCAATGCATCCAAGTAAACGTTTTACAAACGCTTATTTGAATTTTGCTTCCTTATCTTGCGGCCATGTCGCAAAAGAAACTCTTCCTCCTTGATGGTATGGCATTGGTGTATCGTGCCTATTTTGCTTTCAGTCAAAACCCGCGTGTAACCAGCTATGGTTTCAATACTTCTGCAATTTTCGGATTTACAACCACCCTCTTGGATGTTATTCGCAAAGAAAAACCTACGCATATTGGTGTGGCTTTTGACACTGCCGCGCCTACTGCTCGCCACGAGGAATACGAGCATTACAAAGCCCACCGCGAGGAACAGCCAGAAGATATTACCAAATCCATTCCATTTATCATCCGGGTTTGTGAAGCCCTGAAAGTTCCTTTGCTGATGATGGATGGCTACGAAGCCGACGATATCATTGGTACGCTTGCCAAAAAAGCCGCGCGTGAAAATTTTGAAGTCTTTATGATGACTCCCGATAAGGACTTTGGCCAACTGGTGGAAGAACACATCAAAATCTACAAGCCTGCCCGTTTGGGAAACGATGTAGAAATTCTTGGCGTTGAACAAATTTTAAAGAAATGGGAAATTGAACGGGTAGATCAGGTAATCGATATCCTGGGGCTTTGGGGCGATGCCGTTGACAATATTCCCGGTGTGCCCGGAATTGGCGAAAAAACGGCCAAGGTATTGGTTCAAAAATACGGCAGCATTGAAGGTTTATTGGCAAATACCCACGAACTAAAAGGAAAGCAAAAAGAGAATGTTGAGAATAACCGCGAACAAGCTCTGCTATCCAAACGTCTTGCCACCATTGATATCCAAGTTCCTGTTGAGCTTGATGAACAAGACCTGCTAGTAGAAGCTCCCGACAAAGAAAAAACTGAAAAACTCTTTGCAGAACTGGAGTTCCGAACACTACTTAAACGCCTATTTCCTGACTCGACAACTTCAGCAGCTCCAGCGCAGGCAGCAGGCAGTTTTGATTTATTCAACCAGGGACCTTTGCAAGAAAAAGAAAAGCCACAAGCACCTGCAATCCTTGCTCCTAGCGAAACTGAAGAAGAAACTACGCCGCGCTTAACCATTGAACAAGTTCCGCATACTTACAAGGTTGCAGCCAGCCAAGAGGAACATCTGAGCTTAATCCAGGAACTGCTTCAACAAACGGAAATATGTTTTGATACCGAGACCTCACAACTGGAAAGCACAGAAGCTTCCATTGTTGGAATGTCGTTTGCCTGGAAAGCACACGAGGCCTGGTATATTCCCTTTCCCGATGATGAAAACCAAGCCCGTGAAATTTTGGAATGCTTCCGTCCGGTTTTTGAATCGGAGCATATCACCAAAATTGGACAAAACATCAAGTACGACCTCAATATTCTCAAGAATTACGGACTCGACTTAAAGGGACCCTTGTTTGATACCATGCTGGCACATTACCTGATTGAGCCAGACCTGCGCCACAACATGGATTACCTAAGCGGCATTTATCTCAATTATGAACCGGTAAGCATTGAAACGCTTATTGGCAAAAAAGGCAAAAACCAATTGAGCATGCGCGATGTGGCCTTCGATAAAATCAAAGAATATGCTGCTGAAGATGCAGATATCACCTGGCAACTCAAGCAAAAACTAAATCCTGAACTTGACGCCCGGGAGGCGAGAACCCTTTTTGAAAGCCTCGAGGTTCCGCTTATTCATGTACTAAGCGATATGGAACTGGAAGGAATTCGCATCAATCCTGAATTCCTGAAAAACTACAGCAATGAATTGGAAGGCGAAATTTCTATTTTGGAGAAACGGATTTTAGAATTGGCAGGAGTGCCCTTCAATATTTCATCGCCTAAACAATTGGGTGAAGTTTTGTTTGAACACCTGAAGCTTGACCCCAAAGCCAAGAAAACCAAAACCGGTCAATACCAAACCGGTGAAGATGTATTGCAGGGTCTCAGCGAACATGAAATTATTCGCTGTATTTTGGATGTACGTCAAATGCAAAAACTCAAATCAACTTATGTTGATGCATTACCAGGCATGATTAATCCCAAAACAGGTAGAGTTCATACCTCCTTCAATCAGGCTGTAGCGGCAACAGGCCGTCTCAGCTCAAACAATCCCAACCTGCAAAACATTCCCATCAAAACCGATAGGGGACGCGAAATTAGAAAAGCCTTTGAACCCCGAAACAAAGAGTTTGTATTGCTTAGTGCCGACTATTCACAAATTGAATTACGCATTATTGCGGCAATAGCCAAAGAAGAAAACATGATTGAAGCCTTCAAACAAGGACTCGATATTCACCAAGCTACCGCTGCAAAAGTATTTGGAAAATCTTTGGAAGAAGTGAGTCCAGCTGAACGCCGAAATGCCAAAGCTGTAAACTTTGGACTTATTTACGGACAAACGCCTTTTGGATTGAGTCAGAGTTTGGGCATTCCGCGCAAAGAAGCACAGGCCATGATTGACGAATACTTCAAGCAATATCCGGGCATACGTAGTTACATGAGCGAAACCATTGAATTGGCAAGGGAAAAGGGCTATGTGCAAACCATTTTGGGAAGAAGAAGGTATTTAAAAGACATCAATTCGGCCAATTTCACCGTGCGGGGATTTGCAGAACGAAACGCCATCAACGCACCCATTCAAGGCTCTGCAGCAGATATGATTAAAAAGGCCATGATTAACATTCACCGCCGCATGAAAGAAGAGCGCAACAAGCTTCCTCATTCACGCATGATTTTGCAGGTGCATGATGAATTGGTATTCGACGCCCACCACTCGGAAGTTGATTACCTCAAGCAATTGGTGGTTGAAGAAATGGAAAATGCCTTGCCAATGGAAGTGCCCATTAAAGCAGAAGTAGGCACCGGCAACAACTGGCTGGAAGCGCATTGATCAAATATGCTTCAAGGTTAATAAAATCTAATACCTTAAAACTACTAAATAAGTATTGCCAAATGTAATCTACCCAAAAATCCTGGCAAACTAAATCAATGAACCCAGCTCACATATCCAAGCCCCGAAGGGGCGACACCCCTCAACTAGGGGCGAAGTCCATAGCTACCAAGCTCATCCTAATGCAAAAGCCCCAAAGGGGCGTAATCCCTCAACTATGGGCGAAGTCCATAGCGACTAAACTCATCCTAATACAAAAGCCTCGAAGGGGCGTAATCTTTCAACTATGGGCGGAGTCCATAGCGACTAAACTCATCCTAATGCAAAAGCCCCGAAGGGGCGTAATCTTTCAACTATGGGCGAAGTCCATAGCGACTAAACTCATCCTAATGCAAAAGCCCCGAAGGGGCGTAATCTTTCAACTATGGGCGAAGTCCATAGCGACTAAACTCATCCTAATGCAAAAGCCCCGAAGGGGCGTAATCCCTCAACTATGGGCGGAGTCCATAGCTACTAAACTCATCCTAATACAAAAGCCCCGAAGGGGCGTAATCCCTCAACTATGGGCGGAGTCCATAGCGACTAAACTCATCCTAATACAAAAGCCCCAAAGGGGCGCCATCCCCCACCTATGGACGAAGTCCATAGAATCCAAGCCCCAAAGGGGCGACACCCCTCAACTATGGGCGAAGTCCATAGCGACTAAACTCATCCTAATGCAAAAGCCCCGAAGGGGCGTAATCCCTCAACTATGGGCGGAGTCCATAGCTACTAAACTCATCCTAATACAAAAGCCCCGAAGGGGCGTAATCCCTCAACTATGGGCGGAGTCCATAGCGACTAAACTCATCCTAATACAAAAGCCCCAAAGGGGCGTAATCCCTCAACTATGGGCGAAGTCCATAGCGACTAAACTCATCCTAATACAAAAGCCCCGAAGGGGCGTAATCCCTTAACCCTATCAAACCCCTCTACCCAATGGGACAATCACTCATAAAAAACTACATACACCTCGTATTTAGCACCAAGCACAGAATACCAATTATTCATCCTCCGCTAGAAGAAGAGCTCCATAATTACTTAGGAGGCATCTGCAACCGCCTTGGCTGCCCAGTTATTAAAGTAGGTGGATATACCGACCATGTCCATATTCTTTTCAAACTCTCCCAAAAAATCCCATTGATGAAGGTCATAGAAGAATTAAAATCTCATTCTTCCAAATGGATAAAAACAAAAGGAGGAGGATATGAAAACTTTTATTGGCAGAATGGTTATGGTGCCTTTTCCGTTAATCCCAGTCAAGTGGATATCGTAATCGCTTACATCAGCAATCAGCACGAGCACCACAGCAAAAAAAACTTTCAAGACGAGTACCGCGCTTTTCTCAAAAAATACAAGGTGGATTACGACGAAAAGTACATTTGGGATTAATACGATCTTGTCTTTCCGTCATTTGATAAGAACACTTATGACTTCTCATCAAACCAAAAAACAAGGCAACTCACCCAAAGGTTAAGCTCAAATTCAATAATAAAACGGATGCAATTTCAGCTCCGATTTGGTATTCAGTTCAAGTGCAGGAAATGGAACCTTTATCAAAAACAGACTATTGAATAGTTTTCTCAATGCCGGATTTCGGGTTGGAATCTTTGAAAAATCAATATCCAAAGAAAGCAGAAATTGCCTGTACCGGGTAGTTTCCGGAATGGCTTGTCCACGGTAGCGCGTAAGGTTTTTGAATTCGCCAAACATGCCACCTGCGCTATATCCTAATGAAAGACAAAGCCAATTGGGGACCTGCTTATTTGGAACAATTCGATTCAATCCAAAACTCAACCAATAGGTATGTCCATTGTAATCGTAAAACAATTGATCGAAACCTGTTCCCAGATAGCCATTGGCCTGCCTGGCATAAGGTGAAGGTGAAAACGAAAACTTATAAGTTATTACCTGTTCATTAAATGCCAATTCCTGTCCAATAACCAAAGCAGAACCAAGAGTATTGGCAGCCACATCCGACCAAGAGAATCCCCATCCCTCGTACATACCATCCCAAATCTCAATGGGCAATTGCATAAGAAAGCCCATGCTTCCACCAATCCAAATTGCCTGTTTACGTGGCAAGCCTGTCCATAGAAGTGCCTTGTAGCCCAGATAACTTTCCAGATAAGCACCGTAAGCATGTCCACACTTATCAATTTGATTGTAACCCGCCAAATCGTGGTAGTACTGAAAAGGCACACGTGGCACATCCTTGTACCAAACAAACTGCAAATAGGCCATAGAACCGGCATACAAGGAACCCAAACCCGTCGCTACAGGGATAAGGCGATTGTAGCGAATACCATGTTCTGTATTAAAACTCTTTAACTCTTGAGTTGTATCGCTGAAAGTAGAATCAACCTGCGCTATTAGTTCTTGTGAAACCAAGAGAAAGAATGAAAATAACAATCCTTTTGCAGCAGCTTTCATGAAGGAAGAGAAGTTAGGCAAAAACAATCAAATCGAAAATTTTCGTTAGCCTCAAAAACCGTATAATGAAAAGCATCTTTCTTTTGGGATTACTTCTTATGAATTGGACAGTAGGATTGAACTCACAGACTTCAACTAAAGTTCCGCAGGAACTCGAAGCTAAACCTACACTCAAGCATAAAGGAAAAGAGGCCCTGCAATTTTGCAAAACCAAGGACATGAATGAGGAGTTCTGCATTCTAATCGACATGAGTAAGCATTCTGGCTTAAAGCGTTTCTATGTTTGGAACTTCGCTGCTCAAAAGCCTGTTCACAGCTTCTTGGTAAGTCATGGATGTTGCGACAATCCCTGGAGTATGGACTATTCCAAAACCAAGGCAATTTTCAGCAATCGCGATGGAAGCCATTGCTCATCCTTGGGCAAATACAAAATTGGAGCTCGGGGGAAAAGCGCATGGGGAATTGGCATCAATTACCTGTTGCATGGACTGGAAAAGAGCAATAGCAATGCCTTGAAAAGAGCCATAGTATTGCATTCCTGGGAGCAAGTACCCGACGAAGAAGTGTACCCCAATGGAACGCCGGAAGGTTGGGGATGTCCTTGCCTATCGAATCAAAGTCTACGCTTGCTGGATCCGATATTAAGCAAATCAAAAAAGCCATTTCTGCTCTGGATTTTTAATAATTAACAAAAACCCAAAAGAGTAATTCGGTAAACTCTTCCAAGAATTCATCAAATATTAAAAAAACAGTTCTAACCCTTAATCCTTTTACCTGGGCTGTGGTCTAAAATGTTTAATCCTTAACATTACCCAAACCAGAAACCCTATGCATCTTACCCTTAAAGCAATTGGCCTAAGCATATTGTTCTTTCTTTCACAAACATCTGTCCATTCTCAGGTGCCGAATATTCTTTTAGGTAGACCCAGCTCAACAAGTATCACACTTAGCATTTTGGCCAAACAAAACACAAGTTTTTATGTGGAGTATGGTACCGAACCCGGATTGTATTCTCAAATCACAACAAATCAGGATTTAATAGCAGACACTCCATTGGAACTCGACCTCAAAAACCTGCTTCCTGATACGCGGTATTTTTATCGTATAAATTATAGGGTTATTGGAACGGGTAATTTCATTTTCAGTCCGGAATACAGCTTTCATACGCAGCGAAAAGCCGGAAGTAGCTTTGTTTTTACCGTGGAAGCCGATGAACATTTGTATGACAAAAAAGGGGTAGAAAATTTGTACCAAATATGCTTGATGAATCAGGCATTAGACCAACCCGATTTCATGCTCTCATTGGGCGATATTTTTGGAGATGACCACAATTGGTCTACCATAAGTTCTGGAGAATTGGATATACTTCACAAAAATTACAGGCCTTTACTTGGAAGCATTTGTCACTCGATTCCCTTTTATGTTTGTCTTGGAAACCATGAGGGAGAAAATGATTATTACTTCAATAAGAATCAAGGGAACAACTTGTGTGTTTGGGGTACTCAATGGAGAAAATTCTATTATCCAAATCCCTTTCCCGATGGTTTCTATTCTGGGAATACCACAGAAGAGCCTTATGGAATTGGGCATCCGGAGAACTACTATGCATGGACTTGGGGAAATACCTTATTTGTAGTTTTGGATGTTTACAGAGACCAAAATGACTCCAATGTAAAGCCGGGAGCTTGGGATTGGACATTAGGATTTCCTCAATACACTTGGTTAAAAAACACATTGGAGGGTAGCTCTGCAATGTTCAAGTTTGTATTTGCCCATCATATTCGCGGACAAGGAAGAGGAGGAATAAGCAATGCCAAATACTTTGAATGGGGTGGCTATGAACAAAATGGAAGCAACTTCACCTTTGCAGCAAAAAGACCCGGTTGGGCCAAGCCCATCCATCAGCTTTTTAAAGACAATGGAGTCAGCATTTTCTTTCAGGGACATGACCATGTTTTTGCCCATGAAGTATTGGATGGAGTAACGTACCAGGCCTTGCCTATGGCTGCTGATTCAACCTATCATATTGGGATGTTAGCCAATTCTGATGCATATACATCCGATACAGTGGAGGGTTCTGGTCATTTGCGTGTACAGGTTGACCCCAATTGTGTGAAAGTAGATTTTGTTCGCGCCTATCTTCCTGCTGATACCGTAGATGGAAAACATAAAAACAAAGAGGTTGCTTTTAGCTATACCCTTGGAAATTGCTCTACAACAGGCCTTCAACCAAAAAATAAAAAACAAACACAGCTTAATATATACCCCAATCCAGCCCATGACTTCATTGATATAAGCTATTCCGGAAATATAAATCCAAGCACCATCTTTAGGCTGCTTACCAGCCAAGGTCAGGTGGTTGAAGAAACCCCTTTGAACCGGATTGAAACCAAACAGCTTGCAGATGGGATATATACTCTTCAGATGTGGACTGGTGATGTATTTATCCATCAAAAAGTTCTGATTAAGCATACCAACTAAATAGGCTCCATGTTATTTGCTCTAAAACCAAATTGGCAAGCCTTTCGTCTTCTCTTGCTGAACTGAATGATTTTACAGAATTGCTAGGCAAAGCAAGTTCAAAAGGGGTTTATAGGCTTGTAAGTTTCAAAAAGCAAAACTCCATACTTCGTTTTAACGCCCTATGCGTATGGGACTTTCAAGGCCAAAAAAGCAATTTGTAAAATGAGCAGCAAAGGCTATCTTTGCCCTCCTTTCCGGAGAGATGTCTGAGTGGTCGAAAGAGCACGCCTGGAAAGTGTGTATACGGGAAACTGTATCGAGGGTTCGAATCCCTCTCTCTCCGCCAGCTTGAAGCCCAATTTTGCTATGCAAAATTGGGTTTTGTTGTTAGTTAAAAGACCAAGCCGCAGCGAAGCGGAGGTTTGAGTGCTTTTCACTAACAACAAAGCCCGAGCCTGAAGTGAAGCGCAAGGCGGGCTGCAAGCTGAGGCCTCCCATCCTGGGATCAGTGTGAAACACTAATCCCTCCATTTCTTAGCCGCAGCGAAGCGGAGGTTTGAGTGCTTTTCACTAACAACAAAGCCCGAGCCTGAAGTGAAGCGCAAGGTGGGCTGCAAGCTGAGGCCTCCCATCCTGGGATCAGTGTGAAACACTAATCCCTCCATTTCTTAGCCGCAGCGAAGCGGAGGTTTGAGTGCTTTTCACTAACAACAAAGCCCGAGCCTGAAGTGAAGCGCAAGGTGGGCTGCAAGATTTAAATATCATTGAACTTGGGTCATTGCAATTTCTAACAATCCTGAAGGGATTGCAGGTTTATTGAAATAAAATTAATGATTGAGGTTCGACCCGTTTCGAATTGAAGAAATTAGAAAATGGCATTCGTCCTATAAACCTTGGACCCCTTCAGGGTCCACATGAAAGGAATCTGGTTATTTGGCCTACAAAGCTTTGACCCCTTCAGGGTCAATCTGCGAACGCCCAGAATACACAATATCCGAATTAGGTTCTATAGAAAATATTCATGCCGATTCTGGCCCTATTTCTTGGTCTAAATCAGTTTGATAGAATCAGAATTTCTTTACGAATTTATCAATTTGTAATCCCTGCAATTTCTAACAATCCTGAAGGGATTGCAGGTTTATTGAAATAAAATTAATGATTGAGGTTCGACCCGTTTCGAATTGAAGAGAATAGAAAATGGCATTCGTGCTATAAACCTTGGACCCCTTCAGGGTCCACATGAAAGGAATCTGGTTATTTGGCCTACAAAGCTTTGACCACTTCAGGGTCTTAATGGAAAGAATTTGGTATTGGTCCTATTAACCTTGGACCCCTTCAGGGTCCACATGAAAGGAATCTGGTTATTTGGCCTACAAAGCTTTGACCCCTTCAGGGTCTTAATGGAAAGAATTTGGTATTGGTCCTATTAACCTTGGAAACCTTCAGGGTCCACATGAAAGGAATCTGGTTATTTGGCCTACAAAGCTTTGACCCCTTCAGGGTCTTTACAGAAAGAAACCTGGCCTTGTCCGATATAGCTTTGACCCTTCCAGTGTCTTAATGCATGCAACCTGACAATATCCTGAAAAGCATTGCCCCCCTTCAGGGTCGAAAAATAAACAATACCTGAACTTAATGTTCACCCGAATATTTCACGCCGGCTTCTACTGCAAGAGGAATGAAATTTTCTTGGGGGGGAATTGGACAAGTAAAACGGTCTGAATAGGCGCAGTATGGATTGTATGCTTTGTTGAAATCAAGTTCTACCTCGTTTCCTTCTGGAATCGTAATGTCTAAATAGCGTCCGGCTTCGTAAGTGGTTTTTCCGGAGCTTTGATCGCGGAAACAAACCAGTAGGTAGTTTTCGTAGCCCGGTTTTTTGTTGGCAGATTCAAGCACAATGAGTTCGCAAGCTGTGTTGAGCAAGGTGAATTTCACTTTACCATAGCGACGGTAAGGTTTGGTTCGCTCATGTGAATGAGGCAGGCTAAAGGTATCTTGATTTTGAAAGCGCTCTAAACTGGCTTTTACTTTCCATTGCTCATGAATAGGAAAATACTTGAGTCCTCCAAAATGCAGCAATTCTGCGCTATCCAATGGCGATGTTTCGGGATTGAAAAAGGTTTCGTTTTCCTGCATACGCTCGGTAGAAAGTTGAGCACGGTATGCTTCATCCACTTGTGGACCACATGCAATGATGCTCACCAAAAGGACCAGCAAAGTAAATTTTTGTAGAAATGAATTGTGCATAGCAGAGATTCAAAAATGTATGAAAAAGCCCGCCAAAGGCGGGCCCATTAACTACTTTATTTTTACCGACATGGAATGGATAACATCTTTTTTGGTGGTATTGGAATTTACCAAGGCCAAAATACTTAAGTTCTGTTTTACCCATTTCTCGTCGCGCTTGTAGAGGTATAGTTTTTTGAACACCCTACCTCGAACCAATTCTGCTTTGAGCAGGTCGCCATAATAATCGGTGATAACGGCTCGCAACACATGCTCATGCTCGTAATCTTCGACGTAAATGGTTGTTCCACCTTCGTTTTTTTCCTGAACATCTTCCATACCATCTTCAAGAACGGCAAGGGTAAGGTAATTGGAATCTGAAACCGCTTCGGTATAGGTTAAGGTAACTTCTACGGCAATGGAGTCGTTGGCCGTAATGTATGATTTTAGGTCGATATTTACGGGAGTGTTTTTTGCCAATTCCTGTGCCACATAATTGGCCCATTTTGGATAATCAATGGCACGTTCAGATTCGGCTGAAAATAAACGACGATTCACATCTCCACGAGGGAGCTGACTAGTTACACCTACCATGCTGAAAATCTCTTTTCCTGCCAGGGTACGGAAATCGTATTTACTGGTATGTTTATCGCCAATATCAACGCTAAACGGAGTTGTTAATGAATTGAGCAATCCCAACGGATGAATGGTCATGATATTGATTCTGCCGGGATTGTTGGCTGCAATGTTTTTGGCTTCAGTTTGCGCGGCAGGACAATTGGGACAACGCACACCGGTAAACTCCTCAATCAATACATTTGGAGCCTGTGCGGCCGGCACATTATTGGTGATGTAGGTTGTATCAACAAAAGAGTTTGAAGGTGTAAGGTTGATATAGGGCGGAGTTTCTTCGCAAGAACTCAACAACAATGCTGAAGCACTGATTAAGCCAAACAAGGAAAGAAATTTTTTCATGATATATAATTTAAGATTGGCTATTGTTTGATTTTCTGTTTAACAGGTGAGAATCAAGTTGGTTTGTCAGATTCTTGTGGATTAAAAATTAGTTACCAAGGTTAATCGAACACCGTTAAAAGCAGGTTCTACACGACAAACACCACCGGTACAATTAACCCCTTCAACCTGGCGGATATAACCTCCGGTTACGCGGGTTGTTTTGAATGTGTAGGCACCAAAGATGCTGTAATAATGAACCAGTTCAAATTTCTTTCCGGGTGCCGGTGTGTTGCGGTATCCAGGTTTTACATTCACCATATCGCCAATACTGAATGAGTAATGTGGTGCAATATTGAACTCAACAAGTCCATTCACAAAGCTTCCCAAATCTTCTTTGGTGCTTAGGTACTGACCTTCTACGCGCATGCTATGGGTAGGAGTAAATTTATAGGTTGCTTCACCAAAAATGGTATGAGCCATTACGTAAGGCACACCCGGCTTAGCTTCAAAAAGTTGTTGGTCGTAATTGATCACCTGATAACCCAAACTCATTTTAAACTTCCGACTGAATTTGTGCAACACTTCAATATTGTACTCGCGGAAATAGCGGGTGGTATCTTTGGCCGAGAAGCCAATGGTTTTGGCATTGAAATTATCTAAACCAGTGGCTAGTGAATAATTGAAATTAATTTGGGTTTGGTATTTTTTCAGAAACTTGGGTTTATACGACATCTCGATTTGCAAACCATGTTCACCAAATTCCTGAGTAAAGGCATTGTAGCGCGCCAAAAGCCTGTACACATTTTGTTTGGTAATGCTTGGTAGGTAGGCAATCATTCCAAAGTTTTGGTTTTCGAGTGGTGAAGTGCGCAAGGAGAATTTGTTGATATTGCGGTACTGTGCATTGATGCCGAAGCCTTTGGTACTGTATGAAACACTAGTAAGCAACACTTTTCCATCGTGGAGTTCCATGCGATTTGTGCTTGGATTGACAACAGCTTCTGCTGTTTTTTGAGCGTATTCAAACGACCAGCTAATGTTTTTGTAGCGAAGGGTATTGTACACGTTCCAGGCAAAGACATTGTACTTAGGCAGGAAGCGATTTTCCAAATCGTAGTTGTTGATGGTGGATGAAATTACATCCATGGTGGTTTTGTCGATGGTGCGATTAACCAAACTTACCCCGGGAGTTAAACTCAGGTTTTCTCCCAATTCCAATAAGTGTTCGGCATTAAAACCTTTCAATACCACTGGACGCACATCGAAACGGAATTTTTGAAGTCCGGTAAATGCTTTTACAGAGGTATTTGGAGTTGGAGCCCAACGAACCCTTGCTCCCTGAACCGCAAAATCCAAACCCAGGTTTCTATCCTCGTAAGCCCGAAAAACCATACCCGATGCAAACTGGTCGTAGAAATAGCCCACGGTTATATCCATATTATCGAGGGTTTTGGTGAGGCTCCACATGCCAAGTCCGCTACGGGTATAGGCCTCTTGCGGACTTAAAAGCGGTGAATTGTTGAAAAGGTCGAAACGTGCGGTTAAGCTATAGCCATTTCGTTTGTAATTGAGCCAAAGCCAAGCATCTGTACTCGACAGTTCGCGCTCGTACTGGGTAGTATTTGCGCCAATGGTACTGTCTTTGAAATAAAATTGGTTATTGGTTTGAAAGTTTCCCGAAAATTCGCCTTTGTCATCGTTTTTTTCGGTTTGAGAAAAGGCGAAAAATGCACTGGAAATAAGCAGCGTTGAAAGTAAGAGTTTCTTCATTCAGGTGAGAAAAGAACCCAAATAAAAGAATTTTGAACGAATTAATAAAATCTAAGGTTTTTGATAGGCCAAAGCTGTGGCATGAATGGCTTGATGAATAGGTGTGGCATGGTCTCCGAAGGAATTCTTAAATTTTTGGGAGTTAAAATGATAAGGTGAGTCCAATTGGTACAACATCTCATAACTTTCTCGGATTACCGGAACAAACCATCCTAGCATGTAGAGCAGCGGTTTTGGAATGGTTGAAATCTTTGCCTGGGTTTGAAAGGCCTGGGCTGCAAGATTCACCAATTCGGTTCCGGTAATTGGGTTGGGATGGGATGGCAAATGCCAAACCTGACCAAAATTTTCCGGATTTGAACCTAAGATATCGAGCGCCTTTCCGGTATCGGGAATATATGTATAGGTATGAGGCTGATTGGGATCAACCATCCATTGGGCGGATTTTCCTTGGGCAAGTCGTTCAAACACCATGATGGAAAGAAAACTCATGGGCGATTGACCAATGAAATCGGCTGCACGAGCAATAAGCTGTTGGTTTCCCATTTCTTGCTGAAGGAAATTGGCAATTTGCGCACGCACTTCTCCTTTTTTGCTGCAAGGATTGTAAGGGGTTGATTCCGTCATAGGCCCATTGACCTTTCCATAAGCGTATACATTGTCGAAAAACACCAAACGCGCTTGATGCAATTGGCAGGCCCGAATAACATTTTCCATAAGCAATGGCCATTCTTTTTGCCAAACTTTGCTCGAATAGGTAAGTCCGGCAGTTAGATAAACCAGGTTTGAACCGGCAACAGCGGCATTAACCTGAGTTGCATCCAGTAAATTTGCCTTCACAAGCACCTCTCCCCGATTCAGCGGTTTGGGATTTCGGCTAACCAGGCGAACCGGTTTCTTTTGGGCTAACAGCTCATGAGCAAGTTGATTGGCAATGGCACCATTGGCACCCAGAATTGTAATCATTGGAAAAGAATTTGCGCAAAATTGAGGCAAAGGATTGAACCTAAAAGAAGGCTTTGGGATAAAGCCGCAAAGGAGCAGGATAAAGTAAAAAAAAGGGTGACTGAGGTGCAAAAAGGGAGAATCTAAACCTGTTCATTTGGAAAGCAGGTTTAACCCGGAATACGCATTTGACCATCTATTACTGCCCAAAATGCCTGTGAAATTGGGCGTAAACTCAGTTTCACTCACTCACCATAAGGATTCATTATGCCTCGCTCGTGAAACTGCCAATTTCTGTGGCCTTTTGGCCCTCATGACGAAGTTCAAATGCATAATCCGGGTTTAAAATTGGAATGCTGGCTTAGGTGGGGAAGCGGTACCCCGGATGGGACTTTTGCGGCGGCTGTTTGAGCGAGGAGGCGACCACCGGAAGCCACCACAGCCAATACAGCCGCCAGCAAAAGGCACAACGGAGTACAAGCGGAGCCACCGGCCCTTGCGAAAAGGATTTTGATTGGGTTGATGGTTTTGACTAGCAAGGGCAAGCCCTAAAACAAAAAAGCCATCGGGTGTGATGGCTTTTGAATTTATTTTCCTTTGAATGGCACTTCGATGGCATCGCCCCAAAGTCCTTCGATGTCGTAGAAATCGCGCTGTTCTTTCTGGAAAACGTGAGCAACCACGTCGATATAATCGGTGAGCACCCATTCCAGGTTTTCGTAACCTTCGCGGTGCCATGGGGTTTGCCCAAGGTGCTTTTTCACTTCCTCTTCCAAACTGCGGGAAATGGCTTCAACCTGTTTGTCGTTTGATGCACTTGAAATTACAAAGAAATCGGCAGAGGCGCCTGGTACTTTACGCATATCGAGGATACGAATATCTTCGGCTTTTTTCTCGTACATACCCTGAGCAACGGTTAGCGCAAGCAGGGTTCCTTCGTCGAGCTTCTCAACTTTTGAAGCAGCTTTTTTGGCTTTAAGAGGCTTTTCGTCGGTATTGGCTACCTTTTTGGCAGCAACTTTTTTAGGAGCAGATTTTTTAGGGGCAGCTTTTTTAGGGGCAGCTTTTTTTGCGGAAGTTTTTTTGGCAGCGGCTTTCTTAGCTGCTGATTTTTTAACGGGTGTTTTTTCGGTGGTGCTTTTGGCCATGCTGAAAAGAAGTAAATTTCGCGCAAATTACGCTTTTTCAACCAAATGCCTGTTTTAAACGGTTCAAACTACATTTATCTCGACTCCTGCGCATCGACAAATGAGGCGCTGAAAACGGAGGAACTTTCTAAAAAATTGGTGGAAGGCACTGCTCTGTATACCGATTATCAGCTGAAGGGAAAAGGGCAACAGGAAAATAGCTGGGAATCGGAACCGGGAAAAAACCTGCTGATTAGTTACCTATTTTACCCCAATTTTTTGAAGCCTGATGAACAAATGTGGCTCAATTTGGCTGTTTGTGTGGCAGTTAACCAGGTTGTTTCGCATTTTACGGAACAGAAAACCTGGATAAAATGGCCGAATGATAGTTATGTAAACGGCAAAAAAATTGCGGGGATTTTAATTGAAAACAGTTTGCAAGGTAGCAAGTTAAGAAGTTCGGTTTGCGGTATTGGATTGAATATTAATCAGCTCACATTTTCGCATGAGAAAGCCGGCTCGCTGGCCGGAATTTGCGGGAGGGAATTTGACCGAAAAGAAGTGCGGGAATACCTGAGTGCAGAGTTGGCAAAAACGTATTCCTGGTTAAAACTTGGTAAGCGCGAGCAGCTTAAACAGGCCTACGAAAGCAGTTTATGGGGCAAAGGTGAGCTTTTGAAATTTAGCAAGGGAACTGAAATTTTTGAAGGTGAAATACTTGGCATTGGCCAGCTCGGGAAATTGCATATTTTGGTGAATGATGAAGTGCAAAGTTTTGCAAACAAAGAAATAGCCTTTATACACTAATGGAAGCCTGGGTTGCAGATATAGGAAATACACGAACACGCATTGCGCGGTTTTCAGGCTCGGAGATTCAAGCCTTTCTTGAAGTAAATTCGCTGGAGGCCTGGCTAGAACAAAAACCAGAAAAACTGCCACTCCTAATTAGCAATGTGAGCAAGAAGCAGCTGGATTTTTTAGCTGATTGGGAAAACTGTTGGCACTTGGATCAAAACCTAAAGCTTCCGTTTGAAAATCGCTATAAAACTCCCCAAACTTTAGGAGCCGACCGGAAAGCTTTGGTCGCAGCAGCGCAGGTTTTCTTTCCGGGAGAAAATTGTCTGGTGGTAGATGCCGGCACCTGTGTTACCTATGATTTCCTATTGAATGGTCACTTTTATGAAGGTGGGGCTATAAGTCCTGGACTCAACATGCGTTTACAAGCCATGCATGAATTTACAGGACGACTTCCGCTGGCAGACCCAAAACAGGAATTGGTTTGGCCGGGAAAGAGCACACAAGAATCTTTGTTGGCAGGTGCGCTGATGGGATTGGCCTTAGAAATAGATGGATTTTACCAAACGACTCTGGAAAAGACCGGCACTTTGCAACTACTCTTAACCGGTGGCGACAGTTCCATGTTGTCAAAGCAGGTCAAAAGCCCGTTATTTGCGCATTCTCAATTAATCATGTACGGATTGTACCAAATATTAAAGTTCAATGTGGGGCAGAAAGCTTAAGCTAATTTATCTCATGGCTGCCCTGTTAGGCGGTTCTTCGCTATCAGCTCAAAACATTACACGCTCGCCCTATTCTGTTATTGGATTGGGAGAATCTGTGAGTACAGGTAATGCTTCCCAGTTTTCGATGGGTGGTGTAAATCAAGGCATCAGACGACCAACCTTAATCAACTGGCAAAATCCGGCTTCGTATAGCGCTATTCGTACCACTGTAATTGAAGCCGGTGGAGCTTTGAGTTTTGGCACCTTTACCAGCAATACGGCTACCACACAGGTGAACAATGCCTGGTTAAGTTACCTCAATTTTGCAGTTCCACTAGCCAACAAAGGCGGAGCAGGTTTATCGTTTGGATTATCTCCATTTACCTCTATTGGATACGATATTACCTCTTCGTTTACCATTCCAAACGACACCTTTTCTATTCCGGCAAGTTATATTTTTAGTGGACGAGGCGGTTTGAGTAAGGTGCATATTGGCTATGGCATGAATGTGTACAAAGGACTTTCTGCCGGTGCAAATTTGGGATATGTTTTTGGACGAGGAACGCGAACTACACAATTGTTCATTCCCTCTCAATACAACATGTTTAATTTGAATGAAGACCGTGGAAGTTATACCTCTGGCTTGCTTACCGAGTTGGGCTTGCAGTATCAGGGAAAAATAAAATTCAAAGTAACCCGCAAAGGCGTTGAAGTATTGGAAAATCCAGCCGACGAAAAAAGCAAGAAAGTAACACGTAACATCAGTCGTTTTGATTCCTTGGTTTTCACCTTGGGAGGAAATTATCAGCTTGAAGCAAACCTGGCAGGCGATGAAGAATACTTATTACGGACTCTACCTAACGGCGCACTGAGTGGTTCAAAGGATACCGTTGAAAATAAAACCTTGAAAACCGGAACCATTCATTATCCGGCAAGTTTAAAAATTGGATTCAGCATAGGTAAACCCGATTATTGGATGATTGCCGGTGATTACCACCATACAGCTTGGTCAGGATTTACGGCATTTGGCCAAAACGATTCCTTGAGAGATGCATACGGTTTTAGAGTTGGCGGTTATTTTTGTCCAGACCCATTAGACAATAAAAAAATCTTGAAAAGATTGGAATACCGTGCCGGTTTTCGTTACGACCAAACCAATGTGTATGTGAACGGAACCGGAATGAATGAATGGGCTGTAAGTGCAGGAATTGGCGCGCCACTTTCGCGATTGGGTTCCAAATTGAATATTGGCATGGAATATGTGCAAAGGGGAAGTAAAACCAATAATCTGTTAGAGGAAAATTACTTCAGAATAATACTGGGAATTACCTTTAGTGACCGCTGGTTTTTGCGATACAGGTATGACTAAACTACTCGTTCCATTTGTGCTTTTATTCCTGATTTCCTGTGGAGGGAAAGAGGTGGATAAGGTAAAAATTTCTGCCAGTGCAGGTCCTCTTCCCGTTGAAAAAGGGGAAGATATTACCATACAATACACCGACAGTGGAAACCTAAAGGCCACTGTTATTGCTCCTCAACTGGAGAGGTATAGCAATGAAGAACGGATGCAATCCATTATGAAAAAAGGAATTTTTGCCACCTTTTTCAATGAACAAGGTGATACCAGTTCCTACCTCAAATCGGATTATGCTATCCGGGATGAACGCGACAGGACCTTGACTGTGAAGAAAAATGTGCTGGTGGTAAATGACCAGGGCGATACCATTCGTACCGAAGAATTGATTTGGGATGAGAAAACGGATATTATCAGAACCGATAAATTTGTGAGCATTCATTCGCCCGACAAAATCATTTACGGAACAGGTTTAGAAACCAAAACCGACTTCAAAAAACCGAAGATATTTAATATAAAAGGAATCGTTTACGTAAAGCAATAATGGACCGCTGGATACTTCGCAATTGGCTTATTTTAAGTATTGCCTCGTTGGCAGTAGGTTTTTGGATTGCCTTTTTTGAGCATTTTGTCAAAGACAAAGCCTACATGTTCTTTATCCTTGCCATTGTGTTCTTTATCACCTGGCTGAAAAAAAGCGGCAAACTTTAGCAGTTGAACTTCGTCATGAGGGCCAAAAAATCAATGAAATTGGCTTTTCGCGAGCAAAGCAAAATGCACATCTTTATGGTGCTGAGGGATACTGAGTTTACGCCCAATTTCACATGCATTCTGGGCAGTAATGGATAGTCAAATAATGCATATTCCGGGTTTAACCCTATTGCTCTTTAAACCAGGTGGTTTTCAGCTGGCAAAATGCTTTCAATCCTTCTTCTCCCAATTCGCGACCAAAGCCTGAGTTTTTGCATCCACCAAAAGGAAAGCGCACATCGCTTTTTACAATTTGGTTGAAATATACCATTCCCGAATCAATGTCCTCTCCCATTTCGCGTGCTTTGCTCAAGTTGGATGTCCAGATGCTGCAACCCAAGCCATAGGCAGTTGCATTGGCTAATTTTACGGCATCTTCATCTGTTTTGAATGAATACAGTGAGAGAACCGGACCAAACATTTCCTCGCGGTAAGCTCTGGCATGTTCAGGTATATTGGCAAGGATGGTTGGCGGATAAAAGAATCCCGATTCAGGTATATCCGGTTGCTGATAAACCAAACGCGCACCAGATTGAATGGAGTCGTCAACCTGAGAAGCCAGGAGCTCTTTTAAATCAAAGCGGGCAAGTGGACCGATGGAGGTGGTAGAATCCATAGGATCGCCCATTTTCAAATTCTTAACTCCTTCTATGAGTTTTGCTAAAAAAGATTCATAAAGCGATTCATGCACCAAATACCGTTTTGCGGCAACACAGCTTTGACCATTGTTTTGAAACCGCGAAAAAACAGCCTGCTCCATCAATTGATTGATATTGGCATCTTCACGAATAATAAATGCATCGCTGCCACCCAATTCGAGTACAATAGGTTTGATTGCCTTTCCGGCCAAGGCGCCAACAGCCGAGCCTGCCCGTTCACTTCCGGTAAGGGAAACAGCGGCAATGCGTTTATCGGAAATAATACCCGCAATCAAATCATCAGAAGGGAAAATGGTTTGAATAACTCCCTCCGGAAATCCGGCCTTATCAAACAATTCCTGCAACTTTATGGAAGAAGCAGGAACATTTGGAGCAGGTTTTACCAAAATGGTATTTCCAGCCATCAAAGCAGGAACGGCACTTCGAATAACTTGCCAGTAAGGAAAATTCCAAGGATAGATTCCCAGAACCAAACCCAGTGGTTTCCAGGCTTGCTCTACCATAATTCCTTTATCGGCAGGACGTGTTTTAGGCTCAAGTACTTTATGACCTTCTTCAAGACAATAGGTACAAACCATTGCCGATTTTAGCACTTCTGCCTTGGCATGAGGCAAAAGTTTGCCCATTTCAAAGCTGGCAGAAACCGCCAATTCATCTGCATGTTCGCGCAGCAATTCGCCCAACTTTTTGATGTATAAACCCCTTTCGGCAAAGCCCAGCTTGCGCCAGGTTTGAAAAGCTACATGTCCTTTTTCAAGGATAATATCGGCTTCATCGGGTTGAAGAAAATCAAAGGCGGCATCCAGCTCGCCGGTAAAGGGATTTATACTTTCGTAGGGTCTCATCAATTAATTAAATTCTAACTTAAACCGGTTATTTGTCCGTCAACCACATCAATTTGCATGGCAGCAGGCTCTTTAGGTAAACCGGGCATTCTCATAATCTCACCTGCAACAGCAACAACAAAACCGGCTCCATGGTTTAGAACCAGGTTCTCAAATGTTATGGTAAAGCCGGATTCAACACCGGTTTTTGCGGCATTATCGGTAAATGAGAATTGAGTTTTGGCGATACAAACCGGCATTTTATCGCCACCCATTTCTTTTATTTTCTTGAGGGCGGTTTTAGCATTCTTTCCAAAAGCAATTCCGGCACCCCGATAAATGGTTTTTACAATTTTCTCCAATTTTACCTCAATTGGATCTTCCATCGCATAGGTATGGTTAATTGGGCTTGATGGCGTGTTTTCACAGATTTCAACCAGTTTCGAGGCCAATTCCATTGCCCCCTCTCCGCCTCTTGCAAAACCTTCGTTGATGCAGAAATGCGTTCCTTTTTCCTTGCACCATGATTCAAGATATGCAATTTCTTCTTCGGTATCGAAACCGAATTTATTCAATGCAACCAAAACCGGCTGTCCAAATCCTTGAAGATTTTCAACATGGCGTTCCAGGTTTTTCAAGCCCAGCTTTAAGCCTTCCAGATTAGGTTGTTTGATGAGTTTTTCATCAACCTTTCCATGCAATTTCAAGGATTGAGTGGTGGTAACAAGAACAGATGCAGCAGGACGATATCCCAACTGGCGACACTTGATATTAAGAAATTTCTCTCCACCCAAATCTGCACCAAAACCTGCTTCGGTAATGGCATACTCGCCGTACTGCATGGCAGCTTTGGTTGCCATTATTGAATTACATCCGTGGGCAATATTGGCAAAAGGTCCGCCGTGAATAAAGGCCGCACCGCCTTCAATGGTTTGAACCAGGTTGGGCATAAATGCATCCTTTAACAAGGCCACCAATGAACCGCCTACTCCCAAATCCTTTACAAAAAACGGTTGATTCTCGTAGGTATAACCCAGTAGAATATTGTCGATTCTGTTCCTCAAATCTTCCAAGGAAACCGACAAACAGAAAATGGCCATGATTTCGGAAGCCGGGGTAATATCAAATCCGGTTTCAGCAGGAATTCCATTGGTGGCTCCATTTAAACCGGAGAGAATATAGCGCAAAGAACGGTCGTTTACATCAAGCACCCTGCGCCAAACGATTTGCTTAAGCGCCTTAACTGAACCTTTGTTGAAGTAATTGTAATTATCAACCAGCGCTGCAAGTGTATTATTGGCTGAAGTTATTGCATGAAAATCACCTGTAAAATGCAGGTTGATATCTTCCATGGGCAATACTTGCGAATAACCTCCGCCGGCGGCACCACCCTTCATCCCAAAACATGGACCCAAAGAGGGTTCTCGAAGGGCAAGAACGGCCTTCTTTCCAATTTTATTAAGGCCCTGAGCCAAAGCAATAGATGTAGTTGTTTTACCCGAACCGCTTTTATTGGGCGTGGTTGCTGTAACCAGAATCAATTTGGATTGCGCAATTTTTTGCTCATCAAATTGCACATTCACTTTTGCTTTATACTTTCCGTAGGTTTCAAGCTGTTCTTCCTGAATTCCGTAAGCCGCAGCAATCTTTTCAATTCGCTGAAGACTTGCCTCATGGGCAATTTCAATATCTGACTTCATTACTTGGTAGGTTTGAATTTGCAATATATAGCCCTTTCGGCAAAGAAAACCCTTACCAAAATCATTTCAGGGACCGGAAAGATTACAGCGCTAAAATCGTCTTGCGGATAATGGCGCAGGCTTCTTCCATTTGCTCTTTGGTGATTACCAAGGGCGGAGCAAAACGAATGATGTCTCCATGCGTTTGCTTGGCAAGAAGTCCGTTTTCCTTCAAGGCAATACAAACATCCCAAGCTGTTTGTCCATCACCAAATGGCTTGATAACAATGGCATTTAATAAGCCTTTTCCGCGCACCTCGCTTATCAACCACGATTCGTGCATCAACTCTTGCATGCGCTGACGAAACAGTTTCCCTAATTCTTCTGCATTGTCGGCAAGGTTCTCCTCTTTCAAGACCTTTAACGCTGCAGTGGCCACCGCACAGGCCATGGGATTTCCTCCATATGTTGAACCATGTTCTCCCGGTTTTATGGTAAGCATGACCTCATCATTGGCCAGCACCGCAGAAACTGGCATTAAGCCCCCGGAAAGTGCTTTTCCAAGAATCAAAATATCAGGTCTAACGTCCTCATGATCGCAGGCCAGCATTTTTCCGGTTCTGCAAAGTCCGGTCTGAACCTCATCCGCAATCATCAAGACATTGTACCTGTTGCACAACTCACGAACACCTTTTAAATAACCTTCGTGTGGAACCACAACACCTGCTTCGCCTTGAATAGGTTCAAACATGAATGCGGCAATATGGGGGTTGGCTTTGAATTCAGCTTCCAATGCCTCGAGATTATTGTAAGGGATTAACTTAAAGCCAGGCATATAGGGACCAAATCCGGCGTAGCTGCTTGGATCGTTAGATGAACTGATGGCAGCCATTGTTCTTCCCCAGAAATTACCTTCTACAAAAATTACGGTGGCTTGATTTTCAGGAATCCCTTTCACCGCATATCCCCACCTGCGAGCCAGCTTAATAGCAGTTTCGCCGCCTTCAACACCGGTATTCATAGGAAGCACTTTATCGTACCCAAAATAGCTGGTAATGTATTTTTCAAACTCTCCAAGGAGGTTGTTATGAAATGCACGACTGGTAAGATTGATTTTTCCTGCTTGTTCTACCAATGCGGCAACAATCGCAGGATGACAATGGCCTTGGTTAACTGCAGAATAGGCAGATAGAAAATCAAAGTACTGCTTGCCGTCTACATCCCAAACAAATGGGCCCTGCCCTTTTTCAAGAACAACGGGAATTGGGTGATAATTGTGGGCGCCGTAATGGTGTTCAAGCTCGATAAAATAATCTGTTTTGGTTGTGCTAGCAGTCATAGCGGCAAAGATAAGGCTTTGGAACGTTTAAAAAGAAAGCGGCGCCAGGCAAAGCCTGGCGCCGCTTTTCACGAATATCGAATGAAATTAGTTTCTAACTATACGCTGAACACGTGTTTCATTTCCTGTATTCACACGAACAAAGTAAATGCCTGATTCCAAGGCTTTGGTATCCAAGCTTACTGCTCCCATTCCTGTAGCAACAGCTTTGCTCTTTCCTTGAATATCAAAAATTTCAGCACTTACAGGAATTTCTGAACCTACAGTTACAAGCACTTCATTTTCAAACGGATTCGGACTGATTTCGATTTCAACACCAGCTTCTGCTACTTTAATCACTTCACTGTAATGAATGGTACCATCAAAATCTGTCTGTGCCAAACGGTAGTAATTTACAGCTAGTGGGTTTCTATCTTCAAAGGAATAGGCTACGCTACGGTTGCTGTTTCCTTGTCCTTTTACAAAACCAATCGATTCAAATTCAATTCCGTCAGCACTGCGCTCAATAGAAAATCCGCTATTATTTGTTTCACTTGCAGTTGCCCAATTCAATAATACGCTTCCTTCTTCAAAACTTCCGCTGAATCCTTTCATAGAAACCGGCAAAGGTCCGTCTGACCAAGACTGAGCGACACGGATTCCATCAATGGTTCCTGCACCTGTTCCGGTACTACCTTGACGAATACAAACCGATTGTACCCTGGTAAAATCTGAGATGGTAGTAACATCCGTGGCAGCTAGTGTGGCAGCTGGCTCCGTTGCTGGAATAGAAGAGCCATTCGGGATAACAAATGCATACACACTGTCATTTGCAGTTCCAGGTATGTAAACATATTTTACAACCACTAAATGGGTGGTATTTAATGGATAATCTCCTGAAAAAACGGCAGCAGTGGCTGCTGAACCTTTTGTCAACCCAAGATTGAAAGTGTTCGCCCCTGTTCCAGTCCTTACAAATAAACGACCTCTTAAATTTGAGATACCTGTTGCCCCGAAAGTATCACAAAGGTGGAAAAAGTAATCTGAGGTCGTCCCGGTTCCTCCACCTGCACTGATATTGATTAAAAAGGCGGCATAAATTGAACCACTTGTCATCGAAAATGGAATTCTACGATTAGCGTCCTCCCGAGATCCTGCTCCATGAGCAAATCCTACTGCCCCACCAATTGCTGAAGAATTATATCCCGAAAAAACTAGACCTGTTGAGAGATAGCTTAATGGGGTCCCTGTACCACTGTGTCGTATCCAGTTAATACCGCCATTTGTAGGATTCGTTAAACTATCTGCTGAAGAACCATAACTAAAGTTTTCCATCAAATAAGTTTGTGCATTGGCAATCAAGCCAGAAAATGCGAACGCGAGAATGAGTATATTTTTTTTCATAATAATCGTTTAATTGAAGGCAAAGGTGCTGATTATTTTGCTATTTCAAGTTAATCTAATTTTAAGATTCTAAAATTTAAGGTTTACCCCAACCAAAATATGGCGTTGCTCCAAGAACCTGGCTGGGTTTAACGGAGAGGGTCCGTTTTGTCCTAAGCGAGGATCGTTGTACCTTGGGTCCATCCAGCTATCTGGCACATCATCTCCTTGGCGATATGCTCTGCCTGTTACAGGGTTGATAATGGATGCGTTCTTATTGTTGAAAATATTGGTTATCTGAATATTGGCTGCAACATAATAGCCTTTTCTTTTCCACCAACGTGTGATGGTTAAATCTGCCCAAAACCAATCCGTTCCGCGCTTGCTCCAACGTGCATCCGGATTGGGGTCTATTACCCAAATGGGTCTGCCTGTGCCCGGATCAATCCGATCAAAAACATAAGGTGTATAACGCACACCCGAGCGGAAAACGGTTTCAAAATAAAAGCTGATATTGTTCAACCAAGGTCTATCAAACAAACCACCCTTTTTATCAATTTTGAAAATGTGATTGGTCTTAAAATCATAAGGAACATCCCATGGTAAGTAGTATTCACGGGTATCTTCGGCATTACCACTGGCCAAAATATCTTTCAATTTTTCATTGGCTGATGCACTCTGGCCAGTTGTTACCATATAGGTAAATGCTGCTTGTCCCTGATACCAGTTACCAATTCGCTTGATATAATTGAACTCCAATCCGCGAGCGCGGGCATAATCGGAGTTGATGCGAATGGTGCGGGTTAAATCACGTCCTGTGATATCGGGAATAACAACTGAAGTGGTGGTTACGAAATCGTACTTGTCTTTCCAAAAAGCGGAAACCGTTAAGGCGTCGTTACTGGTTAACTGGCTTTTCAAACCAAGCTCATAGCTGATATCAACTTCCGGATTCAAGTTGGGATTGCCCACCCTTGCTAAGGTTGAACGGTCTTGGTAATTTGGATCTAAGCCTGGATAAATAAAGCTGGGGTGAGGTAGAATGGTTGTATGTCCATAGTTGAAATACAACATCTTATTCTCTGCAATTGGGAAGGTTGCGTTTATTTTTGGAAGGAAACGAAACTTATAGCGCAAATCGCCAATCTTAGTTGTGCTGTTCAAATAATCCTGACGCATGCTGGCCAAAATTGGTGAGGCCGGATTTGCAACTGCATCATCTACATATTTCCCAGGTGCCCAATATTCAAACCTGCCACCAATGCTGGCAACAAGGCCTTTGTATTTGATTTGGTCGGTTATATAAAATCCACCGCGTCTGGGTTGAACCTTCCAAAGGTCGCTTTGTGAACCTAAACGATCACTTTGGGTATAGCTGCCATCGGGTAACTGAAGTGGAGCGCCAATCCAAGGACGAACCACATCCACCCACATCATATCCTGGAACTTAAGTTCAAAACCAAAAGTGAGTTTATTGAGTGAGTTTTTACTGAACAAGTTCCCTTGTGCCTTAGCAACGTATTCCTCCAGGTAATGGTGGTGCCACAAGGTGGCAATCCCGTTGTTGTTGTAAAATCCGGAAGGGTTATTTACCCAAACAACATTGGTATCTGCTGTTTGAAAAATTTCAACCGGGAAGGTATTGATGGATGCCGGATCAAAAACCTGATCAACCGTTGAGGGGCGCCAAACTCGACCATTTGCATCTGCCCTTAACTGCACAAACAACCTGGAGGCTGTTGCATTGTAGCTGAAGCGTTTAGAAACCGAATGCTTGAAGTTTAACATTTGCATGTAGGAATCATGCGTAAAGGTATTCGCATTGTCCATCTGCCTGCTAAAAATGTACTGGTATCCGGGTTGATACGGAACATCGTTTCCAAAAATCCGAAGCATGTTGATGTCTTGGTTGATGGTTACGCTTCGCAACATGGTTGCAGTTAGCATCTTGCCTTTTTTGAAGTCGTAATTGAGTTTAACCAAAGCGCTCCAACGATTATCCTGGTAAGGGGAAAGGGCAGTAGCGCCAAAACCTGCTTCCTGCATTAAAGAGGAACGTACCTGATTGGCTGGATTGCGATAAAATTCATCACTGAAAGAGGAGCGTAAAGCCACATTGGCTTTTAATCGGCCACCTAAGGTTTGTTTTAGAACCGGAGTACCAATATTTAATTCGGCCAATTGGTTGTTCCAAGTTGAAATCCAATTGCGATTGAAATTAAAATTATCGCGTTTGTAAGTTGCACTTACATCCAACTTTTCACCGGCGGTGCGTGTTCTGGCGCTAACAACACCTGCTGTTGCATCGCCAATTTCTGCGCCAACACCACCTGTTGTAATTTCAATTTCGCCAATTGCATTTGCCCCTATATCCAAACCAAAACCGGTTCCGGCCATAGGGTCTGTTACTGAAACACCATCAATATAGGTTCCTGTTTCATAGGTTCTACTACCACGAATACTCACACCTGCAGGCGATTGAACAACACCTGGCTGTGTATTGATGATTTTTTGAAGCTGCCTGGCAGGAGCTAATTCGATATTTTCCTGGCTAATCGCATTTACAGATTGGCCTTTTTCAATATCAATCAACGGTTTTTTACCTACTACAACTACCTCATCTATATTGGCAGTGGCTTCTACTAAAGCCAAAGTCCCAACATCTTTGTTCTCTCCGGCTTTGATTTTAATGCCGGTTAGAATCATTTTTTTATACCCGATATAGGTTATCTCAAGTGTGTATTCTCCTTGCTTGATGTTGCGAATGGAGAAGCGACCGTCGGGACCAGTGGCTGTGCCAAATTTTGTTCCTTGAATAAGGACGGTTACACCAATAAGTTCAGATTGGTCTTTTTTATCTGTAATCTTTCCTGAAACAGAGCCGGTTTGCTGGGCTCTAAGTCCTGAAACGACAACTAATATCTTGAAAATGAGCAGTAAATGTTTTTTCATGACGAAATGAAGCCACAAATTAAAGCTTTCGCCTGAAATTTATTGTTAAGCCAACGCGCAAGGGAAAAATTTATCTGCTTTGTTTTGCTTTTGCCAATTTCTGAAAGTCAACCCGATAACCAAGTCGAACATCCAAAACAAAGGCTTTCTGAAAATTTGTGTTGAGATTTATTCCTGCAACCACCTTTTTAAAAAAAGTAAAATCAACTCCCCATCGTTGGTAAAAAGGTCCTGTGAAGAAATTTGGCGCCTCCTTAAAAACATAAGTTCCCAATGCCGTGCTAAACCGCATCCGATGAAAAACAAAATCATGTCCAATAAACACACCGGCTAGTCTGTGACTAAAATTTCCAGTTCCATAGATGGGATGATTGTCCATGGCAAAGCGCAAACTAGGGTCGCTAAACCATTCACCACCTAAATACACTGCATGTAAATTACTCAACCGTCTACCTACTAGAAATGTTCCTCCCAAAACCGACCAACGCTTCCCCTGCGCATCCTGATGTGTTTTGTTAGCGTATTGCCCGTAAATTTCAGCATAATATCCACGGTACCCGTTTTGGTAGGATTGAATTGCAGATTTCACAGGTCTGCCTAAATTTCCCTCATAACCCACTGAAAACTGGAAATAATTCAATCCATAATTCGGATTTTTTGAATTTCCATTCGAAAAATGATTCATGCCGGAGTAAGCGATAAGATTTCCTCCCCTTACAGGAAAATCAAAGGTTAAACCCATGGTTAAACAACCACTGGTATGAAGGCTGTATGCGGTATTGGTTCGATTGCTTTGCCGGTTGAATGGATTGGTAGCATAATTAAATCCACCTGCGGCACGCAACCTAAGCGATGATTTTCCAATTTGGGCAATAACAGGTTCTATGAAATAAAGTGCATTTACAGTTGTTCCCAATGCCGCCGAATCAAACTGAAAGACCTGAAAACTAAAACCTGAGGAATACGAAATGCCGGCGTAGGAACTTGCTTCTGCATCTACCCGCTTGCGCTGAATATCCAGCTGAAAGCCTTTGGCCCGGCTCCCACCAAACTGGGAAAGGGTTTTATCATGCCCCCAAACCACAGATTCAGCCAAACTAGCCCCAAGCAGCCACTGCACTTCTTTCTCCTGTGCACGAAGAAATAGACTTATTACTTGAAGGAAACAGAAAAAAATCAGCCACCTCATTTCGACTAAAATACATTTTCCGCCGAAGTTTCATAGTAAATTGCCACGTTAAACTTTTTTTACCTGAATCCGAATGAATCCACTCAAATCCTTACTTCTGCTTGGTTTCCTAGTTACCCAACTCTTTTCCTTATTTGCTCGTGAAGTAGATACGCTGGAATTTAATTCCAAAATTTTGGGACAAAAGCTTAAGGTTTGTGTGCTAAAACCCATTCAAACCAAAAAAGAAACAACCAGCGTAGTTTATCTTCTACATGGGGCTTGGGGAAATTATGCCCAATGGCTCAACGCCGGCCTACTTCAACAAATTCTTTCCGGCGAATTGAAGGATAGTCTGCTTCAATCTACATTTATTGTGATGCCTGAGGCTTTTATGAGCTATTACATGAATTCGCAAAACGATAGCTTTAGGTATGAGAATTTCTTTTTTGAGGAATTCATGCCTTGGGTAGAATCGCGCTACAACTGCGGACAGGATAAAAAGAAACGAATCATTTCAGGCTTATCCATGGGTGGACATGGTGCCATGCTTTATGCCTTAAAACACCCGGAGCTCTTTCAATCGGTGTATGCCTTTAGCCCGGCTTTGCGAACTCCAAAAGAAATGGAAAACTTGCCTGCCGAAGATTACAGATTGCGCTATGGAAACAAATTTGCCTTCAATCCTAAAGGAAGAATAAACGATCATTATTTCAGTAACGATGTCATTCAACTGAGTAGAAAAGCAAGTCTTGAAGCGCTGAAAAGTGTGAATTGGTTGGTTGACATAGGCGACAACGATTACCTCATTCAAGGCAATTTACTCTGGATGCTCGAAATGAAAGAACGCGGAGTTCCAATGGAATTGCGCATTCGACAAGGCGTTCACAACTGGCCTTATTGGCAAGATTGCCTACGCTTGTATTTGAAAGAAATGGATAAAGAATTTAATCAGCTTTAGTCTTTCGTTTGATGAGGTAATAAATCGGAATACCCGATAGTACCAACATCAAGCCTCTAAAACTGTAAAGCGGTTTCCAAATCAACAAACTGATGCAAATGGCTGCGGCCAATAGTATATAAATGGCTGGCAAAATGGGATATCCCGTTACCTTGTAAGGTCTTTCCAATTCTGGTTGGCGTTTTCTAAGAATAAACAAACCGGCCACTGTTAAAATGTAAAACAGCAGTACCGCAAAAACTACATAATCCAACAAGTCGCCATACGAACCACTCAGCGTAAGAACTGCAGCCCAAACAAATTGTAATATCAATGCCGTTTGCGGACTTCCTTGTTTGTTCAATTTAGCAGCAGGAGCAAGAAAGTAGCCGTCTTTGGCCATGGCATAATACACTCTTGCCCCGCTAAGGGTTAAACCGTTTATGCAACCAAAGGTGCTTATCATAATCAATACAGCCATCAGAATTCCGCCTGTTGCACCAAAAAGGGTTTGCATCAACAAGGTTCCAACCCGGTCTGATTCGGCATGTTGAATTCCATCAAAAGGAATAACAGTTAAATACACAAAATTGCAGGCCAGATACAACAAGGTTACTCCGCCGGTTCCAAGTATTAGGGCACGTGGCAGGTTCTTGCTGGGATTTTCTATTTCCGAAGAAGAAAAGGTAATATTATTCCATGCATCGCTTGAAAATACAGAGCCCACGAGGGCTGCTGCAAAAACTCCCGGGCCAATGGATGAAAAATTCAAGCCTCCTGCCTGAAAATGCCAACCCGATCCGCCACCCGTTAATGCTTGGTAAAACCCAGCAAATATGACTACCAATAAGGCGCCAATTTTGCTTAATGTGAAAAGATTTTGAACCAAGGCTGCTTTCTTCACTTCGCTAAAATTACTTAGGGTCAATACCAAAAGAACTGCTGAGGCCAAGGCCTGAACCGAACTAATTTTAAATCCACCAAGCGAAATCAAGACATTGGTTTCGGAAACAACAGGAAACAATACCCCTGTAAACTTAGCAAAAGCTACTGCAACTGCAGCTAAGGTGCCGGTTTGAATTACCGCGAAAAGTGTCCAGCCATACAAAAAGCCTGCAAGCTTTCCATACGCTTCCTTCAAATAAATGTATTGCCCTCCTGCAAAGGGCATTGAAGCCCCAAGTTCAGCATAACTTAAGGCTCCAAATAAAGTTAACACCCCTGTTAGTAGCCAAGCCAAAAGCAAATTCTCAGGAGTCTGCAAATCCCTGCTCATGGCTGATGAAACAATAAAAATACCCGAGCCTATCATGCTGCCCATGACAATCATGGTGCTATCAAGCAAGTTTAATTTTTTGGCCATCATTTAAAAAGTTTGGGCATGTGGAATCCAATCTTCATTGGGCTCAATTAAAACTCCTTTCACCCCGGCCTTGTTCCCGCTGTCAATATCGCGTTGTTTATCGCCAATAAACCAGGATTGCTCTGGGTTGATATTGAATTTGGCAATGGCTTTTTCTACAAGTATCGATTCCGGCTTGCGGCAAAGGCAATTGGTTTGAATGGGATGATGCGGACAATAATAAATGGCATCCAGCAGAATGCCTTGCTTTTCAAATTCCCGACGCATAAATCCGTGCATCTCGTGCATGGCTTCACGTGTATATTCACCTTTGGCAATTCCACCCTGATTGGTAATCACAATCAACAAATAGCCTTTTTCTTTCAGAATTTTTAAGCCTTCAAAGGCATGCGGCAGCAATTCAAAATCGGACAATTGCTTGATATAATCACCCACTTCACGGTTAAGTACCCCATCCCGGTCAAGAAATACTGCTTTCTGTTTCATGCTGAACTTTTTTCAAACTGCTGCAAATAAGGAAACTTTACCAAGAAAGTACAAAGCCGACGCAAATTGATTTGACAGTAGTAATGAGTAGAAATTCCATAAAAAAATGCTATTAAACCCGTTCGCATTTGGGTATTAATTGGCCATGATTTATTATTGAAGGCTTTGTCCAAGAAAATTGTCATTATCCCTACCTTCAACGAGCGCGAAAACATCGAGGATATTTTGCGTGCCGTTTTCTCCCTGCACCAAACCTTTGATGTACTGGTGGTTGACGACAATTCGCCAGATGGAACCGCGGATATTGTAAAATCCTTGCAAAAGGAATTCCCACAAAATTTGCATCTGCTGCAAAGGAAAGAAAAAAATGGACTCGGAACTGCCTACATAGCCGGTTTCCGCTGGTGCCTCGATCACCACTTTGAGTACATTTTTGAAATGGACGCCGATTTCTCACACAATCCAAACGACCTTCCAAAACTGTTTGAAGCTTGCTACCAGGGTGCAGATATGTCCATTGGCTCGCGCTACAAAACAGGTGTAAATGTGGTAAACTGGCCCATGAGCCGTGTCATGTTAAGCTATTTTGCTTCGGCCTATGTTAGGTGGATTACCGGTCTTCAAATTCACGATACTACCGCCGGGTTTGTATGTTACAGGGCCCATGTCCTTAGGCATTTGGATTTGGACAAAATCAAATTCCGTGGCTATGCCTTCCAAATAGAAATGAAATTCACAACGGCAAAACATGGTTTTAAAATTGAAGAGGTACCCATCATTTTTACCGATCGAACTAAAGGCGAATCCAAAATCTCTCGTGGAATTATCAAAGAAGCCGTTTGGGGCGTTCTCAGCATGAAAATGAAAAGCTGGTTCAGAAAATACGAACCCTACAAAAAATAATTACTGCTGAAGAATTACCCTCGCCAATGCGGGATACAGCTTTTTACTAAATTCATTGATTAAATTGGTGTAGGCTTCAATTCCAGCCTTTTCTTTGGTGGTTTGATAGCCTTTTACTCCGCGAATGGTTTCCTTATACAATTCAAGGTTCCGCGATTGGTCAACCACCATTACCTGCATTTCAATACCAGCCTGAAGCATGCTTCCCCACATCACTCCCAAATCCGAAGTTTCGGCTTTCACTTCGAGCAAATAATCTGCTTCTGGTTTGCTGCGAACAAACACGCAACCCATTTCCGATAATCGTTTTCGGATAGCAGGCTCCAACAATTTCCCTTGCAGGGCCTGACCTTGATTTACTTCCTGGGTTTCAAAGAAAACCCGAATGGGCTTTACATCAAGACTTAACACAGCGCTAGGTACATCCAATTTCATTAACAATTGCCGGGTGCTCGAAAAAATACTATCTGTTTTAATCAACTGGTCTAAATCAGCCTTCAAGGCAAACCGTTGAATGCCCTGCCTATTTCCAACTCTTAAAATACTGAACTCCGACAAACCAGCAGAATTGGTTTCCATCTTGGTGGTAAACTTGGCAGAAGCATCATCCGCCACTAGATTAAGTGGAAAGTTTGAAATTGGAAGTTTACTTGCTTTCCCATCTGTCCAAAACACTTGAACTCCAACTGGCTCTGCGATTGGTTTTGCAACCACGGCAGGCAATCGTTCTTTTCCTAGCTGAATAGATACATGCACCAACTGATCCTGGAGCTGGTTTACAATTTCATTTACCAAGAATACAGATTTCCCTTTCCACTCGGCTTCCATCGATTCATTCAAAAACTTTTGAACAGCAACCATAGCCCTAACACGTGATTTAAAGGCCTGCACAAATTGACCGGATTGCTCCAATCGTTCAGCACGATTCAACAAGGAAATGGATAAATCCCTGGCTTCGTCACGCTCCTGCCTTTTCTTTTGCTCCCAGCTTGCTTTATTTAAACGACAATAAATCCAATACTCTTCTTTATTCTCCCAGGTGGCTACCACTTCATAATCTTCTAAGGTTTCAAGCCCAGAAATGCGAACATCGCTGTTGTATTGCTGATTAAAAGTTTGGTTATTCTGGTACTGACTCAAAATGGAATTGCTGGATACAGTAACTTTTATTTCACCGGCCAAATCCTGAAGTGCATTCTTTTTTGCTATTTGCTGGTAATCGAATGGATTTAGTTTTTTTGAAACTACCGCTATTCCGGTATAATAAAAACTGTTTACCGGCCTCTGTTCAACCCAGGTTGGACGAGGCACTGAAGTTTGAACTGGTGCCTGTTGCTTACAAGCAATTCCAAACAACACCAATAATCCGAGTGTAAACAGTTTTTTCATGATTTTCAAATGGCTTAAAACAAGAATTGATGGAAGAAAACTCCCATCAATTCCCAATTCATATTGCGTTATGGATTAATAACCGCGCTCTTTGGCAAGCTTATCCATTTCAGAATTGAAGATTTCTTCAAACTTCTTTTTGTCATAATCTTGAGCCAATTTTTGGTTGTTAGAAATGGTTTTCTCAATTCCATTTAAAACCACCTGTTTGTTGGCTTCAATAGCTACCCAATAAGTATAAGTTCCATTGGGTTCTTTGAATAATTTCTCTCCAATAACGGCAATATCAGTTAATTGCTGATTGGTTACCTCACGGGCAAGTTCTTCAAACTTGTTGTTAAACTCCTGCTGATTGCCCATTTGGCGCTGTTGAGTATATTGCTCAGTTACCTTTTTCATGGTAGTCTGCACCAATCCGGCCATTTCCGACTTCGCATTCTGCAAAGCTATTTTCTTTGCAGTTTGAAGATCAATACTGTTGCCAGAACTTTTTGCTCTGAAATTGTCCTTGTCGCTATAAAATTCCTTTGTGCTAAATGGAACCGAAATCTCAACTGCTCCGGTAGTTTTTTCAATCGGAGTAGAATTCTTTTTCGATTTACAGCTGCTTAGGCTTAAAGCAAGGATTCCAAGTAAGAAGGCCGAACGTATCATGCCTTGAACCATCATTTTCATAAAGTGTATTTTTATGTGATAAACTATTTCAAAAGAAATGCCAAAAGCTTCAAATTGAAAAATATTTATTTAGAATTCAAGCTATCTTTTTGACTAACAGGAGAATGACATTCAACCTCACTTACTTTCTCCACGTTTATTTTTGGACTCAAATAAGGTACTCCCAAATTCAAGCCCCGAACCACAAACAATAAACCAATCACAATTCCCAGCAACGGACTCATACGATTCAAGGTATTTCGCAGGCTTTGCGAGAGAAATTGGCCTAAGATTGAAACCCCATACATCACAGGTAGCGTACCTAAGCCAAACATCAACATAAATAAAAAACCCTCAAAACTATTTTGGGTGGCGCTTGCTCCTATTACTGCCAAATAAACAAAACCACAAGGCAACAATCCATTCAATAATCCGATAACCGAAACCGATAACAAATCTCCCTTTCCGAAAAAACGCTTGAATAAAGGTCTTGAATAAAGGTTGAATACCGGAACAAGTTCTTTGCGAGCTATCCATGTGTAAAGCATGAAAAAAACAATAAGCAAGCCGGCAGCAATACTCAACCCTTGTTGAATGCCTGCAAGTTTTAATCCCCAGCCAAAGCTACCGCTTACAAAACCCAAAACGCCATAAGTGATTATTCGGGAGAGGTTGTACACCAGCCGATTTATAAAATAACCAATTCCATTGCTGCGATTTCCGGGAATGGAAAAAGCAATGGGACCGCACATGCCCGCGCAGTGAAAGCTTCCAAACAATCCGGTGAGAAAGGCAGTAAGCAACAGCATTACTTTTGCTCCCAGTCTTTGTTTACTAAATAATTAATAGAATCTCTGGTCCAGGAAAATTCAAGCTTCCATTTTCCTTTTTTCAGGCTTTGGGTTGGAAATGAAAACTCGGAATTGGCCTCCACATTCACTTCAAATTTAGCGTCTTGGCTTGGGTCATCCGGGCGGTAAAACTTCAATTGGCCTTGTATGGCTTGGGTTGATTTGTTCTGCACCCGAACGGCATCGGAACTTAATTCCAATTGGGTTAATGTATCTTGGTTATTGCTGGTATTGATTACTTCCTGATAGCGAATACCCTTCTCATAATATCCTTCCTCAACCAAAGGCACATCTTGCCTGGAAATGATAACCACCATGGTTACGATGAATGTCATGAATAAAAGTGCAAAAAAAACGAGTTTGGTGCCCCAGTTGATCTTCATATTTTTTTTCTGCTAATATAAAAATACCCGTCTTCCTGAAAGCGAATAATTATCAGGAATGACGGGTATTCATTTGAGTTTTATCAGGATTTACTGTTTCTTGAAAATTGGACCGTTAAATTTAGACTTCATGGTCTCAATCAGTTCTCCGTTTGAATACACTTCTATTTTAACAGGAGTGCTCACCTTTTGAATATCAGCGGCATCCCTCAACACAAAGAAACTAACCTTAGCCACACTTTCAGGATCCACATGTATTTGGTCATTTTCAACCATTTTGATGGTTCCTTTTGGCTCAATCAATTTCAGCTTTACATCCAAATCCTTAAAGGTTTTATTTACAAACTCAATATTGTACAGGTTTGAAATTTGATTGTTCTCTTGTTTTTGATACAACATGCCCGGTGTTCTCAACAAAGTAGTTTCAATATCCGAGCGGGTTATCAATGCAAATAAAAACACCGAAAACAACAAGGTTAATACTGCTGAATAGGCAATATTGCGCGGATTGAATGAAAACTTCTTGCCACGGGTAATTCCATTTAAAGAGGCAAATCGAACCAATCCTTTTGGCTTGTTAATTTTCACCATCACCTCATCGCAGGCATCTATACAAGCTGTGCAGTTTACACATTCCAATTGGGTTCCATTTCGGATATCAATTCCTGTAGGACAAACTTGAACGCACAATTTGCAATCAATGCAATCACCTTTCTTTTCGGGATCGTCTTTCACCATCCGTCCTCTGGGTTCCCCGCGCACAAAATCATAAGCTACCACAATGGAGTTTTTATCAAGCATCAATCCTTGCAAGCGGCCATAAGGACAAATGAAAATACAAACCAGTTCTCGCAATCGGGCAAACACAAAATAGAACACTGTGGTAAACAATACCAGTGCCATGAATTTTCCCAAATGCCTGGCTGGCCCATCTTCAACCAAAAGCTTCAATTCATCAATGCTAATGATGTAAGCGAGGAATGTGTTGGCTATGATAAACGACAATACCCAAAACAAACCATGCTTTAAGCCTTTCTTCCAAATCTTTTCAAAGGTCCAATCGGCTTCTTGAAGTTTCTTTTGTTGATTGGCATCGCCTTCAATCAAATACTCCACCTTGCGAAACAGCATTTCCATGAAAACCGTTTGCGGACAAGCCCAACCGCACCAAACCCTTCCAAACACAACGGTAAAAAGAATGATAAACAACACAAAGGTGAGCATCAACAAGGCGAACAAGTTCAAGTCTTGTGGCCAGAAAACCATTCCAAAAATGATAAACTTCCGATCCAGCACATTGAGCATGAGCAGTGGCTTATCGTGAAATTTTATCCAGGGACCAACAAACATCAATCCCATCAGCAACCAGCTAAACCAGGTTCTGTAATTGTACAAAGGTCCTTTAGGTTTCTTAGGGAAAATCCAGAGCCTTTTTCCGCTTCTATCAACATTGGCCAGCTTATCTCTAAACTGCTGCTGGTCTATAATTTTAGCACTTTCCATGAGGGTTCTTTTTATACGAACAAACCTGAACAAAATGATTGTCTTTTTTAGTAACAATCATTCCATTCAGGTCTGATAAAAATAAGCAAATTAACGATTAATTCAAGGCTGTTGCCTTAGCAGAAGCTGTGTCTGCCGGAGCTGCCCCACCCTCTTCGTACTTATCGCCTTGTGCTTCTTTCGGATTTGGAGGATTAGTTCCTTTTAGTGATTTGATATAGGAAGCAACTTCCTGAATCTGTTTACCGGTTAGTGAATTCTGCCAAGGAACCATACCTTTTGCAGGTACACCATACTTGATGGTTTTGAAGATATCGTTTACAGAACCACCATGAATCCAGAATTCATCTGTTAGGTTAGGACCAACTTTTCCTTCGCCCAATTCGCCGTGGCAAACCGCACATTTCTCTTTGAAAATAACCACACCCGGTTCAAATGCTTTTGCATCTGTTAAGAGTGTAACATTGTTTTCATCAATTAAATTACCGGTTGTTTTCAAATAAGCTTGCTTAGCTTCTTCAGCAACAGCAACCTGCTCTTTGTATTCATCATCCTGCAATTTGCTGATGCGGAAATAGTGGTAATTAAACAAGTAGATTACCGCGAAGATGATGGTTGAATAGAAGATAAAATTAAACCAAGGTGGAGTTGGATTATCAAGCTCTGAAATGCCATCAAAATCTTCATCCATACGAAGTTCTTCCTCCGTTTTTTCTGATTTAACAGCTGCAAATCTATCCCACCAGCTAAGCTGTGGACGACCAGGTTCGCTTTTCAAGCCTTTAATGGCATTGGAAAGAATTGCCAATAAGAAAAATAGGAAAAGGAGTAGGACAACATTTACAACAATCAGAATGGTTGAAAGACTCAGGGGCTCTGAAGTTGCTTCGGCATTTACCAAGTTCCCTAAGAGGAACAGGGCCGCCAGTATGCTATATTTTTTGTTCATGAGTTGCATGGGTTTATTGATCAAAAGGTTTGTTTTTCATATCGTCGATATAGGTCTTATTGGCTTTCCAGGTCCAAATCAGAACACCGGTAAAAAAGGCCATAAAAACTACCAGGGAGAAGATCAGGTATCCATTCTCAATCCCTGTCATGCTGGATATGTGTTGCTTAAACATATGTTTTTTATTATCCCCGGAATTCAGCAAGCCAAACTCCGGGGCTTATCAATGTTTTATTTACTTGCGGTTTTGCTTAGTTTGATATCGGTTCCTAAACGTTGCAGATATGCAATCAGAGCAATGATTTCCTTGTCTGAATCAACCGGATAACCTTCTTTGGTCAAACCTGTTGCAATCTTCTCGGCTTGTGCTTTCATATCGCCCTCAGCTTTGGTTTCATAACCTTCTTCATAGGGAACGCCTAAAGAACGCATGGCCGAAATCTTCTTGGTAATATCTGATGTGTTCATCGAATTCTCCATCAACCAAGGATAAGGTGGCATGATTGAATTTGGCGACATAGAAGTTGGATCCATCATGTGGTTGTAATGCCAGCTGTCTGGATATTTACCACCTACACGCAACAAGTCCGGACCTGTTCTTTTTGAACCCCACAAGAATGGATGGTCATACACAAACTCCCCTGCTTTGGCATATTCACCATAACGCTCGGTTTCACTACGGAATGGGCGAATCATTTGGGAGTGACAATTCACACAACCCTCACGGATGTATATATCCCTACCTTCCAACTCAAGAGGGGTGTACGGTTTTACACTGCTGATGGTTGGAATATTGTCTTTCACTGTCAGCATTGGTATTATCTCAATCATACCACCAATTAGAATAACAGCAATTGAAAGGAAAGTAAAGGTCATAGGTTTTCTCTCAAATGCTTTATGCCAATAGCTATGTGCACCATGTGGAGTATAGTTTTTCTCCAAGGCAGGAGCTTCGGCAGCTTCATTGGCAATAAGCTTTCCGCTTGCTGCAGTTTTAACAAGGTTGTAAGCCATAATAAACACACCGGCTAGGAACAAGGTTCCACCTACAGAACGCATCATGTGCATTGGCAACAATTGCAAAGTAGTTTCAAGGAAGTTTGGATACTTCAACATACCTTCTGGCAAGAACTCTTTCCACATCATACCTTGTGCAAAGCCAGACCAATACATCGGGATTGCGTAGAATAGAATTCCCAAAGTCGAAATCCAGAAATGAACATTTGCAAGCGACTTGCTGTATAGGTTTGTTCCATAAATTTTTGGAACAATCCAATAGAACATGCCGAAGGTCATCAAACCATTCCATCCTAAAGCACCAGTGTGAACGTGAGCTACAATCCAATCGGTAAAGTGAGCAATGGCGTTTACGTTTTTCAAAGAAAGCATTGGACCTTCAAAGGTTGCCATACCATAAGCTGTTACACCTACGGCAAAGAATTTTAATACTGGTTCATCCCGAACACGATCCCAGGCTCCACGAAGGGTTAACAAACCATTAATCATACCACCCCAAGATGGTGCAATCAACATGATTGAAAATACAACACCCAATGATTGAGCCCAATCTGGCAATGAAGAATACAACAAGTGGTGAGGACCTGCCCAGATATACAAGAATATCAAAGTCCAGAAGTGAAGGATGGATAGTTTATAGGAATATACCGGACGATTTACAGCTTTTGGTAAATAATAGTACATTAGACCTAGGTAAGGAGTTGTTAAAAAGAATGCAACTGCATTGTGGCCGTACCACCATTGAACCAAGGCGTCCTGAACACCTGCATAAACCATATAGCTTTTGAACATACCAACAGGCAATTCAATTGAATTTACAATATGGAGCACAGCAACGGTTACGAAGGTGGCAATGTAAAACCAAATGGCAACATACATGTGGCGCTCGCGGCGTTTGATAATGGTTCCAATCATGTTGATACCAAAAACTACCCATATCAACGCAATGGCAATATCAATCGGCCATTCAAGTTCAGCATATTCATGCGAAGTGGTTAAGCCTAAAGGCAGGGTAATAGCTGCTGATAAAATGATTAACTGCCAGCCCCAAAAGTGAATGTTACTCAGCAAATCACTGAACATTCTGGCCTTACATAGGCGCTGCAATGAATAGTAAACACCCGCGAATATGGCATTGCCCACAAAGGCAAAAATTACCGCATTGGTGTGAAGTGGTCTTAAACGTCCAAATGTGGTGAACGGAAGACCTAGGTTTAATGCAGGAAGGTATAGCTGAATAGCTATGATCACACCTACCAGCATGCCAATGATTGCAAAAACTACTGATGCAATCATGAAGTTCCGGACGATCCGGTTGTCATACGAGAATTGTTCTACTTGCATGGGGGTACTAGAATTGAATTGAATGAATCAAAAATATCCCCACCCTTATGACCAAAATATGACCGGAATTAGTTAGCTACCTGATTTTTATCAAGATTACCTAACAAGCGTTCCAGGTATTGAATATCAATAACTTACAATCTGAATTGTAAAATTTAACCCCATTTTCCAGGAATATGAGTTAACTCATGAAATAAAAAAAATCACCCAATTGGGTGATTTTCTAGGTGTTTACTTATCCGACTTTTTCTCAGTCCCTCCTGTATCGCTTACTTTATCTTCAAACAATATTCTGACTGAAGGTGTATAATCGTCTTCCAATTGCCCCGATTTTACCGACCAGATAAAGGCTGCCAAAAATCCAATGGCCATGATCAGACTACAGCCTATTAATAAATACATAATACTCATAACTTCTAATTTTCGGGTTGAAACAATCTATCCTTAAAGGCAAAATAAGTGGTCATACCTGTTGTAAAAACAATAACAGTTATGGAACTGATGGGCATCAATATGGCTGCTACCAATGGCGACAATGTTCCTTGAACCGCAAAGCTCAATCCAACCAGGTTGTATAAGAACGAAATTACAAAACTCATCCGGATAGTGAGTAAGGTGTGTTTGGCAAAGCGGAAGAAATTACCCGACTTCCCAAACACCGAGGCATCCATAATGGCATCACTGGCTGGTGAAAAATGTGCCGTATTCTCAGATACCGAAATGCCCACCGCTGACACTTTCAATGCCCCTGCATCATTCAGTCCATCTCCTATCATGGCACTTACCGCACCATTGGCATGCAACCTGTCGATGTAAAGCATTTTATCGGCCGGAGTTTGATTGAAATGCAAAGCCGAACCCGATGGAAAAAAATCTTGCATGATGGCTCGCTCAGTATCCTTATCTCCACTAAGCAAACTCAATTTCCGTCCTTCCGACAAGGATGTTAAAACCGACTTCAAACTTTCGCGGTACGCATGCTTAATTTCAAAATAACCAGCCAACTCGTTTTCAAGCGAGATATAAACCCTACTGGCCAACAAATTTTGCTCCTGCTGACTTGGCACTTCCAGATAACTTGCACTCCCGGCTTTTACTTCCTTTCCTTGTACTCGTCCGCTTAAACCTCTGCCTGTTAGTTCATGAAAATCGGAAACACTGAGCTGCTTGCTCGAATGAGGCAAATAACCTGCAATTTTCCTGCTTAATGGATGAACCGATTGGTTACACAAAGCACCAATGAGGAACGGCTCTTCTTCCTGCAATTCCCGGCCATGCCATTCAATAACAGCTTCCGAAGAACTGGTTAATGTTCCGGTTTTGTCAAATACAACATGGTTAACATGAGCCATTCGCTCTACCACTTCCGGACCTTTTAAATACAAACGCGCCCGGCCAAACAAACGCATGGCATTGCCCAAAGCAAACGGACTTGATAAGGCCAATGCACAAGGACATGCTATAATAAGTACGGCTGTAAAGGCATTTAAACTATGTGCAGGATTCACAATCAACCAAAATACGGCTGAACTGATAGCAACTGCCAATAAGAAAAAGGTAAAGTACTTGCTTACCATGGTCTGGAAACTTTCCAGATTGCTCTTTCCTTCTTTGCCAAATTGCTCCGAATTCCACAGTTGTGTCAGGTAACTTTGTGAAACATGTTTAGCTACTTCCAGCTCTATGTTTCCACCGGTTTGCCTGCCTCCTGCATAAATCTGCTCTCCCAATACTTTCTGAATGGGAAGACTTTCTCCGGTTACAAAACTGAAATCAATTTTGGCCTCACCTGCCAGTAGTATTGAATCTGCAGGAATTATCTCATTGTTCCTGATAAGAATGCGATCACCTACCTTCAACTGACTTACTGGAACTGTGGTCTCTCCTTCCGGTAAAAGGACTGAAACCGCAACCGGAAAATAAGATTTATAATCCCTTTCAAAGGAAATGGTATCAACAGTACGCTGCTGAACCCATTTGCCCAAGAGCAAGAAGAAAACCAAACCAGCCAATGTATCAAAATAACCTATTCCGGAATGCGAGAAAATCTCATACGAACTTCGGAGGAACATGACCAAAATGCCCAATGCAAGCGGAAAATCAATATTGATTATCTTCTTCCTCAAGCTTCTGTAAGCTGATATAAAGTAATCGCTTGAACTGTAAACAAAGGTTGGAATGGCTAAAATAAAATTCAGGTAACCAAACAACCTCGAAAAATCGGAACGTGAAAATGCATCCAAACCAAAGTACTCGGGAAAGCTGATGAGCATGATGTTCCCGAAGCTGAACCCGGCAACACCCAGGCGATACAACAACCGGTTATTGGTAGCGCTTTTTTTCCGACCTTCAATATCATTTAGGTTTAAGGCTGGCTCATACCCCAATGAACTTAACAACTCAACCACTCCTTTTAAGGATACTTCCTGGTGTGCGAAGGTGATGAGTACTTGTTTTTTCAAAAAATCTACACGGCTTGATTTGATGCCTTTCTCAAGCTTGAATAAACTCTCCAACAACCAAATGCAACTGCTGCAGTGCATAGTTGGAATATGAAAAGTAATCCTGGAAATCTTTTCATCGCGAAATTGAATTAATTGGTTCTGTATTTGCTCGTCGTCGAGAAAATTGTATTTCACTCCCGACACCGGATTCCTCCGTTGAATTCCAGGGGTGTCTTCCAATGAATAATAATCGCAAAGGTTATTTGCCGATAACAATTCATACACTTGCTGACAGCCATTGCAGCAAAAGTCTTTTTCGTCAAATACGAGATGTGTTTGTTGAATCTTATCTCCGCAGTGGTAACAGCTTATTCCTGTTGCCTGTTTCGATTTCACCATTGTTTATCCTAGAAATACAGACCGGTTTGGACTCATAAAAAACGACCCTTGCTTGTTCAACAACATGTCGTCAATAATTTCATCTTTATTTACACCTGATACCAGCAAGAAGCCTTCAAGCCCTGCCAATAGCGTTAACAATTCACGGTAATAATTCTCCGGATAAACACGGTGTATAGAGAAATGCTGCTTGTAATTTTTAAGGTAATCTATCACATGCTTCTCTTGTCCCGAACTCTCTTCCGTTACCACCACATTTAATAAAATTCTGTTTTCTGCAACCTGATCAGCCATCAAGTACATAAACAATTTTATGGCTTCAAATGAGCGCTTGCTTCCATCAAACAGCAAAACAATATTGTTGAATTTCTCAACTTCACACGACAACAACAACACCGGACAACGGGTATTTCTAAGCAGCGCTTTGATGGTTGAAAAGGAATACTTATCGATATTCTCTTTGGTGAAAATTTCTTTTCCTACCAAAAACAAATCGCTGTAAATGCTTTGATTGATTAAGTTCAAATCTACATCCTGTGGCGACAAATACACCTTGGTTTTCAGCTCCAATTCATCGCATTTATGGATAAAACGTTCAATGAATTCAGTACTGTTTTCAATATTGGCATGCAGAATCTTTTCGATAATTTCTGAACGGGTATATTGGTTGGCAATTAGCTCGGGAGTATCAAAAACCTGATTGAGGTTACGGGTACTGATCCCTTCCACAAACGCGCCCTGATAATGATTTTCTTCCGAACGAAACAGCCGGAGCGAACAATCCAAAAGACCTTCGGCCTTTGGCGTTCCATCCATTAAAATGAGCATGTTGCGTATCATGGGATATTCTTTTTATGTACCAAAAATAGCTTCCCATCTATCCCCTAAAAATGACGAACCTCAGACGAGGCTATGATTTAAGTCAGGCTGAATTTTAGTCCTGAATTAATTGACTATCAAGAAAATAATTTGCGTAATCGTAGCCAACCGTAAAAATGCTCCGCGCATTGGTTAACTTAAACAGATGATTATCTAACAATCCAGGTGGCTCAATAAACCAATAACACTTTTCTATGCTCGACATAATATTCGCACGCAAGGCAATATGAACCAATCTGTCTGCATAGTTCCGGGTTTTGAATTTTTCAGGAATATCCTTCACCGGGTTTACATACACCCCAATAATCCGTTCCACCTTTTCCTCCAGCGGATGTACCGGCAAATTATCCATCAATCCTCCATCCACATACAACTCCCCATTCAATTTATGCGGTCGAATTACCAATGGAAACGACATCGAGGCAATTACCGGGTCTATTAAATTCCCAATCGAGAACACTTCAGCCTGGGCTTTATGCAAATTGGTCGCCGTTACAAAAAAGGGTATTTTGAGTTCCTCAAAGGATTTGGCCCGCAACATTTCATTGAGCTTTTGTTGAAAGCCTTCCGGTTTTAGCAGGCCCAATGGACGAGCCTTAATTTTAAGCATCTTAAAAAGGTCCAGCTCCGACAACATCCGCAAAACCTCATCTGCGCTGTAACCATCGGCCAACAATACGCCAACAATGGCTCCTGCACTTACTCCGGAAATCATCCCGGGTTCAATGCCTCGCTCAGAAAGGGCCTTAATGACACCAAGATGCGCAAAGCCGCGAACTCCTCCTCCCGATAGGGCAAACCCAAATTCAGGCTTCAAGATTATACCGATGCGTGTGAAATTTTCTCCAATGCCGCTCTGTTCAGAATACGGATTTTCTTGCCTTCCATATCAATCAGCTTATCGCTCTTGAATTCAGACAATAAACGAATTACAGTTTCAGTTGCGGTTCCAACAATGTTTGCAATGTCTTCACGGGGCAAGGTAACTGCAATCAGGTTGTCCTGCTGCTGATCATCGTAGTGGAAAGTTTGGTGCAAGAACAACAAGGTCTCAGCCAAACGCTCACGAACCGATTTCTGAGCAAGACTCTGAATCTTCTCATCGGCTATACCAAGATCGTGGCAAAGCGCCTTCAACATCATTTTATTCACTTGTGGATTGCGCTCCAACAAGTCCAGAAATACGGTCTTAGGAATAAAACAAGAAATGGTATCTTCTATGCAAGTTGCTGTTGCAACCAATGGCTCGTCTGCTATCAATGCCCTGTAACCCAAAAATTCTCCATCGCGTGCAAAGCGGATAATTTGTTCTTTACCGTCTTTGTTTGACCGGGTTAATTTAACCGATCCTTTGCTGATACAGTGGATTCCGAGAGGAATATTGTCTTCGTAAAAAATGGACTGACCTTTTTTGTAATGAGAACAGGTCTTTGCCATCGTAATCTTCTCTTTTTCCTCTTCAGTGCAATACTTCAGAAACGAGATGTTTCCCGAATTGCAATGTTGGCATTCAAGGTAAATCTTTTGCATATGCAGGGGCTTTGCAGCAAAGAAAGGGATTAGCAATTTATGATAAAAGTCAAATTTTCGCTTTCACCAGCCATTTTGCAAACAATTCCTGCTCCGCCAATCCTGCTTCCGCATTCTTTGCAACCCGATAACTGATTCCTTGCAAATCATCAACTTGCCTTTCAATTACCAAGCCCAACAGGTTCAGTACTTTGGTAAGGTAATCTCCAAACTTGCCCACCCCAAAAATGATATCCTTGAAATAATCCTCAAAATTCAAGCCCGACATTTCCTCCATTAGATGCTTGATGTCCTTATGCCTATACCCTCTCCCTTGCTTCCAGGTGCTTTCATACAAGGCCTGCATCACATGGTCCATGCGGTGCTTGCCATGCGTACTTTGCAAGATGAAAACATCAGCAATCCAAGCCGCTACCAATCCTTCGGTATAAATGGAAACTTTCCTACCGGGGACTCCGGGAACATAACCGTCAAGCCAGGTATCGTAACTCGACATGGCCAGCGAATAGTTGTCTTTTCCGGGATTGTTCAAGTGCCGCGTGATATCACCACTCAGGCTTTCCAGGTATTGCTCCTCTGTCCAAACGCCCGAACGAACCAAGGCTAAATCGCCATAATAGGTGGTTACTCCTTCGTACATGTATCCGGTTTCGGCGTAATTCTCACGCGTAAAATCATACGGCCACATCTCGGCAGGACGTATGCGCTTCACATTCCACAAGTGAAACAATTCGTGCGAACTGATTGCCAGAAAATCATTGTAAAACGAGGGCTGCTCCAATTCCGTTGCGGGACCCATGGCGATTACCGTAGAGTCTGCATGCTCAACACCATGCCTGAATCTGTTCTCCAGGATATGGTACAAAAAATGGTAGTCTTTGCAAGGCATATCACCAAACAAGTTCACCTGAAACTCCGCATAAGCCCTGGTATCTTTCTCGAGCTGGGCAAAGGGAAAGCTGCTTACTCCATATACCCAAAAATGATAACGACATCCTTGCTGTTCAAATTGATGGTGCAACAAAGCAGAAGATGCAATGAAAGGACTATCCGCCAAACGATCAAAGCTTTCAGCCTTTAGCAGTTTGCCATCAGATTCAAGCTGACAAGCAATTTGGTAGGAATCGGGAACATCCAATTCAAGTGTGCAGGCCTCGCTGATGCGACCTTCTACATACATGAAGCAATTCACCGGATTCACATAAACCATATCCGCATTGATGTAGGAAGCACCTGCATCGTATTGTTGTGCCCAATATTCGTAAGTCACTAAAATCTGAGCCTGGCCAACACAGTTAATTTCCCACAAATCCTTACTCAATTTGCGCCAGTTCAAGGAATTTCCTTGTGCATCGAAAGCGGCAAAGCTCCGTACATTTTTAGCATAATTTGCCAATTCGTACCTGCCGGGCCTCCAGCTGGGCAATTGAAGATTCAATTTGCTTTCACCACGGGTTTCAAAACGACTTTCAATACGAATGAATCCGGGGTCGAGGTTTGAAATAAGAAGCTTGTACTGCATATTGCACAAATATGAACATTGCTTATATCGTTTCCATTGTTTCTGTGCTTTTTTTATTGGCTTTTTCTGCACTCTCCTTTTTTCGCAGCCAGGACCTTCGTTTCCAACTCTGGTTTGTGCTGGTAGCCTCTATCAATATAGGTATTCTTTCCAGCTTAATACTGGTGAACTATACTTCCAAAAGTGCACTTATCTGGCCGGGACTCTTGCTTGTTTTCGTTATCAGCAAAGTGCTCGAAATCCGCAAGCATTTGTAGGTGCGACTTATAGTTTGCAATTGATACCAACAAATTAACTCGCCAGCTTACTTAACCAGTAGGTTCAAAAACTTGGCTTGATTCAATTCGCTTGCCCTTCACATGCACAATCCTTTTCCAAAAACGAATTGCTTTTGTTGAGCTCCGGATTTGATTCAAGAAAGACAACGCATATTGAGTCCCCGGTGACTAAATCTTCATCTGTTTTAAACCGATTTGCAATCACCCGATACTTATCATCAAAATTCGAGGAACCCCGGTATTCCCTATTCCCCCATCTAAATAAATAACTTGTTTCAACTTTACCTTTAGTACCAATATGGTGCCGACTGTAAACATAAGCCTTCGTGCATTTTCCGAAGTTCCTTAGCCTATAGTTAATCAGCGTTTGCTTTCCCGCGAGATAAGCAATCACTCCCAAGATTGGCAGCAATATCCACAGTCCTGTAGAACCTTTACCCCTCTTTATGCGCATTGGTACTCCTTTGTTTATTTACCTTGTTGGTCTTGAATTCTATCTACACGCTGAAATTATTCCCTCAACCAAATTTAACACTTAATCCTTCTTTAAAACTAGTATTCCCTGCCACTTGGAAACCAATCCAATCACATCCCAGATTACCTCAAAAATCAATTAGGCAGAGCTGGTTTAAGCATCCTATTTAACATTGCCAAAGGAAGCGGCAGATCACGTGAATTGTTTATGGCGATGGCTGCCAGCTATGGCTTCTGTTACTCATTCACCATTTGCTAGGACCATTAACTCTTGCTGATGCATGCTCCTGCTCAACCTCTTACTCTTTGTCTTTCTCTTTCTCCTTCTACGCTTCTCCTTCCACGCCCGCTCCAAACAAAGCAAAATCGTATTTCACCGGATCGCTTGGATCCAACTTTCTCAAATTCTCCGTCAGTTCTATCGCCGCTTTCCAGTCGCTTTGTGGGCGCTGCAACAGTCCAAAGGCTCTTGCCACCCTGCCCGAGTGTACATCCAAGGGACAAATCAACTCGCTCATGGATAATTGATTCCATAAGCCAAAATCAACACCCTGTTCATCTTTCCGAACCATCCAGCGCAAATACATGTTCAGTCGCTTGCACGCCGAGCCTGTTTCCGGATTGGCAACATGCTTGCGGGTGCGCTCCGATACCGGCTCTTGTGCAAACACCAAGTTATGAAACTGAATCAAGCCACGTTCTACCTGCTCTCCTTTTGCAGCCAATTTTACCACAAAGGCTTCTTCCAAACTCGGATGCTTCTGGTACCATTCCCGCAAAAACCAACAGAGGTACAGCAAATCCGTGTCGTTGAAGGTGCGATGCACAAATCCTTCCAAGCGCCTGAATTGCTGCTCCGAAGATTGCGTTAAAAAGGCATAAGGCGCATGGTCCATGCGCTCCAGCAAATCCTCGCATTTGTTGATTATCGTCTTCCGCTGTCCCCAGGCAAACAAGGCCGCAAAAAGTCCACTAATCTCAATATCTGCAAGGCTGCTAAAGCGGTGCGGAATGGAAATCGGGTCCAGCTCAATAAAATCAACCCGGTTAAAGCGCAGCACCATGGCATCCAGTTCTCGTTTCAATTCCCTGATTTTCTTTCCGTTCATCACCTTGCATTTTGTTTAATTATCCGGATGCCCTTCATTTGCCGCTTCCATTGGTTTGCAATCTTAATTAAACCCATATGAAAATTAAAAACATGATGATGCTTGGCGTAGTTGGTGCCGGTTTGGCGCTCAATGCTTGCAGCAGCGACAACAAACAAAAGGCCGAAACGGCTTCCTCCGAATTCAATGTGGAATGCGACAGGTTTGCCGACCTGGAAGTGTTGCGTTACGACATTCCGGGATTCAATGAACTTACTCCGCAACAGAAAGAATTGGCCTATTACCTCTATGAGGCTGCCAATGCCGGTCGCGATATTATCTACGACCAAAAATACCGCCATAACCTGGCCATCCGCAAAACCCTCGAAGGCATTCTCACTAGCTATTCCGGCGATAAAGCTGCTGCCGAATTCAAGCAGTTTGAAACCTATGCCAAACGCGTGTTCTTCTCAAACGGCATTCACCACCATTACAGCAATATCAAATTTGTTCCTGAGTGCAGCAGCGAGTTCTTCGCCAGCCTGCTCAAAGCTTCCGATGCCACTCAATTGCCTTTGGAAGGAAAATCAATCGACGAATTCAGCGCCTTTATTACGCCGATTATTTTCGATGCCAAATTGGATGCCAAAGGGGTTGACCTTTCTACCGGTATCGACAATGTGGTAGCTTCTGCCAATAACTTCTACGAAGGTGTAACACAAGCCGAAGTAGAAGCCTACTATGCTTCTCGCATCAATCCAAACGATGCCCAACCTATCTCCTGGGGACTTAACTCCAAAATGGTGAAGGAAAATGGACAGGTAACTGAAAAGGTTTGGAAAGTAGGCGGCATGTACAGCGCTGCCATCGAAAAAATTGTATTCTGGTTAGAAAAAGCAATAACTGTTGCCGAAAACGACAAGCAGAAAAAAGCCTTGGAATTGTTGGTTGAATACTACAAAACCGGCGATTTAAAGAAATGGGACGAGTACAATATCGCTTGGGTAAACGATACCGAATCGCGCCTGGATGTGGTTAACGGTTTTATTGAAGTGTATGGCGATGCCATTGGCAAACGCGCTTCCTTTGAATCGGTAGTTTCGCTAAAAGACATGGAAGCCACCAAACGCATTGCAGCCATTGCCAAAGAAGCGCAGTGGTTTGAAGACCATTCTACCATTGCCGATAACCACAAAAAGAAAAACGTAAAAGGCATTACCGCCAAAGTGATTACCGTTATTCAAGAAGCCGGCGATGCTGCTCCTTCAACTCCTATTGGAATTAACCTGCCAAACGCCAACTGGATTCGCCAGCAACACGGCTCTAAATCCGTTTCACTCGGAAACATTGTGCATTCATACAATGTAGTAGGTGCAAAAAGCCCGATGATGAAAGAGTTTGCACTTACCGAAGACGAAGTAAAACGCAATGCTGAATTTGGTGCACTGGCCAGCGATTTGCATACCGATATGCACGAAGTTATTGGACACGCATCGGGTGTTATCAATCCCGGAGTTGGCGATCCCGACCAAACCCTGAAAAATTACGCCAGCACCTTGGAAGAAGCCCGTGCCGATTTGGTTGCCCTGTACTATATCATGGACCCTAAATTGGTTGAAATGGGCGTAATGCCTAGCCTTGAAGTAGGTAAAACCGAATACGACAACTACATCCGCAACGGTTTAATTACCCAATTAACCCGCTTAAACATTGGCGAAAACCTGGAAGAAGCACACATGCGCAACCGCCAGCTCAATGCCAAATGGGCTTACGAAATGGGCAAGAAAGACAATGTAATTGAGTTTGTAAAGAAAGACGGCAAAACCTATGTAAAGGTGAACAATTACGACAAACTGCGTGAGCTCTTCGGACAACTGCTCAAAGAAATTCAACGCATCAAATCGGAAGGCGATTTCAAAGCAGCAACTGCACTCGTAGAAGGCTATGGCGTAAAAGTTGACCAGGAATTGTTGAAAGAAGTAAAAGCCCGTTTCGAGAAATTGAACGTGGCCCCTTACAAAGGCTTTGTACAACCTAAATTGGTGCCTGTAAAAGAAGGAGATAAAATTGTGGACGTAAAAGTAGAATACGCCAAAGACTTCCTATCCAACCAATTGGAGCTTGGCAAAAACTACGGCTACCTGCCCGTAAAAAACTAGGCTAACAAAAAACAAAAAGAAAGGCTGTCACAAAAAGGCAGCCTTTTTTTTATGGGCAAACCCAAGCAAATGCACAAGCCCATGCTCATTTGGGCGTGGCCTTGTTGGGCATCAAAAGAGTACACGAAAAAAAATTACCTACCGCCCAACCAGGCCGGGCCATCCGCTGCTACTCCGCGCGGTGGGTTGACAGGCGGGCCTAAAGGTTTTGGCTGGGCTTCCGCTGGTCGCCACCCAAAACCAAGGCCCGCCAGCCCCCACCGCTTGCGGGGTATCCGCTCCTGTCCCTCACGCAAGGGCTGCATCAATTAAAAATTCAACGGAAATCAAAAAGATGGATGGAAAAAGCCGCAATAAATTGGAAGTAGTCCAATTTCAAGCATATCTACCTGGGGATAATTTGTCCCTAGGTAACTTTCCAAGTTGGATTAATGTGAGGTCAGTTTGTGCCGGAATCTGCTTTCATTTTCAACTGTCGACAAATTGTCGACAGTTCAAGCCCATCTTCAGTTCTAACTCATTTTATCATTATAAACCAATAATCTCGTGTATTTGAACTATCAGTTAAAATTTCTACAACATCTATCACTGAAAAATACCGTATTTCCCCTTCTTAATCCCATTGCGTTCGAACTTGTTTGCTTTCAACTACATTTATGTGGCTGATACGCTAAATTTATCAAATTGTGCCGGAATAGCCATCTAAGGAGCTAGGGACCAAAAAAAGAAACTTCCTAGCTATCCTCAAACAGGTTGGCTTGGATTACCGAATTCAACAAATGCTCAAGCATTCACGCGCAACTCCCCCCTAAACGCCTTCTGACTCAAACTGCCATACAAATTTTCCAACTCCTGCAAGCTTTGCTGGTATTGGCTTCTAAGGGCTTCTGTTCTTTGTACGATTTGGGCAAATTGGGTTTGGAGAGAAATGGGGGGAAGAAATATCTTTAATTTACTTAATTTCTTTTTTGAAATATTTGGCATAGAACCAGCAGTTCCAGATGCTAATGATTGTATAAGGTTCCTAAATTTTAAATCGTTGAAAAGAAAACAAAGGAATAATCCTGAAACCTTATCGCTTTGATACTTTATTTTGAATATTGTATCAGGTAACAGCAGTTTGTCATAGTCTTCAAAAATATACGCTGATGCTCCTACTAATCCATAGGTATTCTTTCTTGAGAACAAGAGGTCCCCTTTTTTAGGGACTAATTCCTTATTAATTTTAATGTTTTGATCAAGAAGCTTATTTTCATCTGGATTAAATCTTCTATAAGAAACAGAACCTAGTTTCAAAATAGCCCATTCAAACTCATTATTCCTTGGTTTGTTTAAGCATACAGGACTCCATCCATTATCTATTCCATCTAATACTGAGTCCAATGTATTTATAACCCACCCCTTCTCATTCCTCACAGGGTCCCCAAACATCTCAAAAAACGTGCTTTTCAAAAATTCATCCAGCAGGCGTATGCTTTCTTTCCGTTGGGCTATCAGGTTTTCGGCTTTGCTAAGTATGTTGGCAATGTGGAGTTGGTCGGGAAGTGGGGGAAGTGCAATTTTCTCTTGAAGATACTTTTCAAGATTCAAATTATGAATCCCCGTCGTTTTATTTTGATACCGTTTTGACCTTCCAGATTTATGCAAATAGAGCATTTGATAAAGCAGGTACTTAGAATTAACCAAATTCAACTTTGGTCTTAAAATGGTTGTGAAATTATTACACAAAAAAATTCCATCTGATTCAACATCAAAATAAACTACCCTTCCCACTGGCTGAGTTGGGCCGCCTCCTGACTTTTCAATGATAATATCACCCTTTTTCAAAGACTTTTTCTCAATCTTCTTTTTTTCAATATTTCGCTTAACAACATTTGACAAATCAAGCTTCCCATCATTTGTAAAATTTGTTGTTCTTATCACATTAACACCTGAAAAATCTGCCTCTTGGCCCCATTCTCCGGTGATTCGTTCATCTATTAATTCTGTTAGTTTTTCAAATTTCATCACATCAACATTTTAGTTACAAATCCTCCTTCGCGTTCTTTGCGCTAAACTCCGCGCTCTTTGCGGTTCGCCTTCTTTACCGCAGAGTTAGCAAAGGTATTTCGCTAAGGTCGCTAAGCAGATTCTCTTCGCGCTCTCTGTGCACTTTGCGGTTAACCTTTTTTATATTCCATTAACAACCCTTCTTACCCCCTGCTTTATCAATGTTACATTGAAATTGATTAGTAAGCCGAGTTTAAATTCTCCAAGTTTCAAATAAGTCAACACTTGCGCCATGTGGACATCATTCAATGCCTCAACGCTTTTAAGTTCAACAACAACTTTATTCTCAACCAACAAATCTATCCTGTATCCACAATCAAGTTTCACCTCCTCAAATACCAAAGGCATTGGCTTCTCCCGCTCCACTTTCAACCCTTCCTTTTTTAGCACACAATACAAGCACTCTTGGTATGCGCTTTCAAGCAACCCAGGCCCAAGTGCACTATGTACTTTAATGGCCGCCCCAATTATCTTATTCGACAATTCGTTTTCTGTCATTGTTCCTCCTTTGAATGCACCTTAAAATACTAATTCCAAACAAAAAATACTTCGTGCTCTTTGCGGTTCCCCTTTTTACCGCTAAGGTCGCTAAGGGTTTTCGCAAAGGCCGCTAAGCATTTTCTCTTCGCGTTCTCTGCGCTAAACTCTGCGCTCTTTGCGGTTAATCCTTTTTTACCGCAGAGTTCGCTAAGGTATTTCGCTAAGGTCGCTAAGCAGCTTTCTTCGCGTACTTTGCGCTAAACTCCGCGCTCTTTGCGGTTAACTCTTCCCTTACGCAAATTTCAATCAACCAATCCCTTCAATTCCATCAATCCCTTTTGTATTTCCGACTCAATACTTTCCAACTTCTCGAAAATCATATCCGGCTTTTCATACACCACTTCTTCATACACTTCTTCTTTGTAGGTGCTTAGGTTCAGGTCGTAGTTGTTTTCTACAATTTCCTTTTTCGGAACCATAAAGAACTTCAACTTTCTATCGCCATCTTTCTTGGCATCTCTGGATTTGTAACGCGCTACAATATCCGGCAAATCGCTTTCGGCAATCTTGTTTCGCTTGTCATCCAAGGTATAACCATCGGCTTGCATATCGTAAAACCATACGTTATTGGTTTCTCCACCTTTGGTAAATATCAAAATGGCTGTACTTACTCCTGCATAGGGTTTAAAGGCTCCGCTAGGCACTGCAATTACCGCTTTCAGTTCTGCCTGTTCAATCATCAATTTTCGCACAGCTTCAAAGGCCTTGCCGCTGTTTTGTATCACCCCGCTGGGTACAATCACCGCTGCCGTTCCACCCATTTTCAGCATGTTAAAAATGCGTTCCACAAAAAGTAATTCGGTTTTGGTGGTGGGCAGTTTCAAGCCTTCGTTAATATCACCTTTGTCAATATTGCCTGTAAAGGGTGGATTGGCTAATACAATATCAAACTGGCTATTTTCATTGTAGCTTTTGCTCAGGGTGTCTTTGTAGTCAATTTTGGGTTCATCAATGCCATGCATCATCATGTTCATCAAACCCAAACGCACCATGGTGGTATCAATATCATAGCCCACAAAACTGGTGTCCAAAATGCTTTTCACTTCTTGGGTCAATACAGCACTTATCGCGGCACGCTCAAATCCATCCTCATCTTTTTGCAACTTGGCCGGGTCTTTCTTCCTTACCAAATCGGTTAGGATGTATTGATACGCACCCAACAAGAAACCGCCTGTTCCGCAAGCTGGGTCGGCAATGCGTTGTCCCAATTGCGGAGCTACCAACTCAGCCATCAGTTTAATGATATGCCTTGGCGTGCGGAATTGTCCGTTTTTACCTGCCGTTGCTATTTCACTCAATAGCATTTCGTACACATCGCCTTGGATATCCTGAAAAGCATGTCCGCCTTCGGTGGCATCCTTTTCAATCTCTTTGAAAATATCTTCTACAATGGCAATGGCAGAAACCAACAAGCTGGCCTTTGGCATAATAAACACCGCATTGGCCATGTGTTTGGTAAAACTGTCTGGACCTTGATTTATGTGATTTAGCTGATTGTCTTGATTTTGCTTTTCTTGATTCTTTTGTTCGGTACTTGAACTAATCCTAGTAATCCTTGAATCACTCGAATCATGGTTCTGACTATTTATTTCCTTCAAAAACGGAAACACCTTCATTTGCACATGCAGTAGCATTTCGTCTGCGGGCTTGTGCTTGAATACACTCCAACGCAAATCGTTTTTATCTATGCTTTCATTACTTCCCGGAATTTGAAACTTACCCGAAAAGCGAGAAACATACTTTTCGCCTGTCCATTCTGCATCACGTTCACGTTTAGCTTCCAAATCATCCAAACGCTTCATAAAAATGAGGTAGGTAATTTGCTCAATAGCTGTTAAGGGGTTAGCAATCCCGCCTTCCCAAAAGTTTTGCCAGAGCTTGTCGATTAGTGACTTTAGTTGTGTATTGTTTTGGAGCATTTATTTCTTCTTTAGTTTTTTCTTGTTACCCGCATTCACCTGCAATGTGGTTTTGGCATTTAACGAGCTTACAACACTTTTACCTGTTTTAGCTTCCAGTTCTTTGCGTGCCACCTTTGCAACATTTCCGCCTTGTTTGGCTACTTTCTTGCTTGCTTCAAAATCTTTCGGATGGGTTGCTGCGGATATGTCCTTTGTGGATGCCTCGGCAAGCATATTTAAAATGAGTTCGGTATTTGTCATATTATCCCGCAAGTTTTCTTTCTTCAAACCCTTCAGCACTTTGTATTCCTTGGTGGTTCTATCGCTCCAGGCTTTAGTGATAATATCGGTTAATGTAGCAAACTGAACGCCCTCTTTCAATCCCCGTTTTTTCCATTCGTCTGTAAGTTCCTTTCTAACTTCAATACTTTTAAGGCGTTGGTTTATCCAGTTTTCTGAATAGCCAAGTTTCATGTATTGTTCGAGTGCCCTATCAATGCTTAATTCCGGGTCTTGCATTTCGTCTAAGCGTTCAGCAGCTACCTGTGCCAACCATTGTTTAAAAGGTTCGGCCTTGGGTGAAGGAATAGACTGAATAAGGCGAAAAAGCTGTTCGGTATCCGCTACATCGGTAAGATAATATTTGCCATCTGCTGATTGCATTTTCAGTTGACTACAATTTGTAGCCAACTGGCTTCCCTCTGCTTTTAGTCTTGTTTTAAGCACACTCCAATATTTTCTTGGATTCGGGCTATCGGTTAAAACAGCAATCACATCTACAATTGATAAATACCATTTTTCTTTCTCCTCATCCCAAAGCGTTCTAACTTTTTTATCCTCGAAGAGTTTAATATCGGTTTGTTTACTCATGCAGCTAATACTTTTTCGGTTAAACTTAGAATTTCATCAATCTCTCTTTGCGTGAAAACCCCGCGTATTCCTTCAGGATGAAGCATGGTAAAGGGTGATTCTATCAAATTACGTTTGCTCACCTCGCCTTTTTCCAATACGTAATTCTTTAGCAAATCAAGAAATTGAAGTTGCCGGCCAGAAAGGTAACTGTGATTTGCAACAAAGTCATCAAAAGCCTTGGTAACTGTTTCGGCAAAGGTTTCTAATTGCTCAATGCCTAAAATATGTTTGATAAATTGCACCAATGCTGCTTTGCGATGATTATACACCTTACGAAGTAAATCAATGGTAATATGGGGATGCTCGTTGTGCAACTCCTCTGCTAATTGATTCGCTTCATCGTTTGTGATTTCTTGACCTTGTTTTAGTTTTTGCAAAATCGGACTGATAGAAACCAGTTCATTGATTTTCTGTTCAACCAATTCACGGTATTTGGCCACACTCAAGGCTTCGTGCTGTGGACCAAACTCTACATATTCCTTTTCAACGAGAATATCCTTCAAGTTAAATTTTGCAGGAGCTAAGGGAATTACCGCTTCACGGAATTTCATCAAGGGCGATAGTTTCTGAATCAATTCTTCAAACCTGGCCTCAAGAAAATCAATGCTGGCACCTGGCGGGCTTGCCCAAAAATGATTGGTTTGCGCTTGCCGTATCAAGGCTTCTTCACGTGCTACAACGTTGATGCTTAAAGGCAGTTCACCAATTACTTCGATAATGCTTTCCTTCAAGGTTTCAAACTTCTCGGTTTCACCTGCCAAATGTGCCAACGATACTTCAACCATGTCTTTTTCAAAACGCATAGCCTTGAAGTCAACATCCGAAACGGAGCGCAAGAGAGGTTTAACAACCGAGTCTAAAAACTCCATTTTATCGGAGCTGAGTTTATTCCAAAAGTTTTCATCGTCCAGGCGCTGCAATTCATTTCGGGCTTCCATAACCACAACTGAATTTTTTGGAAGCGCTTCTAGTTGCCTTCTGACTTTCTGAATTTCGTTTTCTACAATAGTCCAAACTCCCTGTTCTTGGGCTTCTTCAATTTTCTCCAAGCGCAAGCCAAACAGGCGCACTGGCAAAGGAATTTGAGGCTTTGGCTCCTTTCCTTTCGGATTAATCTTGAAATACTCAAAATTGTCCCAGCAGTCCAGAATCAGAAAATTGTTTTTTTCAGTACACCAAGGCTTACTTTTTTCCGACTCCAACAAGCGGGTTCCTCGGCCTATCATTTGCCAAAACTTGGTATAGCTGTAAACGGGTTTTGCAAAAACCAAATTTACCAATTCACGCACATCAATTCCGGTGTCGAGCATATCAACACTAATGGCAATGCGTGGCATATCGTTGTGAACAAACTGGTCGAGCAAACCGCCTTTGCCATAAACACGCGGATCTTCACTCACCAAAACTTTGGCTAATTCGCCTTTGAATTGCGGGTACAGCGAATCAAAAATCTCCTCCACACGCCTTGCATGAGCCTTGCTGATGCAGAAGAATATGGTCTTTCCGGGTAAAACGCCATTGACATCTTTGATGCATTCTTCCATGAACTCACGGACAATTAAAGCATTTGTACCACGGTTGATTACCTTCTTTTCAATCTCGGTTCCTTCGTAATTAATTTCTTCAATTTCCTTGCCTTCTATAATTAATTTCTGCTGGTCTTCCAGTGAAATGGTTCGTTTGTTTATGCCTTCATCCTGAAACTTGGATTTAATTTTCATTACCTGAAAATTGCTCAAGAAGGGTGGCACATGATTTACTGCCTCTTCATACGAATAAGCGAAAGTTGGAACGCCATCTTCACATTCAAACAATTGAAAGGTGTTGTGGTCTATCACATCGGTAGGCGTTGCGGTTAAACCAAGCGTAATGGTATTGAAGTAATCCAGAATTTCCTGGTAAGTATTGTAAATGCTTCTGTGACTTTCATCCACAACAATCAGGTCAAAGAAATGGGGACTCAAACGCTTGTCTTCATTGCGAATCACATTCAGCATGGTTGGATAGGTAGAAACATAAATGCGCCTGTCGTTGGCAATTTCTTTCTCCCCTTGTTTGGGCCAACGCGGCTCATGCGGCAAATGCTCTTTGAAAGCTTCCAGAGTTTGGTCGCGAAGTGCAATGCGGTCAACAAGAAATAAAACCCGTTCTGCCCAACCGGCTCGCATGAGTGCATCAACCAAAGCAATGCAAGTTCTGGTTTTGCCTGTACCCGTTGCCATTACCAATAAAAACTTCCTCTTCCGTTTTTCAATCGCCTCCATCACAGCACGTATGGCTTGAATCTGGTAGCTTCTTCCTGCAATTTTGGTATTGATAAAATCTCCGGCCAATTGCTTTCTCGCCTTGCGGATATAGGCATAGCGCTCAAGATCGTCGCGAGTTGGAAAGCCAAAGACCTTTTTGGGAGGATAGTTATCCAAATCCCAAAAGAAAATATCGTGTCCATTGGTATAGAAGCAAAAAGGCAATTCACCTCCTTGTGTCTTCTGAATATTGTAGCAATATTGTTTAGCCTGCTCGCGGCCCAAGGCCGCATCTACCGACGTTTTTTTGGCTTCAACCACAGCAAGCGGTTTTCCATCTCTTCCCAACAACACATAATCACTGTATTGGTGACCCGCATAAGGATGCTGAAAAGTATCTTCTACAACATTTACGTGAATATCAAACTCCTCCATCACCTGAGTTGGGTCAGAAACATTCCAACTCGCCTGCAATAAGCGATTGTCAATGATTTCCTTCCTTGTCAGTTTCTCGTTCTTCACTATTGCCTAAAAATTTACAGTTGTTCAAATTAAGCAAAAAAACCAGTTCTAAGCTGCTAGTTGAAACAATAATGCTGGTTGAATTTTGAAAGCCAATTCCAAAATCCATCAAGCATACACAGTATTCCATGCCCAATTTCATCGATTTTGCTCAATACCCTTGCCAACCTGACCAAGCTCCACCAAAAACAATGAATCTTCTTGCCTGGATGAGGATGCAAGGTACAGCTTGCTATTCATAGCCCGTTCCTGCATGAAGCACATGTATAGAAAACAGTTCGTCAACCCGCATAAAAACAAGAAGCGCTGTCCGGATTGTTATACATAGCTGCTACCTTATGCAAGAACAAGGATACTAAACGTAGCAAGTTCCTCCCGCAATGGATGAACGTTGACCAAAATGCTCTACATAGACCAAGCTTTTTGTAGGAGTATCGACTTGTTTTGAATGGTTCGGTTCAACACCTATCCCCTGTTCGCTTTCAATTGTATCCGTTCTTTAGGATGAATCGCTTGGGAGAATCCAATGCCATAAACCCGCTTTATCCATTTGAACTTCATCATCAAGGCCAAAAGCCCAAGAAATTGGCGTTTCTCGAGCATGGCAGAATGCACCGCTAGAGTGATTGAAGGAAACTGAGCTTAAGGCCAGCTTCAAGGGCATACAACCTGATTAATGCTATTGTTAAGGTTAATGGGCAGTAATAGATTGTCTATGTGGTTTCCTAGTTTAAATGGCTTATTCCACTAAGCTCAATCCTATTTTTTAACTTTTCCCTGGTATAGGTCATAAACCGGGAATATCAACTCATAATCGTTCCAATTCAAATTCCCATCAATGATTTCAAATTCTTTGAACTTATACTCATCCATGTATTTTCTTATCGATGGGTGATAGGATGTTTCTAGGAATGATTTAAAATTAACCAGCTTAGTAACTCCGTCATTAAAATCAATTCGAATGGTAAAATCACCCATATAGGTAGCCGACTTGATCTCAATCAAATCTGAATAATCTCCTTGATATTCTTCAACTATTTTCATTTGATACGTTTTGTGATTTTCTCAAACTCAACATTTTTGTGATATACAAAATAATCAACCCATTTTTCGACTTTCCTCTCTGAAAACTTCTCAAGAAAATCTTCAAAATCCTTCAACTTTCATCCTGTCAATGGAACTAAACCTTTAACTGGTTTAATTTTGACCTCAATAATTTTTCCTTCAACAATGTAAAACTCAGCTTTACTTTCACATCCATTGTATTTTGCATGAACATGAATTGGCTCATGCTCATTTGAATAGAAAAAGATAAGGATTCCAAGGTGTTCAAAAATTTTAGGCATTGTCTCAAGATTAATTCAAATGTACAAAACTTTGCAATTTGATAAACGCATCTTATCACCTTCAATAAGCAGATGACCAGAGGCATCTGCGAGTAAAACAAGGCTATATTGAGAGGCTTTTATCTCCCCGAAATTTTCAAAAATCCGCTTAGTTCTTTGGAGCTATCCAATTCCTTGAGGAGTAAATCTGCTTTTACTAAAAAGAACTACCTTGAAGATTGCAAAATTTTAGCTTCGGAAATTTCATGAAAAAATAAATTGGCCTGAAAAAATTGTTTATCAGGTCCAGACATTTGCATACTCCCGGGAGCTTTAGGTGCATGAATCCAGAAACCTGAATCCTAAAAATTGGGAGTTGCTTCGCAAAATTAAAGCCAAAGCGGCTTGCCATGCTCTTTCCATTTTCTAGAACAGCCGGATATTCCATAAATTGGCACTTAACTTTTAAAGTTCATTCTTTCCCATTTCATCAAACCCATAACAAACCATGCTTGATCAATTAATCAATCTCGTCAAAGAAAATGCCGGAGAGGCCATCATCAACAATGCTGCCATCCCCAACGAAAACAACGATGAGGCCATTCAAACCACTGCCGGTGGTATCCTGGATGCACTAAAAGGCCAACTCGCTGAGGGCGGAATCGAAAACATCAGCAGCTTGTTCCAACAAGGACAAATTGGAAGTCACCCCATGGTTTCGCAAATTGGCAATCAAGTGGCGGGCCAATTGGCTAGTCGCTTCGGACTCGACCCCTCTACGGCCAACAACATGGTGCAGCAACTGGTTCCAACGGTGATGAATCAATTGGTATCCAAAACCAACGACCCCAACGATTCCAGCTTCGACCTGGGTTCCATAACCCAAAGTCTTGCCGGTGGCAACCTGGGCGGAATCCTGAATAACCTAGGTGGATTGTTTGGGAAATAAATTCTCTATCCAATTAATACTTATTTCGAGAGTCAGGATTATACAATGCCTGGCTCTCGATATTCTAACGCAGGTACCAATACATTGTCAATCTCACCCAATTTGCGAACCTAAATGTTTCACTGTGTAAGAAACTCTTTGCATAAATGCTTACTGCCTGCCGTTAAGCCTTCTCTCCAAGTAATTCAATGCCAACTCGTATCCCATCAAACCAAAACCACTGATGATACCGGCGGCATGCTGCGAAATGAACGATTTATGCCTGAACTCTTCTCGGGCAAGGATATTTGAAATATGCACTTCAACAACCGGAATTGAAATCGCAGCTACCGCATCTCCTAGGGCTACCGAGGTATGGGTGTAGCCGCCTGCATTCAAAATAACCGCATCCTGGTTCAATCGTGCGGCATGCAGCGCATTTATCAGCTCGCCTTCCACATTGCTTTGGTAATAGGCAATTTGAATGCCCCTAAACTTCTCCCTTAGCTCCTGTAAAAATTCTTCAAAACTTTGGGCCCCGTATATCTCGGGTTGCCGCTCGCCCAACAAGTTCAAATTGGGACCATTGACAATGAGCACGCGCATTGGGTGTTTTGGTTTAAGCCTGCAATTTGCGAAAAATCAAGAAGTATTGGTCAAAAACAAATTTCAGCCAACCTTTTTGGCCTAAAAACCGACTTACTTTGGATAATCCTCAACTTATTCCGCTTAACCCTTTTTGATTCCGAACAGGGAAATCTTTGACAATGAGCGGATTTTTTGAAAATTATCACTAATTTTGTTGCAGTCGAATTAATGTATATGAAAAAACTACTACTACTTATAGGTTTGATTCTAAGCTTAAACGGTGCATTTGCACAGTTTGAACTCAACCCCAAAGTGGCTAAAAATCAAGCCACCAGCAATAAATTTCTCATCGAAGCAAAATCGGTTTTCACAAATTCTGGCAGCGATTCTGTTTTTGAATGGGAAGTGATTGAAGTTAACATTCCAAGTGGATGGAACTTCAGCCTTTGCGATCCATTCAATTGCTTGGACAATGTAACTGTTGGTCGCAGAAGTGGTTTTACCTTGGGTAAAAACAAGAGCGGAGAAATGAAAGGCGACTTTACCGCAAACAGCATTCCCGGAAACGGAACTGTTCGTGTGATTATCACTGCCAAAAACTCAGACTTCTCCGATACTGTAACTTTCATCGTTAGTGCATGGCCGGTTAGCGTAAAAGAAACTGTGAAGAACAACGAGTTCAGCATGTTTCCAAATCCTGCCAAAGAGCGTTTGTCTATTCGTTACAGCGTAAAAGAGCCTATTGCTATTTCCATTTACAATATCCTGGGTGTTCGCGTTAAAACTATCATCCACAGCGGTAATGAAAGTGAAATCAACCTGGGTGATTTGCAAAATGGCATTTACTTCATCCGATTCAAAGATGGTAATACTACCGTATCGAAGTCGTTTACCAAAAACGAATAAGCTGTCTTAACACATTAAAAAGCCCCGAGAGAGCAATCTTTCGGGGCTTTTTTTATGGCTTACTTATTCTACTTTCTTACACTCTTCTCGTGAAAATGCAACTGACTAAAATGCTTCTTCCTTAGCACAAAATGTGCCCAAACTATACTTCCCCGATAACACACCGCAGAATCCATAGGATTCGTCAATCGCTTGACATCCTTACGTTTCTTCCACCATTTCCCAAAATTGAAAAAGAAATCGGCATGTGCCCTGTGTATAGCCCAACTGTGACGAGGCTCTTCATTGAGAAGAAAAAATATTGAACTCAATAAGTCCAAAAATGAACGCCAGGGAATAAACCACCACAACTTGGATGCAGGCATGTTCTTTAACAACATAATCAAGCTGTTTCTAAAGTTGAGATAGGTCTTTTGTGGACTGGCTTTCTTAAGCGTGCTTCCGCCCAAATGGTAAACCACAGAGGCAGGCTGCGCAACAATCCGATAACCCATCAATTGCAAGCGCCAACACAGATCAACCTCTTCCATGTGGGCAAAATAGTCGGCATCAAACCCACCTGCTTCTTCAAATGCCTTTTTCCGGATGAACAAACATGCACCACTTGCCCAAAAAATATCATCCTGTTGGTTGTATTGTCCATGGTCTTCTTCCATGGTTTCAAACACGCGTCCCTTGCAAAACACATAACCCAAATGGTCCATATACCCGCCGGCAGCTCCTGCATATTCAAAGTATTCGGGATATTTAAATTGCAACAATTTAGGCTGAGCTGCTGCAATCCGCGAATCGGCTTCCATGCTGGCAATTACCGGTTCTATCCAATTGGGTTCAACCTGAACATCGTTGTTGAGGAGAATAAAGTAGTCGGCTTCAACTTGCTTCAGTGCTTCGTTGTATCCTCCTGCATAACCCAGATTTTTTTCAAGTTGAATGATTTTCAATCCGGGAAAATGCGCACGCGCGTAAGCAACACTGTCGTCTGTAGAAGCATTATCAGCCAGGTAAATGTCTAAATTGGGCCAGGTGCTTTTGAATACGCCGGGCAAAAAGGTCTCCAAAAGGTGGCGGTTATTCCAATGGATTATGACCACAGCAACCTTAGGATGGCTCATTTTCCTGTACTTTTAGTTTGTAGGGCACGTAAATAAAATGAGCTCCTCCAACCGTAATCAGCAACACACACATGTGCGTTACCGGATTTTTATAGCTATTCAAAAATTCAGTTTTCCGCTCCATGAGAATGAGCCTTTTTTCAATCAGCTCTTCCAAGGTTGTGGCATTGATGCTGAAATCTCTGGCCAATTCAGGACCGTTCAGAATCTGCTCTCCCAATTTCACCTCATGCTGATGCGCAACAAATACCGGATACTTGGTAAAGCCTTCGCGGATTAAATCGCGCGAAACTTCTTTTATCATTTCTGAATAAAACGCCAAGTCCTTTTTAAGTGTCTCAAGCAGCTTTTCAAATACTTCTTCCTGGTTCATCTTATTTCAATTCCAATAATGCAATATTCTCAACGTGGTGGGTATGCGGGAACATATCTACCGGTTGTACTTTCTTCACCTCATAAAGCTCTTGCATCAGCGCAATATCTCTGGCTTGTGTGGCAGGATTGCAACTTACATAAACAATTCTAGGCACCCGTAATTCCATCAGTTTCCTGCAAACATCTTCATGCATTCCTGCTCGTGGAGGATCTGTTATTACAACATCGGGTTTACCGTGTAAAGCAAACAAATCATCGGTAAGCATATCCTTCATATCGCCGGCATAAAAATGGGTATGCCCGGCTTCGTTCAAACTTGCATTTGCCTTTGCATCTTCAATGGCCTGGGGCACGTATTCAATACCAATAACCTTGGCTGCTTTCTTGGCCATAAACAGCGCAATTGTTCCCACGCCGGTGTAGAGGTCGTACACAATTTCATTTCCGCTTAAACCAGCCATCTCTCTGGCTATGCTGTATAGGGTAAGGGTTTGAAGGGTATTGGTTTGAAAAAAAGATTTCGGTCCCATCCTGAATTTACTTTCCTCCAGGTGCTCTTCCAAAAAGGCATTGCCCGAATGTACTCGTACATCCAAATCAAAAATGGTATCGTTCCGTTTTGAATTGATAACATACAACAAGGATGTAATGGCCGGAAACTTCTGCTGAATATGGTTCATCAAAGGCTGTATGGCTTCCTGGTCGTCTTTGGTAAAGCTAATTAACACCATCCACTCCCCCCGGCTATTGTTACGAAGCATCATGGTTCGCAACAAGCCTTCCTGACTGTAGGCATTGAAAAAACTCAAGTGGTGGGCCTTTGCATAATCCCGCACTTCATTCCTGATTTGATTGTGCAAATCATCCATCAGGTAGCAGGTGTCTACATCAAAAATCTTATCAAACCTACCCGGAATATGATAACCCAATCCGGCATGGTCCTCTTCTGCCATGGTTTCTTTGTCTTCTAAACTGCTTAACCACTTGCGATCGGTAAACGAATATTCGAGTTTATTTCTGTAATAGCGGGTTTGTGCTGAGCCGGCAATGGGTAGCAAATCAGGAAAAGGAAATTTTCCGATGCGTTGAAAGGCATCCAAAACTTGCTGCTGTTTGTAACGCAGTTGAGCCTCGTAGCTCATTTGTTGCCATTTGCAACCTCCGCAGGTTCCAAAATGCACGCAAAAGGTATCTACACGGTCGGGACTAGCCTGCACCAGCCGCTGAATATGGCCGGTTTCAAACTTGTGCTTATGAAAGGTAGTAAGTACATCAGCAACATCGCCCGGTACGGCATAATCAACCATGATAACCTTTCCATCTACGCGTGCAATGGATTTGCCTTCACTTCCTGCATTGGTTATCAAAAGTTCCGGATAAAATTTTGGTGTTTTCTTTTTTCTTCCCATTTGAACCCACAAATATGGGCCCATGGACCGAGAGCACCAAACCGGAAGGATTAAACAATATTTACTTCGGGTTGAATTTCAATGCCGAACTTGTCGTACACCGAATTCTGAATAGCCTTGGCCAACTGAAGAACTTCGTTTCCGGTGGCAGCGCCGTAATTTACCAAAACAAGTGCTTGCTTGGCATGTGCTCCTGTTTCTCCAACCCGCTTTCCTTTCCAGCCGCATTGTTCAATTAACCAACCCGCAGCCACTTTAATGCGAGAGCCGGGAGCAGGATAACCGGGCATATCGGGATATTGTTCCTTCAAGGCATTGTATTTCTCGGCAGGTATTTCGGGATTTTTGAAAAAGCTTCCCGAATTGCCCAATACTGCCGGGTCTGGCAACTTGCTCTGCCGAATGGCAATTACCGCTTCACGGATTTCTTTAATGCCCGGCTTTTGAATTCCATTGGCATGCAAGGTTTCCTGAATGGCACCATAACTGGTATTCAGTTTGGGCTGCTTATCTAAGCGAAAAGTAACCGAAACAATGATGTATTTTCCCTTGAGTTCGTTTTTGAAAACACTCTCGCGGTATCCAAAGCGACAGTCTTGATTATTAAATTTCACCAATTTACCTGTGGCAATTTCAATGGCAAAAAGTTCTTCAAAACAATGCTTCAACTCAACACCATAAGCGCCAATATTCTGCATTGGAGCTGCTCCTACACAACCCGGAATAAGCGATAAGTTTTCAAGTCCACCGTAATTTCTTTCAACACAAAAGCTTACAAACTCGTGCCAGATTTCGCCAGCCATGGCTTTCACCCAAACCTGCGACTCATCTTCACGAATAACATCCTTGCCTTTGATATTCATTTTGATAACCATCCCCTTGAAATCCTGGGTTAGCAAAATATTCGAACCGCCACCAAGCACCAATACCTTCCTGTCAACCAGGTTAAAGGTCTGACAGAGAACTTGAACTTCCTCAACGGTATTCACTTCCACAAACTGTTCAGCTACAGCATCCAGTCCGAACGTATTGTATGGCTTAAGCGATTTGTTTTGAAAAATATGCATGGCTTGGGCAAAGAAAGCAATCCGCAGGAACAAATAGAAAAAATCTTAAGGAAGCTTTCCTCAAAAAAATCAATACGGCATTATTTCAAGTAACCTACGCTGTATTGGACTGTTAACCAATACCGATTGGAGTTAATCAAGCCTTCATTCCAATTCAGCCAAAGTATCTCGTACTTTCTTCGGCAAACTAGCCCGCACCAATTCATAGGAATGAATAGTTAACTCGCGAATCAGAGGCTCAGGTACATCTTCAAAAAAATGAACCGTATTCCAATGCGTTTTATTCATGTGGTATCCGGGTTCAATCCCCGAATAGGTTGCCCTTAATTCCAGCGCACGTTCAGGATTGCATTTCAAGTTGACCTTGTTAGCTTGATTCAACCCAATTAGTGCAAACATCTTACCTGCTACCTTAAACACCAGGGTGGTTTCATCGAAAGGGAAAGTTTCTTCAACTCCGGGCAATGAAATGCACAGCTCCCTGAAGTCCTCTGCATTCATTATAGAATACCAAAAAGCTGGTAAGCAACCTGAATGGAAATCATTGAGCTTTTTAGCTCCGGTTGACCATTGTTGAACTGAATATTGGCACCCAATGAAGGCGCATAATTCCAGCGAACATCAGCTCTGATTTTCCAGAAATCCAACCCTGCACCCAGAATAACTCCGGTGGTATTCTTTTTCAAATCCATGGCTTTGATTTGATCTGCTGTACTTGGAATATGGGTATCCTGATTTAACAGAAATTGAAAATTAGGTCCGCCATATACGCGTATGAGTTTGATAAACTTCATGCCCACCAATACCGGAACATCTGCATACAAAGCACTGTGATGAACAGTTACATCGGTTAGCGAAGGATTGGTAGAACTCAAATTAGCTCCGCTCACCTTTAAATCGGCAGCACGTGTGGTAATTAGGGCTTCCGGTTGTATAAACCAACCCAAACCTTTCAATTTCAAATTGGCATAAATCCCGCCATGAAGTTTGGCTTCTGAATCACTGTTGAGTGAATAATTTTGAATAGCATCCAAACTGGTGCGACCGGTATGCACGCCCAATTTAACACCCATTTCAAATTCCTGTGCGAAAGCTGGAAGCATTCCAACTCCTAGGAGCAGAGACAAGACAATTTTTTTCATCGGATAAATGTACGGATTGAAGTTTTTTTAGCAAACAATTAATTTATCAAAACCTAACACCAGCGCCCACAGCAATCATTAATCGGTTGAATGATATTGTAGCGTTCTGTCCTGCCCCGTCGTAAGGGCTATATGAGTCTTTTCCTTTGACATAATTTACGCCCAAATCAAAGAAGTAATCCTGATCCTGTATCCAACCAAAACCTGCGCTAAACAGTTGCCGATTTCCATCTTCTTTGCTGATGTAATTCTCCTTGTATGGACTTCCCAAATGCGCATAACCTGCTCTAAAGCGCAAATTCTCCGCTTTTATTTCAACACCACCACGAATAGTAGTTGCTGTACCATACAGGGTTCGCATTCTCGAATTTTCTGGTGCGAAACTGTAGCCCTCGGCTCTAATCTCCCCTTTGCTGAAATCAGTCTGCTCATAATCCAAAGACACTACAGCATTTTGAAGAATGGTTGCACATGCACTAAGCGAATACCTGCCCGGTGTACGAATGGTGTATTCAAAATAATCCTCTCTGTTCTCCAAGGGCTCTGAATAGGTTTTACCATCGGTATAGGTTACAGACATCGAGTTTCGGTAAAAATCGGTGAGTCGCAACAAAACCGGAGTATGCCAGGTTGCTCCAACACGAATAAAATCAAGTGGTCTGAAAATTACACCCAATTTAGCACCGGCTCCACTGCCTTTGGTATTCAAATACTGGTTGATGCTTGATCCAACGTAGTAGTTATCTTTTACAGTGCTTGATGTTAGATTCTCTTTGTAGGTAATTGTAGAGGTATAATTAACATCTTGAAAAACAATACTGGCGCCCAGGTAAAGGGTATTGCTAAAATTCATGGCACCGGAAACATACCACTCCTGCATTCTGCCTCTAAGCTTCATTTCCTGAAATTGATTCATGAAGTAGTTGGTATCTCCTTGCAGTTTTTGAGCCGAGGCATAATTTTCTTTGCCGTTAAAATTATCAATCAATGCCAATCGCCAAGCTAGGACTGATAAGGTATTGTCGTAATCGGAATTCCAAAAACCGGAACTGTCGTTTCCACCGGCAGCTCTGGCCAGGTAATCTGCAACCGTTGAATTTCGGTTTTGACCTTCAAAGCGAATGTTTTGTTGGTAATCGCTTAACCGATTCAAGCCAAATGCAAAATTGTAATTCACCAAACCACTTGAAGCCGGCTTGCCTTTGTATTGATTTACCTGGCTTAGCACCACGCCAAAGTTGGGAATATTGAGTCCCATCCTGAAAGAGTTTTGTTCACTTCCTCCATAAGTTGTGGATGCTGAAAAAGGATTTACACCGAGTGAAGCCATCACTTCATTTCTGCGGTACAAGCCCAAGCCTGCGGGATTAATGCTCGCAGAACTTACATCTGCTCCAACAGCACCCCAGGCACCAGCAAGTCCCATGGAACGCACAGAACCTTGGTAATTGCTGCGGGAATAGCGAAGCACATCATCATGAGATTGGGCAATACCCATTCTACTCATTCCAACCAGGGCCAGAATGGCGATACTTATCTTCTTCATAAAAACTTCAAGTTAACGTGGTCTTGACCTTGGCGCAGAACTTCCACCACCACCAGAACCTCCTGAGCTTCCACCACCGGAACGGCTTGGTAAAGCAGATGGAGAATAGCCTTGCGATGGAGCAGATCTGTATTCTCTAGCCGGTGCTGAATTGTTGGGTCTGCTTGGCGCATCGTTCTGTCTGGGCCTGAAATCCTGAGTAGGAGCTTGAGGTCTTTCGGTGTACCTGTTTCTGGCTGGTACATAATTGCCTCCGTCGTAATTGCCTCGCGATGGCATGCTGCTGCCTGCATCTTGAGAGGGTTCAATGATGCGATTCCTGGGTGGCACATAACGCTGCGAACCATCCGGCTGACGTTGCAAATCTCCTCCGGGTTTTGGTGAACCGGCATCCGGTGCCGAGCTATAATCAGAGGCAGGACGCTGACGAACCGGTATGTAATTTTGATTGGCTGGTCGGGCCGGATTCATGTCTTGGGCATTGCCAGCTTGCTGACCATTGTCCAAATCTCTGCGCACTGGTCTGGAAGGACCCGCTTGTGTTGGTGTTGCATTTGAATTGGGAGCTGCACCTTGTTGATTGGCCTGGAATGGTCTTCCAATCTGACCTCCGGTATTTACACTTCCCGGGCGACTTCCTGAGCCTGTTCCTCCCAAAGCTTCGCGAGGTTTAAAGAATTTTCGATTGGTAACTACATCGTTCCTACCGTAGCAGGTTCGGCATCCATACGCATAAGGATTGCAGTTCCAGCAGTTGTATCCATACCAAGGTGAATACCAAGGATTGTATCCGTAAGGTCCCCAGAAGGGATCATACCAACCACCTCCATAGCCCCAACCTGAACCCCAGCCGTAGTAAGGAGAAGGGCCCCAGAAAGGGTCGGCATAATACATTCCACCCCATCCCCAGTTGTAACCGATGGAAGTTCCCCATCCGCGTCTTGAATTCCAGCCAAAACCAATATTCCAACCAGGAGCCCAATTGTAAAACCCGGGACGGTACATGTGTGGTGTATACCAGTTTGTCCAGCCCCAGCTTGGAGCCAATGCATTGTAATAGGGATCGTCGTAATACAAGGTTCTAGTTGAGCCTAGCCGCCTTCCATCTGTATCATCTGAAAGCGTTGAAAGTGGGGTCTGTTGATTGTTTTGGTCTTGCTCGGTTTGATAGCCGCGCTTTGAATTCCATGCTTGATAAGCCGCATCAGCCCTGGAAGGATCGTAGGAATCGGAATTGGATAAATTACCCGCATTTCCGCCTTCGTTGTTTGTTCCTCCTCCCCGATGGTCTTTTCCCTTGTCAAAATTTACATCATCAAGCATTACAAGCTTGTCTGAGGCGCTTTTTTTCGACCAGTAAACGTCATCTTCAGCAACATTTACCTGGAATGGCTTTTGGCTTGTGCAGGAAGCTAATCCTGTCAAAACCAAGCCTGTTAATAGAATTACAGGGTTTTTCATAAAAAGGCCGTTTGATTGCTCATACAAAGTAACAACTAAAAAGTATTTTTGCGACTTAACAATCAGTAAACAAATACTGTTCCACTTTTTCACTCATGGACATAAAAAAAGTAAAACGCAGCGAAGATTATAGCGCATGGTACAATAATCTCGTTAAATACGCCGACTTGGCAGAGCATTCGGCCGTGAAAGGCTGCATGGTAATCAAACCCTATGGATACGCCATTTGGGAAACCATGCAGGCAGAATTAGACAGACGATTCAAGGAAACAGGACACGTGAATGCCTATTTCCCACTTTTCATCCCTAAAAGTTTCTTCAGCAAAGAAGCCAGCCACGTGGATGGTTTTGCGAAGGAATGTGCTGTTGTAACGCATTACCGTCTCAAGGTGGATGAGGATAGCCGCGAAATTGTGGTTGACCCCGAAGCCCGTTTGGAAGAAGAGTTAATTGTTCGCCCAACCTCCGAAACCATTATTTGGAATACCTACCGCGATTGGATTCAAAGTTACCGCGATCTTCCGATTTTGGTTAACCAATGGGCCAATGTGGTGCGTTGGGAAATGCGTACCCGATTGTTTTTAAGAACTGCTGAATTCTTGTGGCAGGAAGGTCATACTGCACATGCGACTGCTGAAGAGGCCATTGAAGAAACACGTAAAATGCTGGATGTGTACGCTGATTTTGCGGAGAATGTGCTTGCTGTTCCGGTTATTAAAGGAGTAAAAACCCCTAATGAGCGTTTTGCAGGTGCTTTGGATACCTATTGCATTGAAGGCTTGATGCAAGACGGAAAGGCACTTCAAATGGGAACATCTCACTTCCTTGGACAGAATTTTGCCAAGGCATTTGATGTGAAATACGTAACCCGCGAAAACAAACAAGAATATGTTTGGGCTACCAGTTGGGGGGTTTCAACTCGCTTAATGGGCGCATTGATTATGAGCCATTCCGATGATGAAGGACTTGTGCTTCCTCCTCGCCTGGCTCCAATTCAAGTGGTGATAGTTCCCATTCTTAAAAAAGGGGATGCCAATGAAGCCGTTTTGAAAAAGGCCGAAGAGTATTTCTTCGCCTTGAAAAAAGCCGGTATTCGGGTTAAACTTGACGATAGAGATACCCAAAGTCCCGGATTCAAATTTGCAGAATACGAATTGAAAGGTGTGCCCGTGAGAATTGCGATTGGTCCACGCGATGTTCAGAATGGAGCCCTTGAGGTAGCCCGTCGCGATACCAAAGAAAAGCAGTCGATGGCAGAAACTGATTTGGTGCACAAGATTGAACACCTGCTCGAACAGATTCAAAACAACCTGTTCCAACGCGCACTTGATTACCGCAGCGAGCATATTACAGCTGTAAATAGCTGGGAAGAATTTAAAGATGTGCTTGAAAACAAAACCGGTTTTGTGTCGGCTCATTGGGATGGAAGCACCGAAACTGAATTGAAAATAAAAGAGGAAACTAAAGCTACCATTCGTTGTATTCCATTGAACAACCCGGAAGAAGCAGGAACTTGTGTTTACTCAGGAAAGCCTTCTACACAGCGTGTTTTATTTGCAAAAGCCTATTGATTGAATTGCAGTTCTTCACCTGAATGCATTAGCTATAAAAAAAACGCTTGCTCAAATGAGCAAGCGTTTTTTATTGGACTGCATTTATCCCGGTTTACTTGAAACCAATTTGCTTGTTATCGGCTTCTGATATCTTAACCATAAAGTCTTTAAATGCGGCATAATCTTTCGGTTCAATACGATCCTGTTTCATTTTGATTTGACGCACTGCACTTAACTTTCCGGGCGATACGGTAAAGGTGAGTTTGTATTCGTAGAAAGGTGTGTTCAATACCACATTCTTTGGAATCTCTGCCAGGGTTTTTCCAGCAGGTAACTCAATAAGCAATGATTCTTTCAACTCATCAGATCCATCAAACTGCCAGGTGCTAAACGGAAACTTACGTTCATCGGCAGACACAAAGTCAAGGCCTGAGTATGCATCTGTCCATGGCATCTTAAAGAGCTTAATGCCGATTACTTCTTTCAGCTCATTCGACACTTTTATTTTGTAGATATAGGTTACAGTATCCGACAAGTTATGCAAGTCAGGAATGCTTAGATTTTGAAGTTTTACAGAGTTTGAGAAATCAGATGAAACGGATTCAAGAATTTGTTTCTCCTGTTTCTCTTTTCCGATATCACAATAGTTATTTCTGAATCCGCTGGCGTAAGCACCCATGCGGAAATTCTTGCGCTCGAGTACCATATCGTTGCTCTCAAATTTCACTTTTGAATCCCTGTGGATGGCATTTGGGAAACGATTCTTAGAACTTAGGCGAATCAAATCTCTAGAACTGGTATCCGTTTTAGTAGGAATATTCAATGCCAATGAACCCAAAAGGTTGGAAGGCAAGGTTCCAAAGGATAGTTTGGAATCGGTTAACTCAACATAGTAATCTTTTCCACCTGCATAAAAGCGAGCAATACAATGGTTGAAACCAATGGCAGGCAGGGTAAAATCGTAATCTCCATTGTTGCGTGTATCAACCAATACCAGGTTAGATCTTAAGCCCACTTCCTTACACATGGCCACAAACAAGGTTGACAAATCCTTGCAATCTCCTAAGCGGGTACTGATGGTACGTGCAGCAGTTTGAGGTACCAAAGCAGAATGCAGGAATGGCACATTGCTGTATCTGAAATTATCAGCGATATAGGTATAAATCAATTTCCCTTTTTCAAAATCACTCAGGTTGGTTTTGCCTTTAAACAATTCAGCTACGGTTTCTTTTACTTCAAACTTGGCTTTGGCTTTTGTTGATGCTAAATCAGAATACCAATTAGCAACGAAATTCCAATTGGGCATTGAGGTAATTTCAAGAATTCCACCAATATCATCCAAGGGTGGCATATAAGGTTCTGTTTTGAACGCAGCCAGGTTAGAAGCCGACCAACTTACTTTTTTCATGTTGTCGAGCATTACTTCAGCAACCTCAACATTAATGTTTCTGATTTTGGTTTGATACTCCAACTCTTTTGGTGCAATAATGGTATAAGAACAACTTTTTACCGGGAAGAAGTAATTGAAGTTAAACTCATCCCAGAAATGCTGAGCCAGTTTACCATGACCATAATTTTCAAGACGGTAAATCAAGTGAATGCCGTCTCCTTCTTCAAGATTTGGAAATACCATCTCGTTGTGATTGGTTTCTGCCTTCAGTCGGCTACCATCTTTCTTCAACACTTCTACTTTCTCAACAATCAAGCGTTGGGTATAACTGTTATAACCCACATTGTATTCTTTCCAAGTATCAATGCCTGATTTATTGAAAATCTTAACAATCAATTCCACCTTTTCTTCAGTACTGCCTGGCTGATACACCACGCGTTGGCGGTTATTCAACAGGATGATGCAATTGTCTTCCGGATACTCTTCAGCTTTCGGAGCATTCTTCAGCACTTTAACCGGATCCGGGCAATCAAAACCCTCAAACAAATCGGCTTTCTTTTCAAGCTTTCTCAATTGCTTTCTGGCATCGTAATCGCTAGGCGAATAATAAATGGCGTTGGCATAGGCTTTCTTTGCTTCTTCGGGCTTGTCCATGGCCTCGTAAATCTTACCAATCTTATCGTAATAAAACGAATGGTATGGGGCCATTTCGCGGCATTTTTGTTGCCATTTTAAAGCGTTTTCATAATCACGCTTATCAAAATAAAACTCCGCCATATCATTCATGTAACCTATTGCATAAGGACTATTCTCAATGCGCTTGAGGTAAATTTTGCTGGCATCTGCTTCTCGTCCCATTTGCATGTAGTTGTTTGCAAGTGTTGTTGAAGCATTGTCGCTGCGGTTATTCCTCAAGTAATTTTGAAGAATAACATTGGCAACAGAAAGGTCTTTACGTGTGCTTTGTACAATATTGTACTGAAGCATCATCAGGTTATAATCGTTTGGATATTTTTTGTACAACTCACTCGCAAACTTGATGAGCTCTTCATATTCCTTGCGATTGGCTAACAAGCCCAAGCGAATCATTTCAGTGTACTTGGACACTCCATAATAGCGCTCCATGAGCTTGAGCAATTTTTCTTGCTCTTCAAAATTTTCTTTACGCTGTTCATCGCCAATACGCAATTTCAAGCTATACATTTCATCCGGAAACTCAGCCTTCAAGCGCTCTTGCGTTTTGGTCATTTCAGGATAATTTTTATCACGTGAATAGGCTTGAATTTGTTTGATGGCAACCAAGCAGTTTTGGGGAGCCAGTTTGGTGGCTTGCTGCATGGCTTTGCGCGATTCATAAGGCTTATCATTGCGGAGATAAACTTCTGCCAACAAAAGATAATTCAACAAGCTGGGACTTGTTTTAACTTGCTCTTCAAAGAAGGCCTCGGCAAAAAATGGAATCATTTTTCCGGTAAAAGGCTTTGCTTTTGTATAGGCTTGATTGTCGTTGGTCCAGGTGAGGCCAGAAACAGGATTGGCATCTTTATCGCAGAAACGAATCATGAAATTGGCATTCCCTGCTTCACTTTCTCCAATTTGCACAAGCACACGGTTGAAACCGGCATTGAGTTGAACCGGAACAGCATACATGTCCATATCGCAATTGCGCTCTTCTTCTACTTCTGTAACCAACTGGTCATTCACCCAAATCTTCATAGATCCACTTGAACCTGAATACAGAAATACATTTTGAGCCGTGGCCGAGTTCACCCAGGTTTGAGCATACATAATGGCATTGTCTACCTCAAAATGGTATTCAAAGTCCATCCACTTATCGTTACGGGTATTTACCGCTTTGAACCATTTCACTTTGGCACCCACATTGTTGGTAAACTCTTCATTTGGACCTGATTTCTCTAGAGCACCCCAGTCCTTATCGTAACCTGAGGCTGAAATATTATCAAACAAACCCAATACTTGCCATTTGTCAACGGCACCAAATTTGGCAAAATGCTCCAACTCCTTTTCGGGCTTGTTTGAATCTCCAAAGTGCTTGGCCATCATGTAGTTTGCAAGACCCTTCATGGTACCATTGGCTTTCGGATCTTCAAGAATTCGCTTCAAAAATTTCAAATGAGCTTCATCCTTTTTGTCATAATCTTCAAAAATGATTCCGGTTGTCCATAAAGCGTACACATAAGGATAAGGGTTTGGACTTTGGTCATAGAACTTAACAAATGCTTCAAAGGCTTTATCATAAGCCTCATTTTGGGCATGGCATAAACTCAATCCCAAAAAGGCTTCTCCAGCCTGCTGGGGGTTTGCAGAGGCTGCTTGAAAACTGGCGATAGCATCCGGAATTTTGTTCACCTTAAATTGCTCCCAACCCTCTTGAAGAGTTTGAGCCGAAGTGATGGTGCTGCTGATGAAACCTATCAGGAGCAACAGTGTGGATAAAAGTTGTTTTTTCATATAGAGAACAGGCCTTTCACAGGCATTTCCAAAAATAGCCGAAATGTTTAAAGCACAAAACGATTCCCGTTTATTTTGGTTAAGATTTGAAAATAATTCTTAAGCTAAAGAATAATCTAGTCATTTGTATATTGTAGCCATGAACCCACAACTCGAAGAACTGCGCCAAACGCTATTGAAGAAGTCATCTGTTAAGCAATTGGCATACCGTAAAACCCGCGATAATTTTAACATACTCAGGGAACTTGCTTCACAGACTGCCCATGAGTTGAGTCAATTGGTGAGCGCAGAAGACCCGAATGTGGAAGTGAAATTTTATGAAAAATCTGAATTCGAGTTCCACCTCAAATTTTCGGGCGATACGCTGGTGTTCATGATGCATACCAATGTGTTCGACTTCGAGTCATCGCATTTTCTTCATCAGCTACCCTATGTTCAGCAGAATCCACTGCGGGAGTTTTGCGGTATGATTCAGATTTATAATTTTCTGGCAGACTCCTTAAAATACAACCGTGAAAGTGATTTGGGCTACCTGGTAGGACGCATTTTCATCAATAGCGAAGAACATTTGTTTGTTGAAGGAAAGCGCCCCCTTTCCTTTTTGTATTCGGATTTTTCGACATGCATTGCCAGCAAGGAGCTTTTCTCGAACCTGATTACCGAATCCATGAAATTCTGCCTCAACTTCGACCTGCAAGCTCCACCTGTAGAAGCAGTTAGCCTCCTTTCGGTTGAACAAAAGAATTTCATGAGCTTCTCGAGTGGAATCCCAACTGCCAAGCGCCTGGGATTTCGTATGGAAAAAGAAGACTAATCATTTTGTCAGCATTATTCCCAATCTGCACCTAGTTTTTTCATAAAATCGGTAAAAATCAGGCCAAAATGGCTTGGTTTCAAAAACGGTCTGATTCCTGACAAAAGGAGTCTGGACTGATTTCCAGGATCAAAAAGCGGTTTGAAAGCCACTCAAAGAAAAGGGGAATCCGCCGAAAAACCCTAAATTTACCGCCGCACTTTTTGGTGCATCATAGCATTCACATGATAGGAAACATTTTAAAAGGATTGACAAAAATCTTCGGAAGCAAATCAGATCGCGACCTGAAGGAACTATTGCCCATTGTTGAGGAAATTAAAAAAGAGTATGCCTTACTAAGCTCAATTTCTGATGACCAATTGAGGGCCAAAACCGCAGAATTCAAGCAAATCATAGCCGAGGGACTAAAATCTATCGACACCGAAATAGATGAAATTCGTCAGGAAGCCAATCAGGAAGGAATTGACCTGAATGAAAAAGACCAGCTTTTCCGCAAGATTGATAAGTTGGAAAAAGAACGGAATGAAGAATTGGAAAAAATCCTATTGGACATTCTGCCTCAAGCCTTTGCCGTGGTGAAAGAAACCGCTCGCCGCTTAACCGAGAACAAGCAATTGGTGGTTAGCGCTACCGATTGGGACCGTGAGCTTTCTGCCCGTACAAAACCCAAAAAGCCCGTTACCATTGAAGGCGACAAAGCCATTTGGGCCAATAGCTGGGAAGCTGCCGGCAACCAAATTACCTGGAACATGGTGCATTATGATGTACAGCTGATTGGCGGTATTGTATTGCACAAAGGAAGAATTTCTGAAATGGCAACCGGTGAAGGTAAAACCCTGGTATCAACCTTACCTTCTTACCTAAATGCCCTTGCCGGCCGTGGTGTACATATTGTAACCGTAAACGATTACCTGGCACGCAGGGATGCGGAATGGAATGCTCCTCTTTTTGAATTCCACGGATTGCGCGTAGATTGTATCGACTACCACCAGCCTAATTCGGCTCAGCGTAGGAATGCTTACCTGGCAGACATAACCTATGGAACCAATAACGAATTTGGTTTTGATTACCTCCGCGATAACATGGCCAGCTCAATTGATGAACTGGTGCAGCGCAAACACCATTATGCCATGGTGGATGAGGTGGACTCTGTATTGATTGACGATGCCCGAACTCCTTTGATTATTTCGGGTCCGGTACCACGTGGAGAAGACCAACAGTTTTATGCCCTTAAACCCAGAATTGAAAAATTGGTTGCTGCTCAACGGGCTTATATCAACACGGCTCTTGCCGATGCAAAAAAACTGATTGGCCAGGGCAATGATAAAGATGGTGGATTTAAGTTGTTGCAGGCCTACAGAGGCATGCCCAAAAATTCATCAGTAATTAAATTCTTAAGCGAACAAGGAATCCGTCAAATACTTACAAAAACAGAAAACTTCTACCTGCAAGACCAGCAAAAGGAAATGCATAAAGTAGATGCCGATTTGTACTTTGTTATCGACGAAAAACTGAATACAGTTGACCTTACCGAAAAAGGTATTGAACTGATTACTGCATCCGGTGAAGACCCGCATTTCTTCATCATTCCGGATGTAGGAACCTACATTGCTGAGATTGAAAAATCAGACCTGAACGAAGAAGAAAAAGCCAAACACAAAGAACAATTGATGCTCGACTTTACCATTAAGTCGGAGCGCATACATACCGTTAACCAATTGCTGAAAGCGTATTGCATGTTTGAACGTGATGTGGAATACATCATTCAGGAAGGCAAGGTTAAAATTGTGGATGAACAAACTGGTCGTGTATTGGATGGACGCCGTTATTCAGACGGTTTGCACCAGGCCATTGAAGCCAAAGAAAACGTAAAGGTTGAGGCTGCTACGCAAACCTATGCAACCATTACACTCCAGAACTTCTTCCGCATGTACCACAAATTGGCGGGTATGACCGGTACAGCTACTACTGAAGCTTCTGAATTCTGGGAAATCTACAAATTGGAAGTAGTTGAAATTCCAACAAACAGGCCAATCTCCCGCAAAGACGAAGACGATGTGGTTTACAAAACCAAGCGTGAAAAATACAATGCTGTAATTGATGAGGTCGTAAAACTTTCAGAAGCAGGAAGACCTGTGCTTGTAGGTACAACCTCCGTTGAAGTAAGTGAATTGCTAAGTCGCATGCTTACCATGCGCAAAATCAAACACAATGTACTCAACGCAAAACAGCACCAACGTGAAGCTGAAATTGTTGCCGAAGCCGGTCAAAAATCGGCTGTAACCATTGCAACCAATATGGCAGGTCGTGGTACCGACATTAAGCTGGGAGAAGGCGTTAAGGAAGTAGGAGGTTTAGCAATTATCGGTACAGAACGCCACGAAAGTCGCCGTGTTGACAGGCAGTTGAGGGGACGTGCCGGACGTCAAGGCGATCCGGGAAGTTCTCGCTTCTTTGTTTCGTTGGAAGATGATTTGATGCGCTTGTTCGGCTCTGAGCGGATTGCCGGAGTGATGGACAAATTGGGCATGAAAGAAGGTGAAAACATTGAACACAGCCTGATTACTAAAAACATTGAACGAGCTCAGAAACGCGTCGAACAAAACCACTTTGGAACACGTAAACGTTTGTTGGAATACGACGACGTTATGAACTCGCAGCGGGAAGTAGTTTATACCCGTAGAAGAAATGCCTTGTATGGCGAAAAGCTTCAGTTGGATGTGCAAAACATGATTGCAGATACCTGCGAAGAGCTGGTTGAAGACTACAAAGAACAAAAGAACTACAAGGAGTTCACCTTTGAATTGATGCGTGTTTTCACCCATCAAACCAAGATTACAGAGGATGATTTTCTGAACAAAAAACACGAGGATATTGTTTCCACTTTATTTGATGAGCTAATGGCCCATTACCGCCACAAGAGCGAAGAAATGGCGCACATGGCACATCCGGTTATCAAATCGGTGTATGAGCAACATGGCAACATGTACGAAAACATCAATGTGCCTATTTCAGACGGACTTCATCAGATGAACATTCCTGTTCCTTTGAAGAAAGCTTACGAAACCGAAAGCCGCGAAATTGCACGCACCCTCGAAAAGTTCAGCTCACTTTGGATGATTGATAACGAGTGGAAAGAGCATTTGCGAGAAATGGATGATTTGAAACAATCTTCTCAAAATGCGGTATTTGAACAGAAAGATCCTCTGTTGATTTACAAACTTGAATCGTTTAAGCTATTCAACAGCATGCTTTCCCGGATGAACAAACAAATTCTGGGCATGTTGTTCAAGGCATTTATTCCGGTTGAACGTCCGGAAGAAGTGAAGCAAGCAGATGAACCGAAACGTCAGGACATGAGCAAGCTCAAAACCTCTCGTCCGGATGAACCCGGAGAAGCTACTCGTATGAATCAGGAGGCAGCAGCCCAGGTTTCAGAAGCCCCCAAAGTGCAACAAGTAAAAGGCGTTGTTAAAATTGGACGAAACGATCCTTGTCCTTGCGGAAGTGGTAAGAAATACAAATCCTGTCACGGTAAAGACGAATTGAATTAAGTTATGAGTACCCCTGCAAATCACGTTCTACCCGAGCATATTGAACATACCCTGCTTAAACCCGACTGCACCGGCGACCAAATTACGCAGCTGTGCGAAGAGGCCTTGCAGTTTAATTTTGCAGGCGTATGCGTTCCTCCCTATTATGTGCAGCATGCCAAAAAAATATTGAAGCAGGCTGAAACCCGCATTGTAACTGTGGTTGGATTTCCTTTGGGATACAGCACTGTATCAAGCAAAGTGGAAGAAACCAAAAAAGCTATCAATGCCGGTGCCCATGAGATTGATATGGTAATCAATATTGCCGCATTAAAAAACGGCGATATTGCTACGGTTCAAAACGATATTCAAAGTGTGGTTACGGCCTGCCATCTTCAAAACAAGCTGTGCAAGGTAATTATAGAAACCTGTTACTTAACTGAAGATGAGATAAAGCTCGCCTGTAAAATTTGCGCTGATTGCGAAGCCGATTATGTGAAAACATCAACAGGATATGGAACTGCCGGAGCCACGGTAGAAGCCGTTCAACTGATGCGCAAATGCTTACCTGCCAAAATCAAAATAAAAGCCGCAGGGGGCATTCGTACAAAGGAACTTGCAGATGCATTGATTCAAGCGGGAGCTAATCGCATTGGCACTTCATCTGGACCAAAACTGATTTAACATGAATAAAGGATTGTTAGTTGTTTTACTTCTTATGTTGGGTGGCTTGATTCAAGCACAAGCACAACGAAAAAACATTGTTGTAGAACGCGATGAAGACTTGGATAGCCTCATTTATCAGCACGCAGAAAACAACAAAAGCCGCAACACTTTGGATGGATTCAGAATTCAATTGTTTTCGGGAAGTGAACGAAACAACGCCAACCAATTGAAGGCTCAATTCCTTAGGCAATATCCCGAAGTACCCGTGTACTTAAGCTACCAACAACCCTTTTTTAAACTTAGGGCAGGCGATTTCAGAACACGTACCGAAGCTCAGAACCTTTACCACAAACTAGTAAAGGATTTTGGTGAAGTATTAATTGTTCCCGACAAAATCAATTATCCAATTATCCAACCTTAAACGATATGAAATTAGTTACTTATACCTACCAGGGAAAACAGTTGGCAGGATTTTTCCTCGACGGAAAAATATGGCCATTTAGTGCAGTAGATGCCAATTTACCAGGCAGCATTCTTGAGCTTGTAAAAGCAGGAGATGATGCCATGGAACAGGCAAAAAAAATCTATGCAGGTTTGCCAACAAGCGGAATAGCGAGCTTGAATGAATCAGACGTAAAACTTGAAGCACCCATTCCAAATCCAACCTCTTGCCGCGATGGATATGCTTTTAGGCAGCATGTGGCCGCCGCCCGCCGTAACCGCGGGGTGCCCATGATTGAAGAATTTGACCAATACCCCATTTTCTATTTTACCAACCACAATGCCATTCAGGGACCTGGTGAAATTGTGTGCATGCCTGACCATTTTCAAAAACTGGATTTTGAATTGGAAGTGGCCATTGTTGTAGGTAAAAAAGGTAGGAATATCAAAGCCGCTGAAGCAGACGCCTATATCGCGGGATATACCATTATGAATGACATGAGTGCACGCACACTTCAGATGGAAGAAATGCTGCTCAACCTGGGACCTGCAAAAGGCAAGGACTTCTCAACCGTAATTGGCCCCTGGTTCGTAACTCCTGATGAATTGGAGCAATTTGTAGTACCAGCAAAACCGAACCACGTTGGTAAAAACCATAACCTAAACATGAAATGCTGGGTAAATGGCATTCAGGTAAGTGAAGGCAATGTGGCTGATATGGATTGGACCTTTGCTGAAATCTTAGAACGTTGTGCTTATGGTGCTGATATCCTTCCAGGAGATGTTATTGGCTCGGGAACAGTTGGAACGGGTTGCTTTTTGGAATTGAACGGAACCGGATTGCTGAACGACAAAAACTATCCTGTTCAATGGCTGAAAGCCGGTGATGTAGTTGAAATGGAAATTACCGGATTGGGAAGATTGGTGAATACCATTGTGAAAGATTCAAGTGATTTTTCAATCCTTGAATTGAAGAAAAAATAAGACCAAATGCCTACTAAAAAATCCAGACCAAGCAATTGAGTCTGGATTTTTTGTTTATCCCGGAATACGCATTTGACCATCTATTACTGCCCAAAATGCCTGTGAAATTGGGCGTAAACTCAGTTTCCCTCACTCACCATAAAGGTGGATTATGCCTTGCTCGTGAAACTGCCAATTTCTTTGGCCTTTTGGCCCTCATAACGAAGTTCAAATGCATAATCCGGGTTTATTGGACATGATGTTTTCCTGGAACTATTTCTCTTCCTAGAATTGGGATTGATTTGGGTTAAAGTTGTTTCAGGTAGTTTTGAAAATTCGCATATCCATTTTTGGAAGGATTATCCAAATCGATCAACTGTCCCAGGCCCGTATCGAAAAGCTGCCACTGGTATTCTCTGGCTAAGATAACCAGCTCGTAGAGTCCATTCTCTCCGTGTAAGTTTAAGATTTTATTGCTTACCTTCTCTTCATCCAGGAAGTAGCCTATCGTAAAGCTCTTTCCTCGAATCTCTCTGTGACTTCCATCTTGAATTGTCTGTTCAAAATGGCGTTCTAAAACAGCACAAAAATCAGTTGGAACAAGTTTTGTTTCATCCAACTCTTCGAGGTTATTTATTCGCTGTGTGGAGCTAAATAAAACGATGTCCCAACTCATAATTTTAATATTGCTTTTGTTTTATTGTGCATGGAAGTAAGTGAGGTGGTGTTCAGTTTCCAGACTTCTCGGGATAGTTCAAATTTCTTTATAGCTAACTAAGCGAAACACAACACAAGCTGGTTAAAGCGCACTTAAGCGTAATTCATGAGGTGTATCAAAGTTTGATTGAAGGAAAGATAAAGCGCCTATTACTCATTTGGGTTTGAAATTCTCTTGAGGGTATAAAAACACAAACCCTTTCTTGATTTAGCCGTTTGACCTTGTTCTGAAATTCTCCAAACCCGATGAAAGCCCTTTCCGGAGTTACTGCTTTGGAGAACTACTTTATTCCCTCTTTGCACCCAGTTTCCGCTTACCTGAATACCTGATTTGGGGTTTGATAAATCGCGGTAATGAAAGGTGTGATTGGCATCTAATTTAAGCTCTATGCGCGAAGGGTCTGATTCGCAAACACCATAGGTTCCAACAGGATTTTTTTGCTTATCAGAAGCCATTGCCGAATAAAAGAAAAGGCTGGCAAGCAAACTAAGTAAGGTGAATTTTATTTTCATGGTTATAGGGGTTTGCAAATGATTCGTATTTAGTTGTTTCCACGCGCTTTTAAGCCCAGTGGAATTCTCAAATCTCCTTCGTCGTACATGTTGATATAGATATTCAAAGTATCTTTAGAGCCTGTCCAATACACACGGTATTTATCCAACAATCCTCCATTGCCGATAAAACCATTTGGGGTTTTAAAATGACAACAGCTTCCCGCCCGAAAGTACTTAACAGTCTGGCCTTCCGGCCCCAATAGTGCATTCAGGTACATGCGTTCGTTGTAGGGACCTTGGTTGGATTTAACTCCACCTACTTTTACCGGATTGGAAGGGCTGAATGCATAGGTTGAATCCAATGCATATTCCGTAAGCAAATAGGAACTTTGGTTGTAAAATTGAACGGATTTTGTACGTGTATCCCCTTCACCATTTTTGGCTTTATAGGATTTGTTTGAGGTAGAACAGCTCAGTAAAAAGAGCAGTAGAAAATAAAGGAATGATTGTTTCATAAAATTAAGCTTTGCCAAGTTAATGAATCTCCAAAATAGAAAAACGCAGAGGACAAAAATTAAGAATTAGTTCCTTGGGGAACTGGCTTAAGGCCGCGTTTATCATTTAATCCAAAATGACCAACTGAATAAGTACTGCATGGTATGGGTAGCCTTGAATCTTTACAGCAAAAACAGCAATAAAAATCCTATCCGGTAAAAAACCAATTGCCCAAATACAGATATAAATAGGCTATTCTGACTTGTTGAACAAGGTAAGTCTGAACCATAGTCCATTTGAATACAACTCAGGTTTGGCAAGATCCTGCTCACGCATCAAACTAAAAATTCGCTTCATACCTTCACCTAACTCTCGCATAAGTTGATTCTCTCTCAACACCCTTGCAATAAGTGGATTTCTCGATTCATGAGAACCTTCTAACTGGTATAAATTGTTTACGGTTAAGGTTGACAGCAAAGCCCCGGGACTCTTAATTTCCATTCTATTGGAGAAGAAGTAAATTTCAATTGCATTTGAACTACTATAATCTCTATGGGCAATTGCATTTAATATGGCCTCCCTTACTGCGCTTTCGGGATAAATGTACTTCTGTTCAAATCTAGAATGAATGCCAAATTCTGTTTTGTAGGCAAGAAATGATTTGATATGTTCCCAAGCTTTAAAAACAAGTTCAAAAATATTCCCCTTAATGGTATCATCTGAAATTACATTGTACTTCTCTCCCGCTTCTAAAGTATCTCCATTTACCCGCAAAAATCTCACTTGGCTTCTTGGATGCCAACGATCACTGTCTGATGCAAACAATAACATCGCGGCCCTTCGTAGTCTGAGTCCATTTAAACCATACTCAGCTAATCCAATTTGTTGAAGATACCTTTCAACACTTAATCCTTTGATGTATTGGTCTGCAATCCCCATTAGTAATTTTAAATCGAGGTCTGTTACACTTGCTCCATCTACAAATTGACTATCATACTCTGTCTCGTCCTAAAAAAAGTTGACAATTTTTTGATGTTAACACTGACACAAATTTACATTTAGTTTTTAATCCTAAATCTGCTTTACAACTTTTAATATTGCATTACCGATGAAAGCGGAAGCAGGCTCTGCTGAGGAGCAACCTGCCAGGAAATAAATCGGTGGCTGACGAAGTAATTCGTTTTTTGAAGTCGGGTAGTAATATCCGGCTTTTTTGTTGAATTACTTTAGAAGCCCAAATGCCTGAGAAAACCTAATCTTCAGCCATTACTACCTCCTTCTGTTTTGGTTGATAATAGTTTTTCCATAATCGTTTTGGTAACACGCTGCGGTTGAGGGAATGAGCCTCAAAAGGCGTTAGATTACCAATACTGTTGTGTGGTCGAAGATGGTTATAGGTGCTAATAGCAATTGCTATGGCTTCTTGTGCCTCTGCAAACGAATGGAAACGCTCTTTTAAAAGTTCAGTTTTCAAGATACCGTTTACCCTTTCAGCAATCGCATTTTCCAGCGGGTCTCCATTTTCGGTCATAGAGATTTTGATGTGCTTGCTTTGGAGTATTTCTACATACTCATGGCAGCAATACTGCACGCCTCTATCGCTATGATGTATCAATCCTTTGGTGTTAGGGTTGTTCTTTAGTGCTTGCTTCAAAGCGGCTATAGTGCCTTGTGCAGAAAGCGTTTTGTGTAAACAAAAGCCTACTATTTTCCGACTGTAAGCATCTGTAATCAAACTCAAGTAGCCAAATCCATCACCCATAACAATATAGGTAATATCGCACACCCAAAGCTGGTTGGGAGCAATAGGGATGAACTCCTTAATCAGGTTCGGATACTTGCGATATGGGTGATTGCTATCGGTAGTTTTTGCCTTTCGCTTGCGGATACGCACCAGTAATCCATACGCCCGCAGTACATCGAAGAAAGCATCTCTACCCATACCAATGGCGTGTTGATGCAGAAAGCTATTCATCATACCAAAGAGTTTTCTACCGCCAATACGCTTTTGAAGTTTACGATGCTTAAGCACTTCTTGAACAATGAGTTCTGATTGAAATGCTTCCTTTTCTTGTTGTTTTTGGAACTGATAATACGCCTGCCTGCTATAACCAAGCAATGAGCAACACAAACCGGTAACCCGGTTAGGCTCGCATTGCTCCACCTTCAAGATTGCTTGGTGCCATTCTTTTTTCGCAGGTCGATCCCGTATTTTTCCTTACCTATATCCACCAAGGCTTCCAGCAGCTTATTGTAAAGCCTTGCCTGCCGCAGTTCTTCCTGTAGTTGCTTTACCTCCCTCGGTAAATCCTCATCTAGCTTTACATTTTGCTGTTTGGACGGCTTCATCGTATTGGTGTTTGAACCCTTAAACGCTTGAACCCACTGGTGTATCAAGCGAAAATCAATGCCATATTTGCCTTGCAACTGGCGATACGTTCCGCCACCCGAGAGGTAATCTGCAATTACCCGCTCTTTTAAATTTTGATCGTACTTTTCCATTTTTCTTGTCCTAATTTAAGTTGATTTTTTGTCAACCTATTTCAGGACGAGACACTCCCTGGATATTACCTCCTGTCGTTCAAATTGAATTTGGTAAAGTGATGCAGGAACTGTGGCTTTGTCTTTGCGTCTTACACATCGTCCGTCAGGCAACTGATAAATCATGGTTGTTCCTTTATTAACAGAAAAGAACAAAATCGTCTTTCCATCGATAGTAAGTTTGCTTGCGGCGCTTAATGGCAATTTTTGATTTTGATATACATGGGATGAAACCGCATTCAGCATGGTTTGAATATCTGCTTCATTATGCGGAATACCTGAAATTGTAGCATCATCTTCCACCCCTATCAGAACTTCTCCTCCATCGGCATTGGCAAATGAAACCAGCGCCTCACCGATGTCGGCACAGATTGATTTTACCAGCCTTGGCTTTTCGTTTTCGGGTCTTCCTTCAAGAGCAGTTCTGAACTCTCTAAAGTGACTCTCACCTAGGATTAAAGTGTTTTTTACTTTATCTGCTAAAATTAAAATTTCGGCCATATCCTACCTAGCAAGTCTACAACATAATGTGTCTGTTCCTGCTTGTTGACTTGAGATTCAGGGTATTCCCCAAATTCTGCTACAGTTTGAAAAGACACGTAGTTGCGTTAGGGGCAGGAGCTAGTACCCCGGATGGCGGATACGCCCGTGCTTGTTGGCGAGGGCAGGCGACCGCAGGAAGCCCTGACAGCGCCTTACAAGCACAAGTAGCCGCCACCGGAGTACATGCGGATGACCTGACCCATTGGCTGTATGCCGCATGAATGATGAAGCAATTGGATAGCCAATGGGAACGCCCATCAACCGGGTATTGCCAATGGTTTAGTCGATTACCTCAAGCAGTACGCGAAAGCCAATGAGGACCGAAGCTTGTCCTTTCTCTTCAAACTCATCTTGTGCATCTGCACGGAGGTAGTAACCCGGACTTAGGCAATTACCCCCAATGGTTCTTCCATCCGAGAGCCACTCGCTTACATTTCCCGACATGTGAATTAAGCCGGATTCTGTTTGCGTGTAGCTTTTGTTATCGGTTTGTGTTTGATAAAAGCTTCCATCGATGCGGCAATTGGAAGCTGGTGCATAAACCACTGCGCGGTTGAGATGGGTTTCTGTGGTATCAAAAAACGGTGAAGGATTTAGGGTTCCTTTCTTTTCATAATACTGATTGGCATTGTGGAGTGTGGGATACCTGAAGTTTTCTTGTCCCAACTCGCAGTAATTGATTTGCACCTTTTCGGGTTTACGAAACATGGAATAGCCCCAAGGAAAGGGTGCTTTAAGCGAGTCTGGCTTTGCGGTGTAGGCCAAACGCCACTCGCTAAGTGTGGGCAAGCGAAAGCGCAATTTCAGACCTGCCAGCTGGGGTATTGTTTGATAATACCGATTCAGCCAATTGCAGAAAGCCACTGCCTGGGCCGGACTTATGGCCGAAATGGGAAAATCTGTGTAGGCAGGATGGTTGTAATAGTACCTCACATAAGGTTCATTAAAAACACCGGGCCTTCTCCACAGGTTGCTATCGGGTCTTAATTTGTTTATGGAATCTGCCTTTAGAAAAAGCGAAGATTGGTGAAGAAACAGATTCCAATGGTAATTGCTGATTTCTGTGGTGCCCATGAATTTTCCCGGGCTAAACTCTACAAATTCGAGTTGCTGTTTTTTGCCTGTTGGCAGTTTTATTTTACGGGGCTTTTTGCTGCTTGCTTGCGCGGTTAGCAGGCTTAAGCTAAATACAACTAGTAAAATATTTTTCATTGCGGTTGCTTGATAATACGCTTGTACAACGTGTGTTCAGGTGTTTTTAGTTCAATTAAATACATGCCAGCTGGAAGCATTTCGGTAACTAGCTCATTCAAGCCACGGTTTACAGGCTGTTTCAGGAGCTCCTTTCCTTCCAAATTTATTAGGCGCAAGACTGCCGGGCTGCTGCCCTTCCATTCAAGCAACAATTGATTGCTGAAAGGATTGGGATAGCTTACCCAAGTACTTTCCTTGGCCACCCTACTTAATCCCACTTGTGGACTTTGGTCGATAAGATGCAAAATCATGCCTTGCGGTGCATCCAGGCTTAGGAAGTAATGGGTTGAAGCATCGGCATAGCGGGCAATGGCAAGTCCTACAGGTCTACCCCAATGTTTGCCGGTTAATGAATCGGTTAAAAAGCCGCTAACGAAATCGCTTACCGATTCAATTAAGCTATCGGGTTTAGGCTGATGAAGAAACACCACCTTATAACCGGTGGCAGGGCTTCGGTTCCAGCTTCCACGCAATACACATAGAAAACCGGGATAGGTAAATTGCGCTAAGCCCTTTTGTACTTCCAATTGAGGAACGTATTCCAGGGCCATGGGAGCTGAATGTGCCTGTATGAGGGCCAAAGGTTGCTGCATGCTTGCAACTTTTGCCGAATCTGAAGCAGTAATTGGTTTCAAGTTCCGGTAATCGGAATGGCCTTCTAAATCAACCCAAACCTGATTCCCAAATGCATAGGGATAACCATAGAAGCCACCATCCCGAATTTCATCAATCCATTCCCCGGGTAAATCGTTTCCAAGCCAGTCGGAACCATTGTTATTGGCAACTAACTTTCCATCCTTCTCGCATAAGCCAACGGCATTTCGTATTCCGGAAGCGTATACCCTCCGGCCACTTCCATCCAGGTTGTACTCCAGAATAACTGCCCTATTCGATTCGCGGCAAGCATTGCAATAAGAGCCAATTGAAACATAAAGTTTGTTGTTTACAATTTCAATGCTTCGCGTGCTATGGCCACCGGAAGGAAAATCGGCACCTTCCATGAGGTTGGGAATGAGTACTTGTTGAGTTTCGTAATACCCGTCATCATTCCAGTCTTCAAACTTCAGAATCCGAGTTTCTTCGGCCACAAAAAGGCTATATCCTAAAAAGCGAAAATCGTTGGCCTTAACACCTAAAACTACGGGAATAAGGCTATCTCCAAATTGATTCGTGGATGAAATCTGAAAACGGTAAATCCCACCGTTGTTTACCATATCGGTTACAAACAACTGGGTATATGGATTTCCTTGAATAAAGCCTATTCTAAGCATTCTGGGCTTTACCAGATTACCCACCCAAAAAACCTGAGGCTGGTAATCCGTTGGAACCCTAAGTACCCGATTGGTATCCGTAAGTTGCCTGAATGGCTGCGGAACTTCCACTTTTTTCTCTTGCAAGGGAATTAGGTTTGCTTGCGGAGTGAACCTTGGAATACCCGGCTGAGCAAGCGACCTCAGCGAAATCAGCATAAAAAAGAAAATGACGTATTTCATAGCCTGTTTGTCAAAAATACATTTAAGTTCCAGAATTGATGAAAATCAACATTAACTTGCAAGGAATAAGAATTGCCTATCTTTGAAGCTCATGAGACGTGCTTGTTTGTTTCTGCTTTTGATTTTGTTTGGGCTCAATAGCCTGAAGCCGGATCTATTCGAGCAGTTGCAACGCATTCCGAACCTCATTAGCCATTACAAGCATCATACCCTGGAAGAAAAAGAACAACTCAGTTTTTTGAGCTTCTTAAAAATTCATTACATCGACGATACTTCGCACAAAGAGGAGGAGAACCACGAAGAGCTGCCTTTGTTTAGTTCATGCTTTTCACATTACCATGTATTGGTTGTTCAGGAGCAAATGGACTGGGCATTTTCTACCCGTGTAGAACCCATTGAACATACAGATACTTACAGGTTTCATTATTCTTACAGTGCCAGCGTAAGTATATTTCAGCCTCCCAAGAACCAGGCCTGATTTCCGGCTATTTTTTTTGGTTCAACTTTAACGCAATTTTATGCTCAATTCAATCATCGGATTTTCCATCCGAAACAAACTTATTATAGGCCTGGCTGTAATTGGTTTGATACTTTTTGGTTCGTATCAGTTTACGAAACTGCCCATTGATGCAGTTCCTGATATCACCAATAACCAGGTTCAGGTAATCACGGTTTCGCCATCTCTGGGTGCTCCGGATGTGGAGCGGTTGATTACTTTTCCCATTGAACAAGCCTGTTCAACAATTCCCGGATTGCTGGAAATCCGAAGTTTCTCACGCTTTGGACTCTCGCTGGTTACCATTGTTTTTAGCGATGAAACCGACGTGTATTGGGCCCGGCAACAGGTAAGCGAAAAGCTGGTGTTTGTAAAAGACCAGATTCCTTCCGGCGTGGGCATTCCTGAACTTGGTCCTGTAACAACAGGATTGGGCGAGATTTACCAATATGTGGTAAGACCAGCCAAAGGTTACGAAAACAAAATAGATGTTACCCAATTGCGCACCATTCAAGACTGGATTGTACGCAGGCAATTGCTAGGCATAAAAGGAGTTGCCGATGTAAGTTCATTTGGGGGCAAACTCAAGCAATATGAAATTGCTGTAGATGCTGCTAAACTGCAAGCCTTTGGGCTAAGCATGGAAGATATTTTCCATACGCTTGAATCCAATAACCAGAATACCGGAGGGGCTTATATTGAAAAAGGCCCTTCGATTTTGTACATACGCAGTGAAGGCTTGGTGAATACAACAGCTGACATCGCCTCCATGCTTATCAAGCAAACGTCATCAGGAAGTCCAATTTTCATTCGCGATGTTGCTGATGTTCGTTTTGGATTTGCCACACGCTATGGGGCGATGACCTTTAATGGTGAACAAGAAGTTGCCGGTGCGGTTGTTATGATGTTAAAAGGCGCCAACAGCAATGAGGTTATCAAACTTGTAAAAGAACGCATAGACCATATACGTGCAACGCTACCGGAAGGGGTAGAAATTGAGGCCTTCCTCGATCGAACCAAAATGGTAAACAATGCCATTGGTACGGTTGAAACCAATTTGATGGAAGGGGCCTTGATTGTGGTATTTGTGCTGGTGCTTTTCCTTGGCAATATGCGTGCAGGATTGCTAGTGGCATCGGTAATTCCATTAGCCATGTTATTTGCTGTAATCCTGATGAACCTGTTTGGAGTAAGTGGCAACCTGATGAGTTTAGGTGCACTTGATTTTGGTTTGATTGTAGATGGTGCTGTAATTATTGTTGAAGCCGTAATGCATGGCCTACATGGGCGAAAAGTAATAGGTGAACATACCCAGTTGAGTCGCGGTGAAATGGACACTACAGTTGAACATGCAGCAGGAAAGATGATGAACTCGGCCGTGTTTGGTCAAATCATTATTTTGATTGTTTACTTACCTATTTTCAGTCTGCAGGGCATTGAGGGAAAAATGTTTAAACCCATGGCACAAACCGTTGCCTTTGCCTTGTTAGGTGCGTTCCTGTTATCACTTACTTATGTGCCTATGATGAGTGCTTGGGTGCTATCACGCAAATTGGGACACGAACCTGACTTCTCGGATAAGTTCATGCAACGCATAAGCAACCTCTACCAGCACATGTTGGAAAAAGTGTTACACAAACCCAAGCAAATTATCCTTGCAGCATTCATCTTATTCATAGGTTCATTGGGCATATTGCTAACCATGGGAGGTGAGTTTATTCCCAGTCTGGAAGAAGGCGATTTTGCGGTTGAAACACGCGTAATTACAGGATCAAACCTGAATGTAAGTATTGATGCTGTTTCAAAAGCATCTAAGGTCTTGAAAGAGAAATTTCCGGAGGTTGAAAAGGTAGTTGCCAAAATTGGTAGTGGTGAAATTCCAACAGACCCAATGCCGGTTGAAGCTGCAGACTTAATGATTATTCTGAAACCCAAAAAGGAATGGGTAAGCGCTAAAACCTTCCCGGAATTGCAAGAAAAAATGTCGGAAGAACTGAGTCAGTTTCCCGGTGTGTTCTTCGGATTTCAATATCCTGTCCAAATGCGCTTCAATGAATTAATGACAGGAGCCCGCCAGGATGTAGTTTGCAAAATATTTGGTGAAAATCTAGACTCACTGGCCCTGTATGCCAAACAACTAGGAGCTTTGGTTAGCACCGTAGATGGGGCAACCGATCTTTACATTGAAACGGTTACAGGTATGCCGCAAATTGTTATTTCCTACAACAGGCAACAGCTGGCCCAATTTGGCTTATCTGTTTCTGATGTAAACCGAGTTGTAAACACGGCATTTGCCGGACAGGTTGCAGGATTGGTTTATGAAGGCGAACGTCGTTTTGACCTTGTAGTTCGTCTGGCTTCTGAAAAACGAAGCAACCTGAATGATGTTCAAAACCTGCTTATTCCAACCAGTCGCGGCACGCAAATTCCTTTGAGTCAGGTAGCCCAGGTTTCTATACAAGAAGGCCCGGCACAAATTCAACGGGAAGATGCCAAACGCCGCATTGTAGTTGGCTTTAACGTGCGTGGACGAGATGTTCAATCCATTGTTGAAGAATTGCAGGCCAAAGCTACATCACAACTCAAATTTGCACCTGGTTATTATACCACATACGGAGGTAGTTTTAAGAACCTGGAAGAAGCCAAACAACGCTTAAGCATTGCCGTTCCTTTATCGCTGCTCTTAATTTTGATGATGCTTTATTTCGCATTCAAATCGGTTAAACAAGGCTTACTCATTTTCACAGCCATTCCATTATCTGCTGTTGGTGGCATATTTGCTCTGGCAGCGCGTGGTATGCCATTTTCTATCTCAGCAGGTGTTGGCTTCATTGCTTTATTTGGTGTAGCGGTTCTGAATGGCATTGTATTGCTTGCAGAATTTAATCGCTTAAAGGGTACAGGACTCCGCGATTTAAACAGCATTGTTAAACAAGGAACTTCGCTTCGTTTACGTCCGGTATTGATGACTGCATTTGTGGCTTCCTTAGGCTTCTTACCTATGGCTATCAGCAATGGCTCCGGAGCCGAAGTTCAACGTCCACTGGCAACGGTTGTAATTGGCGGCTTATTGCTTGCCACCTTCCTAACTTTGTTTGTGCTTCCCTCTTTGTATGTATTGGCCAATACACCATCCAAACACAAAGCCGGAAAAGGCTTGGCAGCTCTTCTTCTTATGCTATTCAGCTCAGGAGGATTAATGGCCCAAAATTATGAACCTATTTCGCTTCATGCAGCAATCGACTCTGCATTGGCCAATAACCTGAACCTGCGTTCGGCAAAACTCGAAACCGAGTACCAGCAACTCCTCGCCAACAGTGCATGGAGTTTACCACAAACACAGATTCAATCTGAATGGGGTTCGTATAACTCTGCGTTGAAAGACAATAAAGTGGGCATTAACCAAGCCTTTGAGTTTCCTGGAGTTTACTCAAGTAGAAAGAAATCCTTACGTGAAGATGCCAAGGCACAAAAGTGGCAATCAACCTGGAAGGCTCAGGAACTAAAAACAGAAGTAGCCAAAGTTTATTTTCAGCTGCTTGCTCTTGATAAAAAAAGCCTTGGGTTTGCCAAAGCCGATTCGGTATACAGCGACTTTTTAAATCAAGCCAAACTTCGATTTGAAAAAGGAGAAACGCATAAAGGGGAATATGCACTCGCAAAGATTCAACAAGTTCAGCTTAGTGCGCAGGTTCTTCAACTCAAGCAAGAAAAACAAGCTGCCCTACTCTACTTCCAGTTTCTTCTGAATACAAGCCAGCCATACAGCGCCAATGATTCCGGATTAAGCGTTCTGCCCACCCCCGAACAAAATGCAGTGAGTGCACACCCTTTGGTATTGGCAGAACAAGCTTATCTATCTTCAGCTAAGTATTCGCTGCGAACCAATAAACAGCGATTGTTACCAGGTATGAACATGGGCATGATTTCACAAACCATTCGTGGCTTTGGCGCCGATGAAAAACTATATGGACCGAGCGATCGCTTCTTGTCGTTTCAAGCTGGCATTGGATTGCCTTTATTCTTTGGCTCACAGCAGGCCAGCATTCGCGCAGCCAGCACACAGGTTAAGATTCGTGAAATTCAATTGAAACAAAAAGAACGAGAACTTCTTCAGCGCATTCAGGTTTTACAAAGCCGCTACAGCAGAGCATCAGAGACCTACTCGCTTTATAAGAATCAGGCTGAGTCTGCACTTTCTGCCTTGCTTGAACAAGCCAATGAACAATTTCGAAAAGGTGAAATCAATTACCTGGAATACTCTTGGCTCTTTCAACAAGCCATCCAAAACCAGATGCTCCTACTGGATGCCGAACTTCAACTGCGTGAAAGTTGGGCCGATCTTCAATTCTTCAACCCCTAACTCTTAAATCATGAAAAAAATTAGCATAGGAATTGCCCTAATAAGCCTCTTTGCCTGCGGAGGAAAAAACGAGCAGGAAACAGTTACCAAAGAAATCAATCAAGATCGGGTTGAACTCACCGAAGCCCAGGCCAAACAAGCTGCTATTGTATGTTCCAAACCTGTTGAACAGGAACTCTCCGGACAAATTCGCGTGAATGGCGTAATTGACGTTCCACCTCAAAACATGGTTTCTATCAGCATGCCCTTGGGTGGTTATCTTGAAGCTACCAAACTGCTTCCGGGTATGCATATTCAAAAAGGCGAAGTGATTGCAGTGATGGAAGACCAGCAATACATTCAATTGCAACAAGAATACCTTCAAGCCAAAGCCTCTATGCAATTTCTGGAAAAAGAACTAACTCGTCAGACAGAACTAAATGCGAGCAAAGCCAGTAGCGATAAGGTTTTTCAACAAACCCAACGCGATTATGAAAATGCACGCGTTAGTCTAAAAGGCTTGGAAGAAAAGCTTTTACTGATTGGCATTCAGCCCGAAAAACTAAGCACATCAAGCATTAGCCGTCGTGTAAGCTTGCGCTCGCCCATTGACGGATTTGTTTCTAAAGTGCATGTAAACATTGGAAAATACGTGAGTCCAACCGAGGTTTTATTCGACTTGGTAAATCCGGAAGATATTCACCTCAACCTAACGGTGTTTGAACCCGATTTGCCATCGCTTTACATTGGCCAACGCGTTACTGCATTTACCAATGCGCATCCCGATAAAAAATACCCGGGAGAAATTATTCTTATTGGCAAAGACTTGGGCCCAGAGCGATTTTCCAGCGTGCATTGCCATTTTGACAAATACGATAAATCGCTCGTTCCCGGAACATACATGAACGCCATGATAACCTTGGCCAAACGCAAGGTTGCAGCGCTTCCCGACGAAGCTATTGTGATGCACGATGGTAGAAATGCGGCCTTCATAAAAAATTCAGATGGAAGCTATGAACTTGTCTTCGTAAAAACCGGACTTCAAGAAAAAGGCTATACCGAGTTAGACGCCGAGGCCAACAAATCGCTCTTGGATAAAGAATTTGTGGTGAAGGGAGCATATACCTTGCTCATGAAATTGAAAAACGCCGGAGAAGAGGAATAGGGTTAATGAATTATGGCGATAGCTATTGGCTATGGCTTTGATTTCTCGAACGATTTTGAATGCTGGGCCATTGGCCATTTGCCGTTTGCCTTTTGCTTTGATTCCTTTAGCGACCTAAATAAATAAGGAGATGGATTTGGATTTGTGAACGTTTCTCAATTTTGTGCCCTTAGCGGCTAGCAATTGGCCCTTAGCTGACATGGCGAATGTGAATGTCGAATTTTTAACCGATATAAATTGGTAAATGATGGCGATGGTTTTGGATTTGTGAACGTTTTGAATCCATAAGCCGATTTCTGCTTTTACAGCCGCCTCCGTCGGGTGGCACTATGAAAGCCATGGCTATAGCTATTGGCTATGGCTTTTTGAAATCCATAAATGATTTGGATAGTTTGAGCCCTTAGCCCTTGGCTTGTCATTCAGGCCAAGGGCAAATAGCCAATAGCAAAAGGCCCTCTATTCAAAATCATTCACGCATCCAATAGCCTAATATTGCCACCCCTTATGGGGTTAAAATTGCTTTTTGCAATTGCCTTTTCTACAATCATGTCACCCGCCGGAGGCGGGTTATAAAAACAGCGATGGCTAATTGCAATAGCTATGGCCATCGCAGATGAAGGTGATATTGGCAATAGTATGACTCTCCAACTAGTTTACGTTTCCTCCAAATAGCCAATAGCCGTAGCTGCATAAGGCTAAATCCTTCACGAATTCATGGCAAAGGGCAAAGGGCCAAAAGCAAAAGGCCCTCTATTCAAAATCATTCACGCATCCAAAAGCCATAGCTATAGCCAATAGCCATAGCCAAAACTAAACCTACTTGCAATCGCTAACTCGCATGCGTTCGTCCATGCGATCGTGCATTTCAATGAGGGTTTGCTCCAGATTGAAGGTCCAATCCCAACCCGGATAATGCGATTTGAATTTGTTCACATCGCTAACATACCAAATATGGTCACCAATGCGATTGGTTTCAGCATAGCTGTAATTCATCTTCTTGCCCGAAATTTTCTCGCACCACTCAATGGCTTCAAGCATACTGCAATTGGCATGTCGGCCACCACCCGCATTATACACCTCACCTGCACGAGGGTTCTGATAAAAATGCCAGAACATATTCACCAAATCAAAGGAATGAATATTGTCGCGAACCTGCTTGCCTTTGTATCCGAAAATGGTATAGGGTGTACCGCTAATGGCACATTTCATTAAATAGGCCAAAAAGCCGTGCAATTGAGCGCCGCTATGGTTAGGTCCCGTTAGGCAGCCTCCGCGAAAAATGCCGGTCTTCATCCCGAAATAACGTCCATATTCCTGCACCATGATATCTGCCGCAACCTTACTCGCACCAAATACCGAATGCTTGGTTTGGTCAATGCTCATGCTTTCATCAATCCCGTGTTTAAAGAAAGGATGATTCTCATCAATCTCCCAGCGTTTCTCCAATTCAACCAAGGGAAGGTAATTGGGCGTATCGCCATATACCTTGTTGGTAGAGGTAAATATGAATACCGCATCCGGACAATGCAACCGGGTTAATTCCAGCAAATTCAAGGTGCCGGTAGCATTCACACCAAAGTCGGTAAGAGGCTCCCGTGCGGCCCAGTCGTGGCTGGGTTGTGCTGCTGTATGAACAATTAATTTTATGTCCTTGCCATACTGTTCAAACACTTTACCAAGAGCAGTATAATCGCGAATGTCTATCGACTCCGAAGTAAAATTATCAAACTTTTCCTCCAGGCGGGTTTTGTTCCAAATGGTACTTCCATCCTGACCAAAAAAATACGAGCGCAGGTTATTATCAATGCCAATTACCTTATCAAACTTTCCAGCAAAGAACTCAACCGATTCTCCGCCAATCAATCCGCTACTGCCTGTTACTAAAGCTATATTCATACCTATCAACTTGAAAGAACAGCCTTCAATTGCTGCTCGTTGTTTTTAATCCAATCAAATGTTTCACTCACCAAGGTTTTCATGTCCTTCTCCGGCTTCCAGCCACTCAAGGCATGCAACTTGCTGCAATCACTTACATAAATGCGAATATCAGCAACCCTGTTTTCAGTTACAGCTCGAATCGGAATTCGATTGCCTGTTACCTCTTCACAAAGCGCCGTTAATTCTTGCAAACTAAAGCTCACTTCATCGCCACCACCCACATTAAGGATTTGTCCATTGTACAAATCTGGCTCATGAATTTGCATATCAATCAAGCGGGCCAAATCAGCGGCATGCATCACATCGCGCATTTGCTTACCAGTACCACCATAACCTATGTACGACAAACTTTCTTTGAAGTAATGACGCGCCAACCAAAGCACTAAAACGCCCTGGTCAACCTTACCCATTTGCCAGGGACCGCTAATTACGCCGCAGCGATTAATAACAGTCTTCATGCACTTAAGCGCATGGTATTCCGTAATCAGGTATTCCGATGCCAATTTGCTGGCACCGTAAAAAGAACGGCTTCCTTCCAAAGGAAACGCCTCTGTAATTCCCTTTGAGCTAATGCCAGCAATGGATTGTGAGTCTGTCCAACGGAAACGCGTATCCAACTCCTCCCAATTGGCCTGCTCCAAAGCGGCAATTGGATAAATACGGCTGGTACTTAAAAAGATGAACTGGGCCTTGCAACGATCTGCCAACTCAAGCGCATTGATGGTCCCCATCAGGTTGCTATTGATTAAGGGCATAATTGGCGAGTTAATGCCCGAAAGCACCGAAGGATCGGCAGACGCGTCGATAATCACATCCAGGTCACCCAAACCCAAGAGGTCTTCGGGATTGCGGATATCCCCATGCACAAACTCCACACCGGCTTCCCGAAGGCGATTGATATTCAACTCAGAGCCACGTCGGCGCAAGTTATCAAACGCAAGCACACGATAGCCCGGGTACCTCGATCTGAGGTACAAGCAGAGGGTTGAACCCACAAAACCGGCCCCACCGGTAATTAAAATTTGCTTGGCCATGTGCGTAAAAAAAGAGTGCAAGTTTAGGCGAAAAGCGCTGAAAATCCATCCCCCAAAACAAGAATATACGGCGATTGAAAAGGGCAATTTGGGCGTTGCGCCGGCCGGCATATAGCTTGTTCCGAAAGGAAACCTGCATGCAGCCGGGTCGGCGCCAGGCCATCCGCTTGTACTACCCGGTGGGATGAGTCTGGGCTTGTAAGGCGGCGGCAGAGCTTCCGCTGGTCGCTTGCCGCCACCCACAAGCCCTAACCTCTCCCACCGCGCGGTACCGCTGCTGTCCTTAACGCGGAGGGAGATTGTGCAAAGAAGTAAAACCTTCAATCCATGTTCAACGAATTGATAAGCTCTGAATAAATTGAAAATTAAACTAGTTAAAAGTATTCCTATTAAAACATACCGACCTCCGAAGGAAGAGAAAATTTCGTCTATTGTTAAGGCCAGAAATAAAAATCACCACTGCCCTCAAGATGCGGTAAAAATTGCTTTCGCTCCAAAAACACAACTGAATTCCTAGGTTATGGGAACAACCCACATTCTGGATTAAAAAGGTGTCGAATTGGACGACTTATTCTAAACAATGCCATTATCCTCTCGCCTTCACAATGAATTATTAACACTTCGGGGATTGTCACAATCCTTATTTGCAGAATAAGGGCTTAGTGAAAACACAAAAATCCATATTTTCACAAAATGGCTTACCTGAAATTATAAAAACTATATTTTCAATTGCTCGCAACGAAAAAAATAATGAATATAAGAAGTTTCAAGGTGCAAAAATTAGCACAAAAACTTGAATACAAGAGCTTTGAACCAAGCCGTATCAATACAAAATAATACCTAGACCAAACAAAAAGTACCCAATCAGGTATAATCACAAAGGTGCAAAGAATACTTATACCCGATAAGGTACAATAATCAACAATTAAACAAAAATATACCCGAAAAGGTATATTACTAGCCTATTTCTATATATTTGCACCCAAAAGGGTATAAAATGAACCTCGCCAACTTCGTAAAATCAAAAAGGAAATTAGTGAAACTAACACAGCCTGAACTAGCTGAGAAAGCGGGTGTAGGCTTGCGTTTCATTCGTGAACTGGAACAGGGCAAAGAGAGTTTGAGACTAGACAAGGTAAACCAGGTATTGCAACTCTTCGGGTACCAGGTAGGTGCGGTACCCCAGACTGAGAGGCTCGATTCATGACTAACTAAATGAATGAATGAATCAAGATGAGAAAAGCTGCAATAAAAATAGAAGACCAAGTGGCAGGATGGCTTACACAGGATGAGCAGGGATACCATTTTGTGTACGATAACGCATATACTGCTCTACCCAATGCCCGACCGGTAAGTTTAACCTTACCCATACAAGAAGCTGCATTTCGCTCAAACATATTATTCCCATTTTTTGATGGCCTTATACCCGAAGGTTGGTTGCTGGATATTGCCCACAAAAACTGGAAACTCAATCCAAGAGACAGAATGGGCTTATTACTAGCATGCTGCAAAGATTGTGTCGGAGTTGTAAGCGTAGAAGAAATTAAAGAGGAAAATTCGCAATGAGTAAGTGTTTATTTTGTTACGAGCCTTTGAATAAAAATGAAACAGACTTTCATGCTGTTTGCTCAAAGAAAATATTTGATCAACCCAAAGCACCGGACCTACCTTATTCTGAAGCAAATTTAGAGACCTTAGCAACTGAGGTGATAAAAAGTCAGACTTCCGTAACGGGTGTACAAGCCAAACTCTCATTGCATATCACTGGGAACAATCAAAAGGGTACTACCGGACGATTTACCATTGTAGGCTTATGGGGAGGATACATACTGAAACCGGCAACTACAAGTTACCCGCAGCTTCCGGAAGTTGAAGACCTGACGATGCATCTTGCTGAAGCGGCCAAAATCAGAACAGCTCCTCATAGCCTAATTCGCTTAAAATCGGGCAATCTGGCCTATGTTACCAAGCGAATAGACCGAACCAAAAAGGGAAAGCTGGCTATGGAAGATATGTGCCAACTTACAGAACGGCTAACAGAAGACAAATACCAAGGTAGCTATGAGCAAGTAGCCAAGACCATCCTGAAATATTCCTCAACACCGGGTCTAGACATCGTTAATTTTTGGGAACTGGTACTCTTCTCATTCATAACAGGCAATGCCGATATGCACTTGAAGAATTTCTCCCTCGTTGAGCAACCACAAGTTGGAATGGCCTTATCACCCGCTTACGATTTAGTTAATACAACCTTGGTTAATCCGGAGGACCAAGAAGAAATGGCACTAAACTTAAACGGGAAAAAGAAAAAACTGAAGAAACAAGATTTTTTAATTGCCATGAAGGCCGTGCGAATGGATGAAAAGCAACAACAAAACATCTTTGAAAAGATGAAAAAGGCCTTTCCCAAATGGATTGAGTTGATTGATAAAAGCTTCCTAAGTGATGATTTTAAAGAGCGATACAAATCTATCCTGATTGAGCGATTAAACCGACTTCAATAAAATCAGATTATGTAGTGAAGTGCATTAACAATCAAAAATAGGAAAATCAGAACCTTCAAAAGTAAGAATCAACCTTGAACCAAAGTACTTAACAAGTTTAACTCCCATTCAAACCCTTTACGCCTGGCCGCATTGGCATAAAACAAGGCCGGATGCGTTAGAAAAATCAATGGAATTGTTTTCCCTTCAAACAACAGATTGGCTCCTCCTTCCGGATAAAGTGTATCGAGTTCGCTAAAACTGCGCACAGTCTTTAGTTTAGGAAATTGCTCCGGAAAGCAGGCTCCCAAAAATCAACTCATCAACACAAAATCAAAGCGTATTGCCTAGGCCAGATTCCTATATTCCAAAGGTGTTTTACCCGTTTTCTGTTTGAAAAGCTTAGCAAAATACTGAGGGTAGTCAAATCCCAAATCAAAGGCAATTTCACTTATGTTTTTATCTGTATTCATAAGCGAATTCTTTGCTTCTTCAATGAGGTAAAAATGGATATGCTCCTGCGCGTTCTTACCCGTTTCTTTGCGCAACAAATCACTCAAATAACTTGCTGATAAGTTAACGCTATCGGCCAAAAATTTAACGCTGGGTAATCCTTGCTCTTTTGCTCTGTTCTCAGCAAAATAAGCAGCCAAGATATGTTCAATCTTTGCAATAACCGATTTATTCACCTGACTTCGGGTAATCAATTGTCTGCCATAAAAACGCGAACAGTAATTCAACAACAGTTCAATTGATGAAACAAGAATATGCTGACTGTATTCATCAATGTTCTCCTGAATCTCGTGCTGAATTTTATGAATACACTCAACCAAAATTGTTTTCTCTTTATCGGATAAATGCAGTGCTTCCGAAACCTCGTAATGAAAAAAGCTATACTGTTTTAGCTTCACCTGCAGCGAAGTTGACCTGATTAAATCGGGATGAAAAAACAAGCCCCAGCCCATTTTATCAGGTCGCTCTTCTACTTCCGTATCAATCTCTATGGTTTGATTAGGAGCAATACAAACCAAGTTTCCATCTTGAAAATCGATCGTTTTTCTGCCATACTTCAGGGTATTCTTGCAGTAATTCTTAAACATCACCGAATAAAAATCCGTGGATAGCTTGGAATGCTGTTCTACGTATTCTGTAACCTGACTAAAATCCAAAACCGTAACCAGAGGATGCTGGCTATTGCCCAGATTAAACAGCTTGTGCAAGTCGCTAATGCTTTGTAGATGAATCAAGCCATTCATAATCGATCGGTGAATTCCTTTAAGTATTCAAGGTAAATATAGCCCCGTCTTTCAGCAAAAAAATCCAAACACAATACAATGCCGGCTTGAATAAACAAACCTAAACCTATTCCTCGCCATAAGATATCCTGCATGGAGCTATACATCAAGCCAATTCCCAGAATAATCAAAGCAATCTCAACATACCTGAATACTACAAAATTGCTCATCACTTTTGTCATTCTGGGAACTTCATCCGAAGCTATTTTCTGGGGCTCGGTTTGAATAAATTTCTCTACCCGAAGAATGTCTTTGGGACTTCTGGTAACAATGGTATAACCCACAACAAATTCAAGACAAGCTACAAGGGCAAAGGGAATAGCCACTCCTTTCCAAAAAGAAGTTTTAAGCACCACTACAAAATAAACCGCCATAACCAATGCAACAAGGCCCATTCCGATGAACAAATAGCTTTCTGCCTTTTCACCCGTAAAATACTTTATAACCGGATTCATACGCACACAAATTAAAGTCCAAACTGCGATTTAATTCCAGCAATAAATTCTGCATCATCAACCTGCTGACGATTTGCAATTAGCATTCTGGCATCTTCTCCTGCCAAGTATCTCAATTGGTTCTTACCATCGGTTGCGGCCTCAACGATTACCTCTGCAACACTACTTGCAGGTGATGCGTTCTGAGTCATTAAAGGTAAAGCTGTCATCAATGAGCCAACAATGGCCTGATATTCCACCATGCTTTCATCGTTGCTAAAATCAAATGATCTTCCGGCAAAATCGGTTGCAATCATACCCGGTTCAACAAGTTTAACCTGGACACCAAACTGCTCTACTTCGTAGTTCAGCGATTCTGAAATGCCTTCAACCGCAAACTTGGTTCCATGGTACAATGCTCCCAAAGGAAAAGTAATCTTACCGCCAACCGAGGAAATATTGATGATTATGCCCGAACGATTTTGCCTAAAATGAGGCAGGACCGCTTTAGTTACATCCAACAGCCCAATAACATTGGTATTGAACTGCCTAAGAATTCTATCCCGGCTAAACGATTCCAAAGGTCCGTATGCCCCATATCCTGCATTGTTAACCAAGACATCAATGCTTCCAAATTGTTGAATTCCGCTGTGAACGGCATCACGAATGGAATCTAAATCGAGCACATCAAGTTTTGTAACCAGAACATTGTCCAATTGAGTTAACTCCTTTTCTTGCTCCGGACTTCTCATGGTAGCAATAACATTCCAGCCCTTGGCTTGAAATAACTTTGCGGTTTCCCTACCAATACCACTGCTGGTACCTGTAATCAGAACTGTCTTCTTCATCGTGTTGAATTTTGTACGCTGCAATAGTCCTTCTATTCTTGAGTTCTGTACTAAAACAAATTCAGGTTGTTTGTATTCTTTTTGGGGATTTCTCTTTTAGCTCCAGCATAAACAGGTAAGCTACCCAAATGGGTACAAGCAATCCTTCAACAACAAAACTCAAAATCATAAACCAATCAACCCAAACCCCAGAGCAAAACCCTGCTGCAAAAGCATCAACACGCGGAAGTCATAAGCAATCAATACCTCGGATCCGGTTTACGCGCGAGCTTGCTGCAGCGGCTTACTTCAATGGTAAAGTACCCAAACTCTTCGGTGATCTTCCCCTCCAATAGATATACCCCTCTCCCTTCAAGTGGATACTGCTTTAATGAAGGAGGAAAATGCGTGCTGTCAAAAAAGTTAAAGTCAGGATCATAGAATGTGCCAAAGCACATGTATTCCCCTTTTACGGTCTTTACCGATTTGGTACAAATTAATTCTCCAAGCATGCGCACGGTTTCTCCTTTGTAACGCTTCATTTCAGGGGCACGAATGCCGCCTCTGAAGCTGGTTTGCAGCAAATCAAATTCAGAACGGCTAAGTGCAAAACCCAGGTACTCTATTTCATCGTACACGTCTTCCAGCGGATCATGTACCAATGCAGGGAGTGTATAATCGGTTATTTTATGCAAATGAACAGGGAGGAAAATATCACTCAAGGCCGGCTGCTCAGGCATTTTCAATCTCGCTCCAACATGCTCCTGCTGCTGCCTGAACTGCAAATGGGCATCCCACATCAACTGCTTTTTGCCTAATCCGGTAAAGCGAAGTGCGCCTATCTTTACCAGAATCATCAACTGCTCAATACCAACAGAAACACGCCCCAGCAAATCCTGTAAACTCAGGTAGGGACCATGTTCTTCGCGCTCGGCAACCAGTTTATGAATAAGCTCGTTCTCCAAATTTTGCACATGAATAAATCCAAGCCAGGCATCTTCCCCGTCCAAATTGGTGAGGTATTCGCTGTGATTTATACAAGGCAAATGCACCCGTGCTCCGGTTTTCATCAGCTCACGTACATAAACCCAGGTAGAATAAAAACCACCGAAATTGTTAATCACGGCAACCATAAACTCCATGGGATAATACGTCTTGAGGAATAAACTCTGAAAACTCTCCACGGCAAACGAAGCAGAATGGGCTTTGCTGAACGAATAGCCGGCAAAGCTCTCTACCTGCCTCCATACTTCTTTGGCAATGGATTCCGGGTATCCACGCTCGGCACAGTTGGAAAAGAACTTATCTACGATACGCTGAAACTCGGCTTTGGAGCGGTACTTGCCACTCATGGCCCTGCGCAATACATCGGCATCTGCCAAATCCAATCCGGCAAAATGATGGCATACTTTCAATACATCTTCCTGAAAAACCATCACCCCATAGGTTTCCTGCAACTGCTCTTTCATCACCGGATGGATGTACTCAAACTTATCGGGATGATGGAAGCGATAAATGTATTCGCGCATCATACCTGATTTAGCAACGCCCGGACGAATGATGGAACTGGCAGCCACCAGATGAATATAATCGTCGCAACGCAGCTTGGTAAGCAAGCCCCGCATGCCCGGACTTTCAATGTAAAAGCAACCGATGCTATCACCTGTTTTCAACTGTTGCTTCACCTGCTTATCCTGTTTAAAGGCTTTCACATCGTGCACATCAACCCGCACTCTTCTGTTTTGCCAGATAAGCTCTGCGGCATCTTTAATATGGCCAATACCTCGCTGCGAGAGAATATCAAACTTTTCAAAGCCAATCTCCTCGGCAGTGTACATGTCCCACTGCACCGTTGGAAAGCCCTTGGGAGGCATATCCAAAGCGGAATAATCGTAGATAGGGCATTCCGATATCAGCACACCACCGGCATGAATGGAGCGGTGATTGGGAAAATCACGTATCTGTTCGCCCATGCTCAAAATGCGCGAAACCAGAGGATCGCTGCGATCTGCCTTATGCGGATAATCTGCCAGCAAGTCAATTTCTTTCTTGGGCAAGCCATATACTTTGCCAAATTCGCGTACTACCGAACTGCCCCGGAAGGTAGAGATGGTGCCCAGTAAGGCAGTATGGTCTTTGCCGTACCGTTTGAATATGTAATCCAGCACCTCATCTCGTTCCCTCCAGCTGTAATCAATATCAAAATCAGGTGGACTACTCCTGCGCGGGTTTAGAAAGCGCTCAAAGTACAGGTCCAGTTCAATGGGGTCTACATCTGTAATGCGCAGGCAATAGGCCACAACACTATTGGCCCCGCTGCCTCGCCCTACATGGTAAAATCCTTTCGACATGGAATAGCGGATAATATCCCATGTAATCAGAAAATACGAAGAGAATCCCAGCTTATCAATAATGTCCAACTCCTTACGCACACGCGCCTTGGCAACCGCATTGCGTGTTCCGTAGCGGTAAGCCATGCCATCGTAAGCCAGCTTCTCCAACAGCAACTTATCGTCGTATGCCGAGCTGGAATAATACTTTTTGTTCTTATGGGTTTTGAAGTCGAAATTAAACTCACAGCGTTCCATCATGGAACGGGTATTGTACAAGAGAAAAGGATGATAACGGCAGGCATGAATAAGGTCGGCTTCGGAGAGCATATACTCGCCCGAATGCGCAAGCTGCGATGGATGAAGCCGACTCAACAATACATTCTGGTCAACAGCCCGCAAATGCTGATGAAGCAGGTAACCCGCAGGATCGCCAAAGCAAACACTATGCTGCAAAACCAACTTGTTGCGGTAAGCCTCAAAACGATTTCCTGCCAGTTTGTTGAGTTCATGAAGGGCAATACCTATCAATTCATGCGCAGCAAGTTCATGCAAGCTACCTTCAAGCAAGCGCCTAAAGGGATAGATGATATACGTATGTTCAAGCTGAGCAATCTGCTTGGCATAGGAGATTTGCTCAAGCTGAAAACGGCTCAGCATGCGGTTGATTTCGCGGAGGCCACTGGCATTCTTGGCAAGGGCACAAAACTCCAATCCACCAGCATCCCGAAACTCAATTCCAACCAAGGGACGAATGCCTGCCTCGCGACAGCTGCGAACAAACTCAAAAATACCTGTGCCGCAGTTGATATCGGTTAATCCCAAGGCACTATGACCTTCCTGTTGCGCGCGCTTCACCAAATCTTCAACAGAAAGCGTTCCGTAATGCAAGCTATAGTAAGAATGTGCATTCCAAATCATAAGCGCCTCCTTCCTTTCTTACCATCAGGAAGAATAGCTCCCGCCCGGTACACGGCCTCTTTTCCATACCAGTTGCGAATACTATCCATGGCCTGGTAAAGGTTCACCATCGAAAGGCTGTCTTCAAACAAATCAATCTGCTGCGAGCCGTACACAAAATGGCTTAGCTTCACCCCAATTAAGCGAACCAGTAAGCGGCGGTTATACAAAGATTCAAACAAGTCGAGTGCGGTTTTAAGTAGCTTGTGGTCGTAAGAGGTATAAGGAATCCGGATTTGCTTAGTCTGGGTTTGAAAATCAGAATAGCGCAACTTAACCGTAACGCATCCACACAAGCGGTTCTGACTGCGCATTTCGAATGCAGTTTCCTGAACCATACGAATGAGGGTGCTTTGGAGCAGCTTCATATCGGTGGTATCTGTTTCAAAGGTTTCTTCGGCACCAATCGATTTCCGCTCCGAATAAGGCTGAACCGGACGCATATCTATACCGTTGGCTTTTTCCCAAATATGCACTCCATTTTCTCCCATCACCTGCTGCATCAAACTTTGAGGCATAGCGCTGAGTGTACCAATATACACAATGCCCATATCGCGCAGGGTATGGTAGGCCTTCTCTCCAATTCCCGGAATTTTACGGATAGAAAGCGGATTCAAAAAAGGCTTCACCATAGGCAGCTCCACATTTTTTTCGCCATTGGGTTTGGCCTCGCCGGTGGCTATTTTAGAAACCGTTTTATTTACCGATAAACCACATGAAATGGGCAAACCTGTTTCACGAATAATGCGCGTCCGCAATTCATGCAGCCATTTCTGAGTACCAAAAAAACGATCCATGCCGCTTAAATCCAGGTAATGCTCATCAATAGATGCCTTCTCAACTACAGGCGCCTGCTCGCTAATAATCTCAGTAACCATGGCAGAATACCTGCTGTATTGGTCAAAATCACCCCGGATAAATACCGCATTGGGACAAAGCCGCCGCGCCATTTTTATGGCCATGCCAGAGCTTACTCCAAATTTCCGGGTTTCGTAACTGCACGCAGAAACTACACCACGGTCGGACAAGCCACCAACTATGATGGGCTTACCTACAAGTGCCGTATTTTTGAGCCGTTCTACCGACACAAAAAATGTATCCAGGTCCATATGTGCAACAACACGATTCATTCAGATTGTTAATTATTTTAACATTTAAGTGATAATAAAAATATCAAACAAAAGCTTATTCCGCAAGAAAAAAAGCAGGACAATTTGACAAAGCCCGTATTTTCGGGCCATGTGCGGACGAGTAACCACCTTTTTTTCTTATGCCGATATCGAAGAAAGTTTCGATGCCGTAGCATCCATTGAAGAATTCATGGGCTTTGAGAGCGATTCGTATGTAGAGAACTACAATGCAGGACCGGGAGCATTGCTGCCCATTGTACTGACAGAAGGCAATAAACGCCTGATACGCAAAGGCATGTTTGGTTTATGTCCGCCCTGGGCCGCAAAACCCATGTACCTGTTTAATGCCCGTGCAGAGGGCGATTCAAACCCGGATAACGACCCAAACTGGCAGGGAGAACTGGGCATATTTAGCAAGCCTGCCTTTCGGAATGCCATTCAAAGCAGGCGATGCCTATTGCCCGTAAATGGATTTATTGAAGGTACCACCCGCGAAAAACTGGATAAGCCACATTATGTGCAGCGCACCGATAAGCAGGTGTTTGCTTTGGGTGCAATCTGGGAACCCTATCAAGGCAAAGCCTCCTTTAGCATTATAACAACCCCTCCCAATGCCATGATGCAGCAGATTCCACATCACCGCATGCCATTGATTATCGACAAAGAAGACTACGCAAGTTGGTTAAATCCGCAAAGCAGCAAAGCAGAAATTGCAGCACTTATCAAACCCTATCCTTCCGAAGAATTGATGTTTCATCCCATTCATCCGGCAGTTAAAAACCCACGCAACACTTCAAAAGCGCTGCTGGAACCCTACCGGGATTTATTTGGGTAAACAGGACAAGAGCCGGAGAACTTACAAATTGTCGAGTGACAAGCTCAATATGTACTCTCGATTCCGTTGTATGTCAAATCGTGCTACATAAAAATGAGCACCAAAAATCTACACAAGTATTGTATAGTCAAATTGGGAGTATATCCTTTTAACCCGGATTACGCATTTGAACTTCGTGATGAGGGCCAAAAGGCCAAAGAAATTGGCAGTTTCACGAGCAAGGCATAATGCACCGTTATGGTGAGTGAGGGAAACTGAGTTTACGCCCAATTTCACAGGCATAAAGCCTGAATGGTGCAAATGAGCAGCGTTATGAGGGCCAAAAGGCCAAAGAAATTGACAGTTTCGCGAGTAAGGCATACCAATTTTGGTATGCTGCGGGAGAGAAACGGGCAATTTCACAGGCCTATTGGAACGTAATAGCTGAACATTTGCATTATTCAGGTTACTGGGCAGTAATCGATGGTCAAATGCGTATTCCGGGTTTAATAACAGTACCTACTTTGCATACCATAAGCACTGCAAGTGGGTGATTTTTTTATCTAGCTCTTTTAATTTAAATAAACCTGCTTACAGCATAGCCGACCAAGTCAATCTTTTAAAACAACGAGGAAGCTTGTTCAAGGCTGAAGGCAATGAAGTAACACATGGCAATTCCATCAAAAAAACTAATTGCTTCATGCATTTACCAAGCTGCGGGGAACTTTTCTTTTGCAAAAAATAAAACTCATCCTCAAAATCCCGCGCTTTTTGCAAGTATGTGGGTATTGAAAAATACACCGCTTAACTTGCTTCCCGTATGAACACAACAAATCCCCTGAAGGTCCTTGTACTGGGACTTATTTTGCTCCAGGCCTGCGCCCCCACCCGGGTGGTGAAGCCGCTCCAAAAGGGCGAACAGCAGGTATCCGTGCATCTGGGTGGTCCATTGCTTAAATTTGGTGGCGCCCCTATTCCAATGCCATTAAGCAGTGTTGCCTATGCGCGTGGACTCAACGATAAAACAACAGCCTTTGGCAGCCTGCATACAACGGCACTTCTTTTTGGTGTCATTCAAACCGATATCGGTATTTGCCGCGAACTGTACAGCCATCCTGCCGGCTTTGGCATTAGCGTAAACCCTGTGCTAAACATCGCCGTAGATACCTGGGAAGGAAATAAAAAACTCTGGCCCGAATTGTCGCTGAATGCCTATCAATCACTCTATCAAAAAAAGCTATTGCTTTACGCCGGAAGCTCAACCTGGTTTGAACTTGCATCCAAACGTGCTCACGGAGAAACACAACCCAACAGAGCCTTGTTTCATGCTCAACTTGGACTTCAATACCAACGCAAAAAATTCAGTTATACGCTGGAAGGAAAATACCTGGGTATGGGACTTCCAACTCAACCCAATGTGGTTGACTATATCGGATTACAAAATAAAGGTGCACTAGGCATTTACCTGGGCTTAACAAGGAGGTTCTAATATGAAAAAGACACATTTCCTCTATCTCGCATTCAGCCTTATCCTATCATCCTGCCTAAGGCTCGATTCAAATCTGTACAACCTCTCCGATAAAATCAGTGAATACAAACGCGATGGATTCACCGGGACCCAGGATTTCAGATTGGACGCCTCTTACGATATCCCCGATTCGCTGGTATTACCTCTCACCCTGAAATCGCACAGCGTAAAAGAAAATCGCGATTACTCCATTCGCGCATTCTTTATTGGCCACCGCGCACGCATTGCAACAGATACTGTTATTGTGTATTGCCATGGCAACAAATGGCATATGGACTTTTACTGGCAACGTGCCAAACTGCTTGCCCATGTAGGCGGAAAGAATCGCTACGGAGTATTGTATATGGATTACCGCGGCTATGGCCTAAGCGAAGGAACCCCAAGCGAAGAAGGCTTATACGAAGATGTTGATGCCTGCCTAAACTGGCTAAAACAAGAAGGATTAAACAATGAACGCTTAATCATGTACGGATTTAGCATGGGCACATCTGCCGCTACCGAACTAAGTTCAAAGCCGCGTAGCTTAACCCCACATAAACTTATTCTTGAGGCACCCTTTGCTTCAGCTGCTGTTATGGCTGCCGATGGAGCCGGATTGGATATGCCATCCAGCTTTTTCACCAACCTGAAAATCGACAATGCCGAAGAAATTAAACAAGTTAAACAACCTTTCTTATGGATGCATGGCGTAAACGATTTGTTCTTGGGAATTAAAACACATGGCGAAGTGGTATTTAAAAACCATACCGGAAGCTACAAAGAAGCCCATCGCATAGATGGTGCCGACCATGGCGAAGTGCCTGCCACCTGGGGATTCAGAAATTATATCGAAACACTTAGCGCATTTATCACAAAACCCTAACACGAATTCTTCAAAATTGAATTATATTGCCACAGCGATAGAAACTTCAACGTATGAAAAATAACCCAATCCTGATTGTAGAAGACGATGCTATGAGTCTCGAAAGCCTGAAAAAAATCCTTGAAGGGCTTGGCTACAACAACCTTACCCATGTAAACAATGGCCTGGATGCCATCAATCAGATTAAGGAAAAACGCTTCGACCTTGTGCTTATGGACATTGGTTTGGAAGGAAAACTGGATGGCATTGATACCAGCAGCTTAATTGGCGACCAAACCCGCGTGGTATTTACCTCCGGCAACCACAAAGACAGCGAAACTTTCAAACGCGTTGCCTCTGCCAAAAGCTTTGGTTTCATTAGCAAACCATTCACTCCACAATTGGTAAAAGACGCTATCGATAATGCACTCAACTAATTAAATCCATTCACATAAAAAGCCCGGCTCCATCAAGGTTCCGGGCTTTTTTTATGAACACATTTCCAATCGTATTTGGGCCTTGCAGCCTTTCAAAATCAGACGACCTTTGATAACTTACGTTCCCGGCTGCCGGGGTATCCGTTTGTACTCCTCGCTCCGATGGCTGCCAGGCTGTAGTGGCGCATGCGGGCTCGCTGCCGGTCGCCGCCTCCGCCACACATCCTGCTGCCCCGGCTCTGTGGGGTACCACTGCTCCCCCTAAGGCTTGGGTGCTCTTTGAAAAATATTCGTCTGGCATGAATCGGCCGCAAAAAATGAAGCCCTCTTGAAACGAATTCATTTACTCTCCTTCAGCTTCTCTTATCAATTGCTCTTCTAGTCAATTTCAGAAAGTAAGCAAATAGCTTATCTTTATTCGCAAATCAAGGGTTAGCAACAATGACTTAACAACATGTTAAACACCAAAGAAAAGTCGAAAATGAGGACAGATACTGAAACAAAAATTAATTTCATATACTCTTTCCTAACGGGAACTAGACGACAAAACTTAGGCCTAGTTGAAGCAAATGCAATGCTTGAAAATACGAGACTACTTTCTGACAGCAAGAACACTCCTGGCCAACTACTTCGGAACTTATTAATCGACGGACAACTGCCTCATGCCTATCAATCTGGAGGTAATGGCTCATTCTGGACAATTCCCAATTCAAGTAAATCAACTCCTAAAATTGCTATCATTAATTCCATTTCAAAATAACTGAATATCAAATACAAGCTATTAAAATAATTCAAGTTTCAATATCAAGAATTTCGAACCTTGTGCAACTTCTAAAGCATAATTAAAGGATTTGAATAGGAATTGCACCAAATTGCAGTAAGTATGATTGAGAATAATAGCGTTGAATACAAGGGTCTTAGTAAAATAATTGATGGCCATGGGAAGCTTAAAACTGAAGGAATCCGGGAACTAGCAGTTTCATGTGTTTCTTTTGCTAATGTTCAGGGGGGAACAATATTCATTGGTATTGAAGACGGCGAAAAAAGTCCACCTAATCAACAAAAAATTGACACCAAATTAATGAACGAAACCATTACAAGGCTACGTTCGCTTTGCTTCAATGTGGGACTTATTTTAAATGAAAAAATTACGGATGAAAATGGAGGTGAATACTTCAGTTTTACGATTCAGTCTACTTTAAAATCCCTAGCAACTACTGCTGATGGCAAAATATACATTAGGGTTGGCGACCAATCTCTGCCAGCACGAAGCGAAGATATTGTTAGGCTAGCTAGTGAAAAAGATGCCTTTCAATGGGAACTTCAATTAAGAAATATTGGTCTAACTGAAATACCTAAAAGCAATATTGAATGGTTTACAAAAGAAATTAGGAATTCAGATAGGGTGAAAGAACAAGTAAAAGCACTTTCAGACCAAGAAATAATTGAGCATTATAATTTACTTTACCAAGGTAAACTTACAAACCTTGGCATCCTGTGGCTTGGTTCAAGCGCACAACGAAGTAAACTCGCCTACCCCATAACAGTTCAATATATTGTGTATGATGAGTTAGAAAAAAAAGTACGAAAAGAAAATTGGCACGATTACACAAAAAACCCAAAAGAGTTGCTGCTTGACATTGAAAAACAAGCAATCGAGCTAACCTACTTTGATGAATTTCCTCAAGGACTATTTAGAAATAAAATTCGGCATTATGATGAACGACTAATTCGTGAATTATTAATTAATGCAATTGCTCACAAAAGCTATACCATTTCAGGAGATATTTTCATTAAGGTATTTAATGACAGACTAGAAATTACGAATCCAGGGGGATTGCCATTAGGCATTACCAGTAGTAATATCTTACATACGACACATAGACGGAATCCACACCTAATTCGAATTCTGCATGATTTAAAACTTATGGAAGGAGAAGGAACCGGGTACAATCTAATTTATGAAATTACAAGCCGAGATGCTAAAGCTTTTCCTGTCCCTTTATCGGATTACAATTCAACCTCAGTTACCCAATATTCAAAAATTCTAGACGAAGAGGCCATATTAATCCTCGATTTTATTTCCAAACATTACCAACTTACCCAAAAAGAATTTATTGTTTTAGGTATTATCTCCAGAAGTAAGAAAATTCTAGCCACTCAATTAACAAAAGAGTTACAGCTTACTGATGAAGACAGGCTTCGGTCATACGTTAATCGACTATGTGAAATGTCAATCTTGATTACAAGAGGAATCAAAAAGGGGACAGAGTACTTAATTAATCCAAAACTAATTGCAAATGCTAAGATAAATATAAAGCCCTCACTTAAAACTATTGAGCAGCCACGGCTAAAGGCCCTTATTGAAGAAGTGTTGCGCTTCACTCCCAATCTAACAGTTAATGAAATTCAACTAAAATTAGGTGACATTACAATAGCAGATGTACGCAAAGCCGTTTATCAAATGGTAAAAACAGGCATTTTAGAACATACAGGAGGCAAAACCTACCGTAAATACCAATTGGCAAAAAAAAATAGAAACGAAATAGAAATCAGAAATAAAACTATTTAAAAAGCTGATTTTAGGCCATTTAAAACTATTCCTCTTTGAAATAGAAGCTATACAAGGCCAATATAGAAGGCTCCCAAAAGTCCATCCATGATATTTCCAAAAAAACCAGGCTTGAGCGTTGATATCCAAAAATAGCCCTCTATCTGGCAGTTTATGTGAAAGCAATTAAAGAAATTTAAACATGCATACGTATGAAAAAATCAGAAGAACTCTTACTCGAGATCCTAAAGCGCTTCAAAGCCAATGGTCTTGCACAAGTTAGTGGACTAAATGCATTTGGCTATGTTCGTGAAACACCTAAAAGTGTTTATGTAACCCGAGAAAAGGGCAAAGACACTCTCATTTCTCATAAACGTTTGTTGATGGGAATTGAAGCCTATCAATCAAATCCCTCTTTATACGAACAAGGTCCAGCAGCTCTCCGCGAATTTGGCATAACCCATGTTACAAGTCCAATCTACGCCATGTTGCACCTGCTTTCAAAAAAGGAATTTACAAATTGAACTTGTAAAACATCTCACAAAAAAGCCCCGAAGTTCTCTCAACTACGGGGCTTATTATTAAAATTTATTCAGGGCTAATAACCCTTACCTTTAGTAGGCAAGCAGCTCAGCCAAGTCCTGTTCAAAGCGCTTTTTAGGCAAGAAATTCTGCTCCAGTTCGGTATTGAAAGGCACGGGGCTATCCAAACTTCCGGTGCGCACAACAGGTGCATCAAGCCAGGTAAAACAGTAACGGGCAATATGTGCTGCAATCTCCGCTCCTATGCCTCCGGTTAGTGTATCTTCATGCAAAATCAACACCTTGCCTGTCTTTCTCACACTAGCTTCAACCGATTCCTTATCCCAAGGTAATAAACTGCGCAAATCAATAATATCCGCATCAATTCCTTCTTTCTCTACATGGTTTACTGCCCAATGCACGCCGGCTCCATAGGTAATAATACTTACTTCACTGCCTTCTCTCACCTTACGTGCCGGTCCAATGGCCAAGCTATAATAGTCATCGTAAACAGGCTCCTCCAATTCAACTGCGCGGTACAACAACTTGTGCTCAAAAAACATCACCGGATTAGGGTCTTCAATGGCAGCAGTTAACAAGCCTTTAGCATCCGAAGGAGTTGATGGATACACAATCTTCAAGCCGGGTACATGAAAAAACCAAGCTTCATTGCTTTGCGAATGAAATGGACCTGCTCCGGCTCCGGCACCAGTTGGCATGCGCACCACCACATCGGCATTTTGCCCCCAGCGATAATGGCTCTTGGCCAGGTTATTTACTATCTGGTTAAATCCAACACTTACAAAATCGGCAAACTGCATTTCAACCATGGCTTTCATACCCTTGATGGCAAGTCCATAACCCGCACCCAGAATTGCACTCTCACAAAGTGGCGTATTGCGCACACGACCCTTGCCAAACTCCTCTACAAAACCTTGGGTAATTTTAAAAACACCTCCGTACTCGGCAATATCCTGACCCATCAAAACCAGGTTATCGTGTTTGCGCATAGCCTGACGAAGTCCATCGCTGATGGCATCTACAAAGCGCTTGGGAGTTTTTGCTTCCGAAGCCGGTGCAACCGTTACATGTTGCAAATCGCCATGAGAGGAAACATAAGCCGGAGCAAAAGGCATATAAACATCAGCAAGCTCGGTTGCTGTATCCGGTACAATTTCCGGTTCGCTCAACACTTCCTCAACGCTTTGGTCAATGTCCTCTTTGATTTGACGACGTATCTCGGCAATTTGCTCAGCATCCAGAATGCCAAACTCCTGCACATAGTGTTCAAAATTGCTTACCGGGTCTTTTTTCGACCAAATCTCGAAAAGCTCTTGCGGTACGTATTTGGTACCTGAAGCCTCCTCGTGTCCGCGCATACGGAAAGTCATACATTCCAAAATTACCGGACGAGGTTTGCTGCGTATTGATTCGGCCAAGTTTTTTACCGTATCATACACCTCAAGAATATTGTTTCCATCTATCTTGTAGGCTTCCATACCATAGCCTATTCCCTTATCCACAAAGCTCTTGAAGCGGAATTGTTCGTTGGACGGAGTTGACAGGCCATAGCCATTGTTCTCAATCAGAAAAATAACCGGCAATTGCCAAACAGCAGCTGTGTTTAGAGCCTCATGGAAATCGCCTTCCGAGGCGCCACCATCACCACTAAAAACTACACTAAGCTTCTTTTCATTCTTCAGCAAAGATGCCAACGATATGCCATCGGCAACGCCTAACATGGCTCCTAAGTGAGAAATCATCCCTACAATATGGTACTCATTGGTGCCAAAATGGAAAGAACGTTCACGACCTTTGGAGAAACCATTCATTTTGCCTTGCCATTGCGAAAACAGGCGCTTAAACGGAATACCTCTTCCGGTAAATACGCCCAAATTGCGGTGCAAGGGAAGAATATATTCATCAGACTCTAAAGCCTTTACCACACCAATACTGATGGCTTCCTGGCCAATGCCGGAAAACCACTTACTCACTTTCCCCTGACGAAGTAAAATGAGCATTTTTTCCTCAATCATGCGAGGTTTTACCAAAGCGGCATACAAATCAGCGATTTCCTGATTGGTATAATGTTTACGGTTGTATTGAATCATACCCGGCAAAAGTAATGTTTCGCCCGGCAATTCCTTTTTAGTTTCATGTTCCCTTGTGGTATCGGCTAAAAATTCTAATTTTATGCATCTAAAAAGCACCATGAGCAAACCACATTTACTTTTTCTGCACGGCGCATTGGGGTCCAAACAGCAATTTCAGGAACTAACTACCAAGCTTTCCGACAGTTTTACCTGTCATGCCATCAATCTTCCGGGTCATGGCGGAGAACTAATTCCGCCAGGTGGTTTGGGATTTGACGGATTTGCCTCGGCCATTCTGGCTTACCTCAACAAAGAAAACATCACCAGCACCCATTTAATGGGTTTTAGCATGGGCGGATATGCTGCTTTGTATTTTGCTCACAAGCATCCGGATCGGGTGAATAAAATCCTTACCCTCAATGTGAAATTCAATTGGGATCCCATCAGCACCGCCAAAGAAACCGGGATGCTTGACCCGGATAAAATGATGGAAAAAATTCCCGGCTATGCCAATAACCTCATCTTGCAACATGGCATGAACCTCTGGAAAAACCTACTTGCCGGAACCAGTGAAATGATGAAAAAACTGGCCGAAACCGTTGTTTTAAGCGAAGCTGAACTCGCTGAAATTAAACATCCTGTTCTCTTAGGCATTGGCGACCGTGACAAAACCAGCAGCGTTGCCGAAACCCTCAAAGTGTTCTCCCTGTTGCCAGATGCACGTCTTTGGGTTTTACCGGATACGGCGCATCCCTTCGAGAAAATTCCACTGAGCCGGATTGAAACCGAAATCCGACTCTTTTTTTAATTTTTGTTTCGGTACGATTATTGAGAATTAGAACGCTATGCAGTTTAGATTGATACTTGGACTTATTGCCTTCTTAAGCCTGAGCAGCTTTCAGGAAAAAGGTACACTGAAATGGTACGAATGGAACGAAGCCTATCCATTGGCCCAAAAAACCGGGAAAATTTTATTGGTTGATGCCTATACCGATTGGTGCGGCTGGTGCAAAAAAATGGATAGAGACACCTACTCAAACTCCGAAATTATTGCCCTGCTGAACAAAGATTTTATTGTCGTAAAGTTTAATCCGGAACTGGAAGGACGCGTTTACAAAATTGACTCCCTCAGCTTTGGTCCACGCGAATTTTATGCCCAATTGCACCGTGGAGAATCAACTGGTTTTCCAACCACTTACTTCATCAATCCGGGAAAAAGAAATATTTTTATGGACCCCGGCTACCGCGACCCGGCCACATTTAAGCAGGTTCTTGAATACGTGCTTAAAGAGTACAGGTAGGCACTCGGATAAATTTGCTTAATTTGCGGCGCATTTTATGAGCGACTCAATAAAACACGAGTGCGGTATTGCAATGATCCGCCTCCTCAAACCCCTCAGCTACTTCCAGGAAAAATACGGCTCCTCACTTTACGGCTTGAAAAAGTTGTACCTGCTTATGGAAAAGCAGCACAATCGCGGACAAGACGGCGCAGGGTTGGGTGTAATAAAACTTGACCCGGAACCAGGAGAAGCCTACATTTTCAGACAGCGGGCAAACGGAAGCGGCGCAATAGCAGAGATTTTTGAAAAAGTTTCCAATAAAATCAACAAATCTGGCTCAAAATCGGAATTGAATGATCCTGTTTTTGTGAAAAAACATTCCCCATTTATTGGGGAAGTTTACCTGGGGCACTTGCGCTACGGAACACACGGCGGCAATAGCAAAGACCTTTGTCATCCCTTTATCCGCGAAAACAACTGGATGAGCCGAAACCTGATGTTGGCCGGAAACTTCAACCTTACCAATGTGGATGAACTTTTTGAGTTGCTCATTGAACTTGGACAACATCCCAGAGAAAAAGCCGATACGGTGACCATGCTCGAAAAAATGGGCCATTTTCTGGATGAAGAAGTTCAACGCAATTTCGCCATTTTTAAAGATCAGGGATACAATAACCAGGATATTACACGATTAATCTCAGAAAATGTAAATGTAGAAACCATTCTGAAACGCTCCTTAAGAGATGCAGACGGAGGTTACGTAATGGCCGGCATTATGGGACACGGAGATGCCTTTGTGGTGCGCGACCCCAATGGAATCAGACCCTGCTTTTACTACCAGAACGATGAAATTTGCGTAGTAACCAGTGAAAAACCGGCAATTATGACCGGATTTAACATTGCTTACAAAGATGTTAAAGAACTTGGCCCGGGAAATGCACTCATCATTAACCGCAAAGGTGAGGTAAGTGAAACCAATATTATTCCTGCCGGCGAGAAAAAATCCTGTTCTTTTGAACGCATCTACTTCTCTCGTGGCAACGACCGTGAAATTTACAAAGAACGTAAACAGCTTGGCTACCTCTTAGGTCAACGCGTTATGGAAGCCGTTAACTACGATTTTAGAAATACGGTTTTCTCCTACATCCCCAATACAGCTGCCGTTGCCTTTTATGGAATGATTGATGGCATCAACGATTTACTCGACACTTGGAAGGTAAATGAAATCAAAAAACTGGGTAGCAATTTTGACCCGGAAAAACTAAAAGATATTCTCTCAGTTCGCCCCAGACGCGAACGTGTTGCCATTAAAGATGCCAAGCTTCGCACATTTATTACTGATGACGCCCATCGTGAAGACATGGTAGCTCACGTGTACGATGTAACGTATGGATTGATTAACAACCAAACAGACACATTGGTTGTAGTTGATGATTCGATTGTACGTGGTACCACCCTGAAAACAAGTATCCTCCGGATTCTCGACAGGCTTCATCCCAAGAAAATCATCATTGTATCCTCTTCCCCACAAATTCGCTATCCCGATTGTTATGGTATCGACATGAGCCGGATGAAGGATTTTGTTGCATTTCAAGCCATGGTTGCCTTATTAAAAGAAAAAGGATTGGAATACCGATTGCATGAGGTACTTGAGTTATGCAAGGCTCAGGAAAACCTACCTAAGGAAGATATGGTAAATCATGTTCAGAGTCTGTACGCGCATTTTACAGACGATGAAATCAGCCGCAAGATTGCTCAAATTGTAACTCCTGAAGATATTGTTGCCGAAGTTGATGTAATCTATCAAACCATTGAAGGTTTGCATCAAGCTTGCCCTAACCATTTGGGCGATTGGTATTTCAGTGGCAATTACCCAACACCGGGTGGAAACAAGGTGGTAAACAAAGCCTTTATCAACTACATGGAAGGCAATAGCGGCCGGGCTTATTAATCAATATATGAAACTTCGCAGCGAGAACCTCATCAAAAGGTACAAAAAAAGAACTGTAGTAAACCAAGTTTCCATTGAGGTGGAACAAGGCGAATGCGTGGGCTTACTTGGTCCCAACGGTGCAGGTAAAACTACCACCTTTTACATGACAGTTGGTTTGATAAAACCCGACGAAGGCGAGGTGTATCTGGAGAATGAAAAGATTACCAATTTGCCCATGTACAAAAGGGCTCAAAAAGGATTAGGCTACCTGGCTCAGGAAGCATCTATTTTCAGAACACTTTCTGTTGAAGACAATATTCGTGCAGTACTTGAAATGACTCCCATGGCAAAAGCAGAACAAGAAGAAAAGCTTGAATCGCTTATGGAGGAGTTTGGCCTGAACCGAGTACGTAAAAGCATGGGAAATGTACTAAGTGGAGGAGAAAGGAGACGAACTGAAATTGCCCGGGCACTTGCAGTAAACCCAAAGTTTATTTTGCTTGATGAACCTTTTGCAGGAATTGACCCCATTGCCGTTGAAGATATTCAGCAGATAGTTGCAAAACTAAAGCACAAAAACATTGGTATTTTAATCACCGACCACAACGTTCACGAAACCCTTTCGATTGTGGATAGAGCTTATCTGCTTTTTGAAGGTAAAATTTTGAAATCAGGAACAGCCCGAGAACTCGCAGAAGACGAGATGGTACGAAAAGTGTACCTGGGTCAAAACTTTGTATTGCGTTGATTCCGATTATTATTCGGAGCTTTTTGGTTTGAGATTCCTTCTTATATTTGAGGGAAAGCAATTTTATGAAAAAGTCTTTAATTATTTCCGCATTCTTTGCAATATTTGCCTTGTCCAGCTGCGAATCAGACCCCAAACTTTCCGAACAGGAAGAAAAAGCTGTAAACGATTTGATGGAAGATCAACAGAAAAAGCAAGACTCTTTGGAAAAAGTCTTGATGAAACAGATGGATTCCCTTGGCGTTCCGGACCCAAACGACTCCCTTTAATATATACAATCCGCCACTTACTCAATTCACTTAAGAATTATTGGAATTAGTCGCAAATTTGGTTCGTATCATTTTTTCGGCTTAACTAGTTAAACCTAATTTGATTTTTTAAAATTCAGATAGGGAACTGAAAACTCTACGACAAGTTTAGTTTTGTCATTACGAAGTTTTTAACGAACGAAATTCCATGATAACGAATTCAAGCCTTCGTGCTTGAATTCCCTCAGTCTGACACAAACCCAATTTTCCCCGGGACTACTACCCGGTCCCGAGGGAAATGGATTTCTAAGGCATATCTCTTGTCAGCCTAAAAACATCAAAGCTATCCCAAAGCCAAATTTTACCGAAAATCCGGATTCTGCATTTGAACTTCGTTACGAGGTACAAAAAGCCAACTGAATTGGCTCATCTCGAGCAAAGCATTATGAACATTATAGTGCGTAAGAAAACCTGAGCTTTCACCCAATTTCAAGGGAATTTTGGCCAGGAATTGATGGTCAAAAACATCCGGAATAAAGAAAGTTTCTTTTGGAACTAGGCGTTTACCTGCTTCTCGGCAAGCAATCGACTCCGAGTCTCACACAAATCAAAAATCAACTCCGGATTCTGCTCGATAGCATTTCCAACCACAACCACATCTGCTCCTGCCAACCAGGCTTCCTTTGCTTGGGCACTTGTGCGAATACCTCCTCCTATAAAAATCGGAGCACAAACGGCTTTACGAACTTCACGAATCATTTTCGGACTAATAGGCCGATCTGCACCGCTGCCCGAATCCATATAAATTACGCGCAAACCCAGCATTTCACCCGCCAACGCAGTGGTTGATGCTATATTGGGTTTATCATGCGGAATAGGCGTGGTATTGCTCATGTACATTACGCTGGTAATTTTACCACCATCAACAATCATGTAACCCGTAGGAATCACTTCCACCCCAGATTTCTTCAACCCGGGTGCGGCCAAAACCTGTTTTCCAATTAACAAATCCGGATTACGGCCCGATATCATACTCAAAAATAAAATGGCGTCTGCTTCCGGATGAGTTTGCATGAGATTTCCTGGAAACAAAACAACTGGAATACGGGTACGTGATTTAATATAGCTCACGCACTCTTCCCAAAAACCATTGGTGATTAAGCTTCCTCCAACAAGTATGAAGTCTGCACCAGCTTCATTGCAACGGTCTATTACCCGATCAACAGACTGGGTTCCGTCCAGACTATCCGGGTCAATTAATACCGCCAGCTTTTTGGTGGTAGATTGGGTAAGCTGATTTAAAACTCCACTCTTCAATTCTTGGATTTTGGGTTGAACAAATAAACAATTTTTAAGCGATTTTTTTCAGGCCAATTGATAGAAATTCATTCAAGCTCCTGCTTTTGGTCTGTAACTCAGGCCCACCAGCTCAAGGAACAGCCAGAGTTTTTGGAAAACTGTCCGATATTTAAGACAATCAACTGAAAATGAAGCAATTGTTAAGTCCCTGAAATCCGCAAGTAGCAAGGGGTACAATGTGAATAACTTATGTTATGAACAGGGGGAAAGCTTAAAAAAACAATGGTTGGAAGGAATCAACAGGGGTAGGTGTTGAAAGTGAAGTTTGAATAAACCTCGTTTGTTTGGGACTTTTGATGAAAAACCCGGCAAAAAAAGCAGGAGTTTTTTTAGGAATTGTTCTTTAAAGTTTGACCGCGCAGCATTTCTTTCGTCAGCCGGAACTCCTTTTTACAGATTACCTGTCCTTAACACTTATCATCCTCTCGACGAAGAACACTAAGATAAGATGTCTGGTTGTTCTGTGAATTGCTGCCCCCTAAACTTTGGAAAACAAGACCTATTCCACCAACAACCTTAAACGTAATCACTCATAAGTCCCATGAGCCGCAGCAAAAAAAATGAACAGAAAGGCCTCCGCTTCGAGAGGCATTTCACCCGCGAAGGGGTTAGCGTATTCGACATGTTCGAGTACGACTACAGAACCTCAGTAATCAAAAACCCAAATGGCAGTGTGGTTTTTGAAATGAAAAATGTGGAAGTACCTAAATCCTGGAGCCAAGTAGCTACCGATGTGCTTGCCCAGAAGTATTTCCGAAAAGCCGGAGTTCCACAACCCGATGGCAGTCTGGGTCGTGAAACCAGCTTGAAACAAGTAGCTCATCGTATGGCCCATTGTTGGAGACAATGGGGTGAAGATTACGGCTATTTTGATAGTTCCGCTGATGCTCAGGTTTTCTACGATGAGCTCGTTTATATGATTATGGGGCAATATGCAGCTCCAAACTCACCTCAATGGTTCAATACCGGCCTTTACTCTTCGTACGGAATTACCGGTAAGCCACAAGGTCACTATTTTGTGAATCCAAAAACAGGAAAACTCGAACGTTCAACCTCAGCTTATGAGCGCCCACAACCGCATGCCTGTTTTATTCTTTCTGTTGATGATGATTTGGTAAACGAAGGTGGTATCATGGACCTTTGGGTTCGTGAAGCGCGTATCTTCAAATACGGTTCAGGGGTAGGAACAAACTTTTCGCGTATTCGCGGTGCTTCTGAAAAATTAAGTGGCGGTGGAAGTTCATCGGGACTAATGAGCTTCTTAAAGATTGGGGACCGCGCTGCCGGTGCCATTAAATCAGGTGGAACCACACGCCGTGCTGCCAAAATGGTTTGTCTTGATTTAGACCACCCTGAGATTGTTGAGTTCATTAATTGGAAAAAAGACGAAGAGAAAAAAGTGGCTGCGCTTATCGCAGCCGGATATCCAAGCGATTACGAAGGCGAAGCATACGCTACTGTTTCGGGACAAAACTCAAACAACTCGGTTCGCATTCCACATAGCTTTTTCGAAGCTCTTGAAAAAGGAAGCGATTGGGAATTAAAAGCCCGCACAGATGGCCGCACCATGAAGACTATTCCGTCTTCCGAAATCTGGGATATGATTGCTGATGCCGCTTGGGCCTGTGCAGATCCGGGTGTGCAATACGATACCACCATCAACGAATGGCATACCTGCCCAGAAGGTGGACGTATCAATGCTTCTAATCCTTGTTCAGAGTACATGTTCCTTGACAATACAGCATGTAACCTGGCTTCATTAAACTTGATGAAGTATTTCAATCCTGAAACATTGGAATTTGATGTTAAAGGATTTGAGCACTCCACCCGAGTATGGACAACCGTTCTTGAGATTTCTGTGCTTATGGCGCAGTTCCCTTCTCAGGAAGTTGCTCAACTTTCATACGAATACCGCACCTTGGGACTAGGCTATGCGAACCTGGGCTCAATGTTAATGGTTGCAGGCATTCCTTATGACTCGCCAAAAGCTTTCGCTTATGCCGGTGCAATCACCGCTATTTTAAATGGTGTTGCCTATCAGACATCTGCTGAAATGGCCAAATACTTAGGTGCATTTGCCCGCTACGAAGAAAACAAACAACACATGTTGCGTGTAATGCGCAACCACCGCTATGCAGCTTACAACGCTACTGATGCGTATGAAGGATTGAGCGTAAAACCGGTTGGAATTGATCCAAAATACTGTCCGGATTACATGCTTCAAGCTGCAACAGCTTCTTGGGATAAAGCCCTGCAAATGGGTGAAGAATATGGATACCGCAACGCACAAGCCACAGTGATTGCTCCAACCGGAACCATTGGTTTGGTAATGGATTGCGATACAACAGGTATTGAACCCGATTTCGCCTTGGTAAAATTCAAAAAACTTTCAGGCGGTGGATACTTCAAAATCATCAACCAAAGTGTTCCACAAGCATTGAAAAACCTGGGTTATTCAGCCGAAGAAATCAATGCGATTGAAAAATACGCCACAGGTCATGCTACCCTAAAAGGTGCTCCACATATCAACCCTGAAACACTTAAGTTCCGTGGGTTCAACGATGAGGAAATTGAAAAATTAGACAAGGCTGCGGCTGGTGCATTTGAAATTGGTTTTGCATTCAATGTGTGGACCCTTGGAGAAGATTGCCTGAAACGCTTAGGATTCACTCCAGAAGAATACAATAACTATAATTTTAACCTCTTACGTAAACTTGGCTTTACCAAAAAAGAAATCGATGAGGCCAATGACTATGTTTGTGGTACAATGACCGTTGAAGGTGCGCCGTTCTTGAAAGATGAGCACTTGCCTGTTTTTGATTGCGCCAACAAATGCGGAAATAAAGGCGTTCGTTACATTGCAGCTCAAGGTCATATTCGTATGATGGCATCAGCACAGCCATTCCTGAGTGGTGCCATTTCAAAAACAATTAACCTGCCAAACGAAGCCACCGTTCAAGATATCAAAGATTGTTATTACTTGAGCTGGCAGTTGGGATTGAAAGCCAATGCGCTATACCGCGACGGTTGCAAACTTTCTCAGCCACTCAGCAACAAATCGGATGTGAAAGACGAAGAAGATGTACAAGAAGTTGTTGAAAGCGTGCTTGGTCAGGATGCCCACAAACCTGTAGGTGAACTAAGTCCTGAACAGGTGCTCGAAGCAGCACAAGCAATTTTAACTCGTACCCACGATACCACATTCAAACATAAACTTGCCGGCGTTGTTGCCCGTAAAACATTGCCTGGAAAACGTAGTGGCTTCACACAAAAAGCCAGCGTAGGCGGACAAACCATCTTTGTTCGCACAGGAGAATACGAAGATGGAACATTAGGAGAAATCTTTGTTGACCTTCACAAAGAAGGAGCCACTTTACGTAGTTTGATGAACTGCTTCTCCATTGCAGTTTCACTCGGACTTCAGTACGGTGTGCCTTTGGAAGAGTATGTAGATAAATTCACGTTCACCCGTTTTGAACCGGCAGGTATGGTTCAAGGCCACGATAATATCAAGAGTGCAACTTCCATTATCGACTATATCTTCCGTATGCTGGGATTTGAATACCTGGGAAGAGAAGATTTTGTGCAAGTTCAACCCAATGATGCGCAGCGTTCGCACATGGCCATTAACATGCACAAAGCACAGCAAGAGCTTGCCAAAAATCCGGTTAACCAAGGTGTAACACCCATGCCAATCGGATTCTACAAGCCTGCAAATCCCGCGGTTGAAGTGGTAAGCCCCGTAGCTGTTCCTGTTGCCGCACCGGTAATTAGCGCAGAACCCGGCATGCCCGATCAAATAAGTGAAATGAACAAGCGCATGGGTGATTCACCTGCTTGTCCAACTTGTGGTCATATCACCATCCGCAGCGGTGCATGTTACAAATGCCTAAACTGCGGAACCCAAACAGGTTGTAGCTAATCCCTGAAAACTCCCTATATCCCGTAAAAGAGGCTGGCTTAACTGCTCAGCCTCTTTTTTTATGGCTTGCTTGCCAACTCAATACCCTATCTCTCTCCCACACTTTCCTCCTCTTTCACTTTCCTCTTTCTTCTCTTGCTCTTTCTTCTTCTACTCCTCTTTCTCTTGCTCTTCCTCTTTCTTTTTCTCCTCCTCTTTCTCCTTTCTGTTTCTCTTTCTTCTCTTGCTCTTCCTCTTTCTTCTTCTCCTCTTTCTCCTTTCTCTTCCTCTTTCTTCTTCTTAAGGTTCTTTAAGCTTAAAAGCTTTACATAAGAAAAGCTAAAGAAAAGTCGTTAGCTAGCAAACCCTTCACCCATGATTATCAGGATAATTTTCCTGCTATGTCTAGCCGACATCAGCAGCAAGGCTACTTTTGCGCTAACCCGAATAAGTCTGCAACAGGCCCTCCATCATCCGGGGATTTCTTTAAAACTTAAAGGACATTCTTCCTCCAAGCAACGAGCAGAACTGCTGGTTAAAAATGGACTGAACCAGGGAATTGAATTGGTGGTACATGCCGGACAATTGCTCCATACTTCACACGAGGATGCTCAAAACTTGATTGTGACCAAAACCCAATTCTTTGCACTTAAACCCGGAGAACAAATGCAAAAACCGCTGTGGGCCATGTGCATTGAATCACAGGATAGAGGTCCGGGACCCAACGACCCTTTTAGGCCGGTTGGTATGGCAAGTGGCCCCCTGTTGGCCATGGCTCAAACCATTGATAAGTACGAATTGCACACCAATGCAGTGGCACAAGATGCCTTATGGTGTTTATCCAATAAGCATCCAGTTAGCTCCATTTACCATCCCGATCCCCAAATAACAAGACTCTTGCAGGAACAGGTTGCCCAAGTTCATGGAATCAGCCTAGATGAGTTACTCAAAAAAGAAAGATTAAATCAACCCAAATACAACCGGATATTTCATGCCATCTACAGGTTTGCACTCAAGCAAGATCAATCGGTTGAACTAAGGCTTTACGACCCGCAAGGCAATCAGGTAGCGCAATTGATGCCTGAAACCTGCCTGGCACCCGGTGTGCATGAAGTTCCGGTTGGTTATTACCGAAGCTATCCAGAGGAAGGCTATTATCAAATGGTATTGGTAAGCAACAACCAGGTAATCGAACGCAAGTTAATTCGCCTGAGGTAAAGGTTTAGCGCTACCGCATTTCCTTCACCTCTGCCATGAGGTGAACCCGGTATTTGTATTTGCCATCCAAACTTTCACAAAGTGCGTAAGTACGCAGTTTCTTTAGCCGCCGCATCCACGAATCGGGATGCTCTTTCAACACAAACTCCACACCATCCAACAAATCGTTTACATGCAATTTATCCTGCTTGCGGCTATCGTATTTCTTGAGTACTTGCAGCAATTTTACATCGGCAGACTGCGAATACTTGGGATTGATCATGTGCTTAGCTAAAGCCGCTCTTAGGTCATACGGAAATACATCCGAATCCAGAAAAGGCTTCATGTTTATTCGGAACTCTTGTTTCCATTCCTCCCCGTGTGGGTCGTGCGCATGCTTGTACTTGAGGTACGCTGTATGATGCGCCAACTCATGCACAAAGGTGATTAAAAACTCAAATTGCGATAGGTTATGATTCACAGAAATGCGATTTCCATGTCCGGAATGCGGACTGTAATCACCATACCTGCCCTTGCGCTCCACCTCAATATGCAGGTGCAGCTTGTAATACATGATCAGTTCCGTGCAGCGATCCAAGGCCGTATCCGGCACAAAACCTTTTAAGGCTTCGGCCAACTTACGCTTATGTTGCAGCTGCGCCTCCGTCAGCTTTTCAAAAACAAAGGCAGCCGGCATTGCTTATTTCTTGCCGTGTTTGAGCGATTTCATTTGAATGACATCCACCAGGAAAGCAAAAGCCATCGAGAAATAGATGTATCCTTTCGGAATTTCAAAATGCAAGCCTTCAGCCATTAGCGAAACACCAATCATCATCAAAAAACAAAGTGCCAGCACCTTGAATGATGGATGTTTACTGATAAAAGAAGCAATGGGCTTGGATGCAAAAAGCATAATTACAACCGTTACTACAACTGCGGTGTACATCACCCACAATTCTTCAACCATACCAACTGCGGTAATAATGGAGTCGATGGAGAACACCAGGTCAAGCAACAAAACTTCCAGCAGCAATTGACCAAAACTGGCCTTCTTGGGTTTAATATCAGGCGTACCATGCTCTTCGGTTTGGTGGTAAATTTCCTTGGTACTTTTGAAAAGCAGGAACAATCCACCGCCTAACAGGATTAAACTTTTTCCGGTAAAATCAATATCAAGCACGGTAAACAAAGTATGATCCAATTGAAGAATCCACGAAATTGCAGTTAACAGAATCAGGCGGATAACCATGGCCAGACCCATACCCCAATACCGCAATTTGTCCTTTTGCTCTGCCGGAAGTTTATCCGATAGAATGGAAATAAAAATGATGTTGTCAATGCCCAGAATGGTTTCCAGGGCAATAAGGGAGATTAAAGGAATGATGGCGTCCATTCGATAAAATTGAATTTCAGCGAAAATACAAGTTAGCAAGCAGTAAATGCTGAGAGAAAATAAAAAACTGGGAAGAATGCTTTTCCCCATCAACGAATCAACGGAAGGCTAATAAACAATGGGAATTCGGACACGCCGATTGCGCTTCAAGGGATTTTAAGTGCAGCTTGTAATTTCAATGTGGGCGTTCCTGTTGGCATCAAAACACGTGTGAGCTTGCAACTTACGCAAGCCAACAGGCCGGGCTGTTGTTCCAAGCTTTGGGATGCCAGTGCAGCGGCTGTAGTGGCTTAGCCGGGCTTCCGGGGTCGCCGGCACGCGCACACAGCCGCAAGCCCTGCCACCCAAAGGCTTTCCACGCCCATCCCTAACGCCGCTGCCAAAGGCAGCACGGGAAATGCGTGCACAAAAACCAATTTGCTGAGCAATTACCAAGTAACGTAACTCTCAAAGGAGAAAGACAAAACTTAGGAACATGCGCATCATTTCACCACATCCAGCTGCGGTTAAGAAGCCTTCAAGGCCTCCCTCAAAACCTGTTGCATCAATTTTTCATTTTGCGCTTCACTTTGTTTGATGCTAGCTTCTAGCTCATTGCAGTACTGCATCAATTCATCTAGTTTTTGAACGATGCGGGATTGTTCTGATAAAGGGGGAAGGGGAATCGGTAAACAATCGAATTGCTCACGGGTAATGTTATTCATAGTTGTACTCTTTTTTGTACCAAGTGACAAATAATATTCCTCTCCGTAAATTGATGTGTTAATAAACTGAAGAAACACTTTATTTACGTTATCTGAAAAAACATATCGAATTGATTTGTCACTTAAAATCAGGTTTGCTTTTGGCGAACTTAATACTAAGCAAGATTTGCCAGCCAATCCTTTTGAACCACTTGCTCTACAAAAAATCAAATCTCCAATCTTTATTTTAATTTTATCAATGTTTAGGTCTTGATTAGGAAGAAGTTTGTTTTCTCCCTCAATAAAAACTCCTGATGTGATGGCACTTGTCTTAATAACTCCAATTTTATTTTCATCTGCGGCAATTTCAAGTGCCTGATAACTCTTCCCAGCTTCTGAATATAAAGCCAAATCCCCCAACCTACACCACACCCAATTTTCAGGTATTTCAAAAGGAATTTCTTCGGGTTTGATGGGGGCTAATTCTTTTTCCTTTTTGAATTTTTTCTCTGTTATCAGTTTGGCTTTTTCTGCTTTTATCTTTTTCAGCAATTCGCTGGCAGGTTCGTCATTGAGGTTTTGCTCCACCAATTTGCCTTGCACTGCATCTTGCAACAATTGCTGGCGGAGTTTTTTAACTAAAGTGAGTTGGTGCGTGAGTTCGGTGGAAATAGAACTTGTTGTAAGTTGCCTCTCATGCAACAAAATAATTTCGCCTTCAACTAATTCATCAAAGTATATTTTGTCCTCAATTAAACAATTGTTCTTCAAGTCATTTAGGAAATCAATAATTCCTCTTTGAACTTCTTTTTTTGGAAAAGGAAATTTCAATTCTTCAATTTGCTTCGGGCTTACATTAGGAATAGCAGCTCCCCAAGCCAAATTCTTAATAATATTTTGAATACTCCGAGCTAACCAATAAATATATTCTACCTCAAACTCGGCTGGATTTAAGGCTTGAAATTTCCCTACCCGCTGGTTCAAATAAATTTTTCCTAATCCTGATTGCACTTTAGCTAATTTAGCAATTGTACCGCCTGTTAAAGCAATAATAATATCACCTTCTATTAATTGATATTTATCTAACTCTTTTGACTCTTCGTAGTAAACTACATCATTTAAAACAATTTGTTCATTGTTGAAATCTGAAATTCGAATGATAGGAATTCCTTGACTTTTATATTTAGCAGTTTTAAACGCATAACCTCCGATAATCTTTAAATGATTCGACAAAGGTTCTAGTTTATAAACTTTTGACAATTGAATATTTATGTATTGAACATATGTACCAACAGAATTATAGAAAACAGTTTCCCATTCTGAACCATTAAAATTCGATACCGGTTTTCTTCCTCTACTCATTTCACAGCCTTTTTATTGTTTTCTTCATAATAATAAGAATAATCAATGCCTTTCATGTACAATTCACGGTCATTGATTTTTGTGGTAAGCGCACTGGCAATCAATTGCAGTGGCCAGTAGTTTCAGTTGGGTAGTGGCACTAACCAACTGATTGTTTTCTTTTTTCAACCTCGCCTTCAAATATTTCCAATAGTTGCGAGCCTTTGTATAGTCCGGTTCTTCGTTTAGTACACCCACAATATCCACCACAGAAAACCACCACCTTGCACCCTGCTCATCCCAACCAGCACGCACTTCGCGGTCGTTATAAAAACGTAGGAATAGTTTCAATGGGGGACTCATTTTACTGCCTGTTTCAGTTGGCTCAATAGTTTTTGGCTTTTCTCAAATGAAGCATTCAGCATGGCCATCAGCTCAGCACTTGTGTATTCTTGTTCTTCTTCGGGTTTTGTTGGATTCTTAATGTCTAAATCATAACCCCGTTCAACAATAGTTTTGATGTTTACTTTCCAGGCTGCTTCGCTTTCCTTGCGGTCTTTCCACCATTTCCGAATGGGCTCAAATTCCTTTACTTGTATGGGCTTGGTCTTGCTGTATGCCTTTTGCCCTTCCGGCAATTTGTGCTCGTAATACCATACCTCTTGGGTGGGTTTGCCCTTATCAAAAAACAACAAGTTGGTGGCCACGGTTGCATAGGGTTGAAATACCGAATTTGGCAAACGGATAATGGTATGCAGGTTGCAATCTTCCACCAGTTTTTGCCTAACCCGTTGTTTTACCCCATCGCCGGTTAAGCTGCCATCTGGCAACACAATGCCTGCTCGTCCCTCTTGTTTTAGCAAATGAATCATCAAGATTAAAAACAAGTCGGCACTTTCTTTGGTGCGGTAGGTTTGCGGGAAATTACTTTCGTTGCCATTGGCTACAATGCCTCCAAATGGCGGATTGGCCAATATTACGTTCACGCGGTGCTTCTCGGTATAGTTGCTCAAGGGTTGCTCCAATGCATCACCAAATTTGATGTTGGGAATTTCTATATCGTGTAAAATCAAATTGGTTGTAGCCAACAAGTAAGGCAAAGGTTTGTATTCCCAACCTGCAATGTTTTCTTCAATGCTTTTCCTGTCTTTTACATTCTTGGCTTGTTTCTTCAAATGCTCAATGGCACAGGTTAAGTAACCACCTGTTCCGCAGGCCGGGTCCAGCACTTTTTCGCCCAATTGCGGGTTAACTATTTCCGTAATAAATTGGGTAATGGCTCTGGGTGTATAAAATTCACCACTTTTGCCGGCACTTTGCAATTCTTTTAAAATGGTTTCGTACAGTTCGCCAAAGGCGTGGCGGTCTTTGGCAATGTTAAAGTCAATTTCATTCAGCTTGTTCAACACCTTTCTGATGTTGATGCCGCTTTTCATGTAGTTGTTATTGCCTTCAAATACTTCACGCACAATTACTGCACGTTGGTTGCCGGTGCTTAAATCCAAATTGCGCAGCGCAGGAAACAATTCTCTGTCCACAAAATTCAGCAATTCATCACCCGTCATTCCTTCATCATCGCCCGCCCAATTGCCTTTTTCTTTTACCCAGTGAAACCTGTCGGGAATGGGAGATTTGTAGTTGTCGTCCAGCAATTCTAATTCTTTGTCTTTGTCTGAAAATATTTTTAGAAAAAGCATCCAGCCCAATTGTTCAATGCGTTGTGCATCGCCATTGAGGCCGGTGTCTTGCCACATGATGTTTTGAATGCTTTTTACTATACCTGATATGTTGCTCATTGGTTCTGTTGTATTTATTTCCAAAGTGTTTCGTTTTCCCAGTTATCCGGGAAACCTAAAGCCTTAACATCTACGTTCGCGTATTTATTCAGTAGGTCTTTAAACTTTTGGATAAACCTGGTGTGTGGGTTAACGGTTTGCAATAGGTAGGCTACCATACTTAAAATAAAGTAGGTGCGGTTGTTTTGAATTTGCGTGTTTTGAAGCCATGTTTTTCTTGGAGCATCCGGCATTTGAGGTCGAATACTCATAGCGCGATTCCATAATCGTGTATGGTGGGCACATACATTGCGCAAATACACAATGCTGTGTAACCAGGTTACAAAAACCGAGTCAGACAAGCCGAAGAAGTGGGCAATTTCGCGTTTTTCTCGTCCGGGCTTTAAATTTTTATACAGTTGCGACATCGCCCCAAAGGATGTAATTTCCATCATCATCCAACTGGGAGGCAAGGGATTAGAATAGTTAAGTTTAAAAGCATGGATAAACTCTTCATCACTGCGGTTAAACTCTGAACTAATTTTGGTTAGGGTTTCGGCATGTTTAACCGGGTCTTTAAAAAGAGGCTGCTTTTGAAACCAAAAGGGCCCATGCTTGTGGGCTAAGATATAGCTGATTTTAGCTCGCACTGCCACTTCTATTTTTTCCAATTCGGCCAATACCAATTGTCTCAACTCACGATCAAAGCAATACAAGTGAAAGGCCGTTTCAAGCTTTGCTCCAGGTTTAAAAACATGGGCCTTTTTATCGGCAAGCAGCGGAAACCAATAACCACTCAGCCTATAGTAACTGATATTTTCGAGCAAGTGTATCGCCTTTTGCTCGTTCTCAATTACCAGCCCTCTCTCCTTTAATTGGGTAATTTGTTGTTGGTAGCTTAAGGGCGGTTTGATATAATCAGATTTACTCATACCCCTAAAAAGATAAAAAGCCCACCCTGAGCGCGCTGTTCTGTGGGAAGCGGGGTGAGCATGTTACTGGCAAATATAGAGCTAGAATGGCTTATTACAAATTTCATTTTGTTTAGCTTGTCAACGCAACTTAGGCCTGCTTGTACAATTCCATTTCCAACTCTTTTACAGCATACAAGTATTTCTCTTTGCTGCCAAATTCGTTAATGATTTCAAGCGGTGAACCAAATTCATCGAAAGGATTTACTCTCAATACTTCAATGCTTTCAATATTGGCAATGCCCTCATCAGCATATTTGTCTAACAAGGCTTCCAACACTTTTTTGGCTTGGTCGCCATACTTGTTAAAGTAGTTTCGCTTCTTTACGTTGTTGGCTCTTTCCTTTCTTGTCAATGGTGGTTGATCGTATGCAACGTGGCAGATTAAATCAAACAAATCCACTTGTTTGTTTACGGCATCATACAAGGCTTCTACCAGTACGCCTTGCTCAAGCAATTCGGCGATAATGGCTTCTTTGCGGTCGGTGGTGTTCCATTTATTCAAAAAATCATCCAGCGAAGCAAACTTGTTTTTGATGATTTCTTTGGTGTGGTCTTTTAAACTGGTGGTGATTGGTTTTCCGTGTTGGTCAAAATACATTTCACGGCTCACCAAAACCGACACGTCAACACCATTTACATATACCTTCTCTCGTTGATGGCTTGACTCTTTGGCTACCCAATCGCCATTTAGGTTTGAACCATCCGGATACCGAATAGTTGCCTTTACAAATTTGATTTCTTCTCCGCTTGCTTCGTCTAAAACGGTAACTGTATTTTCTTCTTCTTCAATTACAACCAATGACAAATCTTCGTCTTGCGAAACTGGTTTCACACGGATTGGGTCACCGTCAAAATCTTTGTCGGCAAACAAGTCGGTTGCATTCCTAAAATCAAGTATGGTGAAATACATTTTCCCGAACTCCTCGTTTATTCGTGTACCTCTGCCAATAATTTGCTTGAACTTGGTCATTGAATTGATGTTGGCATCCAATACAATTACTTTACAGGTTTGTGCATCCACACCCGTTGTCATCAATTCGGAAGTAGTGGCAATAACAGGATATTTTTCTTCAGGGTTAATGAAGTTGTCCAACTCTCTTTTTCCTTCGTCGTTATCGCCAGTTATTTGCATCACGTACTTATAATCCCCAGCCACCAAATCCGCATTTTGTTTGGCTAAGGCAGTCCGCATACGTTCGGCGTGATCAATATCTACACAGAACACAATGGTTTTTGCAAAACGGTCGTAACCCTTCAAAAACTCAGTTAGCTTTTTGGCAACTAATTCTGTTCGTTCTTCAATCACCAAATTGCGGTCAAAGTCCTTTCGGTTGTAAATTCTATCTTCAACAAGGTTTCCGTCTTTGTCGGTTTTCCCTTGGTTAGGACGCCATCCTTCTGCATCCACATTTAAGCCAATTCTAACTACACGATAGGGAGCAAGAAAACCATCATCAATCCCTTGTTTTAAGGAATAGGTATAAACCGGATCGCCAAAATATTCTGTATTGCTGGTTTCTTTGGTTTCTTTTGGTGTAGCCGTTAATCCAATGTGCGTAGCATTTTTGAAATAGGCTAAAATTTCTCTCCAACTGCTATCCTCTTTTGCGCTTCCTCTGTGGCACTCATCAATAACAATCAAATCGAAAAAGTCGGGCGAAAATTGTTTGTACACATTCGCATCTTCATCGGAACCTGATAAGCCTTGGTACAAGGCCAAGTAGATTTCATAGCTCTTATCAATTTGTCGGTGTTTTACCACCGTCATTTTATCTTTAAAATGTTTGAAGTCGCCTTTGCGTGTTTGGTCAATCAAGGCATTTCGGTCAGCTAAAAAGAGAATCCGTTTTTTGGCCCTGCTTTTCCAAAGTCGGTGAATGATTTGAAAAGCGGTGTATGTTTTTCCGGTTCCTGTTGCCATTACCAGTAAAATTCTGTCTTGACCCTTGGCAATGGCTTCTACGGTTCTGTTTACAGCAATTTGTTGGTAGTATCTCGGTTTGCGGTTAGTGCCGTCAAAGTAATAGTCTTGCGAAGCAATCTTTTCGGCTTCATCAGTTGCGATGCCTTTGTATTTTTTGTATTTCTCCCAAAGTTGTTGCGGAGACGGGAAGTTGTCTAAGTCAATTTCGGTTTCAATATTTCCGTCTGTTGCGGTCCGGTCGTGAAATAGAAATCCATCTCCATTGCTGCTAAAAACACAGGGAATATCCAAAATTTGCGCATAGTCCAAAGCTTGTTGGATTCCTGCTCTCACTGAATGTTTATTGTCTTTGGCTTCAATGATTGCAATAGGAATATTGGGTTTGTAGTATAAAATGTAGTCAGCCCGTTTTTGATTGCCTCTTGCTGTTAGTTTACCTCTAACATATATTTTCCCGTCGGTGAACGAAACCTCTTCCAATAGCTGTGTGAGCCTATTCCAACCCGATTTTTCAAGTGCAGGAGTAATAAACTTGGTGCATATATCACGTTCGGAAAGTGTCTTTTTGTCTATCATTTATCCAATTTCATAGCTGACTGCAAAATACGAATTATTGTTGTTGTCTTGGCAAAAATCAGCTCTTGTGGGATTGTGGAGGGCTTGCCGGTGTTTAGGTCAATACCCAAAGCGTCATTTGCCGCGCTGGCGTAAACTTTCCTAAATGACGACCTTCAAATCAACCAAGCCCAAGTGCATCTTAATGCCCTTATAACTAAAAAACAATCCTCAAAAACTATATTTGCACAATAAAATGCCATACAATGCACTTTTCAGCACTCATAAAAACACTTAAAGAGCGTAGAGAATCACTTCGTGTAACCCAGCTGGACCTAGCCGAATTATCCGGTGTTGGTTTACGAACTCTTAAACAGCTTGAAAGCGGAAAAGGAAATCCAACTCTTCAGACGGTACAAAAACTAGCTGATGTTTTGGGTATGGAATTGTGTTTGAAAGTAAAATCTCCATTGCCCCTTAAATGAGACAGGCTAAGGTACTTTTTAAAGATGAAGAAGCTGGACTTTTAAGCCAGCACGATGATGGTTCATTTACTTTCCAGTACCACGATTATTGGATTGCTAACATCAGCAAGCCCAGCATCAGCTTGAGTTTACCCAAAGCACAAAGGGCCTTTACGTCCAAGTCTTTGTTTCCTTTTTTCTTTCACCTACTTCCTGAGGGCTCGAATAAACAAGTGGCTTGCACACTTAACCGAATAGACCAGGAAGATTATTTTGGATTACTTATGGCAACAGCAAAACACGATAGCATTGGTGCAGTGCGGATTATTAAACTTGAACAAGCATGAGCTTACCCGAAATCACGCATTGTCCAGGCACATTGGCTGAAGGTTTTTCAAGCTACAGCAGAACCGCATTGAACCGTGTTTTCCAAGGCAAAAAGGTAAATCACTTATTGCCCTATGAATCGCCCGCCTTCAATACAGAAAATGCCATGCTATTCGATAACAATCGAAAGCACTTATCAATTTCCGGGGTTCAGGAAAAATTCTCTGTTTTGCTCATTAAAAATAAGCTCAGGCTTACTGAAGATGAAGAGCAGGGAACGCATATTCTGAAACCTATTCCCGGTGCTGGTAAAAAACCGGACCAAATGCCCGCTAACGAGCACTTAACCATGCAAATTGCCCGACAGGTGTTTGGAATTGAAACCGCAGAAAATGCGCTTATCTTTTTCAAGGACGGTTCTCCGGCATATATCACCAAGCGATTTGATGTGAATGAGGATGGCACGAAACTGGCTCAAGATAACCTGGCAACCTTGGCTCAAAAAACACCACAAACCCATGGCGAACACTACAAATACCTAGGCAATTACCTCGAACTATTTGAACTACTTCAAGCCTATTTGCCTACTTACAAAACCGAAGCGCCAAAGCTTTTTAAACTGCTGCTGTTTAATTTCTTGTTCTCAAACGGAGATGCGCACTTAAAAAACTTCTCCATTCTTGAAACTGCCTTTGGAGATTATCGCTTAAGTCCGGCCTACGACTTGCTCAACAGCCGTATTCATATTGACGATAAGGATTTTGCTTTAGATGATGGCCTTCTTCCTAAAAACAAGAGTCAGGGAAAAATTGCAGCTCAATTTGCCAGACTTGGACAATTAGCCGGTATCAGCGAAAAAATATTTTTAGATAGCATGGCCTTGATGACTTCAAAATCGGAATTGGTTGAGCAACTCATTTCGGCCTCTTTCCTAAACCCAAGCACAAAACGCAGCTACCTTCAGATGTACCAAGGTCGATTAAAGGAGTTGAAAAAGGGGTAAGGCAACTAGCACATAAATGCGAATTGGGAATTCATTTTATTTCATGGAAATCCTGATTAGGCGCGTAACTCCCGCCTGAGGGGCAGGAGACACTACCCCACAGGATGGCGGATTAGCTTTGCGGCTGAAGGCAGGCGACCGAAGGAAGCCCTGCAAGCAGCCTGCAAGGCTTATGCGCCAGCCGAGGAGTACAGGCGGATGACCCGGCTAAAAGGGCTGCACGAAATTGAGAAGTGGAACCAATCTTCCGGCCCTTTTAGCCAGGCCCAAAAAAAAGCCGACAATCTTATGGAGATGCCGGCTTTAGGTTTTAGTTAGAATGAATTCGTATGAATTAACTGCGACTGTAATTAGGCGCTTCTTTGGTAATGGTGATATCGTGTGCGTGACTTTCTTTGGCTCCGGCCGGAGTTATTTTTACGAAGCGACCTTTCTCTTGCAATTCTTCAACGGTTGCTGAACCGCAGTATCCCATGCCGGCTCTTAGTCCGCCAACAAACTGATAAACCACTTCTTTGAGATACCCTTTGTAAGGCACAATGCCCACAATGCCTTCGGGAACCAATTTGGCAATTTCGTCTTCGGCATCCTGGAAATAACGGTCTTTGCTTCCTTCTTTCATGGCTTCGATAGAGCCCATGCCGCGGTAAGATTTGAACTTACGTCCTTCGTAAATTACGGTCTCGCCCGGGCTTTCTTCAACACCTGCAAAGATAGAACCGCTCATAACCGTGCTTGCTCCTGCTGCGAGGGCTTTTACCACATCACCGCTATACCGGATTCCTCCATCGGCAATAACGGGAACACCGCTGCCTTTGATGGCTTTTGCGGAATCGTAAACGGCAGTGAGCTGTGGAACGCCAATGCCGGCAATGATTCGTGTGGTACATATTGAACCGGGACCAACACCTACTTTAACGGCATCAACACCTACATCTACCAAGGCTTTGGCAGCATCTCCGGTGGCTATGTTTCCTGCAACAATATCAATGTTTGTAAATTGCTTACGAATACGGGCAACTTCGTTCATAACACCGCGGGAATGCCCATGTGCAGTATCAATGATTACCAAATCAACTCCGGCTTTCACCAATGCACTGATACGACTTTCAGTTTCTGCTGAAACACCAACAGCTGCGCCAACAATCAAACGACCATGCTTGTCTTTGCAAGCCATGGGATGATCTTTTATTTTGAGAATATCCTTGTAGGTGATAAGGCCAATAAGTTTGCCCTCTTTATCAATAACAGGAAGCTTTTCGATTTTAAATTCCTGAAGAATGGTTTCAGCCTTTTGCAGGTCTGTGCCTTCGGGAGCAGTAATCAAACCTTCGCGGGTCATTACCTCACTTACCTGCTTGCTCATGTCCTTTTCAAAGCGTAAGTCGCGGTTGGTAAGTATTCCCACCAATTTGCCATTGTCGTTTACAATGGGAATTCCACCAATTTTGTTTTCACTCATCATGCGGGTAGCATCTTTGAGTGTGGCAGATTCGTGCAAGGTAAGCGGGTCGATGATCATTCCACTCTCGCTACGTTTTACGCGACGCACCTCATCGGCTTGTCTGTCGATGCTCATGTTTTTGTGAAGGATTCCCACCCCACCTTGTTGCGCAAGCGCAATGGCCAAACGGGATTCGGTTACCGTATCCATAGCTGCTGAGAGCATGGGAATTTTGATACGTATATTTCGGGTAAGTTGGCTTGAAGTATTTACTTCACGGGGAAGCACTTCTGAGTAGGCTGGTAACAGAAGAACGTCGTCGTACGTAAGTCCTTCACCGTAAAATTTTTGGGAATCGTTAAACATGGCAAATAAGGAATGATTATTTGCCGGGCAAAGATAAGCGGATTTATGCCATAACCAAAAAGGAGGCTTTATTCTTTCATTAAGCCCTAAAAAGAGCTTCCTCCAAAGCCTTTCAATTTCCGCGCAATGGCAATGGCAGCAAGGCTCATGAGGATTGAGAAATAGCCAACCCACTCGTAATGCAAAAGATGACCGCTTGCAGGGTCCTTCACCACAATCATGCCGGCAAGCAAGGAACCCAAACCTGCCATAAGTTGTTGAAGTGAACTGTTAATGCTCATAAAACTACCGCGGTAGGCGGGATTAACGGCGGCGGTAACCATGGCTTGCATGGGAATCATTCGGCCTGAGATTAGGACAAAGAATACGGCAGCCACCGAAAGTGCCAAGGCAATGTGAACGGGCGGCATATTGGTAATGGCGAAAACCGGAAGGGCACACAACAAGGCAAAAATGGAAAAGATGCGGTACTTCCCGTAACGATCGGCCATTTTGCCAATGTATTGGGAGGTAAATACTGTTGCCCCTCCTCCTACCAGGTAAATGTATTGCAGCTGCGATTCGCTAAAGCCCACATTGGCCACCATGCTTGGGCTGATGAATGGAATTATGCTAAAATGGCCCAACATCATCACCATGGAAAGAAAGATTGCCTTGCGTTGATTTCTATCGCTTAAAATGGATTTAATCGCATCCAAAATGCCATTCGACTTTGTAGTAACCTTGAGGTGCGCATTGATATTGGGAAGATACTTGTACACCATGAAAAGGATTGGCAAACTTACTAGGGCAAGGAAAAGAAAAGGAGCCTGCCAGCCCCAAGGCGTATGAGATGCCAAAAACAAACCTAAAGGAACGCCCACAATGGAAGCAATGGAGAATGCCGACATCACAATTCCCATGGCATGTCCGCGGCGCTCAAATGGAATAACATCTCCCACAATCGACAATACAGATGCGCCGATAACTCCTCCAAAAATGCCGGTAAATACACGTGCTGCCATAAGCAGGTAATAATTGGGAGCAAGTCCACATAAGGCTGTGCCAACAATAAAACCGGTGTACATAACCAAAAGCGACTTCTTCCGGTCGAAGCGATCAATGATTAAAGAAGAAAGCATACCGGAAGCAAAAGCGCTAAAGGTATAGCTGGAAACAACCATGCTGAATTCGGAGGGACCAATATGAAAAAGACGCATGAGTTGAGGCCCGAGAGGCATCATAATCATGAAATCGACGATATTGCAGAAATTGATGGAAGCGAGTAAGTAGAGGAGTATTTTTTCCTTGGATTGCATGGGGCGGCAAACTTCGGGAATCCAATCGGGCAAAAAAATTAAAGTTTTCTGTGTGGTGATTATCGAAGCCGACAGGTAAAAAGAATTAGTTAACCTTGTTCAGATACTCCCTTGCTTTATCGCGGAAATAGGGTTGCATTCCGGGCGGTAGGGTTTGCAATAACTCTGTTTCGCGTTGCTGTTTGCGGTTCATTTGTTCAAAATAGGCCGGTGATGGTTTTGGCCCTTGCTTTCCTTGTTGCGATTCGCGCTTTTGCTCTTGCTCTTGTTTCTTCTCTGATTTCTCGTGTTCTAACAAGCGGGTTAGAATTTCCTGTTGCCGCATAATGGTTTCCTGCGAAAGTCTTTTGTTGAAGAGTTCCTTCTCGGTTTGTTCCATCAATTTTTGAAGATCCCCCAATTGCTTACCGCCTCCCATTTGCTCTTTTTCAAGTGCATCCATTTCGGAGGCCATTTTCTGCAATTGCTGGCGGATTGCCATTTGTTGTGCCGCCATGCGCGCAAATTGTTCAGAGCTCATTTTTCCTTTTTCACCTGAACCATTTTTATTCTGGCCTTCTTTGAGTTGTTTGTTCAACTCATCCTGCATTTGCTTAAGCTTGCTCATGCTTGGCTTTCCCTGGCCTTTCTTCGGACTTGGTTTTCCTTTGCCCTTTTTCCCCTTTTGCTGCTGTTGCTGATCTTGCATCTGTTTAAGCACATCACCTAACATCAAAGCCAGGTTATTCATGCGACTCATGGCATATTGCTGTTGTCCACGAATTTCGGGTTGGCTTCGTGTGCTAAACCCTTTCATGGCACGTTCCATGTGGTCGTTCATTTTGCTCACCTCGCGGTTTACAAAGGCTCTTATCTCGGGTGCATTTTTGCTTAGAGCAAGCAAGCTATCTTCCACCAAACGGGCATTCTCGCGGAGAATCTTCTGCTCCTGCCCCATTTTCACATACTGAGGATTGTAGCCCGTAATGGTCTTGAAACGCTCCATCAAGTCTTCCTGGTCGTTTGAAAGTTGAAGCAAATTGTCGAGAATCTGGCGAAGGGCCTGTACATTCATTTCAAGCTTCTCTTCTTCTTCCTTCTCCATTTTATCTTTCATCTGCTCGGCCATTTCCTCCATATCCTCAGCAGCATCTTCTTGTTTCTCGGCAGATTTTTTCTCGTTGCCTTTGTCCAATTCCTTGCCGGCATCGTCCATCTTTTTCTGGATTTCATTGGCCTTTTCTTCCAAACCTTTCAGGTCTTTCGGTTCTTCTAATTCTTTATTCTTCTCCAGCATGTCCTTCATGCCTTCTTTGGTTTCCTTGAACTCTTTGTTCAATTCATCCTGCTTTTGTTTCAGCTGCTCGGTGTTCTGCTTCTTATCGCGGGTTTGATTTGCCAGGTCTTGTTGTTTTTTGCTGAGGTCTTCCAATTGCTTAACACTTTCTTCCATGCGCTTTTCAACTTCCATTTCCTTGTACATCTCAAGCATACGGTCGAGTTCCTTTTCAACATCTTTGTTGTTAAGCTCCATCTTCTCCATCTCTTGCTGAATGCGGTCTTTGTTCTGCATCTTCATCATCTCATCCAGCTGCTTCATCATTTTCTTCATCTCCTCCGACATCACCTCATCCATCATCTTGCGGAGTTGTTCCTGCTTTTCAAGAATTTTCTTGTTCTCCTCTTTAAACTCTTGCTCCATGCGACGGTTCTTGTCGAAGTCTTTCTTCAACTCCTCTATTTTCTTGCTCAACTCTTTTTGCCGTTCAAGCAACTTCTCCATTTTGCGTTGTTCTTCCCAATTCAGTTTGGAATCGCTTTGAAGCTTTCGCTGCAAGTCTTTGAGGTCTTTCTGAAGATTGCGAGCCTCTTTCAGGCTTTCCTCCATTTTTTCTTCGAGGGCCTTTGCGCCAGCAGCAGATTCCTCGCGGATTTCTTTTCTATCAGGTGCCTTCAACAAAAAGGTTTTGCTTCGGGTTGATTTTGAACCTTGAATTCCATCATTGTCCCATACCTCAAAATAGTACTCCAGCTGATCACCAGATTCAACTCCGGCTTCAAACAAATTGAAGGTATGGTTGAAATTACTCAGCTTGCCAGGCTGAAAAGGAATATCGATTCCATTCAAACCTCGCTTTACTTTTTCCTCCTGGTCTGATTTCAGGAAGCGCCAGAAGAATCGTAGTTTTTTGAGGCCATGGTCATCTTCAGCATTGCCTGAAAAATAGATGAGTTTTCTGCTCATGGAATCCTGTTGTTCTTGCACATCCAATTGCGGATAGGCATCCGGAATTACCTGCACATCAAACTGAAGAGAATCTCCCAAGCTGCCGGAACTACCAATGCTTTTGAGGCGATATTGAATGGCATTCAAAAAGCGCTTTTTGAAACTGAAATGGATATTGTCGGTTGCAGAAATTGTTTCTTTTCCTGTTGCCGATAGCAGGAGTAGTTTTTCCGTTTGAGCAGCTGTTATATCCCATTGAATTTGAGTTCCAGCAGGCACTTTCAGGTCTCCCGGATTATTCAGCACCTCGTCTTTCATGCCCAAATAATCAGGATAATTTACCGCCACACTGATATTCATCAATTGAGGTTTGGCAGCTACGTTCAAGGTAAATGGACCAAATTCAAAACCGGAAGCATCCAGATTAAAATCTAGGGAATGTTGTAGGTTATTCCATTCGTAGGAAAATCCTCGTTGTGCATCTCCGGCCATTTTGTACTTCTGTCCTTCAAACAACAAGTACACTTCTGCGGGCACCTGTTTTCCCTCGGCACGAAGTTTCAATACAAAATTTCCAAACTGTTCGGCCTCCAGATTTTTTGATTCAAACAAAAGTCGGAAAGGCGCTTCGGGCTTGAACTCCTTGTTGTAATAAAGCACACGTCTTGCACCATCGCCCAGAATATCGGGAGAAAGGATAAGGATAAGCACAAGCAAAACAAGCGGAATTGCAACCCATTTTGCATACCTTAAATTGGCTTTGAATTTAATGGCTGCCGTAAATGGTACGGGTTTAAGTTCCTGCGATTTTTGAGCAATGGCAGCGGCCAGCAATGTTCCTTCCGGCGCATCCTGTTCCATCAATTGCAGGGTATTAAGCAGTTTATCGCTTACCTCCGGAAAATGGCTTCCAATTAAATAGGCTGCCTCTTCATAACTCAGGGTTTTGCGAATGCGGTACAAGCCACTTAAGGGAATGATGATGTAGTAAACTAAACCTGCAAGGGTTATTCCAAGTGAACCAAAAAAGAGTACAGTGCGAACCGTAGCAGTGTAGCGGCCCAGGTATTCCAATCCACTTACCAGCAACAGCAAAACCAGAAACAAGCCCAAGAAGAGTATGGCCCCTTTTAGCAGCTGATTTTTGTAATACTTTCGAATGAAAGCATCCAGTTTCTGAAGAATTTCATTGTTCCGTTTACTCACGTCTGTACTTCCTGAAGTTCTGCGAATTTATTGGTTTTGGTTTACGAATTCGAATCGTTTTCCGTCAAACAATCCCAAGTCGCTAAGCTTGAGGGAAGGAATAACCAACAAGGCCATAAATGAAAGCGTCATATAGGGTGCACGCAGGCTTGAACCCAATTGGGTTTTACTCAGCTTATCGAGTTGGGTATATTTCTCAGCCACTTCCCAGGCATCTGCCGTGCTCATTAAGCCGGCCATATTGAGGGGAAGCACTTCGGTAATGCCATCATAACTAAGGCTCAAGCCTCCTTGGTTTTGAACCAATGCGTCTATGGCAGCTTGAATATCCATTGCTGATTTTCCAACCGCCACAATATTGTGGCTATCGTGAGCAACCGTCGAAGCCATCGCTCCTTTCTGAATGCCCATGCCACGTATAAAAGCAAGTGCGGGTGGGGCCTCGTTGTAGCGATTCAAAACCACCAAGGTTGCTATATCCGGATGTGCAAGCAATTCCTCTCGGGTAAGGGTTTCATCTAAGGTGATGAGTTCTCCATCGAGGCAGCCTATTACACGGTTTATAGGTTTTGGATGAAGCTCAAAAGCTGCTGCCGGTGGCGACTGTTTCAATCCAAATTGATTGATGGGAGTTTGCTCAACGCGCGGTATTAAGCTTTGTCCATTGCGTGCCACACAAATCCCTTTTATCCAGGTTTCTTTTACCTTGAAATCACGCAGGTCTTCAACCACAATAAAATCTGCCGAATCTCCGGGATTCAAAGCACCTGAAGGCAACGTATAGTGTTTCCTTGGGTTGATACAGGCCGCAGTTAGAACATCAAACAATTCATAGCCATCTTTAACGGCCCTTGCTACCAACTGATTGATATGCCCAAGTAGCAAGGAGTCGGGATGCTTATCATCACTGCAAAACATGATTTGATTTGGAAACTCACGCAGCAAAGGAATCAAAGCTTCAAAATTGCGTGCAGCACTCCCCTCCCGAATTAAAATATTCACGCCTAAATGGGCTTTCTCCCTCCCTTCTTCCAGGCTAAAGCATTCATGGTCGGTACTGATTCCGTGACTAAAATAGCTAACAGCATCATTGCCCATAAGTCCCGGAGCATGGCCATCAATGGGCTTTCCGGCTTCGCGAGCATGCTTAAGTTTGGCATGTACCTGCTCATCACCATACAGAACACCGGGATAATTCATCATTTCGGCCAAGTAATAAATATCCTTATTGGCCAATAAGTCCTCAATATCCTTATCGTTAAGTACCGCACCAGCCGTTTCAAAAGCTGTGGCAGGCACACAACTTGGAGCACCAAATGCAAAATAAAAAGGGACTTTTTTCCCATTTTCAATCATGAGCTCAACACCTTCCAGGCCGCATACATTGGCAATTTCATGCGGGTCTGAAACGGTTGCAATGGTACCATGCAAGGTGGCCATCCGCGCAAATTCAGAAGGTATGAGCAAGGAGCTTTCAATATGCACATGAGCATCAATAAAACCGGGAAGCAAAAAAGATTCCTGCCATTGATCCAACTCCTGAAAGGAATGAATTTTACCCGCTTCCACCCGCATGCTAACAGGAACAATCCTGCGCTTCTCCAGGTCAACCCAATTGGCTTTGATTTCCATTAGTTCTCGTTTTTCAAAGCCTCACCATCAAACTGAAAGGGCAGAAAAGTTTTGGTTCCTTCTGCTATCCATACGGGACCAGAATCGCCTTGCAGCACCATGTGTATGGGTTGTTGGTAGCGTTTTTCGTATTCACTCAGACTTTGCAAGCAAGCTCCGCAACACAACACAGGCTTGTCTAAAAGCAAACCTGGACTTTTAGCTGTTACTGCAATGGCCTCAACCGGTACACCCGGAAATCGCGCTCCGGCAGAGAATATGGCCACTCGCTCGGCACATAAACCACTTGGATAAGCCATATTTTCCTGGTTGCTACCAATAATAAGTTCACCATTGGCAAGACGAACAGCAGCGGCAACATAAAATTGGGAGTAAGGAGCCCAAGCCCCGTCCAATGCGGCTTTTGCCGCTTCTAACAATTCGCGGTCGGAAGTACTAAGTTCACTTACACTTTTTGCTTCCTTCAATTCCACTTCACGTTTCACACTTTCCATAGAACAGACAAGTTAATGGTTGGCGGGAGAAATGCCAATATATTCGCCAGAAAGCAGGTTTGACGATTCCATAATCGGTAAAAATCAGGTTTAATCTCTTGCTCAGGTTGTACTTTGGCCTTAGCTTCGTCCCTCAAAGATCAACCCATGAAATCGATTCTTGTTTTTGGCGCAGGCTTGTCTTCTTCTTACCTGTTCCGTTACCTTATACAATTTGCACCCAAAGAAAACTGGTCTATAACCATTGCCGATTCTTCACTTGAAGCGGCAAAAGCAAGAGCCGGAAAAAGCAAGCATGCGCATGCCATTGCCTGCGATATTCACAACAAAGAACAACGTGAACAATTGGTTTCTAAAGCAGACTTGGTTATTTCATTGCTGCCACCCACACTTCATGTTGCTTTGGCAAAAGATTGTCTGCGTCTGGGAAAGAACATGATTACGGCTTCTTATGTAAGCGCAGAGATGCAGGCACTTGATAAAGCCGCGCAAAAAGCCGGAGTGCTTTTGCTGAACGAAATTGGCTTAGATCCGGGCATTGACCACTTATCGGCCATGCAAATGATTCATAAAATTCAGGCCAAAGGCGGCGAAATTGTTTCATTCCGCTCGTATTGCGGTGGACTGGTTGCTCCGGAGTACGACGACAATCCTTGGAACTATAAATTTACCTGGAACCCCAGAAATGTTGTTTTGGCTGGTCAGGCAACAGCTACATACTTAGCAGAGGGACAACTAAAATTCATTCCACCCAACCGAATTTTTTCTCAAACCATTGAGGTAATGGTGCCCGGCTATGGCAAATTTGAAAGCTATGCCAACCGCGATTCTTTAGGCTACATTAAGCCGTATGGAATTGAATCAGCACAAACGGTATTGCGCGGAACCTTACGTAAAAAGAATTTTAGCAGCAACTGGAACAACCTGGTAAAACTGGGACTCACAGACGACACCTACAAAATTGCCGGTAGCGAAACCATGACCTACAGGCAATTGCTTTGCGCGTTGCTCACCGGAGCAAACGAACAAAATCTGGAGATGCAACTATGTCACTTCCTTGACAAAGCTGAAACCTCCAAAGAATTTCAGCGAATTAAATGGTTGGGCTTACTTGAGCCTGTGGCAATTGGTATTCCAAACGCAAGCCCTGCCCAAATTCTTCAGCACTTGCTTCAGCAAAAATGGAAGCTTAAAAAAGGTGAATTGGATATGATTGTGATGAAACATGAAATCACCTACAAATTGGGAAAGAAGAATTTCAAAGCCAATAGTTCGCTTGTGGTTAAAGGTGAAGATGAAGTTTATACCGCTATGGCAAAAACCGTTGGATTGCCCATGGCCATTGCTGCTCGATTGATTTTGAAGGGTGAGATAAAAGACAAAGGTGTAAAGATTCCGCTTACTCCCATGTATTATGAACCTATCCTGAAAGAACTTGCACGTTACGAAGTGCGCTTTTCAGAATAAGGTTTTGGCCTAAAATTTTTCAAGCTTAGCAACCTATTCAAAAGCCTCAATCCAATTTGGATGCATCAACCTGCTTCCATAAGAGAAAGTCTTTGCTGATGCCATAAAATGCCGAAGTTGGCATTTGATTATCGGTGTATAAAATGAGTTGTTCTTTCCGACATACCCTGGCGATTTTACCCAAACACAAGAGCATTCGCTTTGGAGATGAACCTTTCACATGAAGAATTTCAACCTGGGTATTAACATATAGCCCAACTTGCAGCGCCATCTCTTCAAGCACTTTTGCTTCCCGAACAGGTAGAACCAACCAGGCATTTCCATGCGGGTGCAACACGTGCGAAATACCCCGAAGCAACTCATCAAATGGCAAGGTGCTGGTTTGTCGGGCCTGTTGGCGACTACCGGCATTCATGTGATAATGCTCCGAATCGGGATAATAAGGAGGATTGCAAACAATTAAATCAAAAGAGCCTGAACTTGATTGAAGGTAATCTTGCAAGCTTTGTTGCAGCACCTGAATGCGCGAACTCCAAGGCGATTGTTGCACATTGAAAAAGGCTTCCTCTGCTGCCAGTGGTTCCGGTTCCAAAGCCAAAATACTTGCCTCACTTTTTTGAGCAAGCATCAAGGCCAAAATACCGGTTCCGGTACCTATATCAAGAATGCGTTCAGCACCCGAACAATCAATCCAACTGCCAAGCACGGTGCTATCAGTACCCACCTTCTGGGCCGAATCACGCTGCCTTAGGGCAAACTCCTTAAACCTGAAAACAGATTCTCTCACCTGAAAAACAATTGCTCAAAGGTAATTGCTTTCTTTGTTTAAACATTTTATTCATGGAAACATCGGTTCCCAAAGCCAATCGGCTTATACATGCCAGCAGTCCGTATCTCCTTCAACATGCCTATAACCCGGTTGATTGGTACGAATGGGGTGAAGAAGCACTTCAAAAAGCCCGCCGAGAGAATAAATTAATTCTGGTTAGCATTGGGTATTCGGCTTGCCATTGGTGCCATGTGATGGAGCACGAATGCTTTGAAAAGGAAGATACGGCAGCCATCATGAACAAGCATTTTGTTTGCATAAAAGTGGACCGTGAAGAGCGGCCAGATATTGACCAATTGTACATGGATGCTCTGCAATTACTCACTGGCAGAGGTGGCTGGCCTTTAAACATGTTTACACTACCCGATGGAAGACCCTTGCATGGAGGAACCTATTTCCCCAAAACCGAGTTCGAAACCACACTAAATGCCTTAAGCAATTTGTGGGAAAACGAACCTGAAAAAGCCATGGAATTTGCTACCAAACTGGCACGTGGGGTTAAAAGTATCGACCAATTTGAATACAGTGCCGACAGTGAAAAAGGCAATTTGCTCATCCGCGAAACTCTGGAAAAATGGCAGGAAAATTTCGACCTCAATTGGGGCGGATATACCTGGGCGCCCAAGTTTATGATGCCCTCCAACTGGGACCTTTTTATGCAATATGGCCATTACTTCAACAACCAACGCTTTAAAGATGCCGTTGAAATCACCCTCGACCGTATGGCACTTTCTGGCACCTACGACCAGGTTGGAGGCGGATTTTGCCGATACAGTACAGATAGTTTTTGGAAGGTTCCACACTTTGAAAAAATGCTGTACGACAACGCTCAGTTGCTTGGACTTTATGGCAAAGCCTGGTCGGCATACCGCAAACCCCTGTACGCACAGCTTGTAAACTCCATGGATGGTTTCCTTCAACGAGAACTCAAAGACCATTCAGGACTTTATTATTCAGCACTGGATGCAGATTCTGAAGGAGAAGAAGGCAAGTTCTACTGTTGGACAGAGCCCGAGCTTAAACAGCTTTGTGGAGCTCAATTCGACTTGGTGAAAGAAGTATATGCACTTGAAGAAAATGGCAATTGGGAACATGGCAAAAACATACTGCATTGCCCATACACGCTTCACGAATTACAAACCCGTTGCGGCATGAGCTTAAATGCCATTCAAGAGCAGCTTGATGCAGTGCATGCTCGCTTACTTGAAGCAAGAAATAAGCGGGTTCGCCCGGGACTCGACGACAAACTGCTTTGCAGCTGGAATGCCTTATTGGCCAAAGGGTATGCAGAGGCCGGCATGGCTATGAACAGACCCGATTTAATTGACAAAGCGAGCAGTTTAGCAGATAAAATTCTTGAGGTATTTTTTGTAAATGAGGTGCTGTACCGGGTTGCCAAAGGCAATGAGGTGAAAATTGAAGGCTTTGCCGAAGACTTTGCCTGCCTTATTGATGCCTTGATACATGTGGCCGAAGCGAGCTTCAGGGACGATCTGCTCCATAAGGCCCATAGCTTGATGCAACAGTGCATAAATCGGTTTTACGATACCAACAGGCAGCTTTTCACCTTTACTCCCATAGACCGTCCGGAATTGTTAACCCGCAAATTGGATGTGAATGATGATGTAATACCATCAGCGAATTCAATACTTGCCAGATGCCTTTTTAAACTGCACTATTATTTTGAAAATGAAAGTTATCTCGACAAGCTGGAAACTATGCAGGGATTGGTAGCAGGCAAATTTGCCAGGTATCCCGGAGGATTTGCCAACTGGATGCAGGTCATGCTATTGCAATCGGAAGGATTTGAACAGGTATTGGGCAGTGGTCCGGAAGCAGCCAAAGAGCTAGGCAAGCTACGCATGAACTATAAACCCAATAGGATTTGCTTTGAAGTGAAAGCAGGAAGTAGCATTCCCCTGTTCAGTAGCAAGCCTGTTGGCACCGAAACCCGGTTTTGGATTTGTGAAGATAAAACCTGCGGATTGCCACTAGGCACACTTCCTAACTAGCAGGATAGTCAATATTCAAGCTTCATTTTGGGCGCCCAGGGCCTATAAAGTTTGGTTTCCAATTGCACATGCATACAGGCCCTGCCGGGGCATCCGCTTGTACTACCCTTTAGGGAAAATCCGCGGCTGTAAGGCTGCTGTCAGGGCTTCCTCCGGTCGCCTGCCCTCAGCCACATCCGCAGGCTTTCCCTAAAGTGCGGTACCGCTTCTCCCCCTGGCGCAACAGTTCCATAAACCATCAAACTCTTGGTGCTTAGTACTATTTATTTTAGCAAAGCAAAAATTTCCATTGCCCTTTAACCCGGATTACGCATTTGAACTTCGTGATGAGGGCCAAAAGGCCAAAGAAATTGGCAGTTTCACGAGCAAGGCATAATGCACCGTTATGGTGAGTGAGGGAAACTGAGTTTACGCCCAATTTCACAGGCATTTTGGGCTGTAATAGATGGGCAAATGCGTATTCCGGGTTTAAATGGTTAACAATCGCCAACGAAAACACCAACTGAGCAATGGAAACTATTCAGCCTTTATACAAACCGGGTGCAACAAATACCAGACTAAATTTTAACCCGGAAAATGAATTTGTACTTCATTAATCGGGCTTTTGTAAAACAAAAATGAACATACAGGTATTGCCGAAAATTTGTAAATTAGATTCTCTAAAGGCTTTTCAATGAAACAGTTTTACCAAAGCCTAATACCTTTAATATCTATAAATACAAGGCTTTGGGCTTTGTGAAAACCAGTAAACAAAATTTTAAGCCCTCAGTACATAAAATATGAAACAACTATTCTTAATTTTTTCAATGGTGATAGTGCTTTTTTCTTGTAGGAAAAGCTATGAATGCAATAAGCAAGATGAAATAACTTATGAAAACATACCTGACAGTAATATTAGCCAGATTCCATATACAGGAAATGAGCTAATAAGTTTTGTAAATGAAACTGGCGATACTGCGGTGTTTAAATGCACCGGTTATAAAAACTATTATAGTACAGTAAAAAAATCTGAGGGAAGTAATGGATGTACTTATTGGGATATTACAAAAACACAACAAATTGATTTTACTTTTATTGATACGGCGAATGTGAATAGGAGTTTTAGGGTGATGTATGAGGCAGCAGTAAACTCCGTTGAAAATGCTTCTAGTACAACCATATATTTCTTTTCCCCACATGATTTATTGAAGGTGGCAAGAGGTATTAACTATTTTTATAATCCTATTCACTCTGATTCATTGATTACAAGCACCGGCAAGATTATTCATGGTTCATTTATGGAAAAAGACTTGGGAATTTTTTTTAACATTAATAATGGAATTATTTCCTTTGAAGACCAATTTCAAAATAAGTGGACAATTTTAAATTAATAGCTTTATGAAAAAAAATAACTCTACTCTTTTCAATTTTAGCTGCTATTTATAGTAGAGTTGATGCACAATGTCAAAACGAAGTAAGTTCCGATGCACCAGGTGAACGTGTTAATAATAGATTGAGACCTGGAAATGCTCGTTACGGAAACCCTTATACTATGTTTAAAATGGACATTAAGGATTTTGATTATATTTCTGCTTTAAATCAAATCAAAGTAAATATTTTAAATGGTAGCCCTAAGCAATTTGAAAAGGACTTCCAAAACGACTACGCAGACCTGTACCATCAGCTATTTGTAGCTGCAACAGACTCTAATGAACCTGCTGTTTGTCCGCATTTACAAAAAGAAGAAAATTGCGATCATCCGCAATGGGTAAAAAACAATGCCATAATTTATTTAGTAGGGTTGAAGTACCAAGTAAATAGTAATAATATTGGGGAATTCGTGGAAATGAATGATAGTATGAGGAATTATTACGCAGAAAGAGCTTATACTGGTTTAAAAAACCTAAACCCTAAAATTGAATCTTGTTGGCTTGGTGGAGGAAGTGATGGCTGCAAAAATTTAAGAAATAAAGCCCCTCAATTAGTTCAATATTTACAGGCTTATGATTTATTAAAAACAGGTGGAAAAATAGCCCATAACGCTGATGACAACAATTCGGATGATTGCAACCCCAGAAATAAATTAAGACAATTTGCTGCTAACATGTATAGAAATGCCGACCCGATAATTAATTCATCAAGTGGCTGGAAAAAAAATCATGGAATTATATGCGCAAGTGTTTTGGGAATGGCTGCGATTTTACCCCAACCTTATTTCTACATTTTATTTTAGAAATACCACCGGCTGCCTTGCAGCTTTTTTGTGCCTTGTATTTGCTACTTCCCAAAAAATTAATATACAAGTATTGCCGAAAAAGTGTAAATTAGATTTTCTAAAGCCTTTTTCTATGAAATCCTATTATCTACTCTCGCCATTAACTGTAACTGTCACGAAATGGAACACCGCTTTTGATTGAAAATGATAAAAAACAACAGTCTTCCCTACTAAATAATTATGAAAAACTTTTTCGTCCTTTTGTTCTTGTTGCCAATGCTTAGCGCATGCAAAAAGGAGTATGGTTCGGTCAAAGATACCCATACCTACTATGACCTAACAGCTGAGCAATTGGCTAAAACACCCTATTTCAATAATCCGGCTTTTGATACCCTGCAATTTGTTAGCAACAAAGGTGATACCCTTACTTTTGCAAAACTTGCAACAGTATCTAGTTATTACAAAACAGCAAACAGCAATTGTCCCGATTGCCCAACCAATTATTATTACTTCCAGGAACTAAAAAACACTTATCAAACCATTCAAGGCGAGGGGAAATTTGAAGTGACTCAAAAGCGAAAATCATCCTACAGTAATTTTGAATTTTCATTTAATAATTCAACATTTTTTCTATCCGATGACCATATTGGTTGGGCAGGATATCCAACATTTGTTGGCAGTTTAACGTTAAATAATAGAACCTTTAAAGAAATGATTATTATTTATGAAGTTTTTGGTGATACGAGTTCAAATGCAGCGTTTATAAATGAAGAAGATGGCCTATTTTACTTTAAGGATAATAATAACAAATTAAACTATCTAATTAATAAAAAATAGTAATGAATAAAGTAGTAGTACTATTTTTGCTAAGTCTAATTGCCATAAAGCAATTTGCCCAACCATGCACGAAACTTGATGAATTGTACAGAAAAATTCACACTGTAGAAGGACGAACTTATGGAAATCCTTATACTATTTTTGATAGGCATAATGGTTTGGGCTTTCAAAACACTATTGAAAACATTCGTAAAAGATTAATAAACGAAAAACCATTACCGGATATTCAGCGCACAGTATTTTTAGCCTATAAATTAATCTACAACCATGCAAACACTTACCTAACTCCTAATTCGGGAAATATACAGGACGATGGGTTAATTAAAGAAGTGACTGGTGAAGAAGCCGGTTCAACGCCAAGCGATCGCGCATTGTGGGCCAAGAACTGCGCATTTGTAATGTTAATAGGCCTAGATGGAAATGGAGATAGCCTTACGTTGACTCAAAGAAATGCATTTAAATACAAGGCAATTCAAGCCTTTGACAATTTGAATGGTGAAATTCCTTCTTGAACCAATGAAGGTATTATCTTGAATTAATTAGGAATATTACCTACAAGGTAGGAAATAAGGTTTTGTAATTAATTCAAATAGGGGTTTAAATGCAACCCCGGAAACTAGTTGTTTACCTGTATTGGTTACTGCCGTAAATACTAGCAAAAATTTAAACACCATTTAGCCTAAAAACCACCCGGTATTTCCCCTAGTTTTTATATTCAAATTTGCTGGTAAGCAAAAAATGAACATACAGGTATTGCCGAAAAAGTGTAAATTGGTTTTTCTAAAGCCACAAGTATGAAACACTTCTATGCAGAAACACGAATTCCATACCTCTTTCGCACTAGGATTTGAATTGTGTTATTAATTATTCAAAGATTAACCCCATAAATACTAAAAATGATGAAACAAAAACTAGTTTTATTTTCTGTCTTGATACTTTTATTAGGATGTAAAAGAACAGAATATTCTGGTAATTTACCTGATATTTACTACTATCTAACTGAGGAGCAAATTGCTAAAACACCTTATTTTACTAATCCAAAATTCGACACCTTAACATTTACTAGCAATAAGGGCGATACACTCATTTTTGCTAAGCAGAGAACGGATACAGGTTTTTATAGGACGGGTTACAGCAGTTGCCCCGGTTGCCCTGCTCAGCATTATAATCACCAGCAATTGCGTAACACCTACCAAACCATTCAAGGAAATGGGAAGTTTGAGGTGTTGCATTCAAAACTTACCTATGGTGGATACTATGATAATATTTTAGTAACGTTTAATGATGATGTATTCCATATTAACGATAACTGGCTTGACAAGTCTTATAAATACGATTATTGGTTGAATGATTTTACGGTAGGTAACAAGCAGTATTTTGATGTAATTTTCGCTTTCTCAAAGTTGGGTAATCCACTAACAAATAGAATGTACCTTTCGAAAGCCTATGGTTGTTTTTACATAGATTTAATTGATAAAAATACCAACTGGGTATTGATAAAATAGCTATGAAAAAACAACTGGTATTACTAATTTTAGTTTTCCTATCATTACAGCTGTTTGCACAACCCTGTACAAAAGTAAATGAGCTGAATAGGAAACGTCATCAAGTAAATGGAATGATCTATGGCCATCCTTACACTACCTTTGATAGGCACAATGGAAAGACGCTTCCTGAAACAATTGATATTATTAGGGCAAGAATTAAAAGAGAAATAGGTAATAAAGACAACTCAGTATTAAGTGCCTATAAACTAATCTACAACCATGCAAACACCTACCTGCCGCCTAATTCGGGAAATATACAGGACGATGGGTTAATTAAGGTGGTGACTGGTGAAGGAGGAGGTTCAACGCCAAGTGATCGCGCATTGTGGGCCAAGAACTGCGCATTTGTAATGTTAATAGGCTTAGATGGAAATGGAGATAGCCTTTCGTTGAGTCAAAGAAATGCATTTAAATACAAGGCAATTCAAGCCTTTGACAATTTGAATGGTGAAATACCTTCCTGAAACAATGAAGGTATTTTCTTGAATTAATTTGGAATATTACCTACAAGGTAGAAAATAAGGTTTTGTAATTAATTTCAGTAGGGGATTAAATTCAACCCAGGAAACTAGTTGTTTACCTGTATTGGTTATTGCCGTAAATACTATCAAATATTTAAACACCATTTAGCCTAAAAACCATGCGGATTTCCCCTAGTTTTTTTATTCAAATTTGCTGGTAAGCAAAAAGTTAACATACAAGTATTGCCGAAAAAGTGTAAATTAGATTTTGTAAAGTTCTCACTATGAAACCACACTACCTTAACCCATATGCTTTACAGCAAATAAATTCAAACACTTGGGCTGTAAAAAGCTGCTAGAAAGTATTATTAACTATCTAAATTTTTACTGATGAAAAATCTATTTTTTTTACTTACAATTCTTTTTATCATTTTTTCAGCACATACTTCTTGCAAAAATTTTGACGTAGCGGATTGCCCGCCACCTGATACTGCCTATTATGGTTTTGATATTACTGAGGTGGGTAAAATTCCTTATTATGGATTCGACACCTTAATGTTTAAAAATGAGGCCACCGGAATTGTTTATACTTTTATTGGGCAAGGAATAGATACCAGTTTAACCTATGACCAACGTGTATTTCCGGATATGTGTCCAGAAGAATTTCAAAAGTGTAAATCACAAAAGTATAAATACGTATCCCCAGAATTCTTTTATCCAATATATGTTCAAGCTTTTAGGCCTTATGGAGGAAGGAGTAGTGCAGATTTAACCATCCAATTTGAAGGGGTAAACTATTTTATGGATTTAGGAACCGTAGGTTTTGGTGGCTATACAGACACGATTAATGGGGTGATTTATCATAGTATTAATGATATAGATAAAGATTTTAGCACATCAAAAGACCACATTAAATATAGCCTTTATGATGGAATTCTTCAAGTAGTTTCAGGGAACAAAATATACTCCAAACAAAAATAAATAGTAGACCTATGAAAGCACGCTTATTTACACTACTCCTTTTTATTACGCTTAATTATACAAATTTAAGTGCACAATTTTGGAAATCATTAACCGATAAAAAAGGAGCTTGGGGAATTAATGCAATACACGGACAAAATACCACAGCCCCAATGGTTTTGTTTAACAGACCTACAATGAATGAGGATACTGCCTTTGTTAAAAATGCAATTAGAATTGGGAAATGGCTGGCTTTTTTGACAAGTTGTAAATATAGTTTTTGGTTTTGAATTTTGCATTGTTGAATCGAAACG
>Ga0102832_1000175_pt1 | contig 161107 bp, 141 predicted proteins | sample EBPBio282013_DNA_FD_88942 | JGI IMG/M metagenome (GOLD analysis project Ga0102832, IMG submission 88942) | Wastewater treatment Type I Accumulibacter community from EBPR Bioreactor in Madison, WI, USA - Reactor 2_5/28/2013_ DNA (Illumina Assembly) | ecosystem: Engineered > Bioreactor > EBPR >... | reverse complement strand
AGACCTCGACCCTCACCCCGACACCGACGCGCCGCCGTCGATCACACCCCCGCTACACCGTCGATTGTGATGAGCCGGATAAGGAGGGGACGCATCTCAGGGCGTCCGCGAAGATCTGTCCCCTTTGCTCGCCGAAAAGTGGCGGATCGAAGAACCGTCCCCGGTCTGTGGGGGGCTCGGGGGGCGGGCGCCGGTTGGTAGGGTGGTCGGACGGAAGCGTTGAGGGGGGAGGAGCCACGATGCCGCGACCGAAGGGCCGGGTGCTGGTGGCCCAGAACCGCAAGGCGCACCACGACTACCACCTGCACGACCGCTTCGAGGCGGGCATGGTGCTGACCGGCACCGAGGTGAAGTCGCTGCGGGCCGGACGGGCGTCCCTGGTGGACGCGTTCGCCACCATCGACGACGGTGAGGTGTGGCTGCGCAACGCCCACATCCCCGAGTACGCGTTCGGCACCTGGAAGAACCACGCCACCCGCCGCAACCGCAAGCTCCTCCTGCACCGCAAGGAGATCGCGAAGCTCGAGCGCGAGACCGTGGCCAGCGGACGCACCATCGTGCCGCTGTCGATCTACTTCTCCGACGGCTACGCCAAGGTGGAACTCGCCGTCGCCACCGGCAAGAAGGACTGGGACAAGCGCCAGACCATCGCCGCCCGGGACGCCGACCGCGACCTGCAGCGCGAACTGGCAGCCCGCAACCGGGGCGAGCGGTGAACCTGCGGGCGCCCGGCCGCTGGCTGGCAGCGCTCGCCGCCCTGCTGCTCACCAGCTGGCTCGTCCTCGGCACCGCACCCGCGGCGTACGCCGCGTCCGCCGACACCTTCGACCGCTTCGACGTGGTCGCCACCGTCGACCAGCAGGGCTACGTCAACGTCACCGAAACCATCGTGCTGCGCTTCGGAGACTCCTCGGGACGTCACGGGCTCGAACGGACGCTGATCACCCGCGAGCCCGACGACGACCAGCACGACGTGGTGTACCGGATCGACCAGGTCTCGGTGTCCAGCCCCGACAACGTCTCGACCGCGTTGGACACCAGTTCGCAGGGCACCGGCCGCAACACCTACCTGCGCATCCGGGTCGGCAGTTCCGAACGCACGATCACCGCCGACACGGCCACCTACGTGCTGAAGTACCGGGTCGCCAGCCTGCTGCGCACCTCCGGTTCCTACGACGAGCTGTACTGGGACGTCTCCGGCTCGTCGATGCCGCGGATCGCGGCGGCATCGGTGAAGATCACCGTCCCGGGCGGCGCCCAGGACGTGTTCTGCTCGGTGGCCGTCCCCGGACGTGGCAACGTGGGCGACTGCGCCACCTCCGGCGTGACCGGAGGCGTCGCCCAGTTCACCGCCAAGGACATCCCGACCGGTCAGGTCATGACCGTGTCGGTGAAGATCAACCCCGGCCTGATCAGCGGGAACACTCCGATCCAGGTCGAGAACGCGGACGCCGCGAGCGCCCGCACCGGCGCGTGGGTGCTCGGCGGCTCGCTCGGGGCGGCCGCCCTCGTGCCGCTGTTCGGCTGGCTGCACCTGCGCCGGCGCACCCGTGACTACCGCTACGAGGGCACCCCTCCCGGCAGCTGGCCGCCGGCCGGAGCGCAGGTGCCGGAGGTGCTCGGCGATCCCGACATCGAGATCCCGGTCTACTTCGCCCCGCCCGACCTCGCCGTCGCCGAGGCCGGCCTCCTCATCGACGGCGAGACCCAGGTGCGCGACACCACCGCCACCCTGGTCAGCCTCGCCGTCGCCGGCGCCATCCAGCTGCGCAGCGACGAGGAGCAGCAGGTCCGGCTCGTCGACGCCCGGCGCGCCACCGACGAGCCCGGTCGGATCGTGCTGTCCAGCCTCTTCCCGCCCGGCAGCAGCCAGACCGGCGACTACGTCGAGCTCGGCGCCGCCGGAACCCTGGCCGACGCCCACGCGAAGGTGCAGCAGTCGGTTCTGGAGAAGGCGCGCCGCGACGGCTGGTTCGCCCGCATGCCGGGTGCGGCCGGCGGCCTGGGCTGCGGCATCGGCGGCCTGTTCTTCCCGATCCTGATGGTCGGCATCATCGGCGGCACGTTCTTCGGGACGCTGCTGCTGCTCGCTCTGCCGCTGGCCCTCAGCATCGCGATCACGACCACCGTGGTGCGGCGCAAGCTCCGTCGCGGCCAGCGCACCGCGTACGGCCGCGCCTACACCGACCAGATCGAGGGGTTCCGCACCTACCTCGCCACCGCCGAGGCCGAACAGCTGCGGTTCGAGGAGGGCGAGGACATCTTCAGCAAGTACTTGCCGTGGGCGATCATGTTCGACCTCACCGAGCGCTGGACGCAGGTGTGCCAGCGCCTGGTCGAGCTCGGACGCCTCTCGCCCGCGGCGCCGGTGTGGTACTACGGCTCGACCTGGGACCTGAGCAACTTCGGCTGGCAGGTGAACACCTTCGACAGCTCGGTCGGCAGTTCGATCGCCGCGGCGCCGACCTTCAGCGAGAGCGGCTTCGGCAGCAGCGGCTCGGCGTTCGGCGGTGGCGGCGGCTTCGGTGGCGGCGGTGGCTTCTCCGGCGGCGGCGGGGGAGGCGGCGGCGGCGGCAGCTGGTAGCCGCTGCGTCCGGCCCGCGTCCGGCGCCCACAGACAACTTCGCTCCCGAAAACGGCTCTTGCTCCCGGAATTCCGGGAGCAAGAGCCGTTTTCGGGAGCGAGGTGGCTCCAGGGGTCGGGTGGACGGACGGGCGGGCTACTTCACGCCGACGAGGTCGCAGACGAAGATCAGGGTCTCGCCGGGGCCGATCACGCCACCGGCGCCACGGTCGCCGTACGCCAGGTGTGCGGGGATGACCAGCCGACGGCGTCCGCCGACCTTCATGCCGACGAGGCCGTTGTCCCAACCGGTGATGACGCGGCGGGCGCCGAGCGGGAAGACCAGCGGCTGGCCGCGGTCGTAGCTGGAGTCGAACTCCTCGCCGGAGGAGAACGCGACCCCGACGTAGTGGACGGCGACGGTCTTGCCGGGGACGGCCTCGGGGCCGGTGCCCTCCTCGAGGTCGATGATCTCCAGATCGGCGGGCGCGGGACCCTCGGGCGGGTCGACGAACGGTTTCTCCATGCCCGGCACCCTACCGGGTGCGGTGCACCGCGCCGGAGTGCGTATACTGGAGTGCTGGTCGGAACTCGTCCCGGTCAGGACAACTCAACAGGGGGTGACTGGTTTCGACTTGGGACGGTAGTTCCAGGAGAAGCGGGCCGAGGATCCGAGGACATCTCGTTAACGACTCTCGGGAAACCAATAAGTGCCAACTCACAGCGCACTGACTTCGCTCTCGCTGCCTGAGCAGTGACCGAAGGGTCAGCCCGGATGCGCCTTCCGTCCGGATCCTGGCCTCATTCAGAAGGCTTACTGCACTGATCTCGTTCCAGGGTCAGTTCGGGAAAATCATGGAACTGGGCTTGTCCACCACGTGCCGACGCGAGGGTGGGAGCCGAGAAAACGCTTAGTCGGCTGCGCCCGGAGAAGTCCTGGTTCACCTCTTGAGGACGCGGGTTCGATTCCCGCCACCTCCACCCCTACTGAGTGCGATCGCCACCGTCCATCGGACGGTGGCGATCGGCGTTTCAGCCCGCTGAGCGCGGCGAGGCCGCCCGCCACATGGCCCGGGTGAGGTCGGCGCCACTGGTCACCCCCGTGGACGGACGGACGGCGTTGCGCCGTCCGGTGGCCACCCAACGTCGCGCGAGCCGCTGCAGTTCGTCCACGTCGATCGGCTTCTCCAGGTAGTCGTCGGCGCCGGCGACGAGGCCGGCCGTCCGGTAGCTGCCGGCCGACATCGCGGTGAGCAGCACGATCGGCACCTCGTCCCACTCCGGGAGCTCCCGCCAGCGGTGGCAGGCCTCGATGCCGGAGTCACTCCCCATCATCAGGTCGAGCAGCACCAGGTCCGGACGTGCGAGCGCGGCGAAACGCTCGGCCTCGGCCGGATTGCTGACCGTGACGACCTCGTAGCCGAGCGGGCTCAAGGCCGCATCGACGACGAGCAGGTTGGCGGGCTCGTCATCGACGGCGAGCACTGTGGGAACGGACGCGACTGCGTGCATAGGGACCCCTCCTTGTGGCATGCAATGGACACCATACTATAAAGTCCTATAAGGTGCCGCTGTCCAGACCGGACACAGCACCCAGGAAGGGAAGGCAGTCAATGCGGGTACACGCGAACTACGAGCCGCGGCTGATCGTCGCCGCCGTCGAGGGGCGCTTCGACGTCCACGGCATGGAGGAGTTCAACCAGGCGGTGATCGAGCGCGTCGGCGCCGACACCCCGAACGTCGTCATCGACCTCTCCGCGGTGGAGTTCATGGACTCCAGCGCGCTGTCCGGGCTGGTCCGGACGCTCAAGCGCAGCATGACCCACAACGGCTCGATCGTGCTCGCGGCAGTGTCGCCCGCAGCCCGGATCATCCTCGAGCTCACCCGCCTCGACGAAGTGTTCCCGAAGGCCGAGTCGGTCGCGCAGGCGCGGCAGGCCATCTTCGCGGTGGCCTGAGCCCATGCCTGACTTCTCGCGCCTCGTCGCCGTGGCCGACCTCCTCGTCGACGAGGGGCGCTACGGCGACATCGGTGCGATCGCCGCGGCCGCGGCCGAGCACGCGGCCCGCCTGACCAGGGCCGGGCAGTCGCGGGTGATCCTGACCACGCCCGACCGGACGGTCGAGCGGGAGTACCCGGCCGACCCGGCCGACGGACGCGCGCCGGCGGTGCTCGAGGCGGCCGTCACCGCCGGCGACGTCACCGGCTTCGTCGACCTGGCCCAGCCGGTCGACGGACGGTTCTCCGAACTCGACGCCTGGCTGCTCGAGATCGTCGCCCGCCGGATCGAGTCCCAGCTCGCCTGCCTGGAGTTCCGCCGGGCCGAGATGGAGGCGCGCGAGGTCCTCCGGGACGCCGAGCTCGCCGGCGAGCTCCAGCGCGCGCTCGTCACCGCCGACCACCGCGACACCGACACCGCGTGTGCGGCCGGCGACGTCCGTCCCGCCGGACGCCTCGGCGGCGACCTGTTCGACCTGATGGAGTCCGACGGCGACCTGGTCGCCGTGCTCGCCGACATCTCCGGCAAGGGCGCCCCGGCCTCCCTGCTCACCTCGGCGCTGCTGTCGACGGTCCAGCAGCAGTTCACGATCGTCGGGGCCCGGCCCGGTCGGCTGCTGGAAGCCGTCGGAAACGCCATGGACGGCATGCTCGAGCGCACCGGGCGCATCGTCACCCTCGCCATCGTCGCGGTCGACTCCCGGGCCGGCGTCCTGCGGATCGCGTCCGCCGGCCACCACCCGGTGTTCGTCGACACCCCCGACGGCGTGGTCACCGTCCGGCCCACCTGCCCGCCGTTGGGCGTGGTGCCGCCGCGACCCGAGGAGCGGGTCTACGACTTCCCCCGCGGCAGCGCGGTGCTGCTCGCCAGCGACGGCCTGGTCGAGCAGTGCGATGCCCGCGGCGAGCAGTTCGGGATGGGCCGGCTCGCCGCGGCGTTCGCCTCGGCCGATCGGTCGAAGGCGTCCACCGTGGTGGCACGCCTGCTCAATACGGTCCACCGGTACGCCGGGGCCGCACCCCAGGACGACGACCGCGCAGCGGTGGTCATCATCTCGAGGAGCAACGCATGAGGATGCACGACTACCTGACCGACGGCGGTCTCGACTTCTCCGCCACCGACCAGGCGTTCGCCGCCCTGGTGGACGGCATCGCGTGGCTCGAGCCCGACCAGGCCTACCTGACCCGGCTCGCCCTGCACGAGCTGCTCGTCAACGTCCGCACGCACGCCTACGGCGGGGGCCCGGGCGCCATCGAGATCGGCGCCACCGCCACCGAGGAGGCCCTGACGGTCACCACGACCGACTGGGGCGCCGAACTGCCCGACGTGCAGCCCCAGCCGCTGCCGCACCACTCCGAGGAGGGCGGCTACGGGCTCGCGATCATCGACAAGGCCTTCACCGAGGTCGCCTACCGCCGGGTGATGGGACGCAACCGCTGGGTGCTCACCTTGTGGGCGTCCCGGGAACCGTCGCGGTGAGCCGACGGACGCCGCGTCCCGAACCCGCCACCGCCCTCGAGCGGGACCTGCGCACCGCGAAGGTCATCGCCCGCTGGGTGAGCGCGGTGTACTACGTCGCCGCCATCATCATCTTCCGGGACGTGCTGGCGTCCATCCCGGCCGTGCTGTCCGGGCACGAAGTGATCGTCGGTGACGAACTCGTCCCGTTCTTCGACTGGAACACCCAGCTGCTCGACCAGGCCGCCGGCCATTTCAACGACCTCACCAACGGCTACGAGTTCCGAGTCCGCTACGCCTTCCTCACCACCTGGCTGCGGCACTACGCGATCCTGCCGTTCGCGATCGTGCTGGTCATCCCGACCCTGTTCATGACCGTGTACCGGGTGACGTCGTCGTTCATCATCGACATCTTCCGCACCCTGTCGCCGGTCACGGTCGCGCTCACCACCTCGTTCCCGACCTCGATGATCTACCTGATCGTCATCTACGCGAAGGTCACCCACTTCTACACCCTCGGCCTGGGCCTGGTGATGGTCACGATCTCGATCCTGTACCTGCTGCGGGCCGTGCTGTTCACGCCCGTCCACTGGGTGCGGCAGATCGTCCTGGCCTGCGTGGTGACCCTGTTCAACCCCGCCGTCCACTACCTGGTGCTGTTCTCGGTGTTCTTCGCCGTCGGCGGCGTTGTCCTCGCGATGGGCGAACTCGCCCGCTGGATCCGCCTCGGCGGGCCGGCGGCGCTGGTCCGGCTGCCCGGACGCGTGCGCGGGCTGCTGGCGTCGGGGCAGGTCGTGGCCCGGGTGCGGGGCGTCCTGCACCGGTGGGGCGGCACGACGCTCGGACGCGGGGTCGCCGGCGGCCTGATCTTCGTGGTGACGACGCTGATCCCGTACGCGCTGTTCGTGAAGTACGTCGCCCTGCGCGGGGTGGAGAACCTGTCCGAGACCGTGCCGGGCGACTACTACTTCATCCGTGACGCCTCGGTGTCGTGGCTGCACGTGCTCAGCTGGGACCTCGCCGGGATCATGGACAAGGTCTATTACGGCGACTACCTGGCCAAGGTGCCCCGGTACCCGAACCTGGCCTACACCCTGCTCTACTTCGCCCCGCTGTTGATCCCGGTGATCCGGCGCGGACTGGCCAACACCCGCGCCCACCGCCAGTTGCTCGGCGTGATCTACGTGGTCTCGGTGTTCTGCATCTGGGCGACGATCGGCTACGCCGAGCCGCAGTGGTTCCCGAGCTTCCACCGCGCCCTCGCCGCGGTGACCCGCACCGTGTACGCGACCGGGACGCCGATCGGCAGCCTGACCCTCGACCTGTCCTCCTCGATCGTCCAGGTGCTGCGGTTCCCGCACCGGTTCCAGCTGCTGCTGTTCGCCTTCGCGCCGCTGGTGATGACGCTGCCGATCGCGTGGGGGATCGACGCCCTCCACCGGCTGTGGCTGGGCCGCCGCGACGCCGTCACCGCCGACGCCGCCAGGACGGACGCCGCGGGCCGCGTCCGCGACTCCCACCTGCTGCGCGCCGCCGCCGTGGTGATCCTGTGCCTGTCCTTCTTCTCGCCGTTCTGGTCGAACGCGAACTACCGCCAGACGATCACCTCGGGCAACTGGGGGACCTTCCTGGCGCCCTACCCGGTGGACGACCTCGCCGCGCTCAAGGCCGAGATCAGGACGCTGCCCGACGGCAAGGTGGCCGTGATGCCGCCGACCGAGACCGCGAAAGTGGTGGCCGACGACAACGGCGTCGACCACAAGTTCATCGACAAGTTCTTCATCTACTACCTGAACGACTCCAGCTTCTACTACGGGCTGACCGGCGACTCGTACAACAAGTTCGAGTTCTTCCTGATCCTGCGCGGGCTGTACTACCAGCAGGACTGGTGGATCAACCCGGCCCGCGACATCGGGCTGCGCTACATCGTGGTGAACAAGAAGCTGCACACCAACGGCGGCGTCGGCGCGGAGTACCTGCCCGACGTCGAGTCCTACATCGGGCCCGCGCTGGAGCGGCAGGTGAGCCTCGGCCAGGCGACCAAGCGGTACGAGAACGGCACCTACGCGCTCTACGAGATCGCCGACGCCGGCGCGGCGAACCGCAAGGTGCTGATCGTCGACTCGAGCTGGAAGGACTACCTCCGGCTGGTCTGGAACCGGCTCGACCTCACCCGGTGCTACAAGTTCGAGTACCTGCCCTTCTACGAGCCGGGGGAGAATGCGGCGGCGAACCCGCAGGTGTACTCCGACGACCCGACGTCATCCGGCATCGACCTGTGGGTGGCGTCCCACAAGGACGCGTTCTTCACCCCCACCCCGAAGACGTTCCCGTTCGACCCGAACGTGGTGGCGTCCAGCTACTACCTGTCGCCGATGTTCCGCGAGTACCTGCTGTTCTCCAACACCAAGTGGAACCGGACGGGGATGATCACCCCCGGCGTCTTCGGCACCCTGAACGGGTCGTTCGTCGCGGTTCCGCGCGCCACGTCGTTCACGATCCCCGTGACCGTCCCGGACGCCGGGCGGTACCACGTCCTGCTGCGCGGGTCGTTCTCGGCCAACCAGGTGACGATCACGTCCAAGGGGCTGGGCCTGTCGACGTCCTCGGAACTGCGGTCCTCGGCCGACCACCTCCAGTACTTCACGAAGGACACCGTCTACACCCCCGACCGCACGGCCGTCGACACCTCGCAGCTGTCGGTGGCCGACCTCGAGGCCCGCATCTCCAGCGGCGACCTGGTACCGGTCAACCTCAGCAACGAGTACCAGGACCTCGGCGTCGTCCAAGCCGACCGGAAGGGTGGTCAGAACGTGGTGGTCACCAAGACCGACGGCAACCCGATGCTGGTCGAGGGCATCGTGCTGGTGCCGGAGGAGGAGTACCAGCAGGCGGTCACGCAGACCGCCGTGGAAGTCGTCGACCCGTCCGCGAAGCTCTCCTGCGACCAGACCTACCCGGTGTTCGGGCCCGAGTCCGAGGGCTACGTCGACCCGGCCGAGAACGACGCCCACAAGGACCTCTCCAACGAGGAACTGCTCACCCTGGCCGCGGCCGCGGTGACCAGCCTCGAACCCGACGACAGCGGCGGCCTCGGTGCCGACGGGCTCATCCTCGTCCTCGCCGGCGCCCTGCTGCTCTCCGCCGTGCTCACGGTGGTTTCCCGCACCCGTACCCGCCGCCCCGACGACCCCCAGCCGGACCCCTCACCGGCGTCGACCGCCACCGAAAGGACCCCTGACGATGACTGACACCCCGCCCACGATCGTGTTCCTCGGCACGCACGGGCAGCACAACATCGGTGACGAGCTGCTGCTCGAGACGTTCCTGTACCAGCTCGGCTGCACGCCGTCGTACGTGGTGAACACCTACGACCCCGAGTTCACCGCCCGCCAGCTCGAGGGCCGTTACCGCGCCGAGCTGATCGACACGGCGGGGGACCGGCTCGCGCTGCTGCGCCACCTGTGGGGCGCGGACGCGGTCGTGTTCGGCGGCGGCAGCATCGTCAAGGAGCTGTACGCCTCGATCGGACGCAACCGGTACGCCACGCTGGTGATGATCCTCGCGATCGTGACGTTCTCGAAGTGGGTGGCCCGCACGCCGATCGCGATGCTGAACATCGGCGTCGGCCCGATCGAGACCCGCACCGGGCGCCTGCTGGCCGGCCTCATCCTGCGCCAGGCCGACCTGGTCACGGTGCGCGACCCCGGCTCCTACGCGCTGTGCCGCGAGGTGGGCCTGGGCGACACGGTGCACTCCGGCACCGATGCGGTGTTCTCGGTGACCCCGGACTGGTTGCTGGACGGTGCGGCGACCCCCCGCCCGGCCGCGGACGGCCCGCTGCGGATCGCGCTCAACCTCAACGTCGACATCGAGAACCCGGACAACTGGGAGTACTTCCAGGAACACCTGGCCACCGCGCTGGCCGGTGTCGCGAACGGGCGTCCGATCGAGCTGCACGGACTGCCGATGCAGTCGAAGGGCAAGGAGCGCGATGACGCGACCGTCCTGCGCGCGTTCGCCGCGCGGGTGCCCGGCATCACCTACGTGGAGCACCACCCGGTCACCCACGTGGACGTGGCACGGCTGATCGAGGCGTGCGACCTGGTGGTCTCCGAGCGGTTGCACGCGATCGTCATCGCAGCGATCCTCGGCACGCCCGCGTTCGTGCTCGCCTACGACGTGAAGGTGCGCGAGTTGGCCACGATGCTCGGTCTGGACGCGGCCAGCGTCGACATCAACACCGCCTTCGACGCCGCCGACGTGCAGCGCCGCATGGAGCGGCTGCTGGACGACCCCGAGGCCGCCGGACGCCGGCTGCACCAGCGCGCGCAGCGGCTCTGCGAGCGCGCGCAGTCCGACCTCGCGACCTCGCGCGTCTGGGTGCTGGAGCACGCGGCATGACCGCCGTCGAGGCGCAGCGGCCGGTGCGCCGCGGGTCGCTGCTGGCCAACAGCGCGATGCTGTCCACCACCGCGCTGGCGGTCAGCGCGGCGAACTACCTGCTGAACGTCGTCCTCGCGCGGTGGCTGCCGCCCGCGCAGTTCGGCGACGTCAGCCTCGTGGTCAACGTCGTCCTGGTCGGCTCCCTGGTCGCCGCCACGCTGCAGCTCGTGGCCTCCCGGGCGACCGCGTCGGCACCGGAGTCCCGCGACGCGGTCCGCCGGATCCTGGTCCGCGGCGCACTGGTCGTCGGCGCGGTGACGCTGGCGGGGCTGGGTGGCGGCGCGTGGCTGCTGGCCGCCGAGCTGAACGCGTCCACGCCCTGGATCTTCGTGGTGCTCGGTCTCGGCCTGCCGGTCTACTTCGTCCAGGCCGTGCACCGCGGCGTACTCCAGGGCGAGCTCCGCTTCCCCCGGCTCGCGCTGTCCTACGGTGTCGAGGCCGCCGCCCGGGTGGGCGTCACCGTCGCCCTGGTCGCCGCCGGGTTCGGCGTGATGGGCGCGGCCATCGGCGTCGCGGTGTCGTTCGTGGCCTCGGCGGCCGTCGCCCGGGTGCGTCCGCTCGCCGGGGCTGTGGCCACCGTCGACGTGGCGAGCCTCGGCCTGCGGGCGGCCGTGGCCGGCGCCACCGTGCTGCTGGTCGGGCAGACGGTCGTCAACACCGCCGACCTGGTGATCTCGAAGGCCCGGTTCGACCCCGCCACCGCGGGCGTCTACGCCGCCGCCGCCCTGGTGGGCCGTGCGCTCGTGTTCCTGTCGTCGTCGGTGGTGAGCTCGGTGTTCCCGGTCGTGGCGAGGGACGGGATCGGCGCGGGGGAGCGCCGGCGCGCGATCCTGGGCGGGGTGGGACTCACCGTGGCGATCGGTGTGGCGGGCACCCTCGGCGTCGCCCTCGGCGGGCACCTGCTGGTCGCGGTCGCCTTCGGCGCGGGCTACGCCGGTGCGGAGCCCCTGCTCGTGCCGTATGCGCTGGCCACCGCGCTGTTCGCCCTGGCCAACCTGCTGGCCTCCGTGGAAGTCGCCCGCCGGCGGATCGCGGCGGCGGTCGTGCTGGCCTGCGGCGCGGTGGCGCAGACCGCCGTGCTGGCGGTGTGGGGGTCGACCCCCCAGTCGTTGGCCTGGCTCCAGGTCGCAGTGATGGGGGCCACGGCGCTCGCGGTCCTGGTCGCGCACCTGCGCGGTGCACGACGCGATTGACGAATAGCTATAAAGTCCTATAAAGTGCGGGTCGAAAGGAGCTCCATGGACTACGCGACGTACGCCACCTGGCGTGACCGTTCGGAGGTGCGTCCGCTCGACCTCAGTGTCGTGATCCCGGCCTACAACGAGACCGACCGCATCGTGCCGACCATCGGTGCCTTCGCCGCCCACCTGGCCGGCACCGACCTCGCCTGGGAGCTGATCGTCTCCGACGACGGCTCCACCGACGCCACCCGCGACCTGATCGCGCTGCTCGAGCACGCCAACGTCCGCGTCCTGGAGGCGCCCGCCAACGCCGGCAAGGGTGCCGCCGTGCGACGCGGGTTCCAGGCCGCCCGCGGACGCAGGGTGCTGTTCTCCGACGCCGACAACGCCACTCCCGCCCACGAACTCGATCGCCTGATGGCAGCGATGGACGCCGGCGCCGACCTGGTGATCGCGTCCCGCGCCGCGGAGGGGGCGAGCGTGAACAACCGCAGCTTCCTGCGCAGCAGCATGACCGCGGGACTGCGCTGGATCGTCCGGCTCGGGCTCGGCGTCGGTGTGCGCGACACCCAGTGCGGCTTCAAGCTGTTCACTGCCGAGGCGGCACAGCGCATCTCCGCCGCCCAGACCGTCGAGGGCTTCTCCTTCGACCTCGAGCTGCTCTACCTTGCCCGGCGGTTCGGCTACCGCGTGGCCGAGGTGCCGGTGGCCTGGTTCGACGCCCCCGGGTCGAAGGTGGACCCGGCCAAGGAGGCCGTGCGCTTCCTGACCTCGATCGTCCGTATCCGCGCCAACAGCCTGCGGGGGGTCTACCGCGATGCCTGAGTTCACGATCGCGGTGGTCACCGCCCTCACCCCGAGTTCCACCACGTTGGCCGAGTACGGCCTGCACCTGCTGTCCGCGCTCGGCCGCAAGGACGGCGTCCGCGTCGTCGCGCTCGTCGAGGACGCCGACCACGACTACCCGGCGATCCCCGGGGTGGAACTGCGCCGGGCCTGGCGCTTCGACGCGTTGTCCAACCCGGTGCGGATCGCGCGCGCGGTCAGGAGCGCGGGCGCCGACGTGGTGCTGTTCAACGCGCACTTCACCAGCTTCGGCTCGTCCAAGGTCGGCGCGGCCGTCGGGCTCGCGTCACCGCTGGCCGCCCGGCTGGCCGGCGTCCCGGTGATCACCCTGATGCACAACATCGTCGAGACCGTCGACCTCGGCGCGGCCGGCTTCGGCAGCTCGCGGCTGGTCGAACCGGTCCTGCGTGCGATCGGCACCTCGATCACCTGGATGGTGCTGCGCTCGAACCTCGTCACCACCACCATGCCGAACTACGTCGAGATCCTGCGGGCGAAGTACCGCGCGAAGAACGTGGCGCTGACGCCGCACGGCGCGTTCGAGGTGCCCGCCCCGCCGCAGGCGCCGCCGTCCCCCCCGACCGTGATGACGTTCGGCAAGTTCGGCACGTACAAGAAGGTCGAGGGCCTGATCGAGGCCGTCCGCAGCCTCGGGCGCGACGATGTCCGGGTGGTCATCGCCGGCACCGACAGCCCGAACACCCCCGGCTACCTCGCCGGTGTCGAGGACCGTCTCGGTGGCCCGGACGTGCTGTTCACCGGTTACGTGGCGGAGTGGGAGGTCGAACCGACGTTCCGCGACGCCGCCGTGACCGTGTTCCCCTACACCGCCACCACCGGCAGCTCCGGCGTCCTGCACCAGGCCGGGTCGTACGGGTGCCCGCCGGTCCTGCCGCGCATCGGTGACCTGGAGGGCCTGATCGAGGCCGAGGGGTACACCGGGGTGTTCTTCGAGCCCGACGACGTGGACGACCTGGCGCGCGCGATCGCGTCCGTGCTGGACGACGAGGAGGAGCGCGCCCGGATCGCCCGGCACAACTACGCTGCCTCCGCCGGGTTGACCATCGACGAGGTGGCCGACTGGTACCTGGTGCACGCCGGCCGGCTCGTCCGCGGCGACGGGCGCAGCCTGCTCGGCGACGCCCGCCCCCCGGTGGCTGTCTGACGTGGCGAGTGTCGTCCTGGGGCGCCCGCCCGTGCGCGGCGCGTCCGCCCCGAACGAGGTTCATAAAGCGCTGTACTATGCCCGGATGCTGTCCACCTCCGAGCTGGTCTCCCGGATCCGCGCCACCAATGGCGACACCCAGGAGGGTCTCGCGCGGCGCCTGGGCGTCTCGTTCCCCACGGTGAACTCCTGGGAACGCGGACGCAGTGAGCCCAAGCCGGGCCACCGGAAGGTGCTGGAGGACCTCGCGTCCTCGTTGCGGATCGTGCAGGAGCTGATGGTCCTGGTCATCGACGACGACCCGGTGACCGCCGAGCTGGTGCGCGCCGCCGCGGTGGACGTGGACGCGGCGGTGACCGTGGAGTCTGCCCTCGGCGGCTGGGAGGGCCTGGTGAAGCTGGGCGCCCTGCAACCCCAGCTGCTCTTCCTCGACGTGATGATGCCCGGCATCGACGGCCTCGAGGTCGCCCGGCGACTGCCGGCCATCGAGGGGCTCGACACGCTGCGCGTGGTCTTCGTCACCTCCTCGCAGAGCCCGGACGTGCTTGCGCGCGCGGCCGCGCTGGGCAACGCCGTCCTCGCCAAGCCGCTGGAGCTCTCCGACCTCACCACGGCCATGCAGGAGAACCTCCGCCCCTAGTCAACCCGGTCCGTGCCCCGTGCCCCGCTCCCGACGGAGCGGGGCACTCGTGCGTCCGGGGGTCGCCCCGGGGTCGAACAACGTTCCCGAATGGGTGACAGAATGCGCATTTCACAATGCGTGCCATTTCAATCAACCCGGTAACTCCAATGGGTGACAAATGTTCCCTTCCGGGTGACTACCCAGCCGGGTGACAAGGGGTGATGCCGCTCAGAGAGGCTCGGAAAGGCCTCCAGAAATCGGTCGTGTCTTTTCGCAAGAATTAGGCGCGCGCCGTCCAATTGGGCTATTCTTTCGGTGTCGCCACCGGCCAGGTGGGGGCACGAGATGGGCCATCGGTTCCCGATGTCGGGGCCGGCGGTTGACCTTCGAACTGATCCACGTAGTGAATGCACGAAAGGCACCAGCAAAGTGACCGCCATCACTTCTGTGCTGACCGAGCCGGCTCCCCGGGAGCGCTCGGTCACGACGCGACTCGCTGACCTCAGCCACGAGCTCCGCACTCCACTCAACGCCGTCATCGGGCTCTCGACGATCCTGTCCCGCCAGCTCCACGGCCCCCTCACCGACAAGCAGGCGCAGTACGTCGCCCAGATCGAGACCAGCGGACGCCACCTGCTCGCCCTGGTCGGCGACATCCTCGACCTGGCCAAGGCCGAGGCCGACAAACTCTCCGCCGACATCATCGACGTCGACGTTGCGGCCCTGGTCGAGGAGTCGGTGGCCATGGTCCGGGAGCAGGCGGCCGCCCAGGACCTCACCGTCGAGGTCGACCTGGTCGACGCGCCCTTCGTCCGGGCCGATCCGCTGCGGGCCCGCCAGATGCTGCTCAACCTGCTCTCCAACGCGGTCAAGTTCACCCCGGCCGGCGGACGGATCGGGGTGCGCGCCCACGCCGACGCCGGCCAGCTGGCGCTGGAGGTCTGGGACACCGGCATCGGCATCGCCGACGAGCACCTCGAGAAGGTCTTCGAGCCCTTCGAGCAGATCGACTCCCCGGAAGCCCGCGGGCACGCCGGCACTGGTCTCGGCCTGGCCCTGACCCGACGCCTGGCCGAACTGCAGGGCGGCCAGGTCACGGTGCGCAGCGAGGTCGGCGCGGGGTCGACCTTCGTCGCCACCCTCCCGCTCAGCACGCCGGTCGTGCCCAGCGAGGAGGTGCCCGACAACGTGGTCCCGCTGCGTCCGCGACGCACCCGCGACCGGATGCCCGCCGGGTTCGTCGTCCCGGGTGCCAGACTGTGCACCGGGAGGTGTGATGCAGACGTACCGGGTGGGCGACCTGCTGGTCGCGGGGATCTCGATCACCGACGGCGTCTTCGACGGCACAGTGGTGCTTCTCCTGGATGCCGACGATTCCGGGACCCTGGGGGTGGTGCTCAACCGGATCACCGACATCGAACTGTCCGGAGCCCTGCCGGCCTGGTCGCGGCTGGTCAGTGAGCCGCAGGCGCTGTTCGACGGCGGCCCGGTGTCGCAGCAGGGCGCGGTGTGCCTGGCCGAGCCGTGGTCGGAGACCGAGGAACCGCCGGGCTGGCGTCCGGTGTTCGGGCGGGTCGGCCTGCTGAACCTGGACACGCCGGTCGAGATCGCCGAGGGGACCTACCGCCGGCTGCGGATCTTCGCCGGCTACGCCGGCTGGGACGCCGGGCAGCTCGAACGCGAACTCGAGTTCGACATGTGGCACGTGGTGCCGGCCCTGCCCGACGACATCTTCGACCGCGAGCCCGAGGGGCTGTGGCGGCGGGTGTTGCGGCGCCAGGGCGGCGAGTTGGGCCTGCTGTCCACCTGGACCTCGGTCACCGAGGCCAACTGAACGTGCCGCCCGGCCGGGCGGACTAGTATCGAAGCACCGGCTCGAAGAGGGGGAGAGGGTGTCCGAGGCTCCACGGAGTTCCACGCCGCGGATCCTGGTCGTCGACGACGACGAGGCACTGGCCGAGATGCTGCACATCGTGCTCGGCTCGGAAGGCTTCGACGCCCGCCTGTGCCATACCGGGGGCGCCGCCCTCGACGCGTTCCGTGACTACCGTCCCGACCTCGTGCTGCTCGACCTGATGCTGCCCGGACGCGACGGCGTGGACGTCTGCCGCGACATCCGGGCCGAGTCCGGGGTGCCGATCGTGATGCTCACCGCGAAGAGCGACACCATCGACGTGGTGGACGGGCTGTCGGCCGGCGCGGACGACTACGTGGCCAAGCCGTTCAAGACCCAGGAGCTGATCGCCCGCATCAAGACCCGGTTGCGCCGCCACGTCACCCCGGACGCCGACGTCGACAGCCTGCGGATCGGCGACCTGTCGATCCGGGTGAACGAGCACACCGTCCGGCGCGGCGACTCCGAGATCATCCTCACTCCGCTGGAGTTCGACCTGCTGCTGGCGCTCGCGCGCCGTCCGCGCCAGGCGTTCACCCGCGAGGTGCTGCTCGAGGAGGTCTGGGGCTACCGCCACGCCAGCGACACCCGCTTGGTCAACGTCCACGTGCAGCGGCTCCGCTCCAAGATCGAGAAGGACCCCGAGCGGCCCGAGATCATCGTCACCGTCCGCGGCGTCGGCTACCGGGCCGGGGAGCCCAAGTCGGCCTGATGAGAGGCCTCGCCCGCTTCGCCCCGTTCCGGCTCTGGGCCCGATCGCTGCCGTTCCGGGTGGTTCTCAGCACACTGGCCGCCGCGATGGTGATCCTGGTGGCGACCGGGTGGTTCCTGATGGACCAGTCCAGCCGCGGCATCATGAACGGCAAGACCCAGACCAGCGTCGCCGAGGTCTCGGCGGTGGTGGCGAGCATGCAGCGCGACCTGTCGACGACCGACCTGCGCACGACGTCGGTGAGCGAGCGCATCAACCGGCTGGCCAGGGACGCCGCCAACCGCGGCCAGGTGGGCAACCAGTACTTCGTCGTGGTCGAGACCCCGATCTCGCAGATCGGTACCGCCGGGCTCGCCGCCGACAGCATCCCCGACCGGATCCGGCAGGCGGTCGGCGAGGGCGGGCTGTGGAGCACGCCCACGATGATCCGGTTCAACGACTCCCGACCGGACGAACCGGGGCTGGTGGTCGCGACCACGCTGACCGCGCCCGGTCAGGCGCCGTACCCGGTGTTCTTCCTGTTCTCGACCGCGCGTGAGCAGCAGACCCTCGCGGTGGTGCAGCAGGCGGCGCTGGCCACCGGGCTGTTCCTGCTGGCCGGGCTGACGCTGACCGTCTACCTGATCTCGCTGCAGGTGCTGCGTCCGGTGCGCGCGGCCCGCCTGGCCGCCGAGAGCCTGGCCGCCGGCCACCTGGAGGACCGGATGGCCGTCGTCGGCACCGAGGACCTCGCCGGGCTGGCCCGCTCGATGAACCACATGGCCGAGGAGCTGGACAAGAAGATCACCCAGCTCCAGAACCTATCGCTGGTGCAGCAGCGGTTCGTCTCCGACGTCTCCCACGAACTGCGGACGCCGCTCACGACGATCCGCATGGCCGCCGAGGTGCTGCACGCGCACCGAGCCGCGTTCGACCCGGTGTCCGGACGTTCCAGCGAACTGCTGTCGGCCGAGCTGGACCGCTTCGAGGAACTGCTGACCGACCTGCTGGAGATCTCCCGCTTCGACGCCGGCGCCGCCGAGCTCGCGCTCGACGACATCGACCTGGTGGCGCTGGCGGGGGAGGAGCTGGACGCCCTGCAACGGCTCGCCGAGGGCACCGGCAGCGTGATGAAGCTGGACGCCGACGGCCGCTGCGTCGCCGAAATCGACACCCGGCGGATCCGGCGCATCCTGCGCAACCTGATCACGAACGCCATCGAGCACGGGGAGGGCCGTCCGATCACCGTCTACGTGCGCGGCGACGACCGTGCGGTCGCCATCGCGGTGCGCGACCACGGCGTCGGGTTCTCGGCCGCCGAGGCCGGCCAGGTGTTCAACCGGTTCTGGCGCGCCGACCCGTCCCGGGGGCGCCGGGTGGGCGGCACCGGCCTGGGGCTGTCGATCTCGCTGGAGGACGCCCGGCTGCACGGCGGCTGGCTGAACGCGTGGGGGCGTCCCGGCCTGGGCGCCCAGTTCCGGCTGACGCTGCCGCGACGCGCGGGCGAGCCGTTGGAGGCCTCACCGTGGCCGGTCGTGCCCCCGGACGTACGGGAGGTGACCAGTGTCCCGCTCCGCTAGGTTGCTGGTCGCGCTCGCGTCCGCGTTCCTGCTGGTCGGCTGCGCGACCGTCCCCACGTCAGGGCCGGTCGAGCGGCAGACGTCCCAGGCGACCGGGGTGAACTCGGGGGTGCACGTCGACCCGCTGCCGCCGGCCGAGGGTGCCAGCCAGCTGCTGGTGGTGGAGGGCTTCCTGCACGCGATGAGCGTGTACCAGCCCGACTACGCGATCGCCCGGCAGTACCTGACCGAGTCGGCCAGCAAGAACTGGCACCCCGAGTCGGGGGTGCAGATCTACGCCGACGGGTTCCCGCCCACCGACACCGGCTCCAACGTGGTGCTCTCCGGCGTCCCGGTGACCGGTTTCGTCGATGCGACCGGGAGCTACCGTCCGGTCACCGGCACCACCCAGACGTTCAACTTCAACCTGATCAAGGACGCCGGCGACCAGTGGCGCATCTCCAGCCCGCCCCAGGGGCTGCTGGTGTCGCGGTACGTGTTCACCACGAACTTCACCGCCGTGAACCTGTACTTCACCGACCCGTCCGGCACGTCGCTGGTGCCCGACCCGCGGTTCTTCGCCACCGGTGACCAGGCGATGGTCGCGGCGGTCACCCAGCTGCTCACCGGACCGTCGTCGTGGCTCGCCCCGGCGGTGCGGAAGCTCGACACCAGCGGCATCACCATCGGCGGGGTGGTCCTGGACCCGGCCGGCCTGGTCGACGTCGCGCTCGGCGGCGCCACGGACCGGCTGTCCGCCGATCAGCGGCACACCCTGCTGGCCGAGCTCGCCTACACGATGACGGACTTCGACGCCGTCGGCTCGGTGCGGGTGACCGGCGCCGCCCAGGTGTGGCGCGACCAGGTCGGCCAGTCGGTGGTGCGGCCGGAGAGCTTCGCTGCGCTGTCGCCCGAGGGCGCCGGCAGCCGGGTGCTGTTCCTGGTGCACGACCACAAGCTCAAGCGGCTGCGGGACGCGACCGACTGGGACAACTTCCTCACCGTCGACGCCGGGATCACCAAGCCCGAGCAGATCGCGGTGAACACCGATCTCAGCCAGGTCGCCGCGGTCACCGACGGGGGGACGACCCTGGAGCTCGGCCAGACCGCGTCCGGCAAGGCCGCCCGGTCGATCCGCACCGGCGCCGGGCTGCTGCGCCCGGCGTTCGCCCGCAACGGCGAGCTGTGGTCGCCGGCCCCGGGTGGACCCGGCGAACTGCAGGTGTTCAAGGGCGAGCAGCGGCTCAAGGTGACCGTCTCCGGCCTGCCGGACGCGCGGGTGCGCGCGCTGGCGCTGTCGGCCGACGGCACCCGGGTGGCGTTCATCCTCCGCCAGGGCCGGACGGACGTGGTCGGCCTCGCACGGGTCGAGCGGTCGGACGGGGCGATCACCGTCGACGGCTGGCGCACCGTCGACCTCGCCCTCAACACCAGCAGCTCGGCGCTGTTCCTCGATCTGGGCTGGCTGTCGCCCACCGAGCTCGGCGTGCTGGTCAGCAGCAACGGCGACACCAGCGTGGTGCGCGCCAGCCAGGATGGTGCGACCGCCAACGACATCGGGCCCAGCGAGGCTTCCGCCCTGGAGCAGCTCGCGGTGGCGCCCGCGGCCGGCAGCCCGGCGGTCGCCCTGGGGTCCAGCGGCAGCGTCTATCGCTTCGACGGCGACTTCAACTGGAACCTCGCCATCACCTCTGTGGACGCGGTCGCCTACTCCGGCTGAGCCTGTGGACGCGTGACCGTCCCGGCGGGCGCTTGCCGAGGATGACGGCGTGCGTGCCGGCGTCCTGCTCACCAGCCTCGCCGACCTCGTGCTCGGCGCCCGGTGCGCGGGGTGCGGATGTCCGGCGCTGGGGGTGTGCGCGGCGTGCCGGGCCGCGATCACGGCACGACCGCCGATGCGGGTGCCGCTGTTGCCCGAGGGGTTGCCGCCGGTGCTGGCCGGCGGGCCGTACGCCGACGAGCTGCGCCGCGTCCTGCTGGCGGCGAAGGAGCGGGGTGCGCTCGGCCTGGTGCCGTTGCTCGGTGACCGGGTGGCCGCGGCGGCGGCGCGCTGGGCGCTCGAGGCGGGGAGTGGTGGGCCGGTGGTGCTGGTGCCGGTGCCCTCGGCCCGCGAGCACGTGGCCCGCCGCGGGCTCGACCTGCCCGCCGCGCTCGCCGGACGGGCGTCCCGCCGGCTGAACGATGCCGGGCTGCCCGCCCGCAGCTGGGCCGGGTTGCGGCTGGTGGGGCGTCCGCGTGACCAGTCCGAGCTGGGGCGGGCCGACCGGCTCGCGAACCTGGCGCAGGCGATGGCGGTGTCCGGCGCGCCGCCGTCCGGAAGGCTGGTGGTGGTCGACGACATCGTCACCACGGGTGCGACCCTGGCCGAGGCGGTGCGGGCCTGCGCGGTGGCCGGAATGCCGGTGTCGGCGGCGGTGGCGGCAGCCGCAACCATGAGTTGGGGCGCCCGGTGAACCGGGCGCCCCAAGGGGTGTCTGATGTTGGGCTCGACCTCAGATGGCCGTCGCGCCGCTCTCGCCGGTGCGGACCCGGACGACGGTGTCGACCGGGACGATCCACACCTTGCCGTCGCCGACCTGGCCGGTGCGGGCGGACTGGACGATGACGCCGGTGAGCGCCTCGGCCTCCTCGTCCTCGACCAGCACCTCGAGCCGGACCTTGGTGATGAAGTCGATGGTGTACTCCTCGCCGCGGTAGACCTCGACGTGACCCCGCTGGCGCCCGTAGCCGGACACCTCGCTGATGGTCATGCCGCCGACGCCGTGGCGCACCAGGGCCTTCTGCACGGTCTCCAGCACTTCGGGCTGGATGATGGCCGTTACCAACTTCACTTCGAGGCTCCCGTCATTTCAGGCATGTCGTCCTTGGTCAGCACCAGGGTGCGCTGGACCTTGTTGGTGTAGTACACCGGGCTGAGGTCGTAGCCGGCCTCGGAGTGCTCGGCGAGGTCGATGCCGCTGAGCTCGTCGGAGGCGCTGATCCGCCAGCCGATGGTCTTCTTGATGAGCAGCGCGATCAGGTAGCTGACCACGAAGGCGTAGATCATGACCGCGAACGCACCCACGGCCTGGCGCCACAGCTGGTCGAGGCCGCCGCCGTAGAGCAGGCCGGTCTTGCCCGCCGGGCTGCTCGGGTCGGCGAAGAAGCCGATCAGGAGGGTGCCGGCCATGCCACCGACGAAGTGGACGCCGACGACGTCGAGGGAGTCGTCGTAGCCGAACTTGTACTTCAGGCCGACCGCGTAGGCGCACAGTGCGCTGGCGATGGCGCCGACGAAGATCGCACCGACCGGGCTGACCGAACCGGCGGCCGGGGTGATCGCGACCAGGCCGGCGACCACACCGGACGCGGCGCCCAGCGAGGTCGGGTGGCCGTCACGGAGCTTCTCCACCAGGAGCCAGGCGAGCATCGCGGCGGCGGTGGCGACCAGGGTGTTGACCCACGCCACCGAGGCGATGGTGCCGGCGGACAGTGCGGAGCCGGCGTTGAAGCCGAACCAGCCGAACCACAGCAGGCCGGCGCCGAGCATCACCAGGGTCATGTTGTGCGGGCGCATCGGCTTGGTGCCGAACCCGATGCGGGGGCCGAGGACCAGCGCGAGGGCCAGGCCGGAGATGCCGGCGTTGATGTGGATCGCGGTGCCGCCGGCGAAGTCGATCGCACCGAGCCAGTTGGCGATCCAGCCGCCGTGCTCGCCGGTGAAGCCGTCGAAGGAAAACACCCAGCCGGCCACCGGGAAGTAGACCAGGATGCCCCACAGGATCGTGAACAGGGTCCAGCCGCCGAAGGACGCGCGGTCGGCGACCGCACCCGAGACCAGGGCGACCGCGATGATCGCGAAGCAGGCCTGGAACGCGACGAACGCGAGCGCGGGGAGCGTGCCCGCGGCGGCATCCGGGCTCATCAGGCCCTGGAGGCCGGCGAAGTCGAGCGGGTTGCCCAACAGGCCGAAGAACGTCGGGCCGTCGGCGCGGCTGGCCGCGACCTCGAAGCCGATGGAGTTGCCGAACGCCATGCTGTAGCCGAACAGCACCCAGAGCACGCCGATGGTGCCCATGCTGATGAAACTCATCATCATCATGTTCAGGACACCCTTCGCCCTGACCATGCCGCCGTAGAAGAACGCGAGACCGGGGGTCATCAGGAGCACGAGTGCTGCGCTGGTGAGGACCCAGGCGGTGTCGCCTGCGCTGATTTCCAACATCATGGCGAACAGGGTGTCCGAGGCCTGTTACGTCGCGGTGCAGCCAGCGTTACGGCCCGGTTAGCCCGTGTTACAGCTCGGTTGCGCTCACAGGACACGCAGGTCGAAAACACAGCCCGAACTGCTGGCGAAGGCGCCCTGCCGAGACTACGTTGAAGGCATGGCACCACGGCCAGCAGCCAGTCCTCCCGGGCTGGGAGCCGGTCGGGTGCCTTCGTTATCTGCGCTGGCCGGAAACGGTTTGGCGCACCGATCAAGGAGGTTTACATGGACGTCCTCGTGACTGGCCGCCACTGCCAGATCCCCGATGAGTTCCGCGCACGCGTCGAGGAGAAGCTCGCCTCGATCGAGAAGCTCAAAGACCGGGTGATCCGGGTAGAGGTCCAGGTGTCCGTGTACGGCCACAAGCGCCAGCCCGACCAGTCGACCCGGGTGGAGATCACGCTGCGCAGCCGGGGTCCCGTGGTCCGCGCCGAGGCGTCCGCCGATGACAAGACCGTGGCCTTCGATCACGCGCTCGACCGCCTGAAGTCGCAGCTGCGGCGCGCGTCCGACCGCCGCAAGACCCACCGCGGCCTGCGCGGCACGACGGTCGGCGAGGAGGTCGCCGGCGTCGAGGTCGCCGTCGAGGAGGTGCGTCCGGAGATCCGCAAGATCGCCGGGCTCGACGTCCAGGGCGACGGGCCGCTGGTGGTGCGGGAGAAGTACTTCCCGGCCGTCCCGCTGACGCTGGCGCAGGCGCTGGACGAGATGGAGCTCGTCGGGCACGACTTCTTCCTCTACGTGGACGCCGAGAGCGGCGCGCCGAGCGCGGTCTACCGCCGCAAGGCCTACGACTACGGCGTGATCCACCTCAGCGTCGACTCCGCCGAGGAGGCGTCCGCCTGACCCGAACCCCCGCACGTGCGTGAGGTGGGCGGCGACATCGCCGCCCAACTCACACTTGGTGGTCCGGGGTGGCCTTCCAGTAGCCCATGAAGGAGGCATTGGCCCAGCCGAGCCGCTTGCGGACCCGGTTCACCCAGCCGACCTCGCCGGCGACCCAGGCGTAAGGGCCGGACGCGGCGTCCGCGGCCTCCTGCCACATGTCGTCCTCGCCCGGGGACGCGGGGCTGGTCGCCGCGCCGAACAGCAGGCGTTCGGCCGCCGCGCCGACGGGATCCCCGGCCCGCCGGACCGCCCACTCCACCCGCACCGGCGCGGGCGAGGGCAGCGGGAGCCGGTCACTCGCGTCGGGCACCTCGATCACCGCCCGGCAGTCCAGCCCGGGGTCGAGGGTGGCGAGGATGTTGCGGATCGCCGGCAGCGCGGTCTCGTCGCCCACGCACAGCAGTTGACGCGCGCCACCCGGCCGCCAGGCCAGGCCCTCGGCCGCACCGCCGCCCGAGCCCGGTGCCACGAGCAGCAGGCGGTCGCCGGGCCGGGCGTGCAGCGCGAACCGGCTCAGTGGCCCGGTCTCGCCGTGCACGGCGACGTCGATGTCCACCTCGTTGCGGTCGGGGCGCCAGGCCGCGATCGTGTAGGTGCGCATCGGCGGACGGAGGTCGTCCGGCTGGGCGGCCCACCACGCGTACCAGCCCTCACCGGCGGCGGGCAGCCGGTCGAGCTGCTCCGGGGATCCGATGAGCAGCTTCACCCGCTGGTCGGCGCCCGCCCAGTCGAGGTCGGCGAGCGACTCGTCGTGCAGGGTGAGGCGCCGGAAGCTCACCGACAGCCGGGCCACCCCCGCCACCGTCACCGCGAACAGCCGGTAGCTCATCGCGTCCGTACCCTCGACAGCAGCCACAGGAAGTACGGCGCGCCGACCAGCGCGGTCACCAGCCCGGCCGGCAGCTGGTTGGGCGCGAGCACGGTGCGTCCGACGGTGTCGGCGACCACCACCAGCAGACCGCCGAGCAGGGCGCTCAACGGCAGCAGCCAGCGGTGCCGCCGTCCCACGAACAGCCGGGCGGCGTGCGGACCCACGAGGCCGACGAACGCGAGGACGCCGATGCTGGCGGTGGCGGCGGCGGTCAGCAGCACCGCGAGGCCGAGGGCGACCAGTCGCGCCCGGGCCGGACGGACGCCGAGCAGGTGCGGCGTCGCCTCGTCCACCTGGAGCAGGTCGAGGTCGGCGTGGGTGGCCCGCAGGACCACCACCGCGATCACCAGCACCACCAGTAGGGGCACCAGGTGCTCCCACTCCGCGCCGTAGGTGGAACCGCCCAGCCACGTGATCGCCTTGGCCTGGTTCCACGGGTCCGAGCGCACCAGCACCGCGGACGTGATCGCGCCGGCCGCCGCGGCCAGCCCGATGCCCACCAGCACCACCCGGGTCTCGTGCAGCCCGCCGCGCATGGTGAGGGCGAACAGGACGACGGCCGCCGCGAACGCACCGGCCGCCGCGCCGCCGGACACGGCGAGCCAGGACGCGCTCGGCACGACCAGCAGGGTCAGCACCGCGCCCAGCCCGGCGCCGGCGGACACGCCCAGGATCCCGGGGTCGGCGAGCGCGTTGCGGGTGACGCCCTGCACGAGGGCCCCGGCGAGGGCGAGCGCAGCCCCGGCGAGCAGCGCGCTCGCCACCCGGGGCGCGCGGGCGTCCAGGATGAATGTGACCCGCCGCGACGCCTGCCCGGACAGCCAGTTGCCGACGTCGCCGAACAGCAGGGTGGAGTCGCCGAGCAGCAGGGCGGTCGCGCCCGCCCCGGCCACCAGCGCCGCGACGCCGCAGATCAGGACGGCCGGGTGGCGGCGTCCCCAGGCCAGGCCGATGCGGACGGCCTCCTCCGGCGTCGGGCCGCCGAGGCTGAGCCGGTGTGCGGCGACGGCGAGGAAGACGCCGCCGAAGACGGTGGTGACCACGCCGGTGGGCACCTCGACGCCGTCCAGCGGGCCGAACAGCAGCCGCAGCCCGACGTCGGCGGCGAGCACGATCAGGACGCCGGTCAGGGCGCTCACCGGGATGCGCCAGACGTGGCGCGGCAGCGGTGGGACGGCGCGCGCGGCGAGCCCCGCGAGCGCCGGGGCGCACAGCCCGACGAAGCCGATCGGGCCGGCGATCGTCACCGAGGCCGCGGTGAGCAGGACGGCGGTGGCGGCCAGCGCCAGCCGGGACGCGCCGACGCGCACGCCGAGACCGCGCGCCACGTCCTCGCCGAGGGCGAGCAGGTCGAGGTTGCGCGACAGCAGCAGCGCGACGACCACGCCGGCCACGATCGCCGGGAGCACCTGCACGATCCCGTCCAGCCCGCGCTGGTTCAGCGAGCCGGCTCCCCACGCGAACAGGCCGCGGGTCTCCTGGGTGTGCAGGATCATCAGCGCCGAGGTCAGGCTGGACATCGCCAGCGCGAGGACGGTGCCGGCGAGCACCAGCCGCAACGGCGACCCGGCGCCCCTGGTGAGGCCGAGCAGCAGTCCCGCGGCGGCCACGCCGCCGACGAACGCGACGCCGACCCCACCGAGCAGGGGGAGCGTGAACGGCAGCAGGGCGGCGACCACCAGCGCCAGGTGCGCGCCGGCCTCGACCGCCAGGGTGTCGGGGGAGGCCAGCGGGTTGCGGGCCAGTCCCTGCAGGACGCAGCCGCCCGCCCCGAGTGCGACCCCGACCGAGAGGGCGGCGGCCAGCCGTGGCCACCGCGAGTCGATCACGACGAGCGCGGAGGCGTCCGTGCCCTGGCCGAGCAGCAGCCGCAGCAGGTCGGACGCGTCGACGGCCGCCGTCCCCTGGGTGAGGTGGACGGCGGCCAGCGCGGCCAGGGTGGCGACCAGCACCACCACCAGCACGACCGCCCGGACGTGGCCCCGCCCGCGCGGACCCGCCGTGGGCAGGCCCGCGCGGGGGAGAGTCAGGGTGGTCACGCGCCGACGGCGGCCACGATGTCGGCGACCCACTGCTTGGCGGAGGCCGGCCCGCCGTAGATCCAGATGCCGACGCCCATCCGGTGCACCCGGTCGGCCTTCACGAAGGCCAGCGAGTTCCACAGCTTGTTGTCGGCCAGGTCGGCCAGCGGGTCGTCGGTGTCGGCGTTGCCCCAGTAGCCGAACTCGGTTCCCTCGGGCAGCCGGGTCAGGCCCTCCAGGTCGAGGGTGGACAGGCCCCAGGCCTCGTCGCCGGTCTCGGTCCAGGCCGGGGTCAGGCCCAGCTCGGAGGCCACCGCGATCGCGAAGGAGCCCGGGCCGTGCATGCGCAGCGAGAACGAGTTGCCCTCGGCGTAGATGTAGGACAGCGAGAACGGCGTCCCGGCCTTGCCGGCGGCGGCGATCGCCTGGCTGCCGGCGGCGATGGTGGCGTCGAGGTCGGCGAGCACCTCGGCGGCGCGGTCCTGCTTGCCCAGCAGCTTCGCGGTGGTGGTGAAGTTCTCCTTCATCAGCGCGATCGGACGGCTGGCGTCCGCGCCGGTGAGCAGCACGACCGGCGCGATCTTCTCCATCTGCGCCATCGCCGACTCCGGCACCGAGCCGACGATGCCGAGGATGAGGTCGGGCTCGGCCTCGGCGACCGACTCCAGGCTGGGTTCGGTGCGGGTGCCGACGTCGACCGGGGTCCCGGTGAGCGGCGAGGCGCTGACCCACGAGCCGTAGCCCTCCACGTCGGCGACGCCGACGGGCTGGACACCGAGCGTGACGACGTCTTCGGTGGTGTTCCACTCCAGCGACACCACGCGGGTGGCGGGAGCGTCCAGGGTCACCTCCTTGCCGCGCCCGTCGGTGACGGTGATGGGGCCGCTGGTGGTGGCCGCCGGTGCGGACGGGGTGCCCGCCGCCGCGGGAGCGTCCGTCGTGCCGCAGGCGGCGAGGGCCAGGGCCGGGACGACCAGCAGGGGGGTCAGGAGTTGGCGGGGACGCATGTGGTGGGTTCCTTTGTCTGGGTCGGTCGTCCCGGGCGGCGCCGGGGACGGGGGAGGACGGTGGGGACGCCGCTGGCCGGGTCGAGGATCACGTCGACCGCGATCTCGTACACCTCGCTGAGCAGGGCGGCGTCGAAGACCTCGGCCGGGGTGCCCTCGCGGACGACGCGTCCGTCGTTCAGGAGGACGATGCGGTCGCCGATCGCGGCGGCCTGGTTGAGGTCGTGGAGGACGAGGCCGACGGTGACGCCGTGGTCGGCGGCGAGCTCGGCGATCAGGTCGAGCAGTTCGACCTGGTAGCGCAGGTCGAGGAACGTGGTGGGCTCGTCGAGCAGCAGCACGGCGGTGTCCTGGGCCAGGCAGGCGGCCAGCCAGGCCCGCTGCACCTGGCCGCCGGACAGCGCGCCGACGTCGTGGTCGGCGAGGTCGGTGAGCCCGGTGAGGGTGAGGGCGCGGTCGACGGCGGCGTCGCCGTCGGGGTCGGCGCGGCGCCAGCGTCCGCGGTGCGGGTGGCGGCCGAGTTCGGCGACCTCGCGCACCGTCATGCCGGACAGCGCGGGCCGGTTCTGGGTGAGCACCGCGAGGCGCCGGGCGAGCTGCTTGGGGCTCAGGGCGCGCAGGGGAGTGCCGCCGACCTCGACCTGCCCGGCGCGGAGCGGCAGCAGCCGGGACAGCCCGCGCAGCAGCGTGGACTTGCCGCTGCCGTTGGGCCCGATGAGCACGGTGATCCGAGCCTCGGGGAGCGCGATTGCGACCTCGGAGACGACCGGGTCGCCGCCGTAGCTCAGCGTGAGATCACTGCCGGACAAGCCTGTTCGCATGTAGGTAAGGCTAACCTTACCGAAATACGTGACGTCAACCTTTCTCAAATCGTGAACCCGGCCCACCCCCGCGTGCGGTACGTTGCCGCGGTGACCGGACAGTTGACCCAGGGGCAGGCGCGGCGGATCGCCCTGGCCGCGCAGGGTTTCGGACGCCGTCCCGACCGCCCGGTGACGACGCGCCGGCTGCAGCGGGTGCTGGACAAGGTCGGGCAGTTCCAGATCGACTCGGTGAACGTCTGCGTCCGCGCTCACTACGTGCCGCTGTTCGCCCGGCTCGGGCCGTACGACCAGGACCTGCTGAACCGGGCGGCGAACGTGGCCCCGCGGCGGGTGTTCGAGTACTGGGGGCACGCCGCGTCGCTGATCGACGTCGAGCTCCAGCCCGCGCTGCGCTTCCGGATGGAGGCGCACCGGGGGCGTCCGGACACCTGGAGCACCCGCCTGCTGGCCGAGCACCCGGGCCTGGTTGAGAAGGTGTACGCGCAGGTGGCCGAGCGGGGGCCGCTGACCGCCCGCGAGGTCGAGCACGACGAGCAGCGCGAGCGTGGCAGCTGGTGGAACTGGTCGGCGGTCAAGCACGCGTGCGAGTGGCTGTTCGCCGTCGGCGACCTCACCAGCGCCGGGCGCAACAGCCAGTTCGAGCGCCGCTACGACCTGCCCGAGCGCGTCCTTCCGAAGGCGGTCATCGCCGCACCCACACCGAGCGAGGACGAGGCCCGGCTGGCGCTGGCCCGCCGGGCGGCGGCAGCACTGGGCGTGTTCACCCCCGCCTGGCTCGCCGAGTACTTCTACACCGACCGCGCGCTCACCGCGGCCGCTCTCGCCGGGCTGGTCGCCACCGGCGAGGTCGAGCCGGTGACCGTCCGCGGCTGGTCGACACCGGCCTACCTGTGGACGGGCGCCGCCCGGCCGCGCCGGATCTCGGTGGACGCGCTGGTCAGCCCGTTCGACACCCTCGCGTTCGACCGAAAGCGGCTCCTGGAGGTCTTCGGCACCGAGTACCGGATCGGGCTGTACACGCCGAAGGCCGACCGGGTCCACGGCTACTACGTGTACCTGTTCGTGATGGACGAACTGGTCGCCGCCCGCGTCGACCTGAAGGCCGACCGGAAGGCGTCCGCCCTGCTGGTGCAGTCCGCCTGGCTGGAGGACGGCGCGCCGGCCGCGGGGACCGCCGTCCGGCTGGCCGCAGAGCTGCGACGAACGGCCGACTGGCTGGGGCTGGCGGACGTCGTGGTGGCCGACCGGGGCACGCTCGCCGCGGCCCTGGCGCCCCTCGTCTGAGACGTCGGGTCGCATCGTGAGCAAAGTGTGACGTCGAAAAGCTGCCACCGGAGCGGGCGGGGCGGGTACTGTAACGCCACCTTCACATGGGGTGGGTAGCTTTCGAGCCTGCTCCACCACCCCCGGGGGAAGAACCGCTTACGAGAAAGAAGCCTTGCGTCATGCTCGTCAAGAAGACCCTGACCCTCGCGGCCTCCGTGGCCGCCCTCGCCCTCGCGTTCGCCGGCTGTACCAGTTCCACCCCGGCGGCTCCGGCCAGCAGTGCCAGCGGGTCGGCGAGTTCCGCCCCCGCCGCCGACCTCAAGCTGGTCGCGGCCGGCACGCTCACCGTGTGCGCGGACGTCCCCTACCCGCCGTTCGAGGTTGAGGACACCTCCTCTCCGAGCGGCTACAGCGGCTTCGACGTCGACGTCATGAACGCTGTCGCGACGAAGCTGGGATTGACCCTCAAGGTGATCGACGTGGACTTCGACGCCCTCCAGTCGGGCACCGTGCTCGCCGCGGGCCAGTGCGACGTGGGTGCGTCGGCCATGACCATCACCGACGAGCGGAAGAAGAACCTCGACTTCTCCGACCCGTACTACGACTCGCTGCAGTCGTTGCTGGTGAAGACCGATTCCGGGATCACCAACCTGGCCGGCCTCGCGGGCAAGAAGATCGGCGTCCAGAAGGGCACCACCGGCAAGTCCTACGCCTCCAAGAACGCGCCGTCGGACGCCGAGATCGTCGACTTCCCGTCCGACGCCGAGTTGTGGCCCGCCATCCAGGCCAAGCAGATCGACGCGATCCTGCAGGACCAGCCGGTGAACCACACCCACGAGGTTGCCGACCCGTCCTACAAGATCGTCGAGACCTACAAGACCGACGAGCAGTACGGCTTCGCGCTGTCGAAGGACAAGAACCCCGCCCTGCTGGCCGCGATCAACGCGCAACTGACCGCCATGCGTGCCGACGGCACCTACGACACGCTGTACCAGAAGTACTTCGGCTGAACCCGACAGTGCCGGGAGCCTTCCGGCTCCCGGCACTTCCTGACCGGCAGACCTAGGGAGACCGGGTGAGCGTTCTATCGTCCTTGAAGCCGACCCAGCGTGCACGCCTCGGCACGATCGCGTCGTACGTGGTGGGTCTGGGTGTGCTTCTGTTCGTGCTCCTGACCGCCGACTGGCCGACGATCACGAAACAGTTCTTCAACCCTGAGGTCGCGGCCTCCATGTTTCCGGGGATCATCACCGTCGCCCTGCGGAACACCCTGCTCTACACGATCGTCAGCTTCGTGGTCGGGTCGCTCCTGGGCATCGTGCTGGCCGTGCTGAAGCTCACCGGCGGTCCACTGGGCTGGTTCGCGGTCGGCTTCATCGAGCTGTTCCGGGGTGTCCCGGCGCTGCTCACCATCTTCGCCTTCGCCTACGGCGTGCCGCTGGCCTTCGGAGGCAACCAGATCCCCGGCGGCTCGGTGGGCGCCGGCATCCTCGGTCTGATCGTGGTCACGGGCGCGTACAGCGCCGAGATCATCCGCGCCGGCATCCAGGCGGTGCACAGCGGGCAGAACGAGGCTGCGCGCTCCCTGGGCATGACGCAGGGGCAGACCATGTTCTGGGTCATCCTGCCCCAGGCGCTGCGCATCGTGATCCCGCCGATGACCAACGAACTCGTCATGCTGCTCAAGGACAGCTCCCTGCTGTTCATCGCGGGCGCGACAGTCTTCACCAAGGAGCTGACCACGTTCGCCCGCGACTCCCTGAGCACGCACGCCAATCCGACGCCGCTGATCGTGGCCGCGGCGCTCTACCTGATCGTGACCCTGCCGCTGACCTGGCTGGTGGGTCGCCTGGAGAAGAGGCTGGACCCGAAGCGATGAGCGACCTCGTTCCCACCGTCGATTCGAATGAACCGCCCATTCGGATCAAGGACCTGCACAAGAGCTTCGGCGACAACGAGGTCCTCAAGGGCATCGACCTCACCGTCGCCGAAGGCGAGGTCGTCTGCGTGATCGGCCCGTCCGGCTCGGGCAAGTCGACACTGCTGCGCTGCGTGAACATGCTGGAGAAGCCCACCAGCGGCTCCATCAAGCTGCTCGGCGCCGAGATGACCGATCCCGACGTCGAGGTCGACCAGGTCCGCACCCACGTGGGCATGGTGTTCCAGTCGTTCAACCTGTTCCCGAACATGACGGCGATCGGCAACTGCATCATCGCCCAGCGACAGGTGCTCAAGCGCTCGAAGGCCGAAGCCATCGAGATCGCGAAGAAGAACCTCGAGCTGGTGGGCCTGGGCGACCGGATGAGCTACCACCCGGCGAAGCTGTCCGGCGGGCAGCAGCAGCGCGTCGCGATCGCGCGGGCGCTGTCGATGGACCCCAAGATCATGCTGTTCGACGAGCCGACGGCCGCCCTCGACCCCGAGCTCGTGGGTGACGTGCTCGCGGTCATGCGCGACCTCGCCGAGGCCGGCATGACCATGATGGTGGTCACCCACGAGATGATGTTCGCCCGTGACGTGTCCGACCGCACGATCTTCATGGACGGCGGGGTGATCGTCGAGGAGGGCCCCTCGGCCGAGCTGATCACCGCGCCGAAGGAGGAGCGCACGCAGGTGTTCCTCAAGCGCGTGCTCGACCCGACCCACATCGAGGACTCCGAACTGGGGCAGACCGAGCCCGATTGAGGCCCGGCTTCGCCGACCGCTTAGGATGGGGTGTCCGCCGTGCCGCTCGGCGCGGTGGGGCTGCTGTGCGATCAAGGAAGCGAACCGACGTGGGTCTACTGGACAAGATGCTGCACATGGGCGAGGGCCGCCAGCTGAAGAAGCTGCGCGTGGTCTCCGCCCAGGTGAACTCGATCGAAGACGACTTCATCGCGATGTCGGACGAGGAACTGCGCGGGCAGACCGAGGAGTTCAAGGAGCGGCTGGAGAACGGCGAGACGCTCGACCAGCTGATGCCCGAGGCGTTCGCCACCGTCCGGGAGGCGTCCAAGCGGGTGCTCGGCAAGCGGCACTTCGACGTCCAGCTCGAGGGCGCGGCCGCGCTGCACCACTGCAACATCGCCGAGATGAAGACCGGTGAGGGCAAGACCCTGGTCGCGGTGCTCGCCTCCTACCTCAACGCTCTGGCCGGCAAGGGCGTCCACGTCGTCACGGTCAACGACTACCTGGCCAAGTTCCAGTCCGAGCAGATGGGCCGCATCCACCACTTCCTCGGGCTCAAGGTCGGCGCGATCCTGTCCGACATGACGCCGGCCGAGCGTCGCGAGGCCTACGCCTGCGACATCACCTACGGCACGAACAACGAGTTCGGCTTCGACTACCTGCGCGACAACATGGCGCTCTCGGTCGACGACTGCGTGCAGCGCGGCCACTACTACGCGATCGTCGACGAGGTCGACTCGATCCTGGTCGACGAGGCCCGCACGCCGCTGATCATCTCCGGGCCGGCCGAGGACAACTCCTCGTGGTACCCCGAGTTCGCGAAGCTCGTCCGGAGCCTGAAGAAGGACACCCACTACGAGGTCGACGAGAAGAAGCGGACGGTCGCGGTGCTGGAGCCCGGCATCACCGCCGTCGAGGACCGGCTCGGCATCGAGAACCTCTACGAGTCGGCCAACACCCCGCTGATCTCGTACCTGAACAACGCCATCAAGGCCAAGGAGTTGTTCAAGCGTGACAAGGACTACGTGATCATGGACGGCGAGGTGCTCATCGTCGACGAGCACACCGGACGGACCCTGATCGGCCGCCGCTACAACGAGGGCCTCCACCAGGCGCTGGAGGCCAAGGAGGGCGTCGAGATCAAGGACGAGTACCAGACGCTCGCCACGATCACCCTCCAGAACTACTTCCGCATGTACGACAAGCTCGCGGGCATGACCGGTACGGCGAAGACCGAGGAGAGCGAGTTCCAGAAGATCTACGGCCTGGGCGTGCTGCCGATCGACACGAACAAGCCGATGATCCGCAAGGACCAGTCCGACCTGATCTACCGCACCGAGGAGGCCAAGTTCGACGCGGTCGTCGCCGACGTCGTCGAGCGGCACGCGCTGGGCCAGCCGATCCTGATCGGCACCGCGAGCGTGGCCAAGTCCGAGGTGCTCAGCCGGCTGCTGAAGAAGGCCGGCGTCAAGCACGAGGTGCTGAACGCGAAGAACCACGCGCGAGAGGCCGCGATCGTGGCCCTGGCCGGACGCAAGGGTGCGGTCACCGTGGCCACCAACATGGCCGGCCGAGGCACCGACATCATCCTGGGCGGCAACCCCGAGTTCCTCGCCGACGCCAAGATCCAGGAGCGCGGCATCGACCCGGTCGAGCACGCCGACGAGTACGAGGCGGCCTGGCCGGAAACGCTGAAGGCGATCGAGCAGCAGGTCGCCGACGAGCACGACGAGGTCGTCGAACTGGGCGGCCTGTACGTGGTCGGCTCCGAGCGCCACGAGTCCCGCCGCATCGACAACCAGCTGCGCGGTCGTTCCGGCCGCCAGGGTGACCCGGGCGAGAGCCGGTTCTACCTGTCGCTGGGCGACGACCTGATGCGGCTGTTCAAGTCCGACATCATCGACTGGGTGCTCCAGACCCTGAAGGTGCCCGACGACCTGCCGATCGAGAACAACCGGGTCAGCAAGTCGGTGCAGCAGGCGCAGGAGCAGGTCGAGGCGATGAACTTCGAGATGCGCAAGAACGTGCTGAAGTACGACGACGTGATGAACCGCCAGCGCCACGCCATCTACGGCGACCGCCGCCGGGTGCTCGAGGGCGCCGACGTCGAGGAGCGCCTGCGCGGCACCGTCAACACCGTCGTCGAGCAGTACGTGCGCGGCCTCACCGAGGGCTTCGTGGAGGACTGGGACTTCGACGCGCTGTGGACGCAGCTGCGCACCCTCTACCCGGTGACGCTCGACCAGGCCGACTACGAGGGCCGCCACGACCTGAGCGTCGAGGAGCTCGTCACCGACTTCCAGGCCGACGCGCAGGCCGCCTACGACGCCCGCACGGAGGCGCTCGGCGAGGAGACCATGCGCGAGTTCGAGCGGCAGGTGCTGATCACCGTCCTCGACCGCAAGTGGCGCGAGCACCTGTACGAGATGGACTACTTGCGCGAGGGCATCGGCCTGCGCGCGATGGCGCAGCGCGACCCGCTGGTGGAGTACCAGCGCGAGGGCGGCGACATGTTCAACGCCATGATGGAAGCCTTCATGGAGGAGGTCGTCGGCTACCTGTTCAACCTCGAGGTCCAGGTCGAGCAGCCGCAGCCGGCCGCGACGGTCGGGCTGGTCGCCGGCGCCAACGGGCGTCCGGTGACGGCGGGCGACCTGCTCGCGTCCGGTCCGGACGACGATATCCCCGACCTCGGCAAGGAGGGCTTCGAGCAGCACCGCATCCCGCTGCCCGCCGAGCCGGAGCTGACCAAACGCCCGGCCCTGAAAGCGAAGGGCCTGGCACCCAAGGCCGCGCGGCCGATGGCCTACTCGGCGCCGAGCGAATCGGGCGAGGCGACCAAGACGGCCACGAAGACCGACGAGGACCCGTACGCCGGGGTGGGCCGCAACGCCCCCTGCCCCTGTGGCTCGGGCAAGAAGTTCAAGATGTGCCACGGGCGGAACGCCTGACTCAGGCCCCGAACGGGTTGACCCACCCCGCGCGGTGCACGATGCCGGGGCGCAGGGCGATCACCAGGTGGGTGGCCACCCAGCGTCCGCGACGACGGCTGATCCGCACCGCCGCCGCCCGGGACTCCTGACCCTGGCGCAGGTGCGCGGACACCTCCAGCGCGCCGTCGTGCGGCGCCTGGACGCGCACCGAGCGCAGCGTGATGCCGTCGGCGTCCCGGGCCCGCCGGAGGTGCTCGAGCAGGTTCAGCAGGTCGGGCTCGGCCCACAGCTCCAGCTGGGCGGGCGAGCGCTGGCCGCCCAGCACCTCCACCAGCGCGGCGGTGAGGGCCGTGGCCAGCTGCCGCAGGTCGGGGTCGAGCGGGGACGCGTCCGTGATGACCTCCGGCACCACCGTCCACGGCAGCACCGGCTGCTGCGGGACAGGCTGGAGGAAGGGCTCGACCAGCGGCAGGGCGGGTGGTCGTGACGCCGGCGCCGGCCGGCACCGGGCGAGGGCTGGGTCCATGGCGTCCTCCTGCTGAGGCAGACCAATCTGCGCCAGGGGCCGGACGCGGTGCCAGAGGCCCACGGAAATCTGTGGATAACTTCTGTCCGAGGCAGGGTCAGGGCGAGAACAGCAGCAACAGGCCGCCGCAGGTGTAGCCGATCATCACCAGCAGCAACGGCACCTGGCCGAGGACGCGGCGCCGGGCGGGCAGCACCCGCACACTGAGTTCGTGCGCCACCAGGACGCCGACGACGTGGCCGCCGATGATCGCGGCCAGCTGGATCACCGCGGTGATGGCCGGTGTGTCCAGCCACAGCTGGGCGATGCCGAGTTCGGCGGTGCCGAACACGTTCCAGCCCAGCCCGAGCGGGTCGGACAGGTTGATCAGGGTGCGTTGGCCCTCCAGCACCAGCAGGCTCAGGTAGTGCGCGAACGCGTAGCCGATCACGATCGGGATCACGCTGGCGGCGAGCAGGTCGAGGTGCCGGGAGCCGCGCAGCCGTCCGAGCCCACGGACGCCGAGGGCGAACGTCGCGCCGACCAGCACCAGCATGGCGAGCTGGCCCAGCGTGCCCCACACCGGACGGGGGATCGTCGAGGACTGCACCGCGCGCACCCACCAGGACGTGCCGGTGAAGCCGTCGAACGCGGTGCCGCCCAGCAGGGCGGTGACGACCGCCCAGGTGCCGGCCGGGGAGGTGGACGTGCTGAGGTTCCGCAGCGGGTTCACCAGCGCCAGCCGGCCGTCCACGCCCTGCCACGCCGAGGCCCGCGAGACCAGCCGCGCGTAGGCCTCGAACGGGTCGCAGGCGGCCACCCAGCGTCCGCCGAACAGGACGCCGCCGCCCAGCACGACCACCACCCACGCCACCCACCACCAGCGCAGCACCCCGAGGGTGTTGTTGTCGGGCTGGACGAGCTCCAGCCAGGTGAACGCGACCAGCCCGACAGCGGCCGGGTAGGTGCCGAGCCGGCGCCACGTCTGCCCCTTCAGCGGGATGAAGCCGCGGCCGGGCAGGCCCAGGCGGGTGCCGATCAGCAGCAGCGTGCGCAACGGGTTGAGCATGCGCCAGACCGCGCCGAAGAGCAGCGACACCGGCACCAGGCCCACCCACAGCCACACGTAGGTGAAGCCGAACACCGGGTTGGTCACCCGGTCCTGGCCGAACCACAGGGCCATCCCGACCCAGACGAACACGAACAGGCCCGCCGCCGCCATCGCCAGCCGGGTGCTGCGGGTGTCGGCGACCCGGGCCAGCTGCGGCAGCCGGCGTCCGTCCGCCACGCCCCGCCAGCGGGGTTCGCGCCAGGCCAGCGCCAGCACCCCGAACGAGATCAGCAGCACCGCCACCGCCCCCGCGATGGCCCACGACAGCGGCAGCGGCAGGTCCTGCCGCGCGCCCAGGCCGTGCAGCGGGATCAGCAGCGGGGTCACGACACGACGAGCTGGAGGATCGTCAGCGGGGGCTCGTGCGACTCCACCTCGAACCGTCCGACCTGGTCGAGCACGATCTCCTTGGTGACCGTCTTGCCCGCCGCCACCTCGATCTCGATGTCGTAGCCGTGCACGTGCACCTCGTCGGCGTGGTCGGCCGTGACCTGCAGGATCAGCGTGGTGCCCTTGGCGAGTTCGAGGCGCTGCCCGTTGGGGTCGGCCTTGCCGTCGGCCAGGGTGATCTCGACCGTCGTCGAACCGGCCCGGGGGACCTCGGTGGACGCGGACGCGCCGGTGCTCGCCGACGCGGACGTACCCGGTGCGGTGGTGGTGGGCGCAGTACCCGTGCAGCCGGCCAGCAGGAGCAGTCCGAGAAGTGGTCCGATGGCCCGACGCATGTGTCCTCCTGCCGTTTCGCGCCGCGGCGTCGGCGCTTCGCCTACCCTATGGCCCAGGCGCGAAGGGGGGACGGATGTCGCACGGAATCGGCACCTGGGTGCTGCTCGCGGTGGGGGTGGCCGTTGTCGTCGGCCTGGTGCTGTGGCTGCGGCGCCGCCACTACCTGAACCAGGTGCGCGCGCTCGGCTGGTCGCACGAGTCGAACCCGACGATGGCGGACGTGGCCGACCTGCAGGCGCCGCCGTTCGGCCTGGGCCTGGGGCGGACGGTCGACGAGCTGGTCGCCGGTACGACCCCGGCCGGCTTCGGCTTCCGGGTGTTCGAGTACACCTACCGCGACGCCGGGCCGTCGTACTCCGAGCGCGTGGCCTGCCTGCAGTTGCCGTTCGCGCTCCCGGACGCGTTCCTGTCCGGCACCGGGCAGCCGCGGGTGGGCATCGGCATGGCCGGCCGCACCCTCGTGCAGGGCGAGGAGGGCGGCGTCCGGGTGATCACCGGGGACGCCGGCCTGGTCCGCGACCTGCTGGGCGGGGTCGAGGCATCGGTCGCGGCCTTCGGCCAGCGGGTGGGCGGCATCGACCTCGGTGTGGACGGCTCGCGGCTGGTCGCGTCCGGCGCGCCGAAGGACCCCGACGACCTCAGCGGCTTCCTCGCCGCCCTCGATCCGGTCGCGCAGGCGATCGCCGCCGCGCCGGCGCTGGTGGCGCGGCAGGTCCCGCCGTCCGCGCCCAACTGGTACTACGGGCACCCCGAGTGGGAGTTCGTCGGCAGCGACGACACCGTGCTGGACACCTACCCGGTGACCAGCGACGGCTACGGGCACCGCACCGAGGACCTCGTGCGCGGCGTGCGTGACGGCATCCGCGTGGAGGCGTTCGTCCACCACTGGAAGACCGACCGCATCGAGACCACCACCGACTCCGAGGGCCACACCCACACCCGGACGGTCACCGACGACCACTCCGAGCCGGTCTGCGGCTTCGTGCTGCCGTTCTTCTTCCCGGCACTGTCGGTCAACGGCGGTCGGGTGGGGGAGAAGGTGCGGTTCGAGAGCACCGACTTCAACAAGGCGTTCACGGTGCGCACCGCGGACCCGAAGTTCGCCTCCGACGTGATCCACCCGCGAACGATGGAGTGGCTGCTGGCCCGGCGTCCGCGAGGCTGGACGGTCTCCGGCCCGGTCGTGGCGTTCGAGGTGGAGGACCACGACCTGCTGATCGTGGACGACTGCGGCGAGGTGCTGCGCGGGTGGCTCGGACGGATCCCGCGGTTCGTCTGGCAGGACCGCAGCGTGCCGGTCCCGCCGTACCTCGTCGAGTGAACGGGCGTGAGTAGGGTGAAACCGTGAGTGACCCGGTGACGGTGACCGAGGCGGCCCTGCTCGCGCGCGACCAGGCGGCGCAGCCGTGGCAGCAGGCGGTCGTGGCCGTGCTGTCCGGGCCGCTGAGCCGCGCGCAGCTGATCGAGCAGGTCAAGGACCGCATCGACTACGCGCCGCGCTTCCGCCGGCTGGTCAGTGGCTGGCCGGTGCCGGGCTGGGTGGACGACCCCAACTTCAGCGTGTCCGGGCACGTGCACACCGACGCCCTGGCGCCCGGGCAGCGGCTCGAGGACTGGCTGGCGGCCCGGCTGGCGACCAGCTTCGAACGGGTGCACCCGCTGTGGGACGCGACCCTGGTGGAGGGGCTCGGGCCGGGCACCACGGCGCTGGTGGTGCGCGCGCACCCCGCCCTGGTGGACGGCTACGACAACGTGCACCTGCTCCAGGAACTGTTCGACACCCGGCCCGGACCGGTCACCGGACCGGCCACCGACTGGGAGCCGTCGGAGACCCAGCCGCCAGGACTCGGTGACGTGGTGGGCGCCCTCAACGACCCGCTGCGCGCCCTCTCCGGCGCCGCCACCGGGCTGCTCGGGATGGTGGAGAACGCCGTCCGGACGGTCGCCGCGAGTCCGCGCGCCCAGCACGTGGCCGGTGTCGAGGTCGACCTCGACGTGCTGGCCGACGTGCGCGCGGCCTTCGCCTGCACGACCCACGACGTCCTGCTCTGCCTGGCCACCGCCGGGGTGCGTGGCTGGCTGGTCGACCACGGTCGTCCGGTGGCCGACCCGGTGGCGCTGGGGCCGCTGGCCGTGCAGGAACCTGCCGTGCTCGAGAGCGCGATCGGCTGCCGGATCGCCCCGTCGTGGCTGGGCCTGCCGGTGACGGCCCCGTCCGCGGCCGAGCGCCTGCGCACGATCGCGACGCTGACCCGGGCCCGCACCGACACCGGCGTGAGCGTGCCCGCCCGCGACCTGGTGGACCTGGCCGGGTTCGCCCCGCCGACGCTGCACGCCGTGGCCGCCGGCACGGTGGCCGCCGGGCGTCCGCACACGGTGATGGTCACCAACGTGCCCGGCCCCGACGGCGACCGCTACCTCGGTCAGGCGAAGCTGCGGCAGGTGTACGCGCTGACCGCCACCACCGACGACGAGCAGGTGAGCGTTTCGATCACCAGCTTCCGCGGCCGGGTCACGCTCGGCGCCACCGCCGTCGAGCCCCTGGGACGCTGGGCACGTGACATCGGCGCCGAACTGGGCGCCTTGAGGGCGGAGGTGCGATGACCCTGTTCTTCCTGCCGCTGTCGCCCACGCAGCTCGCCGAATGGGCGGCCGGCGGCGACCTGTCCGGGCCGGTGCGCGGGTACGCGGCCACCGATGGCCTGCGAGCGGCGTTCGACACCGGTGACGACGAGGAGGCCGAGCACATCGCGCTGCTCGTGGCCTCGGTGGCGTCGCTGGCCGCGTCCGGGCAGCGGCTGGTGGCGGTGGTCGAGGCCGACACGGTCCCGGCGCCGGGTGGCGACCCCGACTTCGGTGAGGTGGCGACCACCGGCGTCCTGCGCTACGGCGACGTGCAGAGCCTGTTCGCCGACGACGCGGGCGTCCCGCAGTTGGCCGCCGCCGCCGCCGGTGCGGCGTCCGGACTCGACCTGGCGCAGGCCTGGGACGAGCCGGCCGTGGTGGCGCTGCTGGAGGGGGCGGACCTACTCTGGCACGGCGCCGCGGAATGGAAGCAGCTGGGTGCTGGTTGATCGGTAGGTAGTCAGCGCAGCTACGGGAGCAGGGAGGGCAGCCATGCCGAGGTCCATCTGGAAGGGTGCGGTGTCCTTCGGGCTCGTCACCATCCCGGTCAAGATCTACGGGGCCACCGAGGAGAAGGACATCAGCTTCCGGCAGGTCCACGCCGCCGACGGCGGACGGATCCGCTACAAGCGGGTGTGCGAACTGGACGGCGAGGAAGTGCCCTACGCCGAGATCGCGAAGGGCTACGAGGCCGCGGACGGCCGGATGGCGATCCTCGAGCCCGGTGACTTCGCCGACCTGCCCGCCGCCGACGGCAAGAGCGTCGACGTCGTGCAGTTCGTGGACGTGGACGACATCGACCCCACGTACTTCGACCGCACCTACTTCCTGGAGGCCGAGAAGGTCGGCACCAAGCCGTACGTGCTGCTGCGGGAGGCGCTGGCCGAGACCGGCAAGGCGGCGGTGGTGAAGGTCGCCCTGCGCTCCCGGGAGACACTGGCGCTGATCCGTCCGGTGGGCGACGTACTGCGGATGCACACCATGCTGTGGCCCGACGAGCTGCGTGACGGCTCGTTCGCCGAGCCCGAGGGTGACGTCACCGTCAGCGAGGCCGAGGTGGCGATGGCCCGCTCGTTCATCGAGCAACTGTCGGGCGAGTTCGACCCCGCCGCGTTCACCGACAACTACCGGGAGGCGCTCGAGCAGGTGATCACCGCCAAGCTGGAGGGCGTCGAGGTGCCCGCGCCGACGGCCGAGGCGCCGCAGGAGGCCCAGGTCGTCGACCTGGTGGCCGCGCTGCGCGCGTCCGTGGAGGCGGCGAAGAAACGGCGCCAGGAGGCTGCGGCGAGCTGAGCCGGGTGACCCGGGGCAGGGGTGTCGCGCGGAGTTCGTTCCGTGCTGGTGGTCGCGGCTAGAGTCCCGGTGTGGACGCGATCACCCAGGTACCCGGGCCGGTCAACGAACCGGTCCGCAGCTACGCCCCCGGCACCCCGGAACGGGCTTCCCTGAAGAAGGCGCTCGGCACGCTGGCGGCGAACCCCGTCGATGTGCTGCCGGTCGTCGACAACCAACCGGTCGGCGGCGCGGACGTGCACGAGGTGCGCATGCCGTCCGACCACTCGACCCTGCTGGCCCGGGTGCACCAGGCCACCGGAGCGGATGCCGCCGCGGCCATCGCCGCCGCGCAGGCTGCTGCCCCCGGCTGGGCCGAGACCCCGTTCGACGAGCGGGCGGCCGTGTTCCTGCGGGCCGCCGAACTGCTCGCCGGGCCGTGGCGCGACCGGCTCAACGGCGCCACCATGCTGGGCCAGGGCAAGACCGCACAGCAGGCCGAGATCGACTCCGCCTGCGAACTCATCGACTTCCTGCGGTTCAACGTGGCGTTCGCCCGCGAACTGCACGCGCACCAGCCGATCTCCGGCCCGGGCATGTGGAACCGCATGGACTACCGCTCGCTCGACGGGTTCGTGTACGCGATCACGCCGTTCAACTTCACCGCGATCGCCGGCAACCTGCCGACCGCGCCGGCCCTGATGGGCAACACCGTGATCTGGAAGCCGGCGCTGACCCAGAGCTTCGCCGCGTCGTTCTGGATGGACCTGCTGGTCGAGGCCGGGCTGCCGGCCGGCGTGATCAACATGCTCCCCGGCCACGGCGCCGAGGTCTCCGACGTCGCGCTCGCCGACCCCGTCCTGGCCGGTATCCACTTCACCGGGTCGACCCGGGTGTTCCAGGGCCTGTGGGGACAGGTCGGCGCGAACATCTCCGGCTACCGGACCTACCCGCGACTGGTCGGGGAGACCGGCGGCAAGGACTTCGTGGTCGCGCACCCCAGCGCCGATCCGGACGCCCTGGTGACCGCCCTGGTGCGCGGCGCGTTCGAGTACTCCGGCCAGAAGTGCTCGGCCGCGTCCCGGGCCTACCTGCCGCGCAGCCTGTGGGGCAGGATCAAGGACGACCTCATCGCCCGCACCGAAGCCCTCGCCGTGGGCGACGTCCGTGACTTCGCGAACTTCACCTCCGCCGTGATCGACGAGCGGGCTTTCGTGAAGCTCTCCGGGGCCGTCGACCAGGCCAGGAACGCCGGTGATGCCGAGATCGTGGCCGGCGGCACCTACGACCGCAGCGAGGGCTGGTACCTGCGTCCGACCCTGATCACCTCGGACAACCCACACCAGGACATCTTCGCCACCGAGTACTTCGGGCCGATCCTCGGCATCTTCGTCTACGAGGACGACAAGTATGACGAAGTACTACGCCTGATCGACGAGACGTCGACCTACGCGCTGACCGGGGCGGTCTTCGCCACCGACCGGGCCGCCGTCGAGCAGGCCTCGCGGATCCTGCGGCACGCCGCCGGCAACTTCTACGTCAACGACAAGCCGACCGGGGCCGTCGTCGGCCAGCAGCCGTTCGGGGGCAGCCGCGCGTCCGGCACCAACGACAAGGCCGGCTCGCTGTGGAACCTGATGCGCTGGGTCAGCCCGCGCTCGATCAAGGAGAACCTGCTGCCGCCGAAGGTCATCGACTACCCCCACATGCTGGCGGAGAGCTGAGAATGCCGGGGGTCGGGGCATGAAGTGGGGCGTCCTGGCGGTCGTCGCCATCGTCGTGCTGGTGGCCCTGCTGCTGATGTTGTGGCTGCGCGGACGCCGGCTCGGCATGGGCGGGCCGGCGACGATCGGTCGCATCGACCTGGCGCGGGGGATCCCGCACACCCGGGGAAAGGGCTACGCGTACACCGACGTCGACGACCTGCTCGACCGCACCTACGCGCTGGCGACGACGCCCGAGGGACGCGTGGAGGCGCTGGAACTGCTGCACACCGCCCAGTTCGAACTGGTGCGCTTCGGCGGCTACGACCCGGTCGTGGTCGACCTGCACCTGGACGCGATGATCGTCGCCCTCCAGATCGGCCGGGAGCTCCCGCCCAGTCCCGGCTCGGCGCGACCGTGAGTGCATGAACCTCGTCGCCGACCGGGATGGGGGGGGATCGCGGGGGAGTAGGTTCGGGAGCCAGCAAGGGAGCCGGCACCCCCGCCGTCCGTGGAGTGTTGCTCCCGTCTCTCAACCCCGGGAGGTCCACATGAGACGCATTCTCGGCGCACTCGTCGCCATCGCACTGAGCACCACCCTCCTCGGCGGCGTCGCCGCCCCGGCGCAGGCCCACCAGCGCACGCCGACCACCACCACCGCCCAGAGCTACGCCGCGCTGGGCGACTCCTTCGCCGCCGGCTACGGCCTGCCGGTGAAGTCGGAGTCGGACGCGTGCCTGCGCAGCAACCTGTCGTACCCCGAACTGCTCAACGGCCTGCGCACCCTCAAGAAGCTCAGCTTCCTGGCCTGCAGCGGCGCGCTCACCAGCGACGTGATCGGCGGGCAGGTGGCCGCGCTCGACGCGTCCACCCGGACGGTGACCCTGACCGTCGGCGGCAACGACGCCGGCTTCTTCCTGCTGGGCTGCCTGCAGACCACGGCCGGCTGCGACCTGGCCCAGCTCAACGACTACGCGACCGGGGCGCTCCGGGCTCTGGCCGACCCCAGCGTCACGGTGTACCTGCCGACCGGGCAGAAGGTCTACAGCCTGGGTGAGGTGCTGGCCGCCGTCCACGCCAAGGCGCCCCACGCGCGGATCTTCCTCACCGGCTACCCCGAACTCTTCGGCGAGCGGGCGACCGTGTACGGCACGAAGACGGCCTGCCCGATCGCCGTCACCGACCGTGCGGTGGTGAACACCCTCACCGACAAGCTCAACGCGGTCATCAAGGGCTCTGCCGCCGCCGCGCGCAGCGCCGGGATCGACGTCACCTACGCCGGCGTCACGGGGGCGTTCGACGGGCACGGGTTGTGCGACGCGCGGACCTCCTTCATCTCCACGGTGCTGCACCCGACGGTCCTCGGCCAGGTCACCTACGCGGCGGTCCTGGTCGGCAAGGGCGTGGCGCGCTAGCGATCAGGGACGGCGCTACGGCGCGCCGCCGACGAACGGCCACAGATCACCGGCAAATTGATCCTTGGCCGTTCGGGGTGGGGCGGCTGGTTCGGGGGGGGCCGTCGAAATGGATGAGGAACAGGAATACCTGCTGCGCAGGATGCTGGAGGCGTACCTGCCGGCACCCGCACCGCGCGAGCCGGGTGACCACGCACGTCCCGCGATGCCTGCGGTGACGACGGCGTCCACGCCGTGGGAGCTCCGCGAGTCGCTGGACGCCTACGAGCGCGTGTTCTTCTCCGAAGGGGCCACGCCCGACCACGTCCGTGCGGTGGCCGCCCCGTGGCGGGCCACCGGACTGACCCCGGCCGAGGTGCAGCAGTGGCTGGACGCGGGCGTGTATCCCGACGAGCCCGACCTTGCCGCTGCGCTGGCCGCCGCCGACTTCACCCCGCAGGAGGCGCGCCGGACGACGATCCGGTACCGCTCCGACAGCGAACAGCTGAACGTGATCAGCGCCGTCCGCGGACGCACCGAACAGGCCGAGTGGGCGGCCGAGCTCAAGCACCGCCTGCGCGTGGTCAACTCCGACCTGCGGTCCATCACGGGCTGAGGGAGGGGCCGCCGCCGCTTGACGAAATCGAACGGGTGTTCGATCATCAGTAGGTGGCGATGCAGGCGGTCGAGGGTCCGCGAACCGAGCTCCTGGAGCGGTTGCGCGCGCAGGTCGCCGCCAAGGAGGCGCGCATCCGTCCGTGCCCCTACCCGGTGCCCGCCGAACTGGCCGCGCTGCTGCCCGACGGGGGGCTGAAGGCCGGCGCCGCCTACTCGCTGGCCGCCTCCGGGGCGCTGCTGCTGGCGCTGCTCGCCGAGCCGTCGCGGGAGGGCCACTGGTGCGGGGTCGTGGGTATGCCGGAGTTCGGCGCCGAGGCGGCCGGGCACGCCGGCATCGCGCTCGACCGGCTCGCGCTGGTGCCCGACCCTGGTGACCAGTGGCTGGCGTCGACCGCCGCGCTCACCGAGGCCCTGCCGGTGGTGGCCGTCCGTCCACCCGGACGGGTGGGTGAGGGCGAGGCGGCCCGGTTGATGTCGCGTCTCCGCGACCGGGGCGGCGTGCTGCTCGTGCACGGCCCGTGGCCGCGCGCGGAGGCGCAGCTGTCGCTCGGCGCGGTGCGCTGGTCGGGCGTCGGTGACGGCCACGGCCACCTCACCAGCCGCGAGGTGACGGTGACCGTCAGCACGCGGCGCACCCCGGTGCCGCGCAGCGCCCGGCTCGTCCTGCCCACCCCGGACGGGCGGCTGGCACGGCTCGCCGAACCGGTGCCGGTCGAACAGCGGCTCGGCCTGATGGCCGTCGGCTGATGAAGAGCCCCGAGCCCGCGGTGGACGCCGTCCGCGACGCGCGGTCGAGCTCCAACGGCGAGACGGTCCCTGAGGGGCACCCGAGGAACCCTCGACAGCCGGTCCCTGAGGGGCGCCCGAGGAACCCTCGACAGCCGGTCCCTGAGGAACACCCGAGGAACGAGGGTGTGTCACGAAGGGCCGAACGGGGCGCTCGTTCGTCCCTCACGAGCTCCTCAGGGGGCGTGGGGGGCGACCGGTGCCTGGTGCTGTGGTTCCCGGGCTGGGCGGTGACCGCGTGGGCGATGTCGGAGGGCACCGATCCGGCGGCGCCGATCGCGGTGGTCGCGGCGAACCGGGTGGTGGCCTGCTCGCCGGAGGCGTCCGCGGAGGGCGTGGTCACCGGCATGCGCAAGCGCGAGGCGCAGTCGCGCTGCCCGAACCTGGCCGTGCTGGCCGTCGACGAGGCCAGGGACGTCCGCGAGTTCTCGGCGGTCGTCGACTGCATCGAGCGACTCTCCCCAGGGGTGCAGGTGGTGCGTCCCGGGGTGTGTGCACTGCGCTCGCGCGGGTTCGCCGGCTACGTGGGCAGCGAGGCGGAGGCAGCGGAGGTGCTGCTCGAGGCGGTGGTCACCGGGCTGGGCGTCACCACCGGCCGTGTCGGCGTCGCGGACGGGCTGTTCGCCGCGCTCCAGGCCGCCTACGCCGGCGACCCGGTGCGGATCGTGCCGGCCGGCGGTTCGCCGGCGTTCCTCGCCCCGCTGCCGGTCTCGCGGCTGGGCGACGAGTCGTTGTCGGCGCTGCTGCCACGACTCGGCGTGCACACCCTGGGCGACTTCGCCGCCCTCGGCGGCGACGCGGTGCGCGACCGGTTCGGCCAGCACGGGCAGCGGCTGCACACGCTGGCGTCCGGCCTCGACCCGAGCCGGGTGCAGCCCCGCGTCCCGCCGCCCGAACTCACCCGGCAGCTCGAGTTCGAGCCGCCGCTCGCCCTCATCGACCAGGTGGCGTTCACGATCAAGGCCACCGTCGAGGACTTCATCGCCGGCCTGACCGCCGCCGGCCTGGCCTGCACCGAGCTGCGGGTGGAGATCACCGGTGAGCTGGACGAACTGGTGGCCCGCTCCTGGCTGACCCCGGGGGTGTTCGAGGCGGCCGCGGTGATCGACCGGGTCCGCTGGCAGCTCCAGGCGGCAGCAGGCAGCCGGCTGCACAGCGCCGTCACCGGGGTCCGGCTGGAGCCGGTGGTGGTGGACGCCCTGGCCAACCACGTGCCGGGGCTGTTCGGCTCGGGCACCGACGAGCGCGTCCACCACGTGCTGTCCAGGGTGCAGGGCATGCTCGGCCACGACGGCGTGGTCACCCCACGGATCGGCGGCGGGCGGTGGCTGGCCGAGCGGCAGGTACTGGTGGCGTGGGGCGACCGGCCGTCCGTCGGGCAGGGCAGCGGCGAGGCGCCGGTGGCCCGGCCGTGGCCGGGAATGGTGCCCGACCCGCTGCCGGCGTCGGTGTTCACCGAGCCGCGGCCGGTGCAGGTGCTGGCCGCCGACGGCAGCCCGGTCACCCTCGACGAACGGGTCCGGCTGAGCGGGCCGCCGGCGGTGCTGCGGGACGGGGACGCGCGCCTGCGCGTCCTGAACTGGGCCGGGCCGTGGCCGGTCGACGAGCGCGCCTGGGACCCGGCGAGGCACCGGTGCGCGAGTCGTTTCCAGGTGGTCGACGAGGCCGGCACCGGCTGGTTGCTGGTGCTCCAGGGCGCCCGCTGGTGGGCGGAAGCCAGGTACGACTGATGGGCTTCAACAACCCGCCGATGACCTGGCAGGCCCTGGAACGGACGCTCAGCACCCCGCAGGGCGGGAAGTTCCCGGCACAGGACGTCCCGGTCTCGTGGCGCCGCGGCCCCTACGTCGCGCCGCAGATCACCCGTCCCGACGACGCGGTGCCCTACGCCGAGCTGCACGCCCACTCGTCCTTCTCGTTCCTGGACGGCGCGTCCGGGCCGGCCGAACTGGCCGAGGAGGCCGAGCGGCTGGGCCTGCACGCGCTGGCCCTGACCGACCACGACGGCCTGTACGGCATCGTCCGGTTCGCCGAGGCGGCCGAGACGATGAGCCTGCGCACGGTGTTCGGCGCCGAGCTGTCCCTCGACCTGCCCGCCCCGCAGGCCGGGCAGCCCGACCCGGCCGGCGCGCACCTGCTGGTGCTGGCGTCCGGGGAGGAGGGCTACCACCGGCTGGCGTCCGCGATCACGCACGGCCAGCTGGCCGGTGGCGAGAAGGGGCGTCCGGTCTACGACCTCGACGACCTGGCCGAGCGCGCCGGCGGCCACTGGGTGGTGTTCACCGGCTGCCGCAAGGGCGCGGTGCGGCAGTCGCTGGCCACCGGGGGGACGGACGCCGCCGGCCGGGAGCTGGACGACCTGGTGCACGCGTTCGGCGCCGAGCGGGTGTTCGTCGAACTGACCGACCACGGCAACCCCCGCGACTCCGCGACCAACGACGCCCTCGCCGCTCTGGCAGCCGGCCGTCGGCTGCCGACGATCGCCACCGGCAACGTCCACTACGCCACGCCCGCCCAGCACCCGCTGGCGCAGGCGGTGGCCGCGGTGCGGGCCAACCGCAGCCTGGACGCGCTCGACGGCTGGCTGCCGGCCGCCGGCACCGCCTTCCTGCGCTCGGGGGCGGAGATGGCCGCCAGGTTCGCCCGCTACCCGGGGGCGGTCGCGCGCACCGTCGGGCTGGCCGACGAGCTGGCGTTCCCGCTGCGCCGGGCCAAGCCGGCGCTGCCAAAGCAGGAGGTGCCGGCCGGCCACACGCCGATGTCGTGGCTGCGGCACCTGGTCTGGTCGGCGGTGCCGGTGCGCTACCCCGACCTGAGCGCTGCGAACGCGCAGCGCATCGAGAAGGAGCTCGGGGTCATCGAGGCCAAGGACTTCCCCGGCTACTTCCTGATCGTGCACGACATCGTCGCCGAGGCCCGCCGCCGCGGCATCCTGTGCCAGGGACGCGGCTCGGCCGCCAACTCCGCGGTCTGCTACCTGCTGAACATCACCGCGGTGGACTCGATCCGCTACGACCTGCCGTTCGAGCGGTTCCTGTCCGCGCTGCGCGACGAGGAGCCCGACATCGACGTCGACTTCGACGCCGACCGTCGCGAGGAGATCATCCAGTGGGTCTTCGACCGCTACGGACGCGAGCGCGCCGCGCAGGTCTGCAACGTCATCCAGTACCGGCCGAAGAACGCCGTCCGCGACATCGCCAGGGCGCTGGGCTACAGCCCCGGCCAGGGGGACGCGTTCGCCCGGCAGGTCGAGCGGTGGGGGTCCTCGGTGGGGGCGGCGGACACCGAGCTGCCCGCGCCGGTGGTCGAACTCACCAGCCAGCTGCTGAAGGCGCCGCGGCACCTGGGCATCCACTCCTGCGGCATGGTGCTCACCGAGCGTCCGGTGGGGGAGGTGGTGCCGATCGAGCACGCCCGGATGGACAAGCGCACGGTGATCCAGTGGGACAAGGACGACGCCGCCTGGATGGGCCTGGTGAAGTTCGACCTGCTCGGCCTCGGCATGCTGGCCGCGTTGCAGCACTGCTTCGACCTGGCGCAGTCCTCGACCGGCGAGGAGTGGGAGCTGGCCACCCTGCCCAAGGACGAGAAGGGCGTCTACGACATGCTCTGCCGGGCCGACTCGATCGGGGTGTTCCAGGTGGAGTCGCGGGCGCAGATGGGGTTGCTGCCCCGGCTCCAGCCGCGGCGGTTCTACGACCTGGTGATCCAGATCGCGCTGATCCGTCCCGGCCCGATCCAGGGTGGCGCGGTGCACCCGTTCGTCCGGCGCAAGCTGGGACGCGAGCCGGTCACCTACCCGCACCCCAAACTGGCGCCGGTGCTGGAGCGGACGCTGGGCGTCCCGGTGTTCCAGGAGCAGCTGATGCAGATGGCGATGGCGGTGGGCGACTGCTCGGGCGAGGACGCCGACCTGCTGCGCCGGGCGATGGGCTCCAAGCGGGGGCTGGAGCGCATCGAGTCGCTGAAGGCCAAGCTGTACGAGGGCATGGCCCGCAACGGCCTGGTGGGTGCCGAGGCCGACCACCTGTACGCGCAGATCCAGGCGTTCTCGAATTTCGGCTTCGCCGAATCGCACTCGCTGAGCTTCGCGCTGCTGGTCTACGCCTCCTCCTGGATGAAGCTGCACTACCCGGCGGCGTTCCTCGCCGGGCTGCTGCGTGCACAGCCGATGGGGTTCTACTCCCCGGCCACGCTGGTCTCCGACGCCCGCCGCCACGGTGTGGAGGTGCGGCGCCCCGACCTCGCGCTCTCCGGGGTGGACGCCGGCCTGGAGCCCCTCGACACCGTTGCTGCGACCGGCCTGGACTCCTGTCTCGACCAGCACCAGGGGCCGGTGGGGGAGTTCGACGCCACCGCGCCCGACACCACTCTCGACCACCGGCGGGACGGCAACGTCGCGGTGCGGCTGGGGCTGGCCGGCGTCCGCGGCATCGGCACGGGGGTGGCCGGACGGATCGTGGCCGAGCGGGACGCGCGCGGCGCCTACCGCTCGATGGAGGACCTGGTGCGGCGCACCGGCCTGAGCGCGGAGAACCTGGAGGCGCTGGCCGCCGCCGGGGCGCTGGAGTGCCTCGGGCTGACCCGCCGACAGGCGTTGTGGCGGGCGGGCAGCGCGGCGCTGGACCAGCCCGACTCGTTGCCCGGCACGCTGGTCGCGTCCCAGCCGCTGCTGTTCGACGACCCGACGCCGACCGAGGTGCTCGCCGACGACCTGTGGGCCACCGGGGTGAGCACCGCCGACCACCCGATCGCCCAGCTGCGGCAGGAGCTGACGGACAGGAAGGTGCTCAGTACCGCCGACCTGTTCACCGCCGAGCCCGACCGCCGCATCGAGGTGGCCGGGCTGGTCACCCACCGGCAGCGTCCGGCGACCGCGTCCGGCATCACCTTCCTCAGCCTCGAGGACGAGCACGGGCTGGTGAACGTGGTCTGCTCGGTGGGGGTGTGGCAGCGTTACCGGCGGATCGCCCGGGGCTCGCCCGCGCTGGTGGTGCGCGGCAAGCTGGAGCGCTCTCCCGAGAACGTGGTGAACGTGGTCGCCGACAAGCTGGAGCCGCTGCCGATCATGGTCGTGCACCGGTCCCGCGACTTCCACTGAGCCCACAGAAGGGGCGACCCGACGGCCACGAGGCAGGATGGGGCCATGGCAATCGTCCTCGTCACCGGAGGCAGCGGCTTCCTGGGTGCACACCTCATCGTCCGCCTGCTCGCCGACGGGCACGACGTCCGCGCCACCGTCCGCACGGTCGACCGGCGCGACGACGTGGAGCGCATGCTGCAGGCCGCCGGGGCCCCCACGGGTGCGGTGGGCTACGTGGAGACCGATCTGCTCTCCGACGAGGGCTGGTCCACCGCGATGGCCGGTGCCGACTACGTGCTGCACGCCGCCTCGCCGTTCCCCGCCGTCCAGCCCGACGACGAGGACGAGGTGATCCGTCCGGCCAGGGAGGGGACGCTGCGCGTCCTGCGCTTCGCGCTCGCCGCCGGCGTGAAACGGGTGGTGGTGACGTCCTCGTTCGCCACCATCGGCTACGGCCACCCGCCGGTCGACCGCGCCTACACCGAGGAGGACTGGACCGACGTGGACGGTCCCGGCGTCACCCCGTACGCGAAGTCGAAGACCCTCGCCGAGCGCGCCGCCTGGGACTTCGTGGCGCAGAACCCCGGTCTCGAACTGGTGGTGGTGAACCCGGTCGGCATCTTCGGCCCTGCCCTGGGGCCCGACCTGTCCACGTCCGTCCAGATCGTCCAGCGGCTCCTCACCGGGGGCCTGCCCGTGCTGCCGCCGCTGTGGAGCAACGCCGTCGACGTCCGCGACGTGGCCGACCTGGAGGTGCGCGTGATGACCTCGCCGCAGGCTGCCGGGCAGCGCTACCTCGCCGTTGCCGGTGAGCCGATCAGCTTCGGTGAGATCGCCCGGACGCTGCGCGACCGGCTCGGTGCCGGTGCGGCGAAGGTGCCCCGCGTCGTCCTGCCCGCCTGGGTGGTCCGGCTGCTGGCCCCGTTGGTCCCTTCGGTGCGCGGGGTCGTGTCCCAACTCGGCGTGGTGCGTCGCGCGAGCAATGCCAAGGCCCGCGCGTCGGGGTGGACGCCGCGGTCGAACCAGGAGGCCGTGCTGGCCACCGTCGAGAGCCTGCTGGCCCTCGGCTGAGCCACTGTTGCCTCTGGCGCCGCCGTCCGGACGGGCCTACGGTTGCCTCGTCCGCCCCCCGATGGAGGTTCGCGATGTCGATCGCACCCAGGCTGCGCCTCGTCCTTCCCGCCCTGCTGCTCGCGCTGGTCGTGCCCGCCGCCGCGCCCACCCCGGCGGCCGCCGCCGAGCCGGCCTACACCGTCACACCGGTGGTGGAGGGCCTCTCGATCCCGTGGGACGTCACCTGGGCCGGCGACCTGATGCTGTTCGGGGAGCGGGCCGGCACGCTCTGGTCCAAGCGTGGTGACCAGCCCGCGCAGCAGGTCACGCTGCCGCTGCCACCGCTGTACGTGCACTCCGAGGGCGGGCTGCTGGGCCTGGTGGCCGACCCGGCGGTCGCCGACAACGGCTTCTTCTACTCCTGCATGTCGGTCGCGAACCCGTCCGGTTCGGCGAAGGACGTCGAGGTCTGGAAGTGGCACCTCACCAGTGACACCACCGCCGAGAAAGTGGCCGTGCTGGTGGACGGCATCCCGATCGGCAGCGGGCGCCACAACGGCTGCCGGCTGGTCTTCCGTTCGGCACAGATGCTGTACATCGGCACCGGCGACGCGGCGAAGGGCACGAACCCGCAGAACCTGAAGTCGCTCGGCGGCAAGGTGTTGCGGGTCCACAGCGACGGCACCATCCCTACCAGCAACCCGTTCTACCGCAAGGGCGGCAACGCGCGGTACGTGTTCAACTACGGGCACCGCAACGTCCAGGGGCTCGCGCTGCGGCCGGGCACCACCGACCTGTGGCAGGTCGAGCACGGCACGAACCGCGACGACGAGATCAATTTCGTGCTGAAGGGACGCAACTACGGCTGGGCGCCCACCCCGGGCTACAACGAGAACCGGTCGATGACCGACACCAAGCGGTTCCCGCACGCGGTGAAGGCGAAGTGGCGCTCGGGCCACCCGACGGTCGCGACCAGCGGCGCCACGTTCCTGTCCGGCCCCCAGTGGGGCGACTGGGACGGCCACCTCGCGGTGGCCGAGCTCAAGGGCTCCGGCATCCTGCTGTTCCGCGTGTCGGCCTCGAACAAGCTCACGAAGGTCGCCGAGATCGTCACCGACCACGGACGCATCCGCAGCGTCCACCAGGGCCCGGACGGCGCGCTGTACTTCACCACCTCCAACGGCACGAACGACGGTGTCTACCGGCTGGCCGTGAAGTGAGCCGAGACGGTCGGGAAGGGCGGAACTGATGGACGTCGCCTTGTTCGTGAAGGCGTTCGGGGCGTTGTTCGCGATCATGAACCCGTTCGTCGCGCTCCCGATGTTCCTCTCGCTCACCGAGGGGATGGACGCGGCGACCCAGCGTCGTGCCGGGCTGCGCGCGGCGGGCTACAGCGTGATCCTCTCGGTGGTCGTGCTGCTCGCCGGCACCGCGGTGCTCGGGTTCTTCGGCATCGACGTCGACGACTTCCGGATCGCCGGCGGCATCGTGCTGCTGATGATCGGCCTCGGCATGCTGAACGGCACGGGCAGCAGCGCGCACACCGGCACCGCGTCCGAACAGGCGAACCAGGCCGGCCAGGCGGGTGACGTCTCGTTCTACCCGATGGCCTTCCCGATGATCGTCGGTCCCGGCACCATCACGACCCTGGTGCTGCTGGCCGGGGACGGCTCGGTGACCTCCTACCTCAGCGTCGGCGCGGCGCTGGCGGTGGTCATCGTGATGCTGGGCGTGGTGCTCTTCTTCTCGACCGCGATCGGGCACCTGCTGTCGCAGAAGCTGCGCTCGATCATGACCCGCCTGATGGGCATGATCCTGGCCGCGATCGCCGTCCAGATGGTCGTGGCCGGCCTGCTGGTGGTGTTCCCGGGCCTGGGCTGAGAGCCCGGCCGGCTACCGCGCGAGGAACTCGTCCCCGACCCGCTGCTGGATCTCCAGGGCCTCCAGCAGCAGCGGTGCGGCCTGCTTGGCCAGGCTCGGCCCGAGGAACGGGACGTTCACGGTCAGGTCGCCGTCGTAGCTGAGCACCGCGCCACGCCCTCCGGGCACCAGGCTGACCCGTCCCAGCAGTTCGGCGGGCAGGCCCTCGACGGTGATGTGCGCGGCGCCGCGGTGGCCGCCGTCGGCCTCCGGCTCCCACCGGATCTCGTCCACCACGGCCATCGTCGGCCCGGCGAGCCGTGCGGCCACCGACGGGGTCGGCATCACCCGGCGGGTGGCGGTGCGCAGCCCGTCCACCACCACGCTGTGCTCGAGCGGGTCGGTCGCCAGGCACACCGCGCGCAGGAACACCGCGTCGGTGAGCATCGCGAACGCCTCGGGAACCGAAGCGGCGAAGTCGTTGGTGGCGTGTATGTCCATGGCGGCATTCTGCCGTGGATAGGCTGGCGGAGGCCTCATCTGCGAAGGAGCAGTCGTGTCCAGTTCGGTTCCGGGTGCCTCGGCGGGCAAGCGCGCGTCCCTGATGTCCTCTGCCATGGCCGAGGGCCCGGGCGGCGTCGAGCAGGAGCGCCTGCTCGCCGCGTACCTCCAGCCGGTGCCGGAGTCCGACCTCGCCGACATCGACCCGGGCGACCTCGCGGCCACCGTCGCGGCCCACCTGCGCCTCGGACGCACCCGGCAGCCCGGCGAGCACCTGCTCCAGGTGGTGCTGCCCGGCGAGATCCCCGGTGTGGGCACAGACGGGTCGACGGTCGCCCTGCTGGTCACCGACGACCGCCCGTTCCTGGTGGACACCGTGACGATGGAGCTCACCCGCCAGGACTGGGCCCTGCGCCGGCTCTACCACCCGCAGCTGCGGGTCAGCCGGGACGCGGACGGACGCATCGTCGAGCTCGCCGACGGCGCCGACAGCGTGCCCGAGTCGTGGATCGCGGTCGAGATCTACCCGCCGCTCGGCCGGGCCGCGGACGCCCTCGCCGGCGAGCTGGTGGCCGGCCTGCGACAGGCGCTGGACGTGCTCGCGGTGGTGGTCACCGACTGGCAGCCGATGCTGGCCCGCGCCCGGGAGGCGACCGCCGAGCTGCGCGCCCTGGGCACCCCGGCGGCGGACGAGGCCGTCGCGCTGCTGGACTGGCTCGCCGATGACCACTTCGTGTTCCTCGGGTCGGCCGACTACACCTTGGGCGACGGCGAGCTGGTGCCGGTGCCGGGCAGCGGCCTGGGCATCCTCACCGGGGTCAGCGAGCCCGACGACCACACCCTGCCGGCCCCCGGTGAGCAGGACCCGCTGGTGCTGGTGCGCGATCCGCGCCGCTCGCCGGTGCACCGTCCGGTCTACCTCGAGCACATCGCCGTCCGCACGTTCGACGCCGCCGGCGCCCTCGTCCGCGAGCACCGGTTCCTCGGGCTGCTCGCCGCGTCCGCCTACACCGAGTCGGTGGCGAACATCCCGGTGCTGGCCGCCAAGGGCGAGCGGCTGCTGCGGGCGTCCGGCTTCGAGCCGCACTCGCACGGCTGGAACTCGGTCCGGCAGGTCATCGCCACCTACCCCCGCGACGAGCTGTTCGAGGCGAGCGTGGAGGAGCTGGAGCCGATCGTCGCAGCCGTCTCCGCGCTGCGCGAGCGCCGCCAGACCCGGGTGTTCCTGCGTCGCGGCCGCTACGGGCAACTGGCCACCGCGATGGTCTACCTGCCCCGCGACCGGTACAACACCGCGACCCGCCTGCGCATCCAGCAGATCCTGCTGAACCGGCTCGGCGGGGAGGAGCTCGAGTTCAGCACCCTGGTCAGCGAGTCGGTGCTGACCAGGCTGTTCTTCGTGGTCCGGCTCGCCCCCGACGCCCCGAGCGAGCTGGACGCCGACCTGATCGCCACCGAGGTGGCCGCCGCCACCCACAGCTGGGAGGACGACTTCGTCGCCCTGGTCGAGGCCCTGCCCAGCGAGCAGCGCGGCGTCGAGTTCAGCGAGGTCTACGAGGCCGACTACCCGCCGGCCGTGGCCGTGGCCGACCTGCGGATGGCCAACCAGCTCACCGGCCCCGACGACCTGCGGCTGAGCCTGTCGGCGCCGCTGGAGGACACCGACGAGTCCGACCTGCGCCTGAAGGTGATCTCGCAGCGGTCGATGTCGCTCACCGAGGCGATGCCGCACCTGTCGGTCCTGGGCGTCGAGGTGGTCGACGAGCGGCCCTACAGCTGGGACCTGCGCGGCACCCGGGTGCTGGTCTACGACTTCGGGCTGAAGCTGCCGGCCGAGATGGCGACGGCCGCCCGGACGTCCGGCACCCGGCAGCGGTTCATGGACGTCTTCGCCGCCTCCTGGACCGGACGCTGCGAGGCCGACGACCTGAACCGGCTGGTGGTCGTCGCCGGCCTTGACTGGCGCCAGGTGACCTGGCTGCGCGCCATCTCCCGCTACCTCCAGCAGGCCGGGCTGCCGTTCAGCCAGCCCTACCTCGCCGGCGCCCTGAACACCTACCCGCAGATCGCCGCCGGCCTGGCGGCCATCTTCCGGGCCCGGTTCGACTCCGACGAGTTCGGCGACGACGTCGAGCGGGAGGCGGCGCTGGCCGAGCGGCGCGAGTTGCTCGGCGCCCAGCTGGACGCGGTCGCGAGTCTGGACCACGACCGCATCCTGCGCGCGTTCCTGGCCGTGATCGAGGCGTGCATCCGCACCAACGCGTTCACCGACCCCCCGACCCTGGCGATCAAGATGCTGCCCTCGGAGCTGGCGCTGCTGCCCGAGCCACGTCCGGCGTTCGAGGTGTTCGTGTACTCCCCGCGCGTCCAGGGCGTCCACCTGCGGTTCGGCGCGGTGGCCCGCGGCGGGCTGCGCTGGTCGGACCGGCGCGAGGACTTCCGCACCGAGATCCTCGGCCTGGTGAAGGCGCAGCTGGTGAAGAACACCGTGATCGTACCGAGCGGGGCGAAGGGCGGCTTCGTGCCGCAGGCGCCACCGTCGGCCGACCGTCGGGCGTGGTTCGCCGAGGGCCAGGCCTGCTACCGGTTGTTCGTGGACGCGCTGCTGAGCGTCACCGACAACATCGTCGACGGCCAGGTCGTGCCGCCCGAGCGGGTGCGGCGCTACGACGGCGACGACCCCTACCTCGTGGTCGCGGCCGACAAGGGGACCGCCACGTTCTCCGACCTCGCCAACGAGGTGTCGGTCGGACGCGGCTTCTGGCTGGGGGACGCGTTCGCGTCCGGCGGGTCCAGCGGGTACGACCACAAGGCGATGGGCATCACCGCGCGGGGGGCGTGGGAGTCGGTGAAGCGGCACTTCGCCGAGCTCGGCCTCGACCCGGCCGTGGACGAGTTCACCTGCGTCGGGATCGGCGACATGGCCGGCGACGTGTTCGGCAACGGCATGCTGCTGTCGGACCGGACGCGGCTGGTGGCCGCGTTCAACCACCTGCACATCTTCCTCGACCCGAACCCCGACCCGGCGGTCTCCTTCGCCGAGCGACGCCGGCTGTTCGACCTGCCCGGGTCGAGCTGGGCGGACTACGACCCGGCGGCGATCTCCGCCGGCGGCGGGGTGTTCCCCCGGGATGCGAAGTCGGTGCCGCTGTCGGTGCCGGTGCGCGAAGCCCTCGGGCTGGGTCCTGAGGTCACCCGGCTGCCGCCCAACGAGCTGATCTCGGCCATCCTGAAGGCGCCGGTCGACCTGCTCTTCAACGGGGGCGTCGGCACGTTCGTCAAGGCCGCCGGGGAGAGCCACGCCGACGCCGGTGACAAGGCCAACGACGCCCTGCGGGTCAACGGCGGCGAGCTGCGCGCCCGCAGCGTCGCCGAGGGCGGCAACCTCGGCTTCACCCAGCTCGGACGCATCGAGTACGCGGCGACCGGTGGCCAGATCAACACCGACTTCATCGACAACTCCGCGGGCGTCGACACCTCCGACCACGAGGTGAACATCAAGATCCTGCTGGCACCGGAGGTCGCGTCCGGGCGGCTCACCGAGCCGGCGCGCAACGAGCTGCTGGCGTCCATGACCGACGAGGTGGCGCGGCTGGTGCTCGCGCACAACTTCGACCAGAACCTGGCGCTGGCGAACTCGATGTTCCGGCGGGTGACGCTGGCCGGGCAGCACGAGGCGTGGATGCGGACGCTGGAGCTCGACGGCCTGCTGGACCGCCGGATCGAGGCGCTGCCGGGCAGCGAGGAGATGGCGGCCCGGATCGCGGCCGGCGACGGGCTGACCCGTCCCGAGCTGGCGGTGCTGCTGTCGTACACGAAGATCGCGCTGGACCAGTGGGTGCTCGCGTCCGACCTGCCGGACGACCCGTACCTGGCCGACCGGCTCGTCCAGTACTTCCCGGAGCCGCTGCGCGAGCGGTACGCCGACCGGATGCCCAGCCACCGGCTGGCCAGGGAGATCATCGCCACGGTGGCGGTCAACCGGTTCGTGAACAGCCAGGGCATCACCTGCTACCACCGGCTCTCCACCGAGACCGGGGCGGGCGTCGCGGACATCATCCGCGCCCAGCTGGCGTCCCGCGCCATCTACGCGGTCGGCCTGGACGAGGTGCGGTTGCGCCGCAGCACCGGGCTGGACGCGGCGTCCGCGACCGAGATCCGGGTGCGGCTGCGGCGGATGGTGGAGCGGGCCACCCGGTGGCTGCTGCACCACCAGCGCGGGCCGCTGGACATCGGTGCGGCGGTGGCCGAGTACGGGCCGGAGGTCGCGGCGCTGCGGGGCGAGCTGAGCGGGCTGCTCAGCGGCGCGCCGGCCGAGGCGGCCGCGGCCGCGACCCAGCGCTGGCTCGCCGCGGGTCTCCCGGAGGAGCTGGCGGCGAACCTCGGCACGGCCGGTCAGGCGCACACCCTGCTCAGCGTGGTCGAGGTCGGCCACCGGCTGGGGCTGCCGCCGTCCCGGGTGGCCGCGGTGCACTACCGGCTGGCGGAGGCGGCCGGCATCGACGAGCTCGTCGCCGGGGTGGACGGGCTGCCGCGCCAGGTGCGCTGGGACGCGATGGCCCGGGCCGCGCTGCGGGACGAACTGCTCGCCGCCCACGCCGAACTGACCGCCGAGGTGCTCGGTCGTGCCGACGCGGACGCGTCCCCCCAGGAGGTGGTGGACGGCTGGCTCGCGTCCGACCCGACCCTGGTCAACCGGGTGGCGACGATCCACCAGCTGATGGACGGCACCGCCGACGTCGCCCGGATGAACGTCGGCCTCAGCCAGGTGCGCGGCATGCTCTCCTGAGCGCCGCGTCCCGCGAAACGAAAAGGGACAGTCCCCTTTCGTTTCGGTCGGGGCAGGATGGGGGCATGCGCATCGACCTCCACACCCACAGCTCGGTCTCCGACGGCACCGACGCCCCTGCCGAGCTGGTCGCCGCCGCGGCTGCGGCCGGGCTGGACGTGGTGGCGCTCAGCGATCACGACACGTTCGACGGGCTCGCGGACGCCGGTGAGGCGGGGGAGCGGCTCGGCGTCCAGGTCGTACGCGGCATCGAGGTCTCCGCGCAGTACCGCGGCACGTCCGTGCACCTGCTGGGCTACGGCTGCCGGGCCGACGACCCCGCGCTGCTGGCCGAACTCACCCGCGTCCGCCGCGGACGGGGCGACCGGGTGCCGGCCATGCTGGCCAACCTCGCCGCCGCCGGGATGCCGGTGCCGGGGGAGGTGCTCGCGCGCCACGTCGGCACCAGCCCGTCGGTCGGGCGTCCGCACATCGCCGACGCCATGATCGAGCTCGGCTACGTCGCCGACCGCCGCGAGGCGTTCGACCGCTGGCTGGCCGACGACAAGCCGATCTTCGTCGGACGCTACGCGACGCCGCTGGCCGCGGGCCTCGACCTGATCACCGCCGCCGGCGGGGTCGCGGTGATCGCGCACCCCTGGGGACGGGTCAGCCGCCACCAGCTGCCCGCGTCACTGCTCGCGCAGCTCGCCGCGTCCGGACAGCTGGACGGGGTCGAGGTCGACCACCAGGACCACGATCGGGCGACCCGCGCCGAGCTGCGCGCGCTGGCGGCACGGCTCGGCCTGCTGGCCACCGGCTCGTCGGACTACCACGGGGCCGGGAAGGACGACCACGACCTGGGCTGCAACACCACGACCGACGAGGTGCTGGCCGAGATCGCGGCCCGGGTGGGGGCGCGCGGGGGCCGGCTGTAGCCGGTGTAGAGTCACCAGTCGGTTCAGAATCGATCGCGAAGGCACACACCCATGACGGAGCAGGTCCAGGACGCCGGGGAACAGCTCGCCGCCTCCACCTCCGAGGCGTCGCTGCGGCGGACGGAGGCGCGCAGCGCCGAGATCGAGGCGCAGATCGCGAAGGACCCGTCCGGTTTCCGGGTGATGACCGGCGACCGGCCCACCGGCAACCTGCACCTGGGCCACTACTTCGGCTCGCTGGCCAACCGGGTGCGCCTCCAGGACGCCGGCGTCGAGACCTACATCCTCATCGCCGACTACCAGGTGATCACCGACCGCGACGGCACCGGACCGATCCGCGAGCGCGTGCTGGGCATGCTGGCCGACTACCTGGCGATCGGGCTCGACCCGGCGAGGACCGTGATCTACGCGCACTCGGCGGTGCCGTCGCTGAACCAGCTGCTGCTGCCGTTCCTGTCGTTGGTCACCGAGGCCGAGCTGCGCCGCAACCCTACGGTGAAGGCCGAGCTGGAGGCCACCGGTGACCGCCCGATGTCGGGGCTGCTGCTGACCTACCCGGTGCACCAGGCCGCGGACATCCTGTTCTGCAAGGCGAACCTGGTGCCCGTGGGCAAGGACCAGCTGCCGCACCTCGAGCAGACCCGGGTGGTCGCCCGCCGCTTCGACGAGCGGTACGGACGGGTCGACCCAGCGCGTCCGGTGTTCCCGCAGGCCGAGGCGCTGCTCAGCAAGGCGTCCACCGTGCTCGGCCTGGACGGCACCAAGATGAGCAAGACCAAGGGCAACGTGATCGAGATCGGCATGGACGCCGACACCACCGCCAAGCTGATCAAGAAGGCCGTCACCGATTCCGACCGCCACATCACCTACGACCCGGTGAACCGTCCGGAGGTCTCGAACCTGCTGATGCTGGCCTCGCTGTGCACCCAGCGCGACCCGGCCGGGATCGCCGCCGAGATCGGCGACGGGGGCGGCGGCACGCTGAAGAAGGTCGTCACCGAGGCGGTCAACGAGTTCTTCGCCCCGATCCGGGCGCGCCGCGTCGAGCTGGCCGCCGATCCCGGCCACCTGATGGACGTGCTGCGCCGCGGCAACGCCCACGCCAACGAGGTGGGCGAGGCCACCCTGGCCGAGGTGCGCGCGGCCATGAACATGACCTACTGACCGAGCCCACCGCTCACGACGAGATCCGGGATCTCAGCGCCCACCGCCCCCAGTCATCCCGGCGAGTGCGTGGATCTCCCACAACCCAACCGCCACCCCGCCCGGAGCCCCTCATGACCTCGCCGCACGGTCCGCAGTACCGCTTCGCGTGCCCGCCGAACTGGCCGCAACCACCGTCCGGGTGGCTGCCGCCGGAGGGCTGGCAGCCAGACCCGGCGTGGGGTCCTGCGCCCGAGGGCTGGCACTTCTGGCAGCCGGTCGCGGCGCCCGCCGAACCACCGATCGACGGCTACGCCGTGGCCACGCTGATCACCGGGCTCCTCGGCGGCGTGATCCTCCCCGTCGTGTTCGGGGCCATCTCGCTGTCCCGGATCAAGCAAGGGCTGCGCCGCGGTCGCGTCCTGGTGGTCGCCGGCTGGGTGCTCACGGCGCTGTGGCTGGTCGCGATCTTCGGCTACGTGGCCTGGACCGGGTCCCGGTTTCCCGCACGAACGCCGGACGGCACGGTCACCCGGGCCGGCAAGGTGCCGCCGATGCGACTGCGGCTCGGTGACTGCCTCGAGCTCCCCGAATCGACGCGAGGGGTGGTGAAGCAGGTCGACGTCCTGCCGTGCGACAGCCCTCACAACGGGCAGGTGTTCGCCATCGTGACCCTGCCCGCCGGAGGCTACCCGGGGGACGACGAGGCGATCCGGCTCGGGATCGACGCCTGCGCCGAGGAGATCGACGGCTTCTTCGGCACGAGCGCCGCGATCGCCCCGAGCCTGCAGTCCTTCTCGTTCACCGCACCGAAGACCGACTGGGAGAACGGCGACCACTCCGTCCGGTGCCTCGTCGTGGACACGGCCGGCGACTTCACCGGCGACGTGCGGGACCGCTGAGCGTCACTCGCCCAGCAGCACCCGCTCGCGCGCGGCCGACAGGGTCGCCGCCAGGGAGGCGAGTTGGCGTTCGCGTTCCGCCAGCCTCTCGGCCGCGGCGTCCACCGCGTCCATGGCGCGCGCCGTACGGTCGCGGGCTTCCACGATGCGCCTGCGCACCGTCCAGTCGGTGAAGATGTTGTCGAACCACACGTCGTAGGTGCGGGTGAGCTCGTCCACCTCCACCCCGCCGACCGACGCCAGCCCCAGGTCGGCCAGTTCGGCGGAGAGCCGCTTCATGCCCGCATCGGCCACCCGGAGGCTCTGGGTGGCGGCGTCCATCCGGTCGTACTTGGCCATGTCGGCGAGGAACCCGCCGCCGACCCAGACGTCGAGGTCGGCGAGGTCCTCCGCGCCGCCGAGCGACTGGGTCGCGTCCTCCAGGCTCTGCCGCGCACGCTGTGCGGCGCCGATCGCCTCTGCCACCTCACGGCGCTCCGCGCCGGTCGAGGCAAGTTGCTCGCCGATCTCGTGGAGTTGTGGGGACGCCGGGTCGCCGGACGAGCGGAGTCGGGCCTCCTCGACCGCCAGCGCCTCGGTGCGGCGGTGGGCGACGTCCCCCAGCGCCGCCAGGGCCGCCTCCGCCTGGTCACGGGCGGCCGAGGCGATCGCGAGCACGTTCTCGGCGGCCGCCGCGGTGTGCTGCGCGGCGGCCAGCTCGGCCCGCTCGCGTTCGAGCCGGGAGGTTCGGGTGCCGTGCAGCGCCGCCCAGATGCGCGTCGGGCTGAAGGACTCGAGCGCCTTCACGTCCGCTTGGTCGCCCTGCACGCCGGCCTGGGCCGACCGGAAGGCGTCGAGGGCCCGGAGCTCCTCGGCGCGGGCCTGCTCGAGTCTGCGGAGCAGCCGGTCGTGCTCGGCGCAGTCGTCGAGAGCGGTCTGGAGTTCGGGGGTGATCACGGTGCGAGCCTAGTGACGTGCAGCTCCTCGCGCGGGCCGGGCGTCGCCCTCGAGGGCGAGACGGTGACGGAGCAGGCGCTGCTCGGCCTCGTTGGTGGTGAGCTGGAGGGCCGTGCGGTCGGCGTCGCGCGCCTCGTCCGCACGTCCCAGCCGCCGCAACAGGTCGGCGCGGACGGCGTGCAGCAGGTGGTACCCGGCGAGCGGTTCCGCCACGGTGGCGAGGTCGTCCAGCGCGACGGCCGGGCCGGCCACCTCGGCGAGCGCGACCGCCCGGTTGAGGCGGACGATGGGGGAGCGGTCCTGCGCTCCGAGCAGGTCGTAGAGCGTCAGGACCTGGAGCCAGTCGGTGTCCGCGGACGTGGGTGCCTCGGCGTGGCAGGCCGCGATCGCGGCCTGCAGCTGCCAGCGTCCGGGACGGTGCAGCCGGGCGGCGGCGTCCAGCTCCCGTCGTGCGGCGGCCAGCAGTGCGGGGTCCCAGCGCGACCGGTCCTGGGCGCCGAGCAGGACCAGCTCGCCCGCGACGGCCCGGGCGGCCTCGCGCGCGTGGTGGAACAGCAGCAGGGCGAGCAGTCCGTGGGCCTCGGCCTCACCCGGCAGCGCCGCGGCCAGCACGCGGGCCAGCCAGATCGCGTCGTCGGCGACGTCACGGTCGGCCGCGGCGTCGCCACCGGCCACGAGGTGCGCCTCGTTGTACATCACCGAGACCACGGTCAGCACCAGGTCGAGGCGCGGCACCCGTTCGTCCCCCTCCGGGATGCGCAGCGGGATGCCGGCCGCGCCGATCTTGCGCTTGGCCCGCACGATCCGCTGGGCGACGGTCGGCTCCGAGCTCAGGGTGGCCCGCGCGATCTGCGCGGTGGTGAGGCCGCACACCGCACGCAGGGTGAGGGCGAGCTGGGCGTCGGGGCCGAGCGCGGGATGACAGCACCCGAACAGCAGCGGGAGCCGTTCGTCGGCCACGCCCGGCCCGGGCGCCGGGGTCTCGGCGAGGAGGGTGAGCTTGCGCCGGTAGGCCGCGTCCCGACGTAGCCGGTCGAGGGCGTTGTGGCGGGCGGCCTGCGTCAGCCAGGCACCGGGCTTCGGCGGGACGCCGTGGACGCGCCACTCGCGCAGCGCCTCCAGGACGGCGTCCGCCACCGACTCCTCGGCGAGGTCGAGGTTGCGCAGTGACGCGGTGAGGGTGGCGACGATCCGTCCGGACTCCTCACGCACCGCCTTGGCCAGCACGGCATCGGACACCGCCACCGCGCCGCCCGGCGGGACGGACGGGGTGGCGGTGCCCGGGTCGCTCACTCGAACTGGCTGTAGTCGGTGACCGCCGGACGGACCTCGACCGCCACGCCGGGCAGTTCGATGCCCGGCCAGCTCTTCGCCAGCGCGATCGCGGCGTCGAGGTCGGGCACGTCGATGACGGTGAAGCCGCCGATCGCCTCCCGGGCCTCGGAGTACGGGCCGTCCACGACCACCGGACCGTTGGCGCCGTACTTCACGCTGGTCGCGGTGGAGGCGGGCTGGAGTTCCACGCCGTTGTCGGTGATCTTGTCGGCGTTGTCCGCGAACCACTGGTACATGGCGCCGTAGACGGCCTGCGCCCGTTCCGGCGGCACCTGGGCGTCGAGCTCGGGAGTGCTGGTGAACATGATGACGTACTTCACGGTGGTGTCCTCTCTGTGGTGAACCGTTGCACCCTGTCAGCGAACGGACAAGACCGAATTCGACAGCGCCCGAGAGATCGGGGCTGAAATTGCAGGCGTCCCGCCGCCCGGGGAGGGCGACGGGACGACGGGTCTGGCGTCAGGCGTCGACGGTGGCCTGCTCGGACGCACCGCCGCTGCGGCGGCGACGACGGCGACGGGCGCCGTTGGTGGAGCGGCCCTCCGTGGCCTCGCCGGCGTCGGCGGGGGAGTCGGACGCGGCGTCGAGCGGCGTCCCCTCGGCACCCTCGACCGGCTGGCCGTTGCGCAGCCGGCGACGCGAACGGTCGCGGGCGGGACGCTCCCGCTTCTCGCCGTCGTGGCGGCGCTCGCCGCGCGGCTTGGAGTCGCGGTCACGGTGCTCGCGGGGCTCGCGCGGAGCGGCCTCCTTCAGGCGGCCACGGGTGCCGACCGGGATGTCGAGGTCCTCGAACAGGTGCGGCGACGTGGAGTAGGTCTCCAGCAGCTCGGGGAAGTGCAGGTCGAGCGCCCGGTTGATCACCTTCCAGCGGGTGATGTCGGCCCAGTCGACCAGGGTAACCGCGACGCCCTTGGCGCCGGCCCGGCCGGTGCGGCCGATGCGGTGCACGTAGGTCATCTCCGAGTCGGGGCACTCGTAGTTGATGACGTGGCTGACGTCGGTGATGTCGATGCCGCGGGCGGCGACGTCGGTCGCGACCAGCACCGACACCTTGCCCTCGCGGAACTTCTTCAGCGCCTTCTCCCGGGCCACCTGGTTGAGGTCACCGTGGATGGAGGTGGCCTCGAAGCCGCGATCGACGAGTTCGTCGGCCAGCCGCTGGGCGGCGCGCTTGGTGCGGGTGAAGATCATCGTCCGGGTGCAGGACGGCGACTGGAGGATGCGTCCGACGATCTCGGGCTTGTCGAGGTCGTGCGCCTGGTACACCCACTGCGTGGTGTCGGGGACGGTCAGCTGAGAGTCGTGGGTCTCGGCGCGCACGTTCACCGGCTGGTTGAGGTGCATGCGGGACAGCGCGACGATCGCCGAGGGCATCGTCGCCGAGAACAGCAGCGTCTGGCGGCTCTTCGGGGTCTTGCTGATCAGCCGCTCCACGTCGGGCAGGAAGCCGAGGTCGAGCATCTCGTCGGCCTCGTCGAGCACCAGGATCGCCACGTGGGACAGGTCGAGGGAGCGACGGTTGACCAGGTCGAGCAGGCGACCGGGGGTGCCGACGACGACGTCGACGCCGGTGGACAGCGAGTCGAGCTGGCTCTCGTAGCCGACACCGCCGTAGACGGTGAGGACGCGGGCGCGGCGCACGGACGACGCGTCGTCCAGGTCGCGGGCGACCTGGAGGGCGAGCTCACGGGTCGGGCACATCACCAGCGCCTGCGGCTTGCCGGGCGCCTTCAGCTCGGCGTAGCTCTCGTCGGTGGGGACGCTGATCCGCTGCAGCAGGCTGATGCCGAACGCCAGCGTCTTGCCGGTGCCGGTGCGGGCCTGGCCGATCATGTCGGTGCCGGCGAGCGCGATCGGCAGCGCGAGCGACTGGATGGGGAACGGGTGGACGATGCTCAGTTTCGCGAGCGCCTCGGTGATTTCGGGGATGACGCCCAGGTCGGCGAACGTGTGTTTGGGGTCGGCCTTGGGCAGGTGGTCGGGGCTGGTTTCGATCAGGATCGTGCCTTCTGTAGTCACTGGGCCGAGCACGGCGCAGGAGTAACGGGACTGCCGGCGGCTGTCGGGGCCGCTCCAGGCAGACGCACACGAACAGGCGTGCGCGGGGTCAGTCTAGCGTCCGCGCGCTCCCGGGGTCATCGCGGGGCTGCCCGGACGCCCCGTGTCGCCGTATCCGGGCCCGTTTCGCGGGCGCTACCAGGCGTGCGCGAGCAGGTCGGCCAACAGCTCGTCGGCGTCCACGTCGAGCCCCCGCACGGTGAACCACTGCGCCATGTTCGTGCAGTCGCGGTGCAGGAACTCGACGGCGTTGGGGTTCGCGACGAGGTCGACGAGCTGGGGCACGTCGATGATCACCAGCCGCGGGTCGTCGGTGTCGGCGCCGGCGGCCAGCGTGTTGTACGGGCTGAGGTCACCGTGGACGAGCCCGAGCCCGGTCAGCGTCCGCAGCGCGTCCACCAGCTGCTCGTGCAGCGACGCCAGCTGCGCCGGGCCCGGACGGAGTTGCTGGAGGCGCGGCGCGGCCGCGTCCTGCTCGGCGATGAACTCCATCAGGATCTCGGTGCCGTCCAGCTGGACCGGGTAGGGCACCGGAACGCCGGCCCCGAACAGGGTGTTCAGGGCCGTCCACTCCGCGGCCGCCCACAGGCCGGCGGCGACGGCGCGTCCGAACGTGGTGCTCTTGGCCATGGCGCGGGTGTCGCGGGTGTTGCGGACGCGGCGTCCCTGCGTGTAGCCGGTGTCGCGGTGGAAGGCGCGATGGTCGGCGTCCCGGTAACGCTTGGCGGCCAGCAGGCAGGTCTGGGCGGGGTCGCCGGGGACGCCGCGCTCGACGAGGATGACGTCGGCCTCCTTGCCGGACTTGACGATGCCGAGGTCGGTGTCGAGGGCCTCGGCGGACGTGACGAGCCAGTCGGGCCAGGGCTTGGGCCCACGGCAGGACCGTTCCACCGAGCCCCAGGTGGACCAGCGCTGCTCGGGTGCGAGGTCTTCGGACAGCGCGCGATAGGTGAGGCCGTCCCAGTCGAGTGGGGACGGAAGTGCGTCGTGCAAGGGTGTTTTCTCCTGGAGGAGGAGGCACCCGGGCAGGTCAGGCGGCGGGGGCCTCGGCGGGAAGGGCGAACGAGTTCGTCCCACGAACAGTGGGTGACATCTGACGACCTCCTTCCGGCCGGAGCGGGCGCGCGATTCGGCGCGTCCGTAACGCTAACAGCGCGGGGACGGCGGAGCAATGGTGCGCGGACGCGGCCGCGCGCGGCTCAGAGCGAGCCGAAACCGACCGCGCGGGTCTTCTCCTGGCCCAGATCGATGTAGGCGACCTTGTCGGCGGGGACGAGCACCTTGCGTCCCTTCTCGTCGGTGAGCGCGAGCAGGGTGCCGTCGGTGAGCGCCGTCCGCAGGTCAGCCTCCACCTCGGCCGCCGACGCGTCGGTCTCGACCGTGAGCTCGCGGGCCACGTGCTGAATGCCGATCTTGATCTCCACCGTTACTCCTCCTCGATACCGCGGCCCAAGCTACCAGCGGGATCCGGCCGGGCGGCGGTGCGTACGCCGACAGCGCAAAGGTGAAACGAAAGGGACTGTCCCCTTTCGTTTCGGTCAGCCGGCGAAATGAAAGGGGACTGTCCCCTTTCGTTTCGGTCAGCCGGCGAAGGCTTCCTTCTCGTCGTCGGTGGCGCGGCGGACCACGATCCGGGTCCAGGCGCCGACGTAGATGCGCTGGCCGGGGCTGAGCTCGACTCGTCCCTGCGGGATCGGCATCGCGGGCAGCGGACCGGCTGCGGCGCCGACGAACGTGCCGTTGGCGGAGTTCAGGTCCTCGATCCACCAGCGGGTGCCGTCGGTGGTCAGCATGGCGTGGCGCCGGCTGCACCCGGTGTCGAGCTCGCAGTCGACGTCGGGGAAGATGCCCCGGCTGTGCGAGACGCGTCCGACGAGGTTGGCCTCCTTGACCAGCGGCACGATGTCGGGCAGCCCGGGGGACGGCAGCGGGTCGCTCGACCCCTGGGCCGCGTACCAGTCGGGGTCGATCCACAACTCGGCGACCCACACCACCGGACGCGCGGCCGGCGCGGCCGGTGCCGGAACATCCTCGGGAGCCTCGGGAACCTCCTCGGAAGCTTCGGGAACCTCCCCGGGAGCCTCGGGCAGGTCATCCCGGTGTTGATCCGGGATCTCCTCGGCCACCTCGACCGGGTCCTCCGGCGCTGCGTCCACCACCGGCTCGGACGCCTCGTGCGGCGGCCCGAGGATCGCGTCCACCAGGCCCGGGTCGGACGGGCTGGGCTGCGCCGGCCCGGCAGCAGCGACCGGCTCGACCGGCTGCGGGAGCACGGCGGACGGCACCGGGGCGGGCATCGTCCCGGTGGTGAAGTCGTAGCCGCAGGCCTCGCAGAACAGGGCCTCGGCCACGTTCGGGGTCTGGCAGTTCGGGCAGATCACCGGCGATGCCACCGCGAGCCCGGTGGGCGGCGGGGCCGCGGGCAGCCCGGTCTGACCGCCAGGCACCGGCAGCCCGCAGATGTCGCAGAAGTCGCTCTGTTGCGTCTGGTGGCCGGCTGGACAGATCGGCATGGGTCAGCCCCTGATTCGTGTCGTCTTCGTCGATGCCGTGTCCAGGGCCATCTCGTCCACCTTGTCCACGGCCTTCTTCAGCTTCACGGTACCGGTACGTGCGTCGGCGATGTCCACGACCTTCCGCAGTTTGGAGGTGGCCTCGGCGTTGCCGCTCTCGGTGGCCAGCTGGACGGCCCGACCCAGCTTGGTGGTGGCGGTCGCCTCGTCGCCGACGGCCTTGGCCGCCAGCCCCTCCTGGATGACCTGCGCGAGTTCGGCCTGCCCGGTGTAGTGGGCGACCTCCGGGTTGATCTGGGCGGTCAGGTTCGTGTCGGACGACCACTTCGCCTTCACCAGGCCCTGGGTGAGCAGGTCGGTGCCCACGGCCAGCTGGACGCGCGCCGCGAGCTGCTCCTGGCCCACCGACTTGGCGGCCAGCCGGACCGCGACGTGGTAGTCGCGCTCCTCGTCGGCCCACGCGCCGGTGGGGTAGCTCATCGTGAGCTGGTTCACCGGCGTGCCGCGGTGGGTGAGGTCCTCGACGGTCGGGGAGACCTGCCGGATGAACATCACCTGCGCGCCCTGCGGGATCCAGACCCGCAGTTCGGCGTTCGCCACGCCCCGGGCCATCGAGTTGCGCATCAGCTCGGCGAACACCGTGCTCATCTGCCCCGGGTCGCCGATGATGTCGACGGTGCCGAGCATCGCCTGGGCGATCTTGCGGATCTCGGCGACCTTCCAGTCAACGCCGACGCCGCGGGCGTCCACCTGGAAGTCGCCCGCGCAGTTCGCGATGGCGTTGTCGAGCTGGGCGGCGGTCTCGTTGTGGTTCTCGCCGTCGGTGAGCAGGATCACGTGCTTCTGCGCGAGCCCCCCGGGGATGGACGCGAACAGCGCCTTGCACAGGTTCAGCCAGGTGCCCATCGCGGTGCCGCCCTCGGCCCGGAAGAAGCTGATCGCCCGCCGCGCCTCGGCCCGCGTCCGCGAGTCCATCCGCACCATGCCCGCACCGGTCTGCACCATCGGGTAGGCGAGGTAGGCCTTGTGGTTGCCGGCCACGACCGCGAAGTAGGTGCCGTCGAGGATGTTGTCGAGCGCGATCATCGCGGCCTGCTTGGCGGCGTTCATGTTCGCGACGCCCATCGACCCGGACGTGTCGACGACCACGATCTCGCCGGCGTCCCCGCTGCCGGTGCGGCCCGCGGAGCCGGCGCCGCTGCACGTGATCGTGACGATCGCGTTGACGTCGGTGCCGCCGTCGGGCAGGAACTCGTTCTGGTAGACGGCGGAGGTGAACTCAGCCATGCGTGGGGGACTCCTTCTCTTCGGGGCCGGCGGCCTCGTCCGGACCGGCGGCGGCTCCCAGACTAACCGCTGTTCCCGGCGCCCCGGTGGCCCCGTCGGTGGGGGCGGGGACGCGGGCGAGAGCGACGGTGACGTTGTCGTGGCCGCCCTGGGCGTTCGCCCACTCGACCAGCAGCTGGGCGGCCGCCACCGGGTCGGACGTGGTCGCCAGCGCCGCGTCCAGCTGGGCGGCGAGTTCGTCGGGGCCGGACGCGTAGTTCCACAGGCCGTCGGAGCACACCAGCACCCAGCCGGGACCGGTGACCTCCTGGACGCCGGTGCGCGGCGTGGTGTCGACCGCGTCGCGGCCCAGCCACTTGGTGATCGCGTGCGCCCGCGGCAACGCCTCGGCCTCCGCGCGCGGCATCCCCTCGGCAATGAACGCCTGGGCCATCGAGTCGTCCAGGCTGAGCAGGAGCCGCTGGGCGGGTCCCAGCAGGTACACGCGCGAGTCGCCGAGGTTGGCGTAGTGCACCCGGTTGCCCACCACGACGGCCGCGGCGAACGTCGCCGAGGCCGCGTTGGTGCTGTCCGCAGCGGTGGTGCCGATCACGGCCTGGTTGGCCTGGGCGACGGCCTCGGCCAGCGCCTGCGCGAGCACCTCGTCGGACGCGTCCTGCCCCAGGGCTGCGCGTCCGGCCAGCACGTCGCGGGCGCGTTCGGCGCCGGCCAGCGCCGCCACGTCGGAGTCGACGCTGGTGGAGACCCCGTCGCACACCACCAGCACCGCCCGGTCGCCGTCCGCCCACAGCGCGAGCGCGTCCTCGTTGCGGTAGTGCTGGACGCCGCGGTCGCACACGCCGCCGACCCAGTCGGCCGGGGACGCGCTGAAGTGGTCGCGGGGGCTGGGCGCCTTCGCGCCGCAGGTCTGGCAGTAGCCGTCCGAGCCGATCGTGCCGCCGCAGGCGCTGCACCGTGCCTGCTCGCTCGCCCGGACGCCGAGACGGCGGGTCTGCGCGGACGGCGCGTCCGGCCCGGGGGCGGGGGCCGCAGGAGTGGGAGCGGTCGGCACCAGCGGGCTACCGCAGGCCTCGCAGAACCAGGCCGCCGGGTCGATCGGACGCCCGCAGCTCGGGCAGGTCGGTCCGACCGGGGCGTCCGCGACCTCGGGTGCGGCGACCTCGGGCGTCGGAACCGCGGCGGCCGTGGGTTCGGCCGGGTCAGGGGCGGGCAGCAGCGGCCATTCGGGTTCGGTCACAGGAAGCTCCAGGGACGCAGGGAGTTCGCGAGGTCGACGTACCCGGCCCGCAGCGCCGGCTCCTCGGTCAGCCGGCCGAGATCGAGGTAGGCGCTCACCAGCCGGTCGCGCAGCATCGGCCGGGTGACCGTCTCCGCGCCCAGGCGCAACGGTCCGTTGCCGGCGAGGTTCATCGCCCGGTCGTACAGCTGCGCGCGGTACTGGGCCTCGGTGAGCGGGTCCAGCTTCGCCTCGGCGAGCGCGCCGAGCGCCTCGCTCAGCCCGGACGCGTCCGTGGCGAGCGTCACCAGGTGGCGGGTTTTGAGCCGCTGCGACTCCGGGTAGCCGCGGGAGGTGCTCGGCACGAGCTCGAGCGCCGCCAGCGAGCCGGGCAGGTCGTTGCGGGCCGCCCGCACCCGGGCGAGGCCGAACGCGGCCGGCGTGACGTAGGACGCGTCCGTGCTCGCGCAGATGCGGTACAGGCTCTCGGCGATGTCCAGTTCGCCGCCCAGCTCGCACGCCAGCGCGAGCGCCAGCTTGGGCGCCAGCTCGCCGGGCACCTGGCCGTACACCGCGTTGAACGAGCTCTGGGCGGTCGTGAAATCGCGTCCCTGGAGGGCCCGGAGCCCGGCCAGCCACACCGCGCGCCACTCCCACGGGTCGTTGGCCAGCAACTGCCGCACGCACTCGTCGACGAGCTTGGGGTTGCCCGCCTCGAGGCCGGCCTGGCCGCGGGCCAGCAGCACCTCGGCCGAGATCGCCGGCGGCGCCGACAGCGCGGCGAGGCGCTGGACGGGGTCCTCGGTGCTGATCCGCGACAGCCACCCCGCCTGCGGGTCGGACGGGTCGGGACGCAGCCGCGGCAGCTGCTGGCTGCTGCGCTCGCCGGCCACGGTCGGCGCCTCGAACAGCACCGAGGAGGCGGCGGTGGTGGCGACGCCCGGGGTGGCGCCGGCGACGACCTCGCGCAGCACGCCCAGCATCTGCAGGCGCAGTTCCTCGGCGGAGGTGAACCGGTCGTTCGGGTCGGGCGCGCAGCACTTCAGCAGCAGCCGGTACAGCGAGTCGTGCGCGGCGAACGCGGGCAGCTGCTCGGCCGGCGGGATCTTGAACTCGAACTCGCGCTGGTAGCCGGGCACCTCGGCGCTGAGCACCATCAGCGTCCGGCCGACGGTGAAGATGTCGGAGGCGATGGACGGGCCGAGCGTGGCGACCTCGGGGGCCTGGAAGCCGACCGTGCCGTAGATCGCGGAGTCGTCGTCGCCGATGTGCCGGACGCCGCCCAGGTCGATCAGCTTCAGCGAGTCGCCGACCTGGATCACGTTGTCGGGCTTGAAGTCGCAGTACAGCAGGCCGAGTTCGTGCAGGTAGCCCAGGGCCGGCAGGATCTCGATCAGCAGGGCCAGCGACTGGTCGACCGGCAGCGGGTCGGCCTCGCCGTTGTTGGCCGTCATCCGCTGCTTGAGCAGCTGCTTGAGCGAGCGGCCGCCGACGTACTCCATCACGATGTAGCCGGCGTCGTCGTGGGTGACGAAGTTGTAGATCGCCACGATCTGGGGGTGCTCGACCCGGGCCAGGAACCGCTGCTCGCCGATGGTCGCGGCGAGCGCGTCCGCGTCCCCGGTGTTGAGCAGGCCCTTCAACACCACCCAGCGCTCGGAGACGTTGCGGTCCTTGGCGAGGTAGATCCACCCCATGCCGCCGTGGGCGAGGGCGCCGACCACCTCGTACTGGTTGGCGACCACGTCGCCGGGCGTGAGCTTCACGGTGAACGAATAGGGCGAGCCGCAGGACGGGCAGAACCCCTCCGAGCGGGACGCGACGTTCTCGGCCCCCTGTCCGACCTTGGTGCCGCAGCGCGGGCAGACGCGGGCGTCCAGTGGCACCTCGGGCTTGGCCAGGACCGCCTTGGCCGGGTCGATCGCCGGGGCGGGCGGGACGCGGGTGAGCCCGGCACCGATCCGTCCGGTGGTGAGCCGTTCGGAGCTGGTGTGGCGGGTGGGACGGCCGCCGAACGAGGTGGCGCGGGCCGACCCCAGCGCGGTCGAGCCGAGGTGGATCGAGGTGCGGGCGACCGACAGCGAGCCGGGTGAGGGCGGCGCGGACGGGCCGGGCGCGATGTCCGGGGAGCCGCAGACGTCGCAGTAGCCGTCCACGATGTTGCCCGGGCAGCCGGGTTGGCGGCACTTGCCGGTGGGACGGGTGGCCGGACGGTTGCCGGGAACGGCGAGACCGGCCGGCATGGCGTCGCCGGGCATGCCGCAGACGTCGCAGTAGCCGTCGACGATCGTGCCGGTGCAGCCCGGCTGGCGGCACTTCACGACCGGCTCCGCACCACGTAGTCGAGCTGGGCGGCGTAGGCGGCCAGCAGCTCGCGCACCACCGGCACCACGACCGGGGTGGCGGCCAGGCTCGCCGCGACCAGCGCGTCGAGGTCACGCAGCGGCGGCTGTCCGGCCTGCCCGAGCGCGCCGGCCTTGGTGCGCAGCGCGGCCAGCTGGGCGGACGCGGCGTCGCGGTCGCCGAGGGCGGTGGCGAGCGCGGCCTGCACCTCGGCGAGCTGCGCGTCGAGCCGGTTCAGCCCCTCCACGTAGCCGACCAGCGCGGTGCGGGTGTTCGGCACCGGGCCGAGCCCGGCGGCGCTCGGGATGACCGCGACGGGCGCCGGCCAGACGGCGGCGGTGACCTGTGCGGCGAGGGTGCGGACGGCCTGCTCGCGCGCCTGGGCGCCGGCGAGCTCCTCGCGGGCCTTCACCAGCAGGTCGCGGCCCTCGCGGCGCTGGGCGGCGCCGACGATCAGGTCGCGTTCGAGGTGCGCGGCGTCGATCTCGAGGGTGCCGAGCAGGCCGCTGATGTCGCCGCCGCGGGCCAGCTTGGCGCCCAGGTCGGCGTGGCGGGCGGCGAGCCCGGCCAGCTTGGCCTGCGCGGCGGGCGCCAGCGCCGGGGGCTCCAGCGCCACCTGGTCGCGGATGCGTTCGAGCTGTGCGCGCAGGTCGCGCAGGCGGATCTGCTGCTGCTCGGCGTTGGGGTCGGTGTTCAGGCGGGTGCGCAGCTGCGCGACCAGGGCGTCGCACAGGCGTCCGGCCTCCGGCAGCGAGACCGACATCGACTGCAACTGGGCGACCTCGCTGCTGCCGGTGTCCAGGCGTCCCCAGATCAGGGCCGACAGCCGTTCGAGCTCCTGCGGGCCGACGCGTCCCGAGTCCCAGGTGGCCAGCAGCAGGTTCTGGCGGGTCTTCGCCGCCTGCCACAGCGCGAGCGCCAGTGCCAGGTCGGCGGTGAGTTCGGTCTGGCGTCCGGACGCGACGATCTGCTCGTCGAGGGCGTCCAGTTCGGCGCGGCGGACCGACAGCCACTCGTCGAGGCGGCCCAGGTAGTCCATCAGGTCGCTGGGACGCGCGCCGACGCCGAGCTGGCCGGGAGCGGCCGGGGCGGTGGTGGTCATCGGTACTCCTGGAGTCTGCGGGCGATGCCGAGCACGCCGAGGACGGCGCCGGCGAGGGCGAACCCGATCGCGAGGACGAGTTGCACGACCAGCGCCCCGCGGGCGTCCTCGGGGGCGCTGGTCGCTTCGGCGAGGGCCGCCTCGGTCTTGGTGGCCGCGCTCTGCCGGACGTTGTCGGCCACGACGTCCAGCGACTTGTCGTCGGCCGCGGTCAGGGTGTTGGCCGCGCCGGTCCAGTCGCCCTTCGCCATCTGCGTCGCCAGCTCCTGCTTGGCGGTGTCGTAGCCCTTCAGGCTGGGCAGCTTCTCGCCGCTGGCCGCCTTCTGCGCGGCGGCGAAGGCGGTGGTGTACGCGTCGTCCTGCGCCGAACCCCAGCTGTGCCGCAGCACGGCGGTGGTCAGCACGCGCTGGGCCCGGTCGAGGCCGTTGACGGTGCCGGCGAGGTTCACCACGTGGGCGAACTGCTCGGTGCGGCTCACCTTCGCGGCCTCGGTGGCGCTGGTCTGGGCGCCGAGAGCGGTCGCCATCAGCAGGAGGATCGCCACCGCGGTCGCGACGAGGCCGAGGTTGACCACGCGGTGGCTGAGCCGGGCCAGCGCCCAGGAGGCCCACACCACGACCGCGAGCAGGGCGAGCATCGGCCACACCACGAGCGCGGCGTTCTGGGTGACCGGCTGGCCGGCCGCCTCCTGCGCAAGGGTGGCCTGCAGGTCCGTGATCAGGGACAGCGTCCTGTCCAGCTGGGTGTCGGCGGCACCCAACAGGGTGAGCGCCTGGGCGCGCTCGGCGCCCCGTGCCCGGGCGAGCTCCTGCGCGTACCGGGAGACCTCCTGGCTGATCTGGTTGAGCTGGTCGGCGTCCCCGGGCCGGGCCTGGGCAGCGTCCACCAGCAACCCGGCGGCGGTGGCGAGCTGGTCGCCCGCCGCTCCGGCCAGCGCCCCGCCGGCCGTCTCGCCGGCGATCGTGCTGCGCGCGGCCAGGTCGCCGGCGGCGAGCAGGGCGTGGTTCACCTCGCCGAGCCGGGCGTACTGCTCGGTGCGCTGCGGGCTGCTGGCCAGGTCGGAACGCAGGTCGAGGATCACCCAGCCGGCCAGCACGCCGGCGAGCACGGCGGCCAGCGCCACGATCACCTCCAGCTGGCGCAGGAACCGCGGGCTGGTGCTGCGCGGCGGCGTGACGAAGTCGCCGGACGACGCTCCCGCCGGCGCCAGCCCGGTCGAGGCCGCCGGCATCCCGGGGATGGCAGCGCCGGGCGCGGTGATCGACGTGGGCGCGGGAGCGGTCATGGCTGCTCCGCCGGCGGCGCCGGGAACGCCACCGGCGCGATCGGCCCGGCGGCGTCCGGCGGTTCGAGGACACCGGCGGGCTGCGCCGGGGCCGGCGCCGGATCGGGATCGATGAGGTCCTCGGGCAGGATCGTCCGCAGTTGCTCCAGCGTCGGCTCGGTGACCTCGCGCAGGCGCCACGCGTGGTGTCCGATCGCGGCTTCCAGCAGGTTGCGGGCGTACCGGCCGTTGCCGAAGTTCTCGTCGCGCGACTGCTGGTCGAGCTGCCGGGTGAACTCGTCGAGGACGCCCTCGCCGAGGTCGTAGTCGGACTTGGTCGCCATCGAGGTGAAGATGTTGCGCAGCTCGTCGTCGGTGTAGTCGTCGAACGTGATCGTGGTGCGGAAGCGGCTGGCCAGGCCGGGGTTGTTGGAGATGAACACCTCCATCGGGACGGGGTAGCCGGCCACGATCACGACGAGGTCGTCGCGGTGGTCCTCCATCTCCTTGACCAGGGTGTTGATCGCCTCCTCGCCGTACTGGTCGCCGTTGAGGGAGTAGGCCTCGTCGATGAACAGCACGCCGCCGTACGCCTTGGCGGTGACCTCGGCGGTCTTGATGGCGGTCTGGCCGAGGTAGCCGGCGACCAGCTCGGAGCGGTCGACCTCGACCAGCTGGCCCTTGCTGAGCAGGCCGATCGCCTTGTAGATGCCGGCGACCAGCCGGGCCACCGTGGTCTTGCCGGTGCCCGGGTTGCCGGTGAAGATCAGGTGCCGGGTGATCGTGGCGGTCTTCAGCCCGGCCTTGGTGCGCAGGGCGTCCACCCGCAGGATCGCGGTCTGGCGGCGGATCTCGGACTTCACCCGGGCCAGGCCGATCAGCTCGTCGAGCTCGGCCAGCCACTCCTCGACGGTCTTCTCCGGCTCCTCGAGCTTCTCGGGCTCGGGGGCGGTGGCTTCGGTGGTGGCGGGCTGCGCCGCGTCGGCCGCCGTCCGTGACGCCTCCGGGTTCGCAGGCTCACCCGGGGCCTGCGCAGGTCCCGCCGGGGTGGGCGTGGGGAAGGCCGAGCCGCCCAGGCCGGGGAACGCGCCCCCGCCGGCCGGGTCGAGCTTCGTCACGTCGAGCAGGCGGTCCTGGCTCTCCTGGAGCCGGGCGAGCACCTCGGTGAGGATCGCGGGAGCCTGTCGCACGAACTCACGCTGGGCGGCCTCTTCGGCCGGTCCGGACGCGGCCGGGGCGGACGGGGACGGGATCAGCGACGGGGTCGCGCCGGCGGGCCGTGGCAGCGGTGAGGACGGGTGCTGGGCGGCGGCGGCGAGGCTGGCGGCGCCGAACGCCGCCGGGCCGGGCTCGCCCAGGGAGGCTGCGGCATGGCAGACGGCGGCCAGCGCGGCGGCGTAGGCGCCCGCCTTAGAGCCGTGCAGACCGGCCGCCTGGCTGGCCAGCGGCGTGGGGGCCGCGCGGTAGCGGCGTCCGCGGACGGCGGCGTCCATGAACGCCTCGGCCGACGTCGGGATGCCGACCTCGCGGGACCAGTCGACGAAGGCGCCGCGGTTGGACTCGGCGACGGCCGCGGAGAGCACCAGGCCCTCCTCGGCGGCGGCGTGCGCGTCGAAGCCGGCCGCGACGGCGGCATCGGTGAGGGCGGCCAGCGCCGTGGACAGGGTGGGGGTGCTCATGCGGTGCCCAGGTTCGGTGTGGTGGGGCCGGCCGGGTTCTCGGCCGGCAGGGTGGCGGGCGGTACGGGTGCCGGCGCCGGGTCGCTCGGCGGCACACCATCGGGGGCCGCCGGCACGGCGAGGTTGAGCTCGGGTGCCTGGGCGTGGCCGAAGCGTTCCTGGAGGAACCGGCCGTGGCTGATCAGGGCGGCCGCGTCGGTGGTGTTGGCCGCGTCGTAGATCGCGTCCATCGTCACGCCGAGCAGGTCGAGCTGGTCGATCAGCAGCAGCAGGGACGTCTTGCCGCCCTCCACCGGACGGGAGTCCGCCCAGTCGCGGGGCAGCCGCAGGTACGCGCCGATCGCCTCGGGCAGGTAGTCGGTGGCGGTGGCCACCACCGAGTAGGAGTCGTAGCTGCCCAGGCCCAGCAGGTCCAGGCGCGGCAGCGTCCGGCGCACGGCCCGGGTGATCTGGAGGGCACGCGCCCGCACCACGCCCGGGACGGCGGGGTCGGCGACCAGGCGCTCGACCCCGTCCAGCGAGGCGTTGATGTCGGTGGCGGTCGGTGCGGCCGCCACCTCGACCTCCGCGGGTGGCGCGGGTTCGTCCCGCCCCAGTACCCGGTCCCAGAAACCCATCTACCGCCCTCAGCGATCGATCGAGATGGAGGGCAGCTGCGCGGCCCGGGTGTCCTGGGAGGAGACCCGGTCGAGGTACTCGCGGCTCTTGGCCACCTCGGTCTCCAGGGTTCCGATCGTGGCCGACATCGCGTCCAGCGCCTTCAGCTTGAACTGGTCGATGGAGTCCATCGTCGCGTAGATGTTGGCGAACGCGGCCTGCAGCTGCTCGAGCCCGATGGTGGAGGAGGCGGCCTGCTCCTGGATCTGGGCCGAGTTCTCCTTCAGCATCTCGGAGGTGCGCTGGATCATCTCGGACGTGGTGGTGTTCAGCGCGGTGATCTGGTCGAGCACCAGCTTCTGGTTGCCCAACGCCTGCGCCACGATGACCGCCGTCCGCAGCGCCGAGACGGTGGTGGTGGACGCCCGGTCGACGCCCTTGATGAGCTCGACGTTGTTCTTGATGATGATGTCGATCGCCAGGTAGCTCTGGATCGACACCGCGAGCTGGGTGAGCAGGTCCTGGTGCTTCTGGCGGACGTAGAACAGCACGTCCTGGTTGAGTGCCTTGGCCTTCTCCGGGTCGCTGAGCTCGAGCTCGGCGATCTGGGCCGCGAGCCGGGCATCCAGGCGCTCGGCGATGTAGACGTACTGGTTGAGCCGTCCCATCACCACCCACAGGTTCTGCTTCTCCATGTTGAGCGCGACGTTGTCCTTGGTGAGCTCGTCCTGGCCGGAGCGCAGCGCGTGCAGGATGCCGTTGAGGTGGTCCTGCGAACTCTGGTACTTGCGGAAGTAGTCGGTCACCTTGTTGCCGGCGCCGAGGCGGGCGAAGAAGCCCTTCGCGCCCTTGGCCTGGGCCGGGTCGAGGTCCTCGACGGTGCGGCGGAGCTCGAGCAGGGTCTTGCCGACCTTGGAGGTGTCGGCGAGGCCGCCGGACTCGATCGCCCGCACCGGGGTCTGGAGCAGCCGGTTGGACGTGTCGGCCGCCTTGCGGATGTCGGCGTCGCCCATGCTGCGGACCGCGTCGGCCTGCGCGGAGAAGGTGGGGGAGTTCTCCTCGGCCGAGTTCAGCGCGGTGAGGAAGTCATTGACCTTCGCGTCGAGCACCGGCACCTGCGCGGCCTCCACCTGCGGAGCCATCGCCGGGGCCTGCGTGGTGGTGACGGGGGCGGGGGCGGCCGGGGCGTTGAGCGTGAGCATGTCCGGCGGCGCGAGCTGGACGGCCTGTCCCTGGCTGGACGGCTGCGCGGGTGTCGACATTGTCAAACCTCTCGGTCGTAGGCGTTGGCCCCCAATGTAGCCGCGAACACGCCCGCTGGCTCGGGTCGGCGGGCACGCCGTCACAGTGGTTCGGGGAGCAGCCGGGGCCAACCCTGAGGCCGGGGCCCGGGAGGATTCACGCGGGATTCGTCCCGGCGGCGCGGCCCACCGGCAGATCGGGTTGTCCACAGGGCCGATCCTCTCGGGTGGGGCTGTGCATTCGTGACCAAGAGGTGGCCTGCCTGCCGATGGTGAGGGGTGTGCACCCCCAGATCGAGGCGATCCTCGCCACCGAGGGCGTGATCCGCGTGGCCGATCACCCCCACCTGCGCTCCAGCCTCTCGCGCCTGGCCGTGGCCGGGCTGCTCGACAACCCGCTCCCGGGGCTCTACCGGGCTGCCGGCGAGTGCTCGAACCTCGGGTGGCTCGCGGCGGTCTCGGCGTGGGCGGGCCCGGCCGGAGCGATCCACGGCCGTTCGGCGGCGAGCGTGTGGCTGCCCGAACTCGTCGGTCCGGTCGCCCACCTCGCGCATCCCACGCTGGGCTCGCGCCGGGGCGTGGTGGTGAGCCGGAGATCGGTGCCCCGGGAGTTCGTCGTGCAGGCGTCCGGGGTTCGGCTGGTCAGCCCGGCGTTCGCCGCCGTCGAACTGGCGGCCACCGACGACGGCAGGGCGATCTGTGAGGCGCTGCGGCGGAAACTGGCCGACCCGGCGTCGCTGGCGTCGGCGCTGTCCGCGCAGAGGGGAGCACCCGGGACGGCGGAGCGCCGGACGGTCGTGGCGGCGTGCGCGGGCAACCCCTGGTCGTACGCGGAGCTGCGGCTCCACCGGATCCTGTGCTCCGGGGGGATCGTGGACTGGGTCGCCAACCGTCCGCTCCGCATCGGTGGACGCGTCCTGATTCCCGACGTGCGGCTGCGGTCGTGCCGACTGGTGATCCAGTTCGACGGGCGGGAGGTGCACGACAACCGCGCGCAGTTCCTGGCCGACCGCGAGTGGCTGAACACCTTCGAGGCGGCCGGTTACCACGTGCTCAGGTTCGGGTGGGAGCACCTGGACGACCCCGGCTACATCCTCGCCGCCACCCGCAGCGCGGCGCGCAACGCGCGGCCGGTGCGGGGTGGTTGGGAGGATCCCCGCTGAGGACGGCCCGTGGCCGAGTGTGGGACACGCGAAGGGCGAATCGGGGGCGGATCCTCCCGGGGCGGCCGTGCGGGTCGGCGTTGTCGGCGGCACGTGGTTGCATAGTCGGCGTGACGATCCTGCCCCCGCCCGACCCCGAGCAGTCGGCCGTCCTGGCCGGGTGGTCGGGGCCGTTGCTGGTGCTCGGCGGGCCGGGGACGGGCAAGACCACGCTGGTCGCGCACGCGGCGGTCGCCGGCTGTGCAGCCGACGGGGCGGCGCCGCTGGTGCTGGCCGCCAGCCGTACGGCAGCCAGCTCGCTGCGCAACCTGGTCGCCGCCGAGCTGGGTGCGGGGTCGTGGCAGCCGCCGGTGACCACCGTGCACGCGCTGTGCCGCACGCTGTGGCAGCGGTTCGCCGGCCGTCCAGACCTGCGACTGCTGGCCGCCCCCGAGCAGGAGTACCGGGTGCGCGAGCTGCTCGCGGGGGCCGGGCCGGCGGCCTGGCCGGGCGGTCTGCGGCACGCGCTGGGCACTCGCGGGTTCGCCGCCCAGGTGCGCGCGGCGCTGGCGCGGGCACGGCAGCTCGGGCTGGAGCCCGACGACCTGGTGGCGTTCGGCGAGGAAGCCGATCGGGCGGAGTGGGTGGCGCTGGGCCGGTTCTTCGCCGAGTACCTCGACGTGCTGGACGCCGAGGGCGTCCTCGACTACGCCGAACTGGTCCACCGGGTGCGGCTGTTGCTCACCGACGTGGAGATCTCCGCGACCGTGACCGGCGAGATCGGCGGGGTGCTGGTGGACGACTACGCCGAACTCGACCCCGCCCAGATCGGGCTGGTCGCCACCCTGGCCGCGGGTGGCGCGCCGGTCCTGGCCGCCGCCGACCCCGACAGCGTCAGCTCCACGTTCCGTGGTGCGAGTCCACGGGCCGTTGCCGATTTCGAGCGGGCGTTCAGCCGGCCGGACGCGGCCGCGCGCCGGGTGGAACTGCGCACCGGGCACCGCTACGGGCCGACGATCGCCGACGCGGTGGGCGGGGTGCGGGCCCGGCTGCCGCGTCCGGCCGGCTCGGGGGCGACGGGTGTGACGCCGGCGCCGGTGCCGGGCGACGTTCGCGTGCTGACCTGCGCGGGCGAGGCCGACCAGGCCGCCGCCATCGCCGCCGAGCTGCGGCGGGCGCGCCTGGACGGGGTCGAGTACGGCGAGATGGCGGTGCTGGTGCGCGCCGGACGCCGCCAGCTCGGCCCGATCGTGCGCTCGCTGACCTCGGCCGGGGTGCCCGTCGAGGTGGCCGGCGACGAGATCCCGCTCGCGCAGGCGCCGGCCGTCCGTCCGCTGCTGCTCGCGCTGGAGGTGACCGCGGCCGGGCGGGTCGGCCCCGACGAGGCGATCCGGCTGCTCACCTCGCCGCTGGGCGGGTTCGACGCGCTGGGCCTGCGCCGGCTGGCCCGGCAGTGGCGGCAGGCGCAGCAGGGGAGCGTGCCGGTGACGCTGGCCGACCAGCTCGCCGCGGCGCTCAACGACACCGGCTGGCTGGACGAGGCGACCGACAGCCCGGCGGTGGAACGGGTGCGGGCGCTCCTGGCGGTGCTGGCCGACGCGCGCAAGCGGGTGGCGGCCGGCTCGCCGGTTGACGTGGTGGCGTGGTCGTTGTGGCAGGGCACCGGGTGGCCCGCGCAGCTGCGGCGCGAGGCGGGCGCCGGTGGCGTGCTGGGCAGCCGGGCCGACGCCGACCTGGACGCGCTGTGCGCGTTCTTCGACACCGCCGCCGAGGCTGACCGCCGCGGCGGCGTGGCGGGGGTGCGGGCGTTCCTGGCCGAACTCGCGAGCCAGCAGATCCCGGCCGACCACGAGCGGGAGTCACGGCTGCGCCGCCGCGGCGTCCAGGTGCTCACCGCGCACCGGGCCCGCGGACGCGAATGGGACCTGGTGGTGGTCGCCGGCGTGCAGGAGGGCGTCTGGCCGGTCGGACGCCGGGTCAGCACCGTGCTGGACGCCGCCACGCTCACCTCCGCCGGACTCGTCGGCGCCACTGACCACCGCGACCTGCTGGCCGCCGAACGCCGGCTGTTCCACCTGGCCTGCTCCCGGGCCCGACGGCGCCTGGTGGTCACCGCGGCCGCCGGCACCGAGGGCGAGGCCGACACCCCGTCCCGGTTCCTCGCCGAACTGGGGGTGCCGGCCGCGGCGCCCGACCGTGGACGCACCGCGCTCACCCTGCCCGCGCTGGCCGCCGAACTGCGGCGCTGGGCGACCGATCCCGCCACCCCGGCCGAGCTGCGGGCGGCAGCCACCACCGAGCTCGCCCGCCTGGCCGACGCCACCGACGACGCCGGGCGCGCGCTGGTGCCGGCGGCCGACCCGTCCGGCTGGTGGGGGGTGCGGGAACTGAGCAGCCGCCCCGAACCGCTCACGGCCGGCGCGGTGGTGCGGCTGAGCCCCAGCCAGGTGACCGGCGTCCTGACCTGTCCGCGGCGCTACTTCCTGTCCCGGGAGGCGCGCGGCGAGGGCGAGCCGGGGCTGGCCGCCTCCCTGGGTTCGCTGATCCACCTGCTGGTGCAGCGCGCGGTCGCGGAGGGCTGGGGCCTGGCCGAGCTGCGCGACCAGCTCGACCGGGTGTGGCACCGGCTGCGGTTCGAGGCCGCCTGGCTGTCGGCCACCGAGCGGGTGGAGGTCGAACTCGGCCTGGCGCGGTTCCTGTCGTGGCGCAAGGTGCGCGACGCCGACCTGGTGGGCGTGGAGGTGCCGTTCGAGCTGCGGCTGGGCGTCGACGACCTCGAGGTGGTGCTCGACGGCAAGGTCGACTGGCTGGAGGCCACCCCGGACGGGCTGCGGGTGATCGACTTCAAGACGTCCCGGACGGCACCGACCAAGGCGGCGATCGCGGGGCTCGAGCAGCTCGGCATCTACCAGTTGGCGGTCGCGGCGGGCGGGTTCGAGGCGGTCGCGCCCGGCCACAGCCGTCCCTCCGGTGCGGCAGCGGTCTACCTGCGGCTGCCCGACCGGCCGGAGGACCTGCCGCGCGAGTTCGGCCAGGCGTCGCTGGCCACCGTCCCCTACCTGGGCGTCGACCCCGAGGAGCAGGAGCACCCGACCTGGGTGCACCACCGGGTGGCGACCGCGGCGCGGGTGGTGGCCGCCGGCGACTACCCGGCCACGCCCGGAGCCCACTGCCGCACCTGCCCGTTCGCCACCAGCTGCCCGGCGTCCGGACGCGGGGAGCAGGTGCTGCGATGAGGCTCACCGACCCCACCCAGCTCAGCCACGCGCTCGGCATTCCGTTCTCCGACCAGCAGCTGTCGGCGATCACCGCGCCGCTGGAACCCGCTGTGATCATCGCCGGGGCCGGCTCGGGCAAGACCACCGTGATGGCCGCCCGCGTGGTGTGGCTGGTCGGCTCCGGGCAGGTGCGGCCCGAGCAGGTGCTGGGGCTCACCTTCACCCGCAAGGCCGCCGGCGAACTGGGCGCGCGGGTGCGGCGCGCACTGCACCAGGCCGGGGTGCTGGGCGACGACCAGGAGGCCGGGGAGGAGCTGATCCTCACCTACGACGCGTTCGCCGGACGACTGGTGGCCGAGCACGGCCTGATGCTCGGCATCGAGGGCGACGCCCGGATGATCACCGGGGCGGCGCGCTTCCGGCTGGCCGCCCGGGTGGTCGCCGACACCCCGGGGCTGACGCAGCTGTCGCGGCTGCGTCCGGCGTCGGTCACCCAGCGGCTGCTCGAGCTTTCGTCCGAACTGCGCTCCCACCTGGTCGACCCGCTCGACCTGGCCGACCAGGCGCTGGCGTTCGAGGCCTCGCTGGAGCGGGCGCCGCGCAACCCGCGTGGGCAGGTGTACGCGGCGGTGCAGACGGCCCGGGCGGCGATGGCCGAGCGCCTCGAGCTGGCCACGCTGGTGCTGCGGTACGAGGAGTTGAAGGCCGAGCTGGGCTACGTCGAGTTCGCCGACCAGATGGCGGCGGCCGCCCGGCTCGCCACCGAGGTGCCGGCCGTGCCGGTCGCGCTGCGCGAGGAGTTCGCGGTGGTGCTGCTCGACGAGTACCAGGACACCTCCGCCGCCCAGGCCACCCTGCTGCGCGGCCTGTTCTCCGGGCCGACGCCGTCGCAGGGACGCGGCCACCCGGTGACCGCGGTCGGCGACCCGTGCCAGGCCATCTACGGGTGGCGCGGCGCGGCGGCCAGCAACATCCTCGACTTCGCCACCCAGTTCCCGAACGCGGACGGCGGCCCGGCGACGGGCTACGCCCTGACGGTCAACCGCCGCAGCGGCCAGAACGTGCTGGACGCGGCGAACCGTCTGGCCGCACCGGCCCGCGCCGAGCCGGCGCTGGTCGCGCACGGGCTCGACCTCGACCTGGTGGCTCCGCCGGACACGCCGGCCGGACGGGTCGAGACGGCCGGGTTCGCCACCTGGCCCGACGAGCTGGCCGCGCTGGCAGACCGGGCCGCCGCGCTGCACGGCACCGGCGAGGTGGGGGCGTGGTCCGACATCGCGGTCCTGGCCCGCCGCAACAGCCAGGTCGCCGACATCTGGGCCGAGCTGTCGAGCCGGGACATCCCGGCCGAGATCGTCGGTCTCGGCGGGCTCCTGGAACTGCCGCCGATCGCCGACGTGGTGGCCACCCTGACGCTGCTCGACGACGCCAGCGCGAACCCTGCGGCGCTGCGGCTTCTGACCTCGCCGCGCTGGGCGATCGGCATCCCCGACCTGGCCCTGCTCGGACGCCGCGCGCGGGAGCTGGCGGCCGCGCGCGACAGCAGCCGGGCCCGGGGCGAGGGTTCGGGTGCGGCTGATCCGGCACCGGCGGCGCCGGTCGACGAGGCACTGGTCGGCACCGACCCCGCGGCGGTGCCGAGCATCCTGGAGGCCCTCGCCGATCCGGGGCGGCTGCCCTACCACGGCGACGTCCGCAGCCGGTTCGCCGCGTTCACCGCCGAGCTCGGCCAGTTGCGCCGCCACGCCGGCGACGCGGTCACCGAGCTCGTGCAGCGGGTGGTCGCGGTGCTGGGGCTGGCGGTCGAACTCGAAGCGGTGAACGCCGGGGCGAGCGCGCCGCTGGACACCTTCGTGCAGGCGGTCGCCGCCTACACCGACATCGACGCCGACGCCTCGCTGGCCGGGCTGCTGGCCTACCTCGAGGCCGAGCGTGAGTACGGCACCGGCCTGGAGCAGGCGGTGGTGTCGGCGTCCGACTCGGTGAAGGTGCTCACCGTGCACAAGGCCAAGGGCCTGGAGTGGGACGCGGTGTTCGTGCCGGGGCTCGCCGCCGACGTGTTCCCCACCGACCGGGTCACCGGCAACTGGCTGCGCAGCGCCGCCACGCTGCCGTACCCGCTGCGCGGCGACGCCGGGGCGCTGCCACAGCTGACCAGCGTCGACCACCAGGCCATGGCCGAGTTCGGCACCCGGCTGACCGGCCAGCAGCGGCTGGGCGAGGACCGGCTGGCCTACGTCGCCGTGACGAGGGCGCGGCAGCTGCTGGTGGCGAGCACCCACGTCTGGGCGCCCGGGTTGGTCAAGCCGCGCGATCCGTCCGACTACTTCAGCGAACTGGCCGCGCACGCGCAGGCCAGCGTCGAGGCGGACGACGTGCCCCCGCAGAACCCGCTGCTGGGCGGTGCCGCCACCGCGGGCTGGCCGGCGGTGGGCGACACCGAGGAGTGGGCGGTGCGTCGTGAGGCCGCGACCGAGGTCGCGCTCGCGCGTGGCCGGCGGGCGTCCGGTGAGCCCGCGGCGGAGCCGTCCGGGCTGAGCCTCGACCACGCCGAACTGGCCGCCGGCTGGCGCCGGCAGGCGGACGCGCTGCTCGCCGCCGAGCGGGAGAGCGCCCGCGAGCGGCTGGCGGCCCGGCTCCCGGACTACCTGTCGGTGACCGGGTTGGGCCGGCTCGCGAAGGACCCGGCCGGGTACGCGGCCGAGCTGCGGCGTCCGATGCCGCGGCTGGTCACCGACGCGCAGCGATGGGGGATCGGGTTCCACACCTGGCTCGAGCACCGGTTCCGCAGCCAGACCCCGCTGCTGGACGGCGAGGTGGACGCCGAGCTGTCCGGCGCGGAGTTCGAGAAGCTCCAGGCGGGGTTCGAGGCCGGGCCGTACGCAGCGCTGGTGCCGCTCGCGGTGGAGACCCCGTTCACGCTGGTCCTGGCCGGACGGCTGGTCCGCGGCCGGATCGACGCGGTCTTCGCCGCGCCGGACGGGCGTCCGCAGGTCGTGGACTGGAAGACCGGCGACGCACGCCGGGCCGACCCGCTCCAGCTGGCCTGCTACCGGCTGGCGTGGGCGGAACTGCACAGCCTGGCCGCCGACGAGGTGGACGCGGTGTTCTACGACCTGCACTCCGCCGAGGTCGTGCGGCCGTCCGTCCTGCCCGACCGGGCCGGACTCGAAGCGCTTCTGGCCGCCGTGCCGGGCTCGGTTAGCCTTGCGCCGTGATCGACTGGTTCGCCGAGAGCTCCCTGGACCGTGTCGCCGAGCAGCGCGGCGACCCCGACTGGGTGCGCGCGGCCTGGTCGGAGACGGACGCGGTGGTGCTGCGGGTGGGGGAGTTGAGCGTCGAGGTGACGGCGGACGCCGCGCTGCTGGTGCGCCCCACCGCGGGTGCCTACGACCCCGACGTCCACTACCTGCTGGGCCGCATCGACGGCCGCTGGTGGTTCGGCGCGCGCGACGGGGACGACGCCGGCCTGGTGCTGCTCCGCTCGGTGATGGACCAGCTCCCGGCCACCGAACTGGAGGTGGCCTTCACCGCGATGGGCCTGGCCGCGTGGCACGCCGGGGCGAGGTTCTGCCCGGTCTGCGGGGCTGCGACCGAGGCGGTGCGGGGTGGGCAGGCGCGGCGGTGCACCCGCTGCGGCACCGACCAGTTCCCGCGCACCGACCCCGCGGTGATCGTGGCGATCGTCGACCCGGCCGGGCGGCTGCTGCTGGGTCGCGGGCCGGTCTGGCCGGCCGGCCGCTACTCGGTGTTCGCCGGCTTTGTCGAGATGGGGGAGTCGCTGGAGCAGGCCGTGCACCGCGAAATGGCCGAGGAGGTCGGGCTGCCGCTCACCGGGGTCACCTACCTCGGGTCGCAGCCGTGGCCGTTCCCGCGCTCGCTGATGGTCGGCTTCCTCGCGCACGCCCCCGCCGCGGAGCCGGTGCCGGCCGAGGGCGAGATCGAGTCGGCACGCTGGTTCACCGTTGACGAACTGCGTGCCGCGATGGCGTCCGGTGAGGTGGTGCTGCCGCCGCACACCTCGATCGCGCGCCGCATGGTCGAGGCCTGGCTGGACGGCACCCTGCCCACCGACGACCCGCACGCGCGTTCTCGCCTAACCTGAGCAGATGAGTGACCGGCCCGTGTCGCGCGGAGTGGTGAAGTTCTGGCGCTCCGAGAAGGGCTGGGGCGCCATCAGCAGCGACGACCTTCCGGCCGGGCGGGACGCCTGGGCGCACTTCTCGATGATCGAGGCCGACGGCTTCCGTGACCTCCACGAAGGGCAGGCCGTCGAGTTCACCTACGACGCGCGCCGACAGGACAGCTTCGACTTCGTGGCCAACTGGGTGCGCGCCCTTCCCGAGTGAGGTCCCGCCGGCTCAGAGCCGCTCGCGCAGGCCGGACGCGCGCCGCGCACGCTGCCGGACCGCCCGGGCAAGCGCGTCGGCCGAGCCGATCAGCGTCACCTCGGTCTTGGCCCGGGTGATCGCGGTGTACAGCAACTCCTGGGTGAGCAGCGGGGAGTCGGGGGTCGGCAGCACCACGGTGACCTGGTCGAACTGGCTGCCCTGCGCCTTGTGCACGGTCATGGCGTGGATCGTCTGGACGCCCTCCAGCAGGAACGGCGAGACGGCGTGCGTCCTGCTCCCGCGGGCGAAGAACGCGCGCAGCGCGCCGTCCTGCGCGACCACCACGCCGGTGTCGCCGTTGTACAGGCCGAGCTCGGGCGAGTTCTGGGTGACCAGCAACGGGCGGCCCGGGTACCACGCCAGGGTCGGGTCGAACCCGTCCATGGCGGACGCGATCCACTCCTCGACCTGCCGCGACCACACCGCGACGCCGTAGGGGCCGCGCCGGTGCGCACACAGCAGCCGGTGCTCCTCGAGCAGCGCCAGCGCATCGCCCACGCGTCCCTCGCGCGCGGCGCCGACCATCGCCACCCCGGCGGCGGTGACCCGTTCGCGCAGGTCGGTCTGCTCGACGGTGGGTGCGAACCGCACCCCGCCGGCACCGGCCCCGGCCAGGTCGAGCGCCCGGTCGGCGTCCCCGGCGAGCACGGCCGCCGCGAGTTCGGCGATGCCGGCCACCGACCGGTAGTTGTGCCGCAGCCGCACCACCGGCCCGGACGCGGGCAGGCCCAGCTCGGCCAGCGGTTCGGTCAGGTCGGCGCCCGGTTGGGCGTCGACGATGTCGGCGAGGACGGCGCCGGCCTCCACCGGGGCCAGCTGGTCGGGGTCGCCGACCAGCACCAGCCGTGCCTGCGGCCGCAATGCCTCCAGCAGCCGCGCCATCAACGTCACGTTCACCATCGACGCCTCGTCCACCACCACCACGTCGTGCGGGAGCGGGTTGCCGCGGTGGTGGGCGAACCGGTTGCGGGAGTCCGGCACCCAGCCCAGCAGCCGGTGGATCGTGGTGGCCTCCAGCGTCTCCAGGGACGCCGCGAGGTCGGCGGGCAGTTCGACGGCGGCCTCGGCCAGCGCCTCCTGCATGCGCACGGCCGCCTTGCCGGTGGGCGCGGCCAGCGCGACCAGCGGCGGTGTCGGCAGCGTCCGCCGCAGCATGCCCAGCAGCCGCGCGACCGTGTGGGTCTTGCCCGTGCCCGGCCCGCCTGCCACCACGGTGACCCCGGTCAGCACCGGCACCACCGCCGCGGTGGCCTGGTCGACGTCGGTGTCGTGGCTGAGCAGCTCGGCCCGCGCCGCCTCCAACGCGCTCGGCGCGACGCTCTCGGGCGCCTGCGCGAAGCGGCGCACCAGTTGCTCGGCGACGAGCGACTCCTCCTGCCAGTACCGCTCGAGGTAGAGCAGCCCGCCGGTCAGCCGTAGCGGACGGTCACCGTCGCCGTCGGCGCCCACCGTGACCATCGGGCTGACGGCGAGCGCCGTCCGCCACGCCACCGGGTCGGGCAGCAGGTCGGCCGGGATGCCGACGCTGTCCTCGTCGGTGTCGAGCGCCTCCCGGCCGAGGTCGGCCAGCTCCAGGCAGGTCGAGCCCGCCCGCAGGGCCCGCACCGCCAGCGCCAGGGCCAACTGGACGGACTGGTCGGCTTCGCCGAACAGGTGCGCGACCTTCTGGGCCACGTGGACGTCGCCGAGGGAGAGCGCGCCGGCGGCGTGCACGTCGAGCAGGACGCCGGGCGGCAGGCTGGTGGCGAGGTCGGTCACGGCAGCCTCCGATCGGCCAGCAGGTCGGACAGCGCCACCACCAGGCTCGCCGGCGGGAACCAGCTGAACACGCCGTTGCCGCCGGTGGCCTCGCGTCCGCCCATGCCCCGGACGAACAGGTAGCCGACGCCGCCCAGGTGCGTGGCCGGGTCGTAGCCGGGCAGCCGCGCGGACAGGAACCGGTGCAGCGCCACGCAGTAGAGGATCGCCTGGAGCGGGTAGTGCGTGCGCAACATCTCGGCCACCATCAGCGGCTCGCTGTAGTGGTCGAGGGTCAGCTCGGCCGGGCCGAGCCGGTTGGTCTTGTAGTCGACCACGACGAAGCGCGGCCCGTCCGGCGAGGGCACGCGCAGCACCGAGTCGATGCTGCCGGTCAGGAAGCCGCGCAGCACCTGGCCGGCGAGGTGCGGGTGGGCGAGTTCGGCCGGGTAGCCGGCCAGCGGGTCGTCCGCCGGCAGGTGGGCGGCCATCAGGTCGGCGACGTCGCGCAGGGTGGTGTGCGAGGACGCCGTGCCGAGCGCGAACTCGAAGTTCAGCTCGCTCAACCGGTCGGCCACCGGGATGGCGGCCAGCGGCAGCCCGCCGGTCAGGCGTCCCAACGGGGTGAACAGGCTCGGCAACAGGGCCTCGGCGAGCGTCTCCGGCGTGACGCCGGGCACCGGGTAGCGCAGGAACGCCGCGCCGGTCGCCTCCCGCACGCGAGCGGCGAGCTCGGCGTCGGGGGCGTTCCAGTCGAGGTTCTCCAGCACCTGGTGCACCAGGCTGCCGAACGCCGTGCCGCCGGGCAGGTCGGCCATCGGGGACGGCACGCCGGCCAGCTCGGGCAGCAGCGGCGTGCCGTCCGCCGGCTCGTCGTCGACCACGGTCTCGGCCGTCAGCGCGACCGGCGGGCGGGCGTGGACCGCCTCGGTGAGCCCGGAATAGGACGTGCGGCGCCACAACGGGTCGACGCTGCGGGTGAAGGCGGCGAGGCCGAGGCGCTGCGGACGGTCGCTCGTGGTGCCCAGGTGCGGCGCGGCGACCGGGACGCACTCCTCGACCCGGATGCCGGCCTCCGCCAGCCAGGCCAGCCCCGCCGGGTGGCCGTCGCCGGGAGGCGCGTCGAGGGGGTAGGACGCCTCCGGCGGCCCGGTGACGTCGCGGCGGCGGAACAGCATGCGGTGCAGCGGCGAGGACGCGGTGTTGGTGTGGGTGCGCGACCACCACAGGACGAGTTGGGACTGCGCGCGGGTCACCGCGACGTAGAGGCCGCGCAGCCGGTCCTCGGCGTCCTCGACGGCGTGGGCGTGCACCCGCTCGGCCCGGCCGGGCGCGTCGCGTCCGCCCACGTCGAGCACCCGCCGTCCGTCGGCGTGGAAGGCCAGGGACTCGTCCTCGTCGTCGGGCACCCACAGGTCGGCGGCCTCGGGCAGCAGCACCACCGGGAACTGGAGGCCCTTCGCCTTGTGCACGGTCATGATCTGGACGGCGTGACGGTCGGTCTCCAGCCGGCGGATGCGGTCGGACGTCACCGAGCCCCGCTCGACCGCCTCCTCCAGCCACGACACCAGCGCCTGCCCGCGCAGCCCGTCGGTGTGCTGGGCGTGCAGGATCTCGGCCAGGTGACGGTAGTCGGTGAGGTCACGCTCACCGCGCGGACGCCGCAGCACCCGTTCGGACAGGCTGCCCCCGGCCGGACCGCTCTCACCCTGGACGGCCGCGAACAGCGCGGCGACGCCCTGGCCGGACAGCACCCGCGACCAGCCCTGGAGCAGCCCTGCCCAGGCGGTCATGCGCTCCTCGTCGGCCAGCGCCAGGCCGTCGAGGTCGCCGCCGACGAAGTCGGTCAGGATCGCCGCGCGGACGGCGGCCCGGCGCGGCTGCTCGAGCGCCCGCAGGAGCACCAGCCAGCCCCGGGCGGCCGGGGTGGCGAAGATCGAGTCGGCCCCCGAGAACGCCACCGGGACCCCGGCCCCGGTCAAGGCCGCGGCCACCTCGCGTCCACGCCCGTTGGTGCTGACCAGGACGGATATGTCGCGCGCCTCCAGCGGACGGGGCCCGTCGGCGTCCACCACCCGAGCGTCGCCGTCCAGCAGCGCGATCACCTCGGCGGTGAGGTCGGCGATGACGCGTTCGCGGGACTCCTTGGCGCGGACGGGCTCCTCCCCGGGCAGGCAGCGCAGCCGCACCGGCGCCGACCACGGCGACCCGTCGGGACCGACCAGCCGGGACGTGGCGTGGGTGGCGGACACCGCCGGCACCTCGATGCCCTCGCCCAGCGTGACCCCGGCGAACAGGCTGTTCACCGCGTGCACCACGCCGGCGTCGGCACGGTGGTTCTGGTCGAGTGAGTACTTCACCCCGGCCGCGGCGACCGCGTCGGTGTAGGCGTGCACGTCGGCACCGCGGAAGGCGTAGATCGACTGCTTGGGGTCGCCGATCAGCACCAGCGGCACGTGGCCGTGGAAGGCCGCCCGCAGGACCTCCCACTGGACCGGGTCGGTGTCCTGGAACTCGTCCACGAGCACGACCTCGCAGCGTGCGCGCAGCCGGTCGAGCCGGGGGCCGGCCTCCTCGCCCCGCAGCGCGTCGCGCAGCCGCAGCAGCTGGTCGTCGAAGGAGTACACCCCGAGCCGGCGCTTGCGTGCCGCCAGCTCGTCGCGCACCGCCGTGGCGAACGCCAGCCGCTCGGCCAGGCGACCGCTCAGCCCGGCGTCCGGCACCAGCGGGGCGTCGGGGAGTTCCACGGCCGACCGCGCCAGCCGGCGGGCGACGTCGAGGGCGAACGGCGGACCCATCGGGTTGCGGGCGTAGCGGCCCAGGTACAGGTCGTCGACGACCTGGTCGACGGTGAGGCTGAGGTCCTCGGCCAGGCTCGCCTGCGGGTCCTGCTCGGCCAGCACCCCGAGTTCGTCGAGCATCGCCTGGCAGAACTGGTGGATGGTCATGATGCTGGCCGCGTCCAGCCTGGCGACCGCCCGGTGCAGCCGGCCGAGCCGGGCCATCACGTCGTCGTCGGTGCCGGTCAGCAACAGCTGGTCGGTCTCGTCGGGGTCGACGGCCAGCGTGCCGACCAGCCGGGAGGTGAGCACCGCGATCGTGCTGCGCAGGCGGTCACGCACCCGCGAGCGGAGCTCGGCGGACGCGATGCGGCTGAAGCTGATCACCGCGAGCCGGTCGGCGTCCACCAGCCCGTCGGCCAGGTAGCGGGTGGCGAGGGCGGCGATCGCGTGGGTCTTGCCGGTGCCCGCGCTGGCCTCCAGCACCGCGGTGCCCACCGGCAGCGGTCCGGCCGGGTCGAACCGGCTCAGGCGTGGGGTGTTCACGCGGGCACCTCCGCGGCGAGGAGGGGCTCCCAGATGCTGCTCGCGAGCGCCCCGACGAGGGTGCGTTCGGCCGGGTCGGCACCGGGGATCCCGAGGCCGTCCAGCGGCAGCTCGAGCACCTGCGGGAAGGTGAAGAACGTGCCCCAGTAGGCGTCGGACTCCCAGTCCCAGCAGCGCTCCAGCTGCTTGCGGCTCACCAGCGGGTCGGCGGGGTCGCGCCGGCTCGCCCGGAAGCCCGCCCAGGCCGCGCCCACCCGGGGCAGGGCCGGCAGCGGCTCCGACATGCCGCGCGCGTAGACAGCGAGGTAGCGGCCGAGCAGGTCGAGGGCGACGGGCGGGGGCGGTGCCACCAGCGTGGTGCGCCGGCCCTTGCCGACGACGCGGGCGCGCCAGTCGCCGGGCATGCCGGCGGCCAGCGCCAGCAGGCGCAGCCACGCGGCCAGGCGGTGCTTGGGCTGGAGGCTGGAGAACTCCACCTGCACCAGCTCGTCGCCGTGGCTCACCACCCGACCCACCAGCGGGACCTGGCCGTGGCCGGGCACCGGCACGGTGAGCGCGAGGTCGTGGAGCTGCGGGTCGGGCAGCTCGGCCGGCATCTCCCGCAGCGACCGCCGGGCCTCACTGAGGACGCCGTCGAGCAGCGCCGCGCCGAGCTCGAACGGCGGCACCTGCCCGCGGAGCCACTCGGCCGTGCGCACCGCCGACTCCTCGTGGCCCGCCCGCAGCCGCGACAGCACCCGGTTGCCGATCTGCCAGCGGGCGAGGTGGTCGGGCTCGATCGGGATCGCGTCCCCGGCCTGCGGGTCGTCGCCCAGGCTCACGCCGGTGCGGTTCCGCAGTAGCGCCCGCGCGGGGTGGGCGAAGTAGCCGGTGAGGTCGTCGAGGCTGACGCCGCCGCTGAGGTCGAACGCCGGCAGGCCGCTCAGGGGGCGTCGGGCGGACGGCTCGACCGGCGGTTCGAGGGTGGCCGCCGCCGCCCGGTAGGCGAGCGGGTCGGCGCTGGACAGCTCGGGGTGGGCGGGGTCGAAGTAGCGGGTGTCGAACGGCTGGAGCGGGTGCTGGACGGTGACCGCGGACCCCGCACCGACCCCCGCGGGCGTGGCGGCCGCGCGGTCGAGGGCGTCCAGCAGTTCGGCGAGCGGCGCTGCGAGCGGCACCGGCTCGTTGGTGGCCTCGCTGCGTCCCTGCGCGATCACGACCAGCCGCTCGCCGGCGGCGTGGACCGCGTCCAGCAGCACCTGCCGGTCGTCCAGCGCGACCGACGGGTCGCCGACGCGGGGCTCCTGGCCGAGCAGGTCGTCGCCGTGGCGCCGGCCCGAGCGGGGGAAGCGGTCGGCGTCCCAGCCCAGCAGCACCAGCACCCGGTGCGGCACGTGGCGCAGGGAGGCCAGGCCCGCGACGACAAGCGAGCCGTTGCCGAACGCGCCCCGCGCGGGCGCACCGGCGAACTCGTGCTCGATCGCCCGCAGCGCGGCGTGCCGACCGATCGGGGTGTCTGACGCGGCCCCGCCGTGCTCGGCCAGCCGGGCCAGCCCGGCCCACACGTCGCCGAGCTGCCACTCGTCCTCGTGCGGCAGCGACACCAGCGACTCCAGCCCGGACCGGCAGCGCTGCGCCCACTCGGCCAGGGTGGCGGGCTGGCCGAGCTCTGCCACCAGCCGGGACACGCGTCCGACCAGCTCGCTCAACCCGCCCACCAGTTCGACGTCGGAGGACTCCACGTCGTCCAGCGGCAGCACCGTGCCGGCCGAGACCAGGTCGGTCTCGGCCAGGGTGACGCCGAGCAGCATGCGCTGGAGGCCGGCCACCCACGTGTTCTGCGGGAAGCCCTTCAGCCCCCAGTCGCCGCGGTGGGCGGGGGAGAGGCCCCAGCGGATGCCGGCGCGCTCGACCAGGTCGACCAGGCGCTCGCGCGACTCGGCCGTGAAACCGAACCGGCGGGCCACCCCCGGACGGGCGCACAGTTCCAGCAAGGCGGACGCCTCGATGCGCGCGTCCGGCAGCCGCAACAGGTCGACCAGCAGGGTGACCATCGGGTTGACCTGCGCGACCGACCGGTCGGCCACCTGCACCCGGAACCGCTGCGCGGGGTGCACCACCGGCCCGGACGGCGGGGTGAACGCGGCGCCGACCAGGGGCGCGAAGCCGTCCACATCGGGGGTGAGGACGGCGATGTCGCGCGGCTCCAGCGTCGGGTCGGCGGCGAGGACGCCGGTGAGCACCTCGCGCAGCACCTCGACCTGCCGGTCGCGTCCGTGCGACAGGTGGACCGCCACCGAGGCGTCACCGGCACGCAGTACCCGCGGCACCGGCGGACGGTCGGCCCGCAGGTCGGCCTGGAGCCAACCGAGGAGGGTGTCCGGTGCGGCCGGCTCGGCCGACGGCTGCGGGGCGGGCAGCAGCCCGGCGGCCTCGTCGGCGACGATCGCGAGGCTCTCGTTCAGCGGGTGGCCCGGCCATGGGGTGACCTCGGCGCGCCGCAACCCCGGGGTGGCCGGACGCCGGCGGCTGGGCGACGGGGTGAGCGTGACCACGTCGACGTGGTGGTGGGTGTCGAGCGCGGACAGCAGGTCGAGCGCGCCGGCCCCCAGGTGCGGCGGTGCCAGCACCGCGACCCGGCTCGGAAGTTCCTCGACGGGGCCGGCGGCGAGGCGCTCGAGCAGCGCGGCCCGGCGGCGTAGCGGGTCGTCGCCGGTCTCGATGGCCAGCAGCCGCCACAGGTGCGCCTGCCAGGCGTTCTCGCCCAGCGGGGAGCCGTCGGGGCCGGTGTCGGCGCCCCGCGTCCACTCGGCCAGCATCGCCGGCCGGAAGCGCGCGTAGCCCGCGAACTGGCGGGCGACCCGGTGGCTGGCGGTGAACCCCTCCCGCGAGGCGGCGAGGTGGCGCTGGAGCACGGCCAGCGCCGGGTCGGTGGCGGTGGCGGCGACGCGCTGCACCAGCCAGGCCAGCCGCTCGGGGCGCCACGGGTCGTCGGGGCCGGCCAACCGGTACTCGAGGCCGGCGAAGGTGGTGAACTCCACGCCCGCGCAGATGCCGGGCTCGGTGCCGGCGGTGGCGAGCCGCTGCGACAGCCACCGCTGGAAGCCCGGACCGGGCACGACCGCCAGGTCGAACGTGAACGGGTCGTCGCGCGGGACGGACCACAACGACAGCAGGCGCTCGACGAGCTCGTCTGCGGTGCGGGTGGAGTGGAACTGCATGGTGGTCTCACCCTAGAGGCAGCCACTGACAGCTCGTGTGTCCGTGCCAACTCCTACAGTGGGGTCCCGTGAACGCCGATCCCGCCGAGCTGCTGGCCGGCCTCGACCCCGAGCAGCAGGAGGTCGCGACCAGCTTCGGTGCGCCGGTCGTGGTGATCGCGGGTGCCGGCACCGGCAAGACCCGAGCGTTGACGCACCGCATCGCCTACGGCACCGCGGTCGGCGCCTTCCAGCCCAACGCCGTGCTCGCGGTCACCTTCACCACGCGGGCGGCCGGCGAGCTGCGGTCGCGCCTGCGCGGCCTCGGCGTCCCCAGCGTGCAGGCCCGCACGTTCCACTCCGCGGCGTTGCGGCAGGCACAGTACTTCTGGCCGCGCGGGTACGGCTCGCAGCTGCCCGCGGTGAGCGACGAGCGCATGTCGATGGTCGCCGAGGCGGCCCGCCGGCTGCGGTTGAGCCCCGACACCAGCGCGCTGCGCGACCTGCTCACCGAGGTGTCCTGGGCGAAGGTCAGCAACGTCGCCCCCGCCGACTATGCCGAGCTCGCCCCCGGACACGGACGCGAGGTGGCCGGCCTCGACCCCGGCCAGGTCGGACGCGTGCTGGGCCGCTACGAGCAGGTCAAGGCCGACCGTGAGGTGATCGACTTCGACGACATCCTGCTGTGCGCGGTGGCCCTGCTCAGCGAGCACGGCGACATCGCCGAGGAGGTGCGTGCCACCTACCGCCACCTGGTGGTGGACGAGTACCAGGACGTGAACCCCGTCCAGCAGAACCTGCTCGACCTCTGGTGGGGCGAGGGGCGTGACCACTGCGTGGTGGGCGACCCGGCCCAGACCATCCACTCCTTCGCCGGCGCCACCCCGTCCTACCTCACCGGTTTCGCCGGACGGTTCCCCGACGCCCACCTGGTGCGGCTGGTGCGCGACTACCGGTCGAGCCCGCAGGTGGTCGGCCTGGCCAACCGGGTGGCGCGCAACACCCGGCTGGGCACGGTGGTGCTGGAGTCCCAGTGCGAGCCCGGGCCGGAGCCCAGGGTGCTGCCGTGCGCGTCCGAGAACGACGAGTCGGTGGCGGTGGCGCGCTGGCTGGTCGAACAGCACGAGGCCGGGGTGCCGTGGCGGGAGCAGGCGGTGCTGTACCGGGTGCACGCGCAGTCGCCGCTGTTCGAGGCCGCGCTGGCGCAGGCAGGGGTGCCGTTCACCGTCCGTGGTGGTGAAGGGTTCTACGACCGTCCCGAGGTGCGCCAGGTGATCGGCACGCTCACCGAGCTCGCCCGCAAGGATCCCGGCCTGCCGTGCGTGGACGCCTGCCGCGACGTCCTCACGCGCATCGGGTGGAGCGAGCAGCCGCCGTCCGGGCAGGGCCGGGTGCGCGAGCGCTGGGAGTCGCTGGCCGCCGTCCTGGCGCTGGCCGAGGACGTGGCCGCCGCGCAGGTGGAGGCCGGGCAGGGCACCGCCGACCTGGGCGGTTTCGTGGACGAGTTGACCGCCCGCGCCCAGGCCGAGCACCCGCTGAGCTCGGACGGGGTGACCCTGTCGACCCTGCACGCCGCCAAGGGCCTGGAGTGGACGGCCGTCGCGCTCGTCGGCGTCCAGGAGGGCACGCTGCCGTTGTCGCTCGCCGCCGGCCCCGAACAGGTCGCGGAGGAGGCCCGGCTGTTCTACGTCGGCATCACCCGGGCGCGGCGGCAGTTGCTGATCTGCTGGTCGCGCTCGCGGCGGGGTGATGGCGGGCATCGCCAGCCGTCCCGGTTCCTGGACGGCATCGCGCCCCGTCCGGAGCGGGCACCGTCCGGCGGCGGGCGTCGTCCGAAGCCGACGTCGGCGCTCAGCGCGACCTGCCGCGCCTGCGGCAAGCCGCTGCACACCGGGGCCGAGCGCAAGCTGCGGCGCCACGTCGACTGCCCGGCCGGCTACGACGAGGACACCTACACCAGCCTGGTGGCCTGGCGGCTCGGCCTCGCCCGCGAGCGCTCGGTTCCCGCGTACGTGATCTTCACCGACGCCACCCTGATGGCGATCGCCGAGGACCGTCCCAAGGACACCACCGGCCTGCTGGCGATCCCCGGCGTCGGCCGCACCAAGTGCGAGCAGTACGGCGAGGCGGTGCTGGCGATCCTCGCCGAGCACTCCTGATTCCCGGACCTCCCTTCCCGGCGTTCGGCGGAGAACGGCGGCTCTCGGGGGGTCGGGCTAGGGTGCGGCGATGGACTACCTGGAGATGAACCGCGCGAACTGGGACGCCCGCGTGCCCGTCCACCTCACCGCCTACGAGATCGACGACCTGCTCGCCGATCCGGCCGCGCTCTCCGGGGTGGTTCGCTTCGACCGGCCACGGCTCGGCGACATCGCGGGGCTGGACGTCATCCACCTCCAGTGCCACATCGGCACCGACACGCTCAGCCTGCACCGGCTCGGCGGACGGGTCACCGGCCTCGACCTCTCCCCGAAGTCGGTGGCGGCGGCCCGTGACATCGCCGCGCGCGCCGGGGCGTCCATCGACTACGTCGAGGCGGACGTGTACTCCGCGCCCACCGCCCTCGCCGGACGGTCGTTCGACCTCGTCTACACCGGTGTCGGCGCCCTCTGCTGGCTGCCCGACATCCGCCGCTGGGCGCAGGTGGTGGCCGGCCTGCTCAGGCCCGGTGGACGGATCTTCCTCCGCGAGGCGCACCCGGTGCTGTGGTCCTCGATCACGGTGACCCTGGGTTCCGATCCCGAGGACCGCGGCCAGCAGCCCTGGATCACGAAGACCGGCCAACAGACCGTGGCGCTCGAGCTTCCGTACTACGAGCAGCCCGACGGGATCGTGTGGAGCGAGGAGTGGACCTACACCGGTGAGGGCCGGGTGGAGTCGCCGGACTCGATCGAGTGGAACCACGGCCTGGGCGAGATCATCACGGCCCTGCTCGACGCCGGCCTGCGCCTCACCTCACTGGTCGAGCACGACAGCGTCCCGTGGCCCGCGCTGCCCGGCCTGATGGACCTCGACAAGGCCACCGGGGAGTTCCGCCTCACCGACCGGCCCGAGCGGCTGCCGGCGAGCTACACCCTCACCGCCACGAAGCCCTGAGGCCCGTCCCCCAAACACCGAACGCCACCGTTTCGGTCAAACGCCTCCGCCTGAGCTGGAGCGTTTGACCGAAACGAGGGCGTTCGGCGGATCAGGTCGGGGCGCGTCCGAAGCGGGGTCAGTCGGTGCCGGCGAAGCCGGGCAGCCAGTCGCGGAGCACCTGGGCGAAGTTCGCGTGCACGTCGAGCTGGGAGAGCACCGCGATGCCACCCATCCAGACCCGGTAGATCAGCCCGTACTCCGGCGGGATGTTGAGCAGGGCCGCCACGCCGTCGGAGCGCATGTTGCCGTGCACCCGGGCGAACTGGCCCTGCGCCCACGCCCGGTTGAACGCGAAGTCCTCGACGCTGGCCGGCTCCACGAACGGCGCCAGGTAGTCGAGTGCGTCCTGCGCGCTGATGCCGGCATCGACGAAGCCCTCGTCGGCCAGGCCGGCGAGCATCTCGTCCGCGCGCCCCTCGACCGCGTGCCGGATCAGCCGTCCCATCGCCTCGGGCAGGCCGTTCGGCAGCCGCGACACCAGGCCGAAGTCGAGCACCGCGAGCCGTCCGTCAGGCGTGACGAGGAAGTTGCCGGGGTGCGGGTCGCCGTGCAGGACGCCGGCCAGCGACGGCCCGGCGAACAGGAACGTGACGTAGTCCAGGGCGCTGCGGTTGCGCTCCTGGGCCGGACGCCCGATCAGCTCGGTGAGCTTGAAGCCGTCCACCCAGTCGCTGACCAGCACGCGCCGGGTGGCGCGGTGCACGTGCGGGACGACGAACCGCGGGTGGCCGTCCAGGGCGCGCGCGACCTGCTCCTGGTGGGCTCCCTCGAGGGTGTAGTCGACCTCCTCGTTCACCCTTTCGGCGAGCTCGCGGGTGAGCGCGACCACGTCCATGCCACCCGACAGCGGCGACACCGCCCCGGCCAGGCGCTGGATCTGGCGCAGGTCGCTGGCCAGGGCCACGTCGGCACCCGGGTACTGGATCTTGATGGCCACCTCGCGGCCGTCGGTGAGCCGGCCACGGTGCACCTGACCGATGGACGCGGCCGCGGACGGCCGCAGGTCCACCTCGGCGAAGGTGCGCCGCCAGTCGGGGCCGAGCTCGGCGCGCAGCACCGCCTGGGCGCGGGAGGACGGCATCGGCGGCGCGGCGTCCTGGAGCTTGCGCAGCCGCTCGCGGAAGGGCCCGGCGATGTCCTCGGGCAACATCGCCTCGAACAGGCTGAGCGCCTGCCCGAACTTCATCGCGCCACCCTTGAGCTCACCCAGCACCTGGAACAGCTGCTCGGCGGCGGCGTCGCGGAGCGCGGCGTCCACCTCGGCGGCGGGCGCTCCCATCAAGCGCTTGCCGTAGCCCACGCCGGCGCGGGCAGCGGCGCCCAGGGGCAGGCTCAGCAGCCGGGCACTACGGCCGATGGTGGTCTCGGGGAGCACCCGTCGCTGGTCGCCGTCGGACGGTTCGGGCTCGGTGGTCACCTGCACAGTGTGCCTGCAGGCCTCAACCGGGCGGCACCAGGCAGCCGCAGCCTGGGTGGGCCGGCCACGCCCGGGAGCGCAGCCGGAAGTCGACGAGGTCGAGTTCGAGCGTGGCGCCGGCGGTCTCCGGGACGCGTCCGGACAGCCACGCCCGTACCTGGACCGCCGCGGTGGCCGCCGCCCACGCCACCAGCGACGGCTCGGGTACCGCCGGCTCCCGGCACAGCTGGGCGAGCAGGCTGGGCCACGCCCCGTCCAGCCGGACGCGGGTCAGGTCGAGGCAGCGGACGCACGGCGTGCGGCCCGGCTGGACGAACGGTCCGACGACGGCGTGGTCGGGCTCCAGTCGAACGACCAGGTGGGCACGGCCGTCCCGGAACAGGGAATCGGTCGTTGCGCGGTCGGGCTCCACCGAGGACCCGGCCAGCAGCACCACCTCGGTCGCGTCCGGGGCGGTCGGCAGGGCGGCGAACCGCACCGGGTCGGAGCGGGTCGCACGCAGGCCGCCGCCGTTCAGGGCTGCGGTCACCGCCTGCGCCAGCGGGCCACCACCGACCACGCGCACGACGGGTTCAGCCGTGGTCGGCGCCGGTGCCAGGAGGCCGGCTGCGCCGAGCCGGTCGATCAACCAGCTCAGCCAGGGGTCGTCGAGCGACGGCACCAGCGTCCGGAGTTCGTCGCACGAGTGCGGACGGGCGAGCAGCGCAATCGCTTCGGCAAGGGCCGACGGCACGCGTTCGAGGACCAGCGCCGGAGAGTCCAGCCCGACCTGCAGGACGCCGGGCGCCCGCCACAGGGCGAGGGTGGGTTGCACGAGCTGGACGCGGGTGCCGGTCGCGGATGCAGCTGCCATACCAGCAGGCTGGCGCGGCGCCGGGGAGCGGGGCAAGACCCGCGGCGCGATTGACAACACCTGGGGCCGAACGGACAACACCCTGTGAGCCGTCCGGGCCAGATCGGGGCCGATCGCGCTGCAAACAGCAGAGCGCCGGCCACAGGGCCGGCGCTCTACAGGTACGGGTTCAGGCCTTCGGCAGGAACCGGGTGAGGTTGGTGCCACACACGGGGCACTTCGCCTTGGCGATACGGGTGCCCTTCTCGTTGACCACGACATCGCCGGTCGCGTCCCGGTGGTCCTTGCACTTCACGCAGTAGAACGAACCGCTGTAGGTCTCCGTGGCCACGTCTTTCCTCCTGATAATTCGGCTTCGCCCCCGGCTGGGGCTCGGCAGCGGACTGCCGGTCAGTCTATGCCCGAGTCGCCACGTTGGCGCAGCGACCGGTCCGGCGTGCGAGAGCCCCCAGGACCGGAGCTCCGCTTGCCTTCCCCTGCGAGCGGAACCGGCCTCTGGAGGCCTCGCGACAAGAAGTTAGTGCTCGCCCGGGCCGCGGTCAACTGAAACTGGCTGCGGCGTGTCGTACCGTGTGGCGCATGGCAGATCCGCAGGTCGAGGTTCGGCGCAGCGCGCGCCGGCGGCGCACCCTCACCGTCTTTCGTGAGCGGGGGCGGCTCGTCGCCCTGGTGCCGGCCCGGCTGACCGCCGCGCAGGAGCGCAGTCTGCTGCCGCCGCTGGTGCAACGGTTCCTGCGGCGCGAGGCGCAACGCACCCTGCCGTTGCCCGAGGACGAGCTGGCCACCCGCGCCGCCGGCCTGTACGAGCAGTTCCTCGCGCCCCGCACCGGGCTGCCGTTGCCGGCGTTCAGCATCCGCTGGGTCGACAACCAGCAGCGGCGCTGGGGGTCGTGCTCGACCGACACCGGGGCCATCCGGTTGTCGTCGCGACTACGTACGATGCCCGCTTGGGTGTCCGACTACGTGGTGTTGCACGAGCTCGCCCACCTGTTCGTCGCCAACCATTCCGCGGCGTTCCACCACCTTCTCGCCGGCTATCCGCAGCTGGAGCAGGCGCAGTCGTTCCTGCACGGCTACCAGCACGCGGTCGACGGTGGCGCCACCGAGGGGGAGCCCGAGCTGGACTTCTGAGGTGGGCTGCCGGCGCGTCGGTTCGGGCGGTTCGGAGCAGGCGAGGCAGGTTTGTCGCTATCCGGCCGGTGATGTCGTCCCGTCCGTCACTCGGGTCACACCAGCGGTCTCGGGTGGCCGCATCACGACAGTGTCTGGTGGTGTCGCTGCGCCTTCGCCCTCACGGCGGACGATCGGGCTCCGAGCCGGGCGTCAGGTGGCCGCGACGCGATCCGGCCATCAGTTGCTCCAGCTGTGATGACAGGGGCAGCTCGGACGCAGCGGATGGCCGAATCACGACACGAAGGCTCGAACCGGCTCCAGCGCTCAGGCCTGGCCGCGCCCCTCCTCGTCGAGCAGCTTGGCCAGCTCGGCGTCCATGTCGTCGGGGCCCGCGCCACGATGGCCGTCGGCGGCGTAGCCGAGGGGATCGTCGAGATCGGCGGCGGTGGGCAGCAGGTCGGGGTGGTCCCAGGCCGCGTCCCTGGCCTCGGCGCCCCGCGCCGAGCGGGTGGCCGCCCACAGGTTGGCCGCGTCCCGGGTGCGACGGGGACGCAACTCCAGCCCGACAAGGGCCTTCAGTGCCGATTCGGCCGGCCCGCCGCTGGCGCGACGACGCCGCAGCGTCTCGGTCAGGGCGGCCGCGACGGGCATCCGGGAGCCGGTCACCTGCGCGACCACCTCGTCCACCCACCCCTCGACCAGGGCGAGCAGCGTCTCCAGGCGTTCCAGCACCTCGCGCTGCTCGGCGGTGACCTGCGGCGCGAACAGGGAGCCGGCCAGGGCGGCCCCGGCCTCCTCGAGTTCTCCGGTGGTCATCGCCGACGAGAGCTGGCTCTCGATCGCCTGCTCGAGCGCGTCCCCGTCGATCTCGATGTCCCGCGCGTAGTGCTCGACCAGAGCCAGCAGCTGCGGCCCCAGCCAGCCGACGGACGCGAACAGCCGCTGCCGCGCGGCCTCGCGCACGGCCAGGAACAGCAGGACGTCGGCCGGATCGGTCTCCAGGCCCTCGGCGAAGGCGGCGATATTGGTGGGCAGCAGGGCGACCCGCGGCTGCTCGGTGAGCGGCAGGCCCGTGTCGCCGGCGCTGACCGCGACCTGGGCGAGGCTGGCCAGCGACTGGCCCACCTGGGCAGCGAACATGCCGGTGAGAGCCATCCGCAGCATCGGTTCGGCGGCCGGCGCCTGGCCCTGCTCCTGGATCAGCCCGCGCAGCGCGGCGTAGAGCCGGCTGACCACCGGGCGCACCAGCTGCTGCCAGGTCCCGAAGGTCTGGTCGACCCACTCCGACCGCGTCCACGCGTCGGCGGACGCGCTCAGCCGCCCGAAGGCGATCTCCTCGTCCAGCCACAGGTCGGCCAGCGCGACCGCGTCCCGGATCTGCGAGAGCTGGGCGCCCGTCGGGTCCGGGTCGGCCCCGGACGCGGCCGTCAGGCGGCGCACCACGTTGCGGGTGAAGCCCCAGTTCATGCCCGATTCGGCGTCCGACTTGCCGAAGCTCGCCATCTCGGTGGTGAAGGCGCCCATCAGGCCCTGCATCCGTCCGAGCAGCGATTCGAGGTCGAGGCGTCCGTCCGGTCCGGGCGTGATGCCGAACTGGGACAGGAACCGCAGCAGAGCCTCCTCCTCGCCGTCCGGCTCGGGACGGTCCGGGTTGGCCGGGTCACTCATCAGGTAACTCCTCACGTGGCGTGGCCTCCATTGTCCCGCACCTGCCAAGCCGCAGGGGCGCGCGCAGGGTAGGGTCGGGGAGGCTGGAGTCGTGCCGGGTGGCACGGCGGGGGAGAGACGGACGTGACGAAGCAGACCTGGACGGCGACGGTGTCGGCCGTGCTGTTCGTGGTGCTGGCTGCCGTGATCGCCCTCGTGCCGGTGCCGTACGTCACCTGGTCGCCGGGCGGGACGCACGACCTGCTCGCCTCCGAGGGCGAGGCGATCACGATCTCCGGCGCCAAGACCTACCCGACGACCGGTGAGCTGCTGATGACCACGGTGGCGGTCACCTCCCCGGACGCCACCCTCAGCCTGCCCGAACTCCTGTTCTCGTACTGGCTGCCCTCGCGGGAGGTGCTGCCGCGTTCGGCGGTGTACAAGGTCGGCGAGGACGCCAGCGACATCACCGCCGACGAGACCCAGCTGATGACCACGTCGCAGTCGGACGCGATCGTGGCCGGCCTGCGGCAGGCGGGCATCACGGTGACCGCCTGGCCGATGGTGTCCTCGGTCACCACGTCCGGCCCGTCGAACGAGATCCTCAAGCCCGGTGACCTGATCCAGGCCGTCGACGACGTCATCACCACCTCGATCAGCGACGTCCAGGCCGCGGTCGCCAAGCACCACGTTGGTGACGCGGTGCGGCTGAAGGTGGTGCGGGACGGCGAGGTGCTGCGTCCGACGGTGACCACGCGCGCCACCACGGCCAACCCGAAGGCCCCGATCCTCGGCATCGGCCTCACCACCGGCTACACCTACAAGCCGACGGTCACGTTCGCGATCGACCCGGCCGTCGGCGGCTCCAGCGCGGGCCTGATGTTCGCCCTCGCGATCACCGACAAGCTCAGCGAGACCGACCTGACCGCGAACCGCGTGATCGCCGGCACCGGCACGATCGACGCCGACGGCACGGTGGGCGCCATCGGCGGCGTGCAGGAGAAGATCGCCGCGGCCGCCCGTGACGGGGCCGGCATCTTCCTGCTGCCCAAGGACAACTGCGAGGACGTGGGCCAGGTGCCGGCGGGGATCCGGCTGGTGCCCGTGGAGACGATCAGCGGCGCCATCCAGGCGCTCGGGGCGCTGGAGAGCCCGGGCAGTGCCGGCGAGGTGGCGGCGTGCTCGTGAACGACGCCCTCGTCGCCGCCCTGGTCGAGGTGGAGCGGCACGTCGGTCGCCTCGGCTGGGACCAGCCCGCCCGGCTGTTCGCGCTGGTGCCGACCGCCGAGCTGATCGCGGCCGAACCTGCGCTCGCCGAACACCTCTCGGCCGGCTCGCCGGACGGCTTCAGCTCGATCGAGCAGGAGGACTTCCGTCCGGGCACCGAACTGGCCGAGACCCTGGCCCGGATCGCGTGGCCGCCCACCGTGGCCGGCTGCGTCCTGGCGCTGGAGCGGTCGTTCCTGCCGCCGGACGCTGAGGACGACCTGCCCGAGGATCCCGAACTGGCCGCCCGCGCCGTGGCGGCCCACCCGCGCCGGCTCGACCTGCGCGTGGTGGTCGGCGTCACCCGGGACGGCGCGAGCCACGGGGTGGCCCGGGTCCGTGGGGAGGACGGCGACCTGCTCGGCGGCGCCGACCTCGTCCCCGCGCTCGCTGCCGCACTGGCGCATACATTGGAGTGACCCGAAAGGGACGAGAAGGGGACGGTTCCCTTCCCGCCCGTTCGATGGCGTCGATGAGGAGCTGAAGTGAACGTGTCGTCCCCCGTGTCGCGTCGCGGGCCGCTGGTGCCGACGATCCTGGTGCTCGCCGCCCTCGTCGCCGCCTTCCTGATCTTCTCCGAGCTGTGGACCACGAAGCTGTGGTTCGACTCGGTGAGGTTCCCGCAGGTGTTCAGCACCCAGCTGGTGGCGCAGGTCGTGCTGTTCGTCGTGTTCTTCCTGGCGATGGCGCTGGTGGTGGGCGCCAACATGTGGATCGCGTTCCGGCTGCGTCCGATCGCCCGGCGCACCGGGCAGAGCGCGATCCTCGACCGCTACCGCGACCTGCTGGAGGCCAACATCTGGTTGGCAATCCTGGTGCCGTCGGCGTTCCTGGGCCTGATCGCCGGCGCGTCCGCGGTGAGCCAGGCGCTGGTGTACCTGGCGTGGTGGAACCGGGTGCCGTTCGGCACCGCCGACCCGTACTTCGGCCTGGACGCATCCTTCTACGTCTTCGAGCTCCCGATCTGGCAGGACCTGCTGTCCTTCGCCATGGGGGCGGTCTTCTTCGGGCTGGTGGCGGCCGCGGCCGTCCACTTCGCGGTCGGCGGCATCGCGTCCGGCCGGGCACGGCCCGCACGCGGCAACGGCGCCCGCATCCACCTGTCGGTGCTGGCCGGCCTGCTGCTGATCGGCTACGGCCTGCAGAACCTGCTCGACCGGTACGGCCTGCTGCTCCAGCAGGGCACCCTGCTCACCGGCATGCAGTACACCGACGCCCACGCACGCCTGACCGCGAAGATCGTGGTCGCGGTGATCTCGTTCCTGTGCGCGGGCGTGTTCTTCGCCAACGGCTTCCTGCGGCGATGGACGCTGGCCGCGACCTCGCTGGTGCTGATGGTCGTGTCCGGGATGATCCTCGGGCTGGCCTACCCGCTGGTGGTGCAGAGCTTCCAGGTCAAGCCGAACGAGCCGGTGCTGGAGAGCCCCTACATCGCCAACCACATCGAGGCGACGCGGCAGGCGTACGGGATCGACGACGCGGAGGTGGAGCCGTACGCCGCGGTCACCCAGGTGCGCCCGGGCCAGCTCAAACAGGACGCGGAGACGCTGCCCGGCATCCGGCTGATGGACCCCGCGGTGATCGCGCCGACGTTCGAGAACCAGCAGCAGTTGCGCGGCTGGTACACCTTCCCCGAGGACCTGGACGTCGACCGCTACGTGATCGACGGCAAGGAGACCGACGCGGTGGTCGCCGCCCGCGAGATCAACTACAGCAACCTGCCCGACCAGAACTGGAACAACGTCCACACCGTCTACACGCACGGCTACGGCCTGGTGGCCGCGTACGGCAACCAGCGCAGTTCGTCGGGCGACCCGGTGTGGATCGAGAAGAACCTGCCGCCCGAGGGTGCGCTGCCCGACTACGAGGGCCGGATCTACTACGGCGAGAAGAGCTCGGCCTTCGCGATCGTCGGACGCGAGCCCGGCGAGGCCCCGATCGAGTTCGACACCCCCGACGGTGCCACCAACACGTACGCCGGCACCAGCGGCGTGCCGATGGGCGACCTGTTCACCCGGGTGCTGTACGCCACCCACTTCACGGACCTCAACATCCTGCTCTCCGACCGGGTGAATTCGGCGTCGAAGATCCTCTACGACCGCACGCCGAAGGACCGGGTCGCGCAGGTCGCGCCGTGGCTGACGCTGGACTCCAACATCTACCCGGCCGTGGTCGACCACCGCCTCGTGTGGATCGTCGACGGCTACACCACCAGCCGCGCCTACCCGAACAGCTCGGTGGTCTCGCTGCGCTCGGCGATCACCGACGCCCAGACCACGCCCGGCCCGGACTCCGACGAGTCGCTGAACTACATCCGCAACTCGGTCAAGGCCGTGGTCGACGCCACCAACGGCACCGTCGACCTCTACGCCTGGGAGCCGGAGGACCCGATCCTGCAGGCATACGACAAGGCGTTCCCGGGCGTCCTGAAGCCCAAGTCGGCGATCAGCCCCGACCTGATGGCCCACCTGCGCTACCCGTCCGACCTGTTCAAGGTGCAGCGGCAGGTGCTGGCGCGCTACCACATGACCGACCCGCAGGCGTGGTACCAGCAGTCGGACCTGTGGCAGGTGCCGGCCGATCCGGCGGCGACGCTGCCCGACCAGCCCGAGACCAGCCGGACGGCCGCCGCGGCGGAGCCGCCCTACTACCTGTCGATCAAGTGGCCGGGGGACGACTCGCCGGTGTTCAGCGAGACCGCCGTGTTCGTGCCGTACAACCGTCAGAACCTGGCGTCCTACGTCTCGGTGGTGGCGGAGGCGACCAGCCCCGACTACGGGCGGATGCGCGTGCTGAGGATGTCGGACACCCAGCAGATCGCGGGGCCCAGCCAGACCGCGAACGCGATGACCAGCGACCAGAAGTTCGCCGACCTGGTGCGTCCCTACCTCAACCAGGGCTCGGCGAAGGCGACCTACGGCAACCTGCTGACGCTGCCGATGGGTTCGGGGCTGTTGTACGTGATGCCGATCTACACGATGCGCGCAGCCGGCAGCGGCACCTACCCGACGCTGCAGTTCGTGGCGGTCCGGTTCGGTGACCACGTCGGCATCGCCGCGACGCTCCAGGAGGCGCTCGACCAGGTGTTCGCCGGTGACGCCGGCGCGGAGACCGGTGAGGAACCGGTCGACGAGCCCACCCAGCCGACCCAGCCGGGCGACAACACCACCGCCGACCAGAAGGCGGCCGTGGCGTCGATGCAGAAGGCGCAGACGGCCTTCACCGCCGCCGACGCCGCGCTGCGCAACGGCAACCTCGCCGAGTACCAGAAGCAGGTGGAGATCGCGAAGACGGCCCTCAACGACGCCCTGTCGAAGATGGGCGTGAAGTAGCCACCTGCTGTGTCAGTCGTGCAGGACGACGGGCCAGCCCTCGGCCTGGAGGGGTCCCTGGAGCGCGGCCGCGTCCCCGACGACGACCAGGCTGAGGCCGTCCAGCGGCAGCAGTTCGAGGATCGACTGGGTGGCCGAATCCGGCGTCACCAGGGTGAGCGCCTGGAAGTTCGCGTTCACGAACTCGACGTTGACGCCGTCCCGGACGAGCGCGGCGATCCGGTCGGTCACGCCCTGCGCGGTCGAGTAGCGCAGCGGCGCCACACCGTTGGTGAAGCTGACCGCGTCCGCGACCTCGACGGTGGTGATCGGCTTGCCGGTCAGGTCCAGGATGTCGCGGGCCAGGGACGCGGCCTCCGCGACGACCTCGGTGCGGAACGAGCCCTGCACCGAGATCAGCCCGCCGTCCCGCATCGGGGTGTTCACCAGGTGCGCGCCATAGGTGAAGCCCTTCTCCTCGCGCAGCACGCGGTTGAGCCGGCTCAGGAACGCGCCGCCCAGCGCGTGCGTTGCCACCTGCAGGTCCGCCCAGCGCGGGTCGCCGCGGTCGATGCCGAACGAGCCCAGCCGGACGTCGGCCTGCACCGCCCCCGGCCGGTCGATGAGCCAGCAGCGCGGCGACCGCTGTTGGGGCACTTCGTGGGTGAAGTACCCCTCCGGCGGGTTCGTCCAGTCACCGAAGACCGCGGCCGCCCGTCCGAACTCCCGCCCGGACAGGTCGCCGGAGATGATCAGCGTCGCGCCGTCGGGACGGTAGTGCCGCTCGTGGAACGACACCACGTCGGCGTGCGTGATCGCCGCCACCGACTGCGCGGTACCGCCGACCATCCGGGCCGCGCGGTAGCGCCCCGGGATCGTCGCCGCGCGGAACGCCACCGATGCCCGGTGCGCGGAGTTCGCGAGCAGTTGGTCGATCTCGGCCAGCCGCAGCGTGCGGTGCCTGGCCACGTCGTCGGGACGCAGTTCGGGCTCACGGACGACCTCCGCCAGCAGTGCGAGTCCCTCGTCCAGCCGGTCGGCCGGCACCTCGAGGGTGAGCTCGCTGCCGGAGTAGCCGGCCGAACCGCTCAGGAGGGCGCCGATGTCCTCCAGCGCCTCGGCGAAGGACGGTCCCGGGTGGGTGGCCGTGCCTTCGTCCAGGCAGCGCTGGGTGATCGTCGCGACCCCCTCCACGTCCACTGGCTCGGCGTTCAGCGGGGCGTCGAAGACCAGGCTGACCGCGGCCACGTGCTGGCCCTCGCGGTGGCAGGCCATCAGCTGCATGCCGTTGTCGAGCCACAGCCGGGTCGGGTCGGGGAACCGCCAGCGCGGGGGAGTCTTCACCTCGGGACGCCGGTCGCTGCGCCGCATGTCAGGCCTCCTGCCGGTAGTCGAGCTGGGCCCGCTGGTCGCTGCGCAGGAAGTCGCGACAGGCCTCGGCCACGCGTTCGGTGGTCAGGCCGTCGACCTCCTCGAGCCGTCGGTTGATCCGCTCCGGGTCGCCGTGGAGCGTGGCGTAGGTGCCGATCAGGTCGGCCCGCGAGTCGAACCGGGCCAGTTCGGTGAGCCACTCGCGGGCGTGCTGCGCCTTCGCCCGCGCCAGCTCGGCGTCCGTCGGTCCGCCCGCGGCCAGCCGGTCGATCTCGGCCAGCGCGGCCGCCGTGGCCTCGGCCGCGTCCTGTCCAGGGAGGGCCCGTACCTGCGCGATGCCGAACGACGTGCCGCCGATCAGCCCCAGGGCGGACGCACCGGCGCCGGTGGCCACCTGGCGGTTGCGCACCAGCTCCTGGTGCAGCCGGGACGTCTGGCCGCCGCCGAGGACGGCGAGCGCCAGGTCACAGGCGTCGAACGCCGCGGTGTCGCGCACCGGCAGGCGCCAGGCGAAGTAGGTGGCCGCGGCGGGCACCCGTCCGCTGATCTGCCGGCTCACCACCTCGGTGAGCGGGGGGAGCGGCTCGGCCGCCGGACGCACCCGTCGGTTCCACGACGGCAGGTGACCGAACGCCTTCTCGGCCCGCTTGAACCCCTCCTTGGGGGTGATGTCGCCGACCAGGGTGAGCACGGCGTTGTCGGGCCGGTAGTGGTTGCGGAAGAAGGTCGCCGCGCGCTCGACGGTGGCCGCGTCGATGTCGGCCATCGAGCCGATCGTGGTGTGGCCGTACGGGTGGTCGACGCCGAACAGGAGCTCGACGACGTTCACCATCGCGTCGCCGTAGGGCACGTTGTCGTACCGCTGCCGCTTCTCCTCCTTCACCACCTCTCGCTGGGTCTCCATGCTGGTCTCGGTGAGGTGGTCGGGGAGGGTCGCGAGACGGTCCGCCTCCATCCACAGGGCGAGTTCGAGGGCGCCCACCGGCAGCGTCTCGAAGTAGTTGGTGCGGTCGAACCACGTGGTCGCGTTGACGGCGCCGCCGAGGGCCTGGAGGGTGTTGAGGTGCTCGCCGGTCGCGACGTGGGCCGAGCCGGAGAACATCAGGTGCTCGAACAGGTGCGCCCACCCGTACTCGCCGGGACGCTCGTCGCGCGACCCCACGTCGTACCACAGGTTCACGGCGGCCAGCGGGACGCTGTGGTCGGGGCTCACCACCACCCTCAGGCCGTTGCCGAGGGTGCGCTGGTGGATCGGATAGGTCAGGCGGTCCGACGAAGGCACGGGGTTATCTCACCACATCGTCGGCGGGAGAGCCGACTCGGGCACGGGGGCTAGTCTCCAGCTCATGGCAGCCAGCGAGCCGATCGAGGTCAGGGCGGTGCTCGCGCTGCTCGCCAACGCCGACACCAGGGCGGTCTTCGCCGAGGTCGTCGCCGCCGACGTGCCGGCCGGGGAGGCCCGTGAGCGGGCCCTGCGCAAGCTGCTCGCGGCCGGGCTGCTGGAGACCGGGCCGGACGGGCGTCCGGTCGTGGCCGAGGGACGCCTCCGGGCCACGCTCACGCAGTCCGCGCCGCCGCCGGTGGTCGGCGCCGAACGGTTCCTGTCCCGCGCCGGCCGGATCCTGGACTACCCGGCGCGCCGGGCCGATCGCGAGGAGTTGTTGGCCCTGGTGCTGGCTCGCTCGGTGCAGGCCGGCGAGGAGCTGAACGAGAAGGAACTCGGCGCGCGGCTGGGCCGCCACACCGACGACGTCGCCACCCTGCGCCGCTACCTGGTGGACGCAGGCTTGCTGCGGCGCTCACCCGACGGTCGCAGCTACCGGCTGGCCGAACCGCCGGCTGTCGGTGAGGACTGATCCGGGACGTCCGGACGCTCTCAGCCGGGCAGCGGCGGGAACTCCCCGGTGCGCTCCCAGGCCGACAGCAGGTCGATGCGTCGCTGGTGCCGCTCGCCGTGGCTGAACGGCGTGGCGAGGAAGACCTCGACGAACCGGAGCGCGTCCTCGGGCGTGTGCATCCGGGCGCCGATGGAGACCACGGTGGCGTCGTTGTGCTCGCGGGCGAGCCGGGCGGTCTCCTCCGACCAGGCCAGCGCGGCACGAACGCCGTCGACCTTGTTGGCCGAGATCTGCTCGCCGTTGCCCGAGCCGCCGATCACCACGCCGAGGGCGTCCACCCCCGCCTCGCGGTCGGCCACCACCGCGGCGGCCGCGCGCAGGCAGTACACCGGGTAGTCGTCCTCGGCGTCGTAGGTGGGGGCGCCGTGGTCGATGGGCTCGTGGCCGTGGTCGGCGAGCCAGGTGACGAGCCGGGCCTTGAGCTCGAAGCCGGCGTGGTCGGAGCCGAGATGGACGCGCATGCCGCCAGTCTTCCACCCGGCCGGACACCCGCACAGGGGTGCGCGGACGCGGCGGGTTGGCTAGCGTCGGGCGGGAGACCGAGCCGGAGGAGGCCGTGGGAATGGGTGAGCTGAGCGAGCAACTGGCACAGGAGGAGGCCGAGCTGCGGTTCGCCGACTTCACCCTCGAGGACGCCTGGCGCCTGGGCAGCCGGATGCGGGCTGCCGCCGCCGAGCGCGGGCTCCCGATCGTGATCGGCATCATGCTCGGCCGGCAGCGGGTGTTCCACACGGCCCTGCCCGGGTCGAGCTCCGACAACGACGAGTGGCTGGCCCGCAAGACCCGGGTCGCGCTGCGCTACGGACGGGCGTCGCTGGCCGTCGGCGAGGACTTCCGCGATCGCGGTCGCGACTTCGACACCGACGCCCGCCTCGACCCGCGCCGGTTCGCCGCGCACGGCGGCGTGGTGCCGCTCCGGCTGACCGGTGGCGCGGTGATCGGCGCGGTCGGGGTCTCCGGCCTGCCGCAGCGCGACGACCACGCGTTCGTCGTCGAGTTCCTGCGGGAGTTCCACGCCGGCCGCGTCTGAGCGGCGTCCAGTAGCGACGCCTACTTGGGCGGCAGCGTGGCCACGTAGGCCAGGCCGCGGTCGAGCCAGGCGCGCAGGGCACTCTCCTCTCCGAGGGCTGCCTGCTCCACGTGCAGCCAACCGCCCAGCTCGCGTCCGTTCATGCGGAAGTACCGCACGGTGGCACCGTTCACCAGGCCCGGGCCCTGCGCCGGGTCGAGCCGCAGCATCATCGCGCCGTTGCGGCTCGCCGCGGCCACCATGTGCCCGTGCACCATGAAGCCCAGCCCGCCGAACATGCGCTTCTCGGTGACCCCGTCGGTGAAGGACAGGGCCGCACGGATGCGTCCGGCCAGTTCCTCGTCGTACGCCATGACGGCAGTATGGCCGCCGCCACCGACACCCGGCCACGACCGGCGCCCGGCCACGACGGGGCCCGGTCAGAACCGGGCCTGCGACCAGACCACGCCTGACGGCGCCACCAGCTCCACCGAGGCCGGTTGCTCGCCCGCCAGTGGCACCAGCCACGACCCGGACGCCTCCCCGGTGCCGTACTCGTCGCTGAGCGCCCACGACCCGCCGCTGGTGCGCTGCCCGTCCCGACCGACGAGGACGCATTCGTAGCTCGCCCCCGGGCGGCCGGTGGTCACGTTGAGCAGCAGGTAGCTGCGGCCGTTGAGGGTGGTGAGCCCGACCGAGCCGACGGTCTCGCCCTTGCGGGTGACCAGGCTGGCCGCGACCGGCACCTGGTGGCGTCCGCCCGCCGGCTGGGTGAGCCACGTGGAGGCCGCCAGCGTGCCGCCGATGCCGGACAGCAGGCCGACCAGGACGGCCGCGGCGATCAGCAGCACCGTGCGACGCGGACGCCGGGCGGCGGGCGTCGGGGCCGGCTCGTCGGCGGCCATCGCGGCGAGCACGCGTCCGGAGAACCCGGCCGGGGGAGCGACGGACGGGGTCGCGACCAGCGCGGCCTGCACACCGTCCGACAGCGCCGCGTACTCGTCGCGGCAGGTCGCGCACACGGCCAGGTGGGCGGACAGCAGCTCCTGCTCGGCGGCGGGCTGTTCGGCCAGCGCCAGGGCGAGGAGCTGGTCGGCATCCAGGTGCGCCTCAGTCATCTTCCGCCTCCACCCTGGCCCGCATCCGGCGCAGGCCGGTACGGATCCTCGTCTTCGCCGTGCCGAGCGGGATGTCCTCGTGCTCGGCCACCTCCGCCATCGTGAGCCCCGCGACCACCGACAGCACCACCGCCCGGGCCTGCTCGGGCGGCAACTCCGCCAGCCGCTGCGAGGCGACCAGCGCCTCGACCCTCCCACCGGTGCCGTCCGGCGCGCCACCGGCGAGGGTGGTCGTGACCAGCAGTTCGAGCTGGCCGGCCTCGACCGGCGTCGATCGGCGGGCGCGGATCGCGTCGATGGACAGGTTGCGGGTGATCGTCAGCAGCCAGGCCAGCACCGAGCCGCGGCGCGGGTCGAAGCTGCCCGCCGCGCGCCAGGCCCGCAGGAACGCCTCCTGGGCCACGTCCTCGGCGAGGGCACGGTCGTGGGTGATCGAGACCGCGAGCCCGAACACGGGGCCCTGGAACCGCCGGACGAAGGCGACGGCGGCCGCGTCGTCGTTCACCGCAAGCGCGCCGACGAGCGCGGCGTCGGACGCCCGGTCGGTCAGGGAGAACACGCTCACACCACGGGATACGGACGAGCCGGCTCCACGGATTGCGCCCCGACGGAATTGGGGCCGGCGCAATCCGGATCCGAAGCTGGGCCGTATCACTGACAGCACCATCCCAGGAATTGAGGAGGAACCCATGTTCGCACGATCCCGGATCGCCCTGGCCACCGCCGGGCCCGCGCTCGCCCTCGCGCTGCTCACGGCCTGCACCTCGACGCCCGCCACGCCGGCGAGCGTCCCGGCGTCCGGCGCGAGCTCGGCCGCGTCGAGCGCACCGGCCGCCAGCGCGCCCGCGCCGTCCCCGGCGGACGCCGCCACGCTCGCGCTCAAGATGGGCGACAGCAGCCTCGGGTCGATCGTCGTCGACGGCAAGGGAATGACGCTCTACATGTTCACCAAGGACACCCAGGGCAGCAAGGCCAGCGCCTGCACCGGGCAGTGCCTGGTCGCCTGGCCGCCGCTGTACGGCACCCCCACCGTCGGCGCGGGCGTCGACGACTCCAAGTTGGGCTCGTTCGCGCTGCCGGACGGGACGATGCAGGCCACCTACAACGGCTGGCCGCTCTACTACTGGAAGGGCGACACCAAGGCCGGTGACGTCGCCGGACAGAACGTCAACAACGTGTGGTTCGTGCTGGACCGCGACGGCGACCCGGTGAAGAAGTAGCCGTGAACGTCTTCGGGCTGCCGCTGCACCCGCTGGTGGTGCACGCGGCCGTCGTCCTGATCCCGCTCGCCGCCCTCGGCGCGCTCGTCGTGCTGGTCTCGGCGAAGCTCCGGGACCGGTACGGCTGGCTGACGGTGTGGTTCGCGGTCGCGGCGGCGGGCGCGGCCGTCGTCGCGAAGTTCTCCGGCGAAGCCCTGGCCGCGGGGCTCGGGGTGGGTCCGCTGGTGGCCACCCACGAGTCGTACGGCGAGCTGGTGCCGTACCCGACGGTGGCCCTGGCACTGTTCCTGCCGGCCGCACTGCTGGTGCGGAAGCGTTCGGTGGCGGGCTGGTGGGTGGCCGCGGCGCTGAGCGCGCTGGCCGCGGTCGCCGGGCTCGTCCTGGTGCTGCTCACCGGCCACAGCGGCGCCACCGCTGTGTGGGGCGGCGTGGGCTGAGGCGCTCTCAGCGGAGGAAGTCGGCCAGCCCGGCGAGCACCCGGTCCACGTCGTCGTCGCTGCTGTAGGGCGCGAGTCCCAGGCGCAGGCCGGCCTCGTCCTCCACGCCGAGGCGGCGGAACGGCTCGTAGGCGTAGAACGCCCCGGCCGGCGCCAGCACGTCGCGCTCGGCGAGGAAGCGGGCGGCGTCCGCGGTGCGCCGTCCGGGCAGCGTGAGCAGCAGGGTCGGGGTGCGTTCGGCGGCCCGCGAGTGCTGGACGACGCGGCCCGGCGGCAGCGCGGCCAGACCGGCCTCCAGCCGCGCCCGCAGCCGCAGCTCGTGGGCGTCGATGGCGTGCAGGGACGCGCGCAGCCGCTCGCGTCGAGAGGCTGCCCCGTCCGGCGCGACCTGCGCCAGGACGTCGACCGCCGCGGTGGCGCCGGCCAGCACCTCGTAGGGGAGCGTCCCCAGCTCGAACCGCTCCGGCACCACCTCGGTCGAGGGCAGCAGCTTGTCGGGGTGCACGGTCTCGAGCAGGTCGGGGGACGCGCCGAGCACCGCGCAGTGCGGGCCGAGGAACTTGTACGGCGAGCAGACGAAGAAGTCCGCGCCGAGGGCGGCGACGTCGACGAACTGGTGGGCCGCGTAGTGCACGCCGTCCACCCACACCAGGGCGCCGGCCGCGTGGGCGGCCGCGGCGATGCCGGGCACCGGCGGCCGGGTGCCGATCAGGTTGCTGGCGCCGGTGATCGCCACCAGCCGGGTGCGCTCGGTGATCGCGGACGCCACGCTGGCCGGGTCGACCTCGCCGGTGGCCGGGTCGAAGTCGATCCAGCGGACGCCGGCCCCGGCGGCCTGCGCGGCCTGGAGCCACGGGCGCACGTTGGCGTCGTGGTCGAGGCGGCTGACCACCACCTCGTCGCCGGCGCGCCACCCCTTGGCCAGCGCGCGGGAGAAGTCGTAGGTGAGCTGGGTGGCGCTGCGTCCGTGCACGACGCCGGCGGCCGGGACCCCGAGCAGGTCGGAGAACGCGGACCGGAAGGCGGCGACGGCGGCGTCCGCGTTGCGCTCGGACGCGGCGAGGGTGCCGCGGTTCGACAGCGGCCCGGTGAGCACGGCGGCGATCGCCGCGGCCACCTCGACCGGGGTCTGGGTGCCGCCGGGGCCGTCGAAGTGGGCGGTGCCCGAGGCCAGCGACGGGAAGTGGGTGCGCAGCTCGGCGACGTCGTAGGTCATCGCATCCCCCTCAGCGCACGACGCGGAGTTGCTGGTTGCCGCCCGGGTGACGCACCTCGACGAGGGAGCCGACGGACACCTGCCGTCCGCGCCGGGTCTCGGTCTCGCCGTCCACGCGCACCGCGCCGGAGGCGATGAGCGCCTTGGCCTCGGCGCCGTCCAGGACGACGTTGGCGTACTTGAGCAGTTGGCCGAGGCGGATGACGTCCTCGCCGATCGCGATCTCCACCCGCACAGTGTGGCCCAGCGGACGCGGCGGTGGGCGCCGCGCCCGCCGCAACCGGTCAGGAGTTCGGGTCAGGAACCGAGCGCGTCGGCGGCCAGCTTGCGCGTGCGCTCGTCGGGGTCGGTCGTCGCCAGTTCGGTGACCACCGTGCGGGCGGGCAGGGGCCAGTCCGTGGCGGGCCACGCCGCGAGCGCGTTGAGGGCCATGTTGCGGTTGCGGGTCATCGGGCTCCACAACCCGACCAGCAGCAGGTCACCGCCGATCCCGGGGAAGGCGCGCAGCGCCTGGAGCGTCCAGTCCAGCGCCCGGTGGGGGCGGAACTGGTCGCCGCCTCCGGGTTCGTCCGCGCCACCGGTGGCGATCTGCTCCAGCGGGATGGCCACGTGGACGAGGTCGACCAGACGTTGCGCCCGCGCCGCGTCGGCCTGCGCCCAGGCGGCGAACCAGAGGGTGCCGAACGGGTCGGCGGCCACCTTGCCGAAGACGACGTCGAAGGTGTCGATGCCGCGCTTGCGGGCGGCCTCGTTCGCCTTCCAGAACGTGGTGCGGTCGTCGGCGGCGAGTCCGTCGGCGATGGTGGCGTCCCAGGCCGGACGGGCGAGCACCTCGACGCAGGCGGCGAGGAGGCGCTGGTGTCGCTCGGGGGTCCAGCCGCGATCGGCACGGTCGTCCCAGCCTTCGGGCTGGGCGAGGAACTGCTCGAGGGCACCGACCGCGTGGAAGTCGTCGAGGGTCTCCGCGCGGACGGTCATCAGGACGAGGAAGGCGTCGACCGCCTCGGCGGCGTCGTCGTAGTCGTCGAGGTCCTCGGCGGGTCCGCCGGCGACCAGGGCGCTGAGGATCTCGCCGGCGGCGGTGAGCAGCTCGCGGTCGACGTCGTCGCCGCGCAGGGCCGGCAGGAGGCCGCCGGTGGTGGCGGCGATGTGGGCGAGGTACTCGTACATGACCGAGTTGCGGAAGCCGGTGCGCAGGATCCAGGCGCGGATCTCGGGGTCGGTGGTGTCGCGGAGCGCCTCGACGCAGTGGATCCGTCCCCAGCCGTCCACGACCTGCGCCAGCGCCCACAGTTCGCGGTCGGACTCGGGCACGCCGTTCTCGATGGCGACCGCGGCGAACAGGGTGAACTCCTCGTGCGCGCCGAGCGTCCGGACGACGGCCAGGTCGTCGCCGAGCCCGGTCACGCCGAGCAGCGCGAGGCCGATCTTGACGACGCCGCGATCCGGCGCGGTGGTGGCCAGCCGGCGGGCGAGGGCGTGGACGCGGACCGGGTCCGCTTCGAGCTGGGCGAGGCGCGCGATCATGGCGTCGACGTACTCGAGCGCGCGCTCGGCGGCGACGGTCCGGGCGATCTGGTCCAGCAGTTCGGGGCTGGGGTCGTCGGCGGCCGCGATGATCAGGTCGGCGACGCGCAGCGCGGTGGGAAGGTCCGGGGCGCCGGCGGCGTGGTGGCCGAGCGCGCCGTCGAGGCCACCGGCGACCCAGCGCAGGCTGTCGGCGCCGGCCATCCGGGCGACATCGGGCAGTTCGACGCCCGAGTCGGCGAGCCGTCCGGTCGCGTCGAGACGGGCCAGGAGGAAGTCGTAGATCGGCTGCCCCTCGTCGCTGTGGGGATGTTCGTCGGCCACGACCTCCACCCTCTCACAGGGGCACAAGGCCACCTGCTTGGCCCACGTGGTGCAGGGCCGACGCGTCTGCACCTGGATCGGCCAGAGGGGCCGTCGCGACCGGGCCACGGGGCAAGGAGGCGCAGCTTTCGTTGGTCGCACTGCTCGGGAACAAGAGTGGCCCCCGACTACTCGACGTAGTCAGGGGCCACTTGTTCGTAGCGGGGACAGGATTTGAACTAATGACCGCAGCCTCTTGAATACGGTCAGTGTGAACCAACAACAGCCTCAGCGACTAGGTGTGATGGGGTCGAAGCCGTATCGCACCATCATGAGCCGAGTGAAGGATGTTGGCTGAGCTAGCCCCGGTTGGGCCGCGACGCTGAGGCTCCCAGCCACTGCCTGCCGAATGCTATCGACCGTGACTCACACACGATGACGGGGCAAGCGTTGTCCGAACCCTCTGCGAGAGTCCGAGTAGGCGAGTCGCGCCATATCCATGCCGACGGCCTAAAGCCTTCAACAACCTCGTACACCTGACGAGTCGGGAACTGTCAGTGGGCCCTACTACGATTACTACCAACAGTAGTTACAGCGTTGTGGTTCATCCACATCTAGTGGTTACTGAGCTTGGCAGTAAGGGGGACCCCGACCGGCGGGGGAACCGACGATCGGGGCCTGAACAAGATTGGGACCTTGTACGGCCCACGGTAGCGCACTGCACTAGGCCGGGCTCGCGTGGGCACCGGCAGGTGAGACCCGGGCGTGTCGGTTCACCCCCGCTCCAGGCGGAGAGGATCGACATGCACAAGATGCCTGAATACCCGCCGCTGGAGCGGGTCGTCAACGCCGCGAGACACCGCATTGAGGTCTCGGACTCGGAGCTTGCTGAGGCGCGAAGACGTCGCGCGGCGTTGTCTGATGCGCTGCGATTGGAGTTCGTGGGGAGCCGGACGTTTGTCAATGGCAGCGTCGCCCACGGGGATGCACTCACCCCGTTGACTGATGTGGATCTCGGCGTGGTCGTTCCTGATCCGTCTCACGAATACGGACCGGGGCGTAAGGGCCCGCGTGAGTTGAAGGACCGGGCGGCCGCAGCCATCCGGCGGGACCTGAAGGCGGAGTACGGTGACCTCGCCGTTGAAGTTGAAGGCCGCAAGCGCTCGATCTTGGTGAGATTCCGCGAACCCGTGTCGGCTCGTTTCCCCGACTTCACCGCGGACGTGATCGTGGCAATCGACAACCCAGGCGCCGCTGGCCTCTACATCCCGCGCTGGGAAACCTGGGACCGCGCGCATCCCGAGCGGCACACCGAGCTCGTCGTCGCGGCGAACAAGGCCACGAAGGCTGGCTTCGCGCGGGTGGTTAGGTTGATGAAACATTGGAGTCGCCGCCACGACAAGCCACTGTGCTCGTGGAACATCAAGGCACTCGCACTCAGCTGCATTCAGGAGCCGACTGAGTTGATCCCAGGGATGATCAAGTGGCTTGAGTTCAGCATCGAACGCGTGTCGGTGGAGGACACCCCCGACCCTGCTCGCGTGTCGGCGCCGGTGAAACTGAACGCACCCCGGAGCGAGGTTGTGCGGAAGCTGCGACAGGGACTGGAGACGCTGGACCAGGCTGTCCGACTTGAGAACGCTGGGTATCCGGTACTTGCAGTCAGAGAGCTGGCCAAGTTCTTTCACGATCCGATGATGCTTGCCGCGCCTGATCCGGATGACGTCCTGGAAGAGGAAGCACGTCGACGGCTGGCCCAGAGACCTGTCCGGGGCCCCATCAGCGCGGCGCCAGCAGTGCTCACAGGGGCGGTCGGCCCAGCGCGCAGGCATACGGAAGGCGTGCGCTCGTGGGGACTGTAGCGCGATGGTGGTACGGCGCAGACCCGGTCTGGGCACTGCCGTTCGAGCGTGACGCCAAGCGGAAGTACGGCACGCTGATACGTCGCGACCTCTTCGAGCGGACACTGGTCTATCGCCATGCGGGCCTCGAAATCCCCGGCCGCAGCGAACCCGTCCCGGTAGCTGTTCGTTTTGAGAAGACACCAAGCTACGAAACCTTCGGGCTCCGGCCGGAGGACTACCCGAGGGTGTTCGCCGACCACGGATTGCCGTCCCCTCACCGCATGCCGGACGGAAGTCTGTGCCTGTACTACCCGCTTGATCCCGTGGAACGCCGCTGGATCGCGGCTGACGGCCTCCTCGCTCTCCTGAACATCGCAGCAGATCACATCTTCTATGAGACCTACTGGCGGAGAACCGGCGGGAAGGGTCGAGGGCGATGGCTGGGAGACGAAGCGCCTCACGGCATTCGAAGGAGGGTGGCATGAATCCGAATCCCCCCGACCCGGCCACCTTCCTCGGGTTGGGTCTTCTGTCATGGGACGCGATCGCCACAATCGTTGCGGCACTCGTGGCAGCAGCGGTGGCAGTTGCTGGCTACGTCTCCCAGCAGTCTCGCGCTCGGAAGGACCGTCTCGCGATTACCTACAGCGAGGCGCTGCGCGCGGTCGAGGATTACCTAGAGGCACCGTATCTGGTGCGACGCCGCGATGGCTCCAGTGCAAGCCGGCAACTAATCGCGACGCACATCAGTGAAGTTCAGTCCAGGCTGTCGTTCTACTCAGCTCTCTTGAGCATGCAAGCTCCTGATGAAGTCAGCGCCACATACCGAGACCTGGTGGCCACCGCTCGAGCCGAGGCAGGACACGCCATGTCGCACGCATGGCGTACCCAGGCATTAAGGAAGGACCGTGATGCCCCGATCGGGCGAGTAGTCGACCGCTCCAAGAGCGACTCGGCACGGACGAGATACCTCGAGGCCATCCGCCTGCGCCAGTAGCGATCAGCAGGCGATGTGGGTGTCCTGAGGAGGTGGCAGCCAAACCCGCACTCTTCTAGCCGCAGAGTTCGCGGTCGGCTCGGTTGAGCTGAGTGGCATCGCTCACGTCGCTCTTGGCGTTCTTGACACCCTCGCCACTACTCAAGAAGTCGACGTCGGCCGTCCCATGAACCGTGCCGCTCGCACAGCCGGTAAACGTGCCAACGATAAAGGTTTGGCGGCACAGTGCCGAAGGTGTGTCGCACTTGGGATCGTGGCGGAATCGCCTGGTCGGGGATGCGCGAGGAGGGGCTGTCGCACTGGTGAAGCGGTGGCGGCGTGGCGGTGCGGTCAGTGCGGTTGCTGGAGGGTGCGGTTCCAGACTTCAACGAGGCGGCGGACGGCCGGCTCGAGGGTGGGGAGGTCTCGGCGATAGATGCGTCCCTGCGCCAGCCGAGTCGCAAACGCGTCGAGCATGGCCTCCCACTCGGCAGCGGTGCGGGGCTCGGTGAGCACCACAACCTCGACGGTGCGGGTCTTGGGCTTCTCGATCTCGATCATGCGGGTTACCACCCGGACCTCGCCGAGCTGCTTACGGTCTGCGCGGCGGGCTTCCCATGCGCGGTGTCTGCACGAGGAGGAGCACCAGGAGGGGATGCGGCCGCGGGCCGGGACGGCGACGGCTCGTCCGCACCACCCGCACTCGATGGTCTGGCCGGGGCGTCGGTGACCCGAAGGTCGGACATCGTTGTGATCTGCCTCTACCTCGGCCACGGAGCACCTCTGCTTTCGTGCCAACGACTCTAGCTCAGGCCGGAAGTGCCCGGTGTGTATTGCGGTCCGGTTGATGATGTGGCGGCTCGGCGGTCAGGTGCGGATATCTTCCTGAGGTAGCGATGCTGTGCCTTTGCCGACGATTCCCTGGTGCAGAAGATGTGTGCCACTTCAGATCGGTGCTCGGTCGACATGCTGAGCTGGCTGGGGATGTCCTGGATGTTGACGGCCCGCTCTCGGTTCAACGTTCGCTTGCATGTCGCTCATGACGTCGCCTTCTTTCGTGCCAACGACTTTGGCTCTCCCGGAATGCACCGGGTGTATCGCGCATCGAGGCATGACCGCGGGGGAGCTCCGGACTCGGGAAGCAGTATCAATAGTGATATTATTGATGGGTGGCGTCGATGGACAAACTCATCGCAGCGATGCGGGCGAACCCGACTGCGGTGAGGTTCGCCGATCTCGAGCGGGTGTGCCGGCACTTCTTCGGCAACCCGCGACAGAGCGGCGGTTCGCACCAAGTGTACCGAACACCCTGGCCGGGCGACCCCCGGGTGAACATCCAGAACGACCACGGCAAGGCGAAGGCCTATCAGGTCAGGCAGGTCCTGGAGGCGATCGCGAGACTGGAGGAGCAGGAATGAACGTCGTGGAGCATTACACCTACCGGGTGCGCTGGTCCGCTGAGGACGGCGAGTACGTCGGCACGGTCGCCGAGCTGCCCTCGCTGTCGTGGCTCGCCCCCGATCGCGCCGAGGCCTTCGCGGGCATCCAGCAGATGGCTGCCGACGTCGTGGCGGACATGGCGGAGACGGGAGAGACCCCGCCGGAGGCGATCGCGGACAAGGCCTACTCCGGCAAGTTCATGGTTCGGGTTCCTCCCGAACTCCACCGCCAGCTCGCCCTCGAGGCCGCCGACCAACACGTCTCCCTGAACCGGCTGATCTCCAGCCGCCTCGGTGCCTGAGAAGGTCGAGTCGATTCGCCGTTGGTCCCAACGAGGCGCTTCCGAGCCGGCAGAGGCTCTGGCCGCGCGTGCGTGGACAGGGCGGCGCTGTTGCGCAGGAGTTGCGCAGACACCGGAAAACCCGTCCCTGACTTCGGTATCACACCTGGTCAGGAACGGGTTCCCATTCGTAGCGGGGACAGGATTTGAACCTGTGACCTCTGGGTTATGAGCCCAGCGAGCTACCGAGCTGCTCCACCCCGCGTCGGCTTGTACAGCTTAGGTGAGAGCCGCCGGATACCCAAATCGGCGCCGGCCGAGCCGGCCACGCGAGGAGGCGCCCGCCCTCCCCGGTGAGACCGGACGCCTCGGCTAGACTCTTGCCCGCTTCCTCGCGTCGCGGGGCCAGACACCTGTGGAGGGCAGATGAGACACGCCACCGCATCGTCGGTGCGTTCCCACTCCCGGTCGGCCAAGGCCCTCGCGGCTCTGCTCGGCCTGGCGCTGGCGGTGGTCCTCGCGGCCTGCACACCCACGTCGACGTCGACGTCCTCGACGAGTTCCGGCGAACTGCGGACGCTGTCGGTGGGCGCCACGCTCGAGCCGGCGTCCATGGATCCGTGGCACAACACGGCCGCGTCGATCCCGCAGGTGCTCCTCTACAACGTGTACGAGACCCTGGTGAAGGTGGACTCCACCGGCGCGATCAAGCCCCTGCTCGCCCAGGCGTGGGAGGTCAGTCCTGACCGCAAGACCTACACGTTCCACCTCAACCCGGCCGCGAAGTTCGCCTCCGGCGAGCCGGTGGACGCCGCGGCGGTCGTCGCCAACATCACCCGGATGAAGGCCGACACCAAGCTCACCGAGACCCTGCGCGCCCAGCTCGCCGTCGTCGCGGGCGCGACCGCGACCGACGACACCCAGGTGCAGATCACGCTCGTCCACCCCTCGACGATGTGGCTCTACGACATGTCCTCGACGCTCGGCATGATCCTCGACCCGGCCTTCACCGGCGACCTGAACACCGCCAGCGCCGGCTCCGGTCCCTACACCGTCAAGGCCCACAACCAGGGCCAGAACGTCATCCTGGCCGCGAACGACAAGTACTGGGGCAACCCCGCCCGCTTCGACGAGGTCACCTTCCGCTACTTCACCGACCCGACCGCGATGAACGCCGCCATGCTCAGCGGCGACCTCGACGTGATCTCGAACCTCCAGGCCCCGGACGCGCTCGCGCAGTTCGCCGACACCAGCCGCTTCACCACGATCAGCGGCACCACCAACGGCGAGGTCGTGCTCGGCCTCAACCACGACAACAAGGCGCTGGCCAAGCTGCCGGTGCGCCAGGCCCTGACCATGGCCATCGACCGCAAGGCCCTGATGGACACCGCCTGGAACGGCCAGGGCACCCTCATCGGCTCGATGGCCGTGCCCACCGACCCGTGGTACGAGGACCTCTCCGGCACCAACGCGTACAACCCCGACCGCGCCAAGGCCCTGCTCAAGGAGGCCGGCTACGACGCCAAGTCGCCGCTGACCCTGCGCCTGCGCGTCCCGGTGGTGCCGTACGCGGTGAAGTCGGCCCAGTTCGTGGCCAGCCAGCTCGCGGACGTGGGCGTCACGGTCAAGATCGAGGAACTCGACTTCAGCCGCTGGCTGTCCGAAGTGTTCACCAACGGCGACTACGACATGACGATCGTCGCCCACGTGGAGGCCCGCGACCTCGGCAAGTTCGCCAACCCCAAGTACTACTGGCACTACAACAGCGCCAAGTTCGCCGCCCTCTACACGGCCGCGGACGAGGCGACCACCGAGGCCCAGTCCAACGAGCTGATGAAGCAGGCCGTCCGGTACCTCGCCGACGACGCCGCCGCGATCTGGCTGTTCGCCCTGCCCAACCTGGTGATCACCAAGGCCACCATCACGGGCGTCGCCCAGAACGCGACCACCCTGAGCTTCGACCTCACCACGATCACCAGCAGGTAAAGGACCCGCACGAGGCCACCCATGCACCTCGCCCTGCGCATCGCCCGGCGGTTCGGCGTCTTCCTCCTGAGCCTGCTGGGTGCCTCCCTGCTGATCTTCCTGCTGACCAACGCCCTGCCCGGGGACGTGGCCCAGGTGCTGCTCGGGACGGACGCCACCCCCGAGGCGGTCGCGAAGCTGCGGGCCCAGCTGGGCCTCGACCGTCCGTTGCCCGTGCAGTACCTCAGCTGGCTCGGCGGCATCCTGGTCGGCGACTTCGGGCACTCCCACCTCAACGGCCAGCCGGTACTGGCCCTGCTCGCCCCGCGGATCGCGGTGACGATGTGGCTGGTGCTGTTCGGGCTGCTCGGGTCGCTGCTGATCGCCCTGCCCGCCGGCATGGTCGCCGCCCTCAAACGCCGCTCCTGGCCGGGCTTCACGATCAGCGCGGCCGCCCAGCTCGGCATGGCCGTCCCGGTGTTCTGGGGCGGCATCCTGCTCGTGCTGGTGTTCTCGGTGGGGCTGCACTGGCTGCCGGCCAACGGCTACGTCCCGCTCGCCCGCAACCCTGCGCAGTGGGCCGCCCACCTGGTGCTGCCGTCGGTCACGCTGGCGCTGGTGCAGGCCGCCGTCCTGATCCGCTACGTCCGCTCGGCCTTCATCGAGGTGCTGAACGAGGACTACTTCCGCACCGCCCGCTCGATCGGGTGGACGCCGATGCGTGCGCTGTTGCGCCACGGGCTGCGGAACGCGGCGATCTCGCTGGTCACCGTGATCGGCCTCCAGCTGTCGAGCGTGCTGGTCGGCGCGATCGTGGTGGAGTCGGTCTACACCCTGCCCGGGCTGGGGTCGATGCTGCTGACCGCGGTCGGCCAGCGCGACCTGGTGGTCGTGCAGGGCACGGTGATGTTCCTCGTGCTCGCGGTGCTGCTGATCAGCGCGCTCGTGGACTTCTCCTACCTGCTGATCGACCCGCGCCAGGGGGCTTCGGCCCGCTCCGACGACGGGCGGACGGCGGCATGAAGCGCGCGCAGCTGGTGATCGGGCTGGTGCTGGTCGGCCTCGTGGTGGTGACCGCGGTCGTCTCGATCTTCTGGACGCCGTTCGACCCGGTCCGGGTGGTCCCCGGCCAGCGGCTCCTCGGGCCGGGCTGGCCGCACCTGCTGGGCACCGACGGGTTCGGCATCGACATCGTCAGCCGGCTGATGGTCGGCGCCCGCACCGTCCTGTTCGTCGGCATCATCTCGGTGGGCCTGGCCGCGGTGGTGGGCGTGCCGCTCGGGATGCTCGCCGGCCAGGCCGGCGGCTGGGTGGACGAGGTGGTGATGCGGGTGGCCGACATCGTCTACGCCTTCCCGGCCCTGCTGCTGGCCATCCTGCTGGCCGCGGTGTTCGGCGGCTCGACCCTGACCGCGATGGCCGCCATCGGCATCGCGAGCATCCCCGCGTTCGCCCGGGTGGCGCGGGCGGGCTCGCTCCAGGTGATCGCCAGCGACTTCGTGCTGGCCGCGCGAGCGTCCGGCACGTCGCGGTGGGCCATCGCCGGACGCCACGTGCTGCCCAACCTGGCGCCGCTGGTCGGGGTCCAGGCGTCCGTCGGGTTCGCGCTGGCGATCCTGGCCGAGGCCGCGTTGTCGTACCTCGGGCTGGCCACCCCGCGTCCGAACCCCACGTGGGGCAACATGCTGCGCGACGCCCAGGAGCTGATGTGGGTGGCGCCGCTCCAGGCGCTGTGGCCTGGGTTGGCGATCGCGCTCGCCGTCCTCGGCTTCAACCTGCTCGGGGACGGGCTGCGCGACTACCTCGACCCCCGGCTCCGGGAGGTGTCATGAGCCTCCTCGAGGTCAGCGACCTGACCGTCAGCTTCGGACGCCGCCGCGTGGAGGCCGTCCGCGGCGTGAGCTTCCGCCTGGAGGCCGGCCAGCGCCTCGGCGTGATCGGCGAGTCCGGGTCGGGCAAGACGGTGACGGCGCTCGCGGTGATGGGCCTGCTGCCGGAGAACGCGCACGTGAGCGGGTCGGTGCGGCTCGCCGGCACCGAGATCGTCGGACGCTCCGAAAGCGCCCTGGCCGGGCTCCGCGGCGACGTGATGTCGATGGTCTTCCAGGAGCCGATGACCGCCCTCGACCCGACGATGCGGGTCGGACGGCAGGTAGCCGAGGTGCTCCGGCTGCATCAGGGCGCGGAGTCGGGACGCGCGCGCGACCGGGTGGTGGCCATGCTGGGCGAGGTGGGCCTCGCCGACCCGGAGCGTGTGGCGGACGCGTTCCCGCACCAGCTGTCCGGCGGCCAGCGGCAGCGGGTGATCCTGGCGATGGCCCTGATCAACTCACCCGACCTGGTGATCTGCGACGAGCCGACGACCGCGCTCGACGTCACCGTGCAGGCGCTGGTGCTGGAGAAGCTCGACGAGGTGCTGACGGCGGCCGGCGCGGCCTGCCTGTTCATCAGCCACGACCTGGCCGTGGTCTCGCAGGTGTGCGACCAGGTGATGGTGATGCTCGACGGAGAGGTGGTCGAGGCCGGCACGGTGAAGGAACTGTTCACGGCGGCCACGCACCCCTACACCCGCGGCCTGGTCGCCACGTCCCGGCTCGACCTCGCCGAGCCGGGGGAGCGGCTGCCGACGGTGGAGGACTACTACGCGGGGGAGCAGCGATGACCGAACCGCTCTACCGGGCCGAGGCGCTCACCCGCCGCTACCGCAACGGCCGCACCGAGGTGTTGGCGCTCGACGCCGTCGACCTGTCGCTGGACGCCGGCCAGCGGTTGGGGATCGTGGGGGAGTCCGGCTCGGGCAAGTCGACGCTGGTGCGGCTGCTGGCCGGGCTGGACCGTCCGACCTCGGGACGGGTGTGGTTCGAGGGCACCGAGATCACCGGGCTGCCCGAACGGCGCCTCGGCTTCCTGCGGGCGGCGGTGCAAATGGTGTTCCAGGACCCCAGGTCGTCGCTGAACCCGCGCATGAACGTCGGCGACATCATCACCGAGCCGCTGCGTTCGCGCCTGGTGCGTCGCCAACTGCCCGGTGGCATCGACCACGCGCGGCGCCTCGCCGAGGTGCTGGAGGCGGTCGACCTGCCGGCCGACTCCGGCACGCGCTACCCGCACGAGTTCTCCGGCGGCCAGCGGCAGCGGATCGCGATCGCCCGGGCGCTGGCGCCCAAGCCGGAGGTGCTGATCGCCGACGAGCCGGTCTCCGCCCTCGACGTCTCGGTGCGGGCGCAGGTGCTGAACCTGCTGACCGACCTGGTCGCCGCGCAGGGCCTCACCCTGATCGTGGTCAGCCACGACCTGATGGTGGTGCGCCACCTGTGCGACCGGCTGGCGGTGATGCGGCAGGGCCGGATCGTCGAGCAGGGCGACACCGCGTCCGTCTACGGCGACCCGCAGACCGACTACACCAAGGCCCTGCTGGCGGCCGTGCCGAAGATCCGGATCGAGGGCTGATCGCGCCGGTCGGGGTCAGGCGGTCGGGGCCAGCCGGGCGACCACCTCGTCGTGCAGGATGCCGTTGGTGGCGATCGCGCCAGGCCCGTGCGGGCCGTCGCGTCCGTCCAGGTTGGTGAACTTCCCGCCGGCCTCGGTGACGATCACCGTGAGGGCGGCCATGTCGTGCAACGCGAGTTCGGGTTCGGCCGCGAGGTCGACGGCGCCCTCGGCGAGCAGCATGTAGCTCCAGAAGTCGCCGTAGGCGCGGGTGCGCCAGCAGTCGCGCAGCAGGTCGACGAACTGCTGCCCACGTCCGGACTCGACCCAGCCGTCGATCGAGCTGTACGAGAACGACGCGTCCTCGATCGACGAGACCGCGGACGTGCGGCACGGCAGGCCCTGGAGCAGGCTGCGGCCGGTGAACGCGCCGCCGCCCTTGGCCGCCCACCAGCGTCGGGACAACGCGGGGGCGGAGACCACGCCGGCTACCACCTCGTCGCCGACCATCAGCCCGATCAGGGTGGCCCAGACCGGCACGCCGCGGACGAAGTTGGCGGTGCCGTCGATCGGGTCGAGCACCCAGCGCCGCGGGCCCCAGCCGGAATCGGCGCGCTCCTCGCCGTGCACGGCGTCGCGCGGACGGGTGCGGGACAGCATGTTGCGGATCGCGTCCTCGACGGCGGTGTCGGCGTCGGTCACGGGGGTCAGGTCGGGCTTGGAGTCGACCCGCAGGTCGGACGCCTTGAAGCGGGCCATCGTGATCGCGTCCGCCTGGTCGGCGAGGACGTGGGCCAGCCTGAGGTCGTCCAGCAGGGCTTGGTCGGGCATGGCTGTCAATCTAGCCGAACGCCTTCTCCATTCTGCGGAAGGACTCGAGGCGCTCTGCCGACAGGCGTCCGTCCGCGACCGCGACGTCGAGGGCGCACTCCGGAGCGCTGGAATCGTGCCGGCAGCCGCGCGGGCACTCCTCGACGATCTCGGACAGGTCGGGGAACGCGGCCACGATCGAGTCGGGTGTGACGTGGCTGAGCCCGAACGAGCGGACGCCGGGGGTGTCGATCACCCAGCCACCGGCGTCCGGCAGCTGGAGAGCGACGGCGCTGGTGGAGGTGTGCCGGCCGCGTCCGGTGACCTCGTTGACCTCGCCGACCTGCCGGTCGACACCCGGGATCAGCGCGTTGACCAGCGTCGACTTGCCCACGCCGGAGTGGCCGACCAGCACGCTGCGGTGGCCGGCGAGCGCCTCGCGCAGCGGGCCGAGGTCGGAGCCGGGCTCGACCGCCACCACCCGCACGCCCAGCGGGCGGTAGGTCGCCATCAGGCCATCGGGCGCGGCCAGGTCGGCCTTGGTGAGCACCAGCAGCGGCTCCAGACCGGCGTCGTAGGCGGCCACCAGGATGCGGTCGATCATGCCGACGCGCGGCGGCGGGTCGGCGAGTGCGGCGACGATCACGAGTTGGTCGGCGTTGGCCACGATCGGGCGCTCGTAGGGGTCGTCGTCGTCGGCGGTGCGTCGCAGCACGGTCTCGCGCTCGACCACCTCGACGATGCGGGCCAGCGTCCCGTCCGCGCCGGTGGTGTCGCCGACCAGCCGCACCCGGTCGCCGACGATCACGCCGGTGCGGCCCAGGGTGCGGGCCTTGGTGGCGGTCACCAGGGTCTCGTCGTCGGCGAGCAGGCAGCGGAACCGTCCGCGGTCGACGGTCACCACGGTCGCTTCCACTGCCTCGGTGTAGGCCGGACGGTCCTTGGTGCGCGGCCGCGAGCGGCGGCTGGGCCGGCCGAAGCCCTCGTTGGGGTCGTCGGTGATCGCGTCCCGCTGCCGGCGGATCACTCGCCGCTCCCGAGCAGGCGCGACCAGAGGCCGGGAAAGTCGGGCAGCGTCTTGGTGGTGCAGCCGACGTCGTCGAGTTGGACGCCGGGCGTGACCAGGCCGACGAGGGCGGCTGCGTGGGCCAGCCGGTGGTCGGCGTGGGTGTGGAAGGTGCCACCGTGGCGCGGTCCGGGCACGATGCGCAGCCCGTCCGCGGTCTCGGTGGCGTCCACGCCGAGCCCGGAGAGTTCGGACGCGAGCGCGGCGAGCCGGTCGGTCTCGTGGCCGCGGATGTGCGCGACCCCCCGCAGCGTGCTGGGGCCGTCGGCGACCGCGGCCAGCGCGGCGGCCACCGGGGTGAGCTCGCTGACGGCGTGCAGGTCGACGTCCGCGCCGTGGACGCCGCCGGTGCCGGTCACGGTGACCCGCCGTTCGCCGTCCGTGGTGGTGTAGGTGACGTCCGCGCCGAAGGCGGCCAGCACGCCGATCAGGTCGTCCGCAGCCTGCACGGAGACCGCCGGCCAGTCGGTGGTGAGCGTGCCGCCGGTGACCAGCGCGGCCGCCAGCAGGCTGGCGGCGTTGGTGAGGTCGGGCTCGACGGCCTCGTCCAGAGCCGCGATCGGGCCGGGGTCGACGCGCCAGGTGAGGTCGGCCGTCCGTTCGACCCGGGCGCCGCGGCGGCGCAGCAGCGTGCAGGTCATCTCGATGTGCGGCAGCGAGGGCAGGGTGGCACCGACGTGGGTGACCTCGACGCCGTCGGGGAACCGGGCGCCGGACAGCAGGAGCGCGGAGACGAACTGGCTGGTGGGGCTGGCGTCGAGGCTGACCGCGCCACCGCGGAACGACGGGCCACCGCCGACGGTGAACGGCAGCGCCGCGGGGCTGCTGACGGTCGCGCCCAGCGCGGCGAGCGCGTCCAGCAGGCCGGTGATCGGACGGGCGGACGCGGCCTCGTCGCCGACGAAGCGGGTCGGTTCGGCGCCCAGGGCGGCGACCGGTGGCAGGAAGCGCAGGACCGTCCCGGCGAGGCCGCAGTCGACCGTCCCGCCGCCGGTCACGGAGGCGGCCGGGGCCACCTGGACGGTGCCCGCGCCGAGGTCGGTGAAGGTCGCGCCGAGCGTGGCCAGGCCCGTCCGCATCAGCGTGGTGTCACGGGAGTCGAGGACGCCGGTGAGCACCGAGGGCCCGTCGGCCAGGGCGGCCAGCAGCAGGCTGCGGGCGCTGGCGGACTTCGAGCCGGGAACGACCACGTCGCCGCGAGTCGGAGAGGTCGCGACCGGGGCCGTCCACGGGATCAAGAAAGGACGCCCTCCACACCCTTGCGGGCCTTGCGGACGGACTTGCGGGCGAACCGGGCGGCGTCCTCGCCGGTGACGCGGGCGTCGCGTTCGAGTTCGGCCTTGCGGCGGGCGGCGTCCTTGGCCAGGAACTGCTTCTGGGTGCGCACGCGCCAGGCGATGTTCGGCTTGCCCTCGGTGTCCTGGGCGGCGAGCAGCACCCCACCGAGCAGGGCGACGTTCTTGCCGAGCTGGCTCTGGACGGCCGCGCGGTCGGAGCCGCTCTTGGCCTTCAGCGGGTTCGCGGTGAGTACGTGGGGGAGCATGGTGAGTGCCAGCACGCCGGCGCCGAGCCGGCGGCCCAGACCGGTGGCCAGGCTCAAGCCACCGGCGATCTGGAGGGCGCCGTTGCACTTGATCAGGCCGGTGGTGTCCTCGGGCAGGTAGCCGCGCGCCGACTCGGGCACGTTGGCGTCGATCAGGGGCAGCAGCCGGTCGGCGATCGGCTCGGCGTCCGCGACGAACTGCTCGGGGTGCCGGAAGGCCTTGACCCCGTTGATCACGAAGTAACTGGCCAGCATTGATCGGGCGACGAACCGCAGAAGACTCATGCCCCTATTCCTACCCCGATCACCCCCCACTTCCAAGCTCGTCCGAAACCGAAAGGGTCCGGTGTCGGGGCGGCGGCGTAGGGTCCGTGGGTATGTGCGGACGCTACGCCCTGTCGATGGCCGGGGAGGACCTCGAGGAGTACTTCGAGATCGACGAGGTGGCCGGCCCGCTGCCCGGGCCCGACTGGAACATCGCCCCGACCGACCCGGTGCCGGCGGTGTTCGAGCGGGAGCGCTCGGGGGAGCTCCGGCGGCTGCTTTCCCCGGTCCGCTGGGGGCTGGTGCCGTCGTGGTCGAAGGACGCCTCCGGCGCGGCGCGGCTCATCAACGCCCGGGTCGAGACGCTGGCCGAGAAGCCGGCGTTCCGCAAGGCGCTGGCCGCGCGGCGCTGCCTGCTGCCGGCCGACGGCTACTACGAGTGGTACCCGGTGACGATCGACGGCAAGGCGGCCAAGCAGCCGTACTTCATCCGTCCGGCCGACGGCACGCCGCTGGTGATGGCCGGGCTGTACGAGTTCTGGAAGGCGCCGGACGGGTCGTGGCTCACCACCGCCACCGTGATCACCACCTCCGCCACCGACGAGGTCGGCCACCTCCACGATCGGATGCCGATGGCGGTCGCCCGGCAGGACTGGGACGCCTGGCTCGACCCGGCCGGCCGCCTCGACCCGCTCGGACTGCTGACGGTGCCCACGCCGTCCCTGGAGTTCCACCGGGTGTCTATGGCGGTCAACAAGGTGGCGAACGACGGCCCGGAGCTGGTGGAACCGCTCGCGGAATAATCACCACCGTCCCACCCGTTGAAAGGGCGTGATGGCGACGCTCGACCCGGCGGTGCGGACCCGCGTACCCGGGGACGGACTGCGGGAACGGCTAGGCTCGTTCGCGATGAACCTGCCAACCACTCCCGAGGACACCACCCTCGACGTCCCGGACCTCGATGTTCCGGAGACCGACGCCGAGCGCGCCGAACGGTTCGAGACCGAGGCCCTGGCCTACCTCGACCAGCTCTACGGCGCGGCCCTGCGGATGACCCGCAACCCGACTGACGCCGAGGACCTGGTGCAGGAGACCTTCGCCAAGGCGTACGCGTCGTTCCACCAGTTCACGCCGGGGACGAACCTGAAGGCCTGGCTGTACCGGATCCTGACCAACACTTTCATCAACAGCTACCGCAAGAAGCAGCGCCAGCCGCAGACCTCCGGCCAGGAGGTCGAGGACTGGCAGCTCGCGCGGGCCGAGGCGCACACGTCCACCGGGCTGCGCTCGGCCGAGATGGAGGCGCTCGACCGGATGCCGCACTCGGCGGTGACGGACGCGATGAACGCGCTGGCGCCCGACTTCCGGCTGGCCGTGTACCTGGCTGATGTCGAGGGCTTCTCCTACAAGGAGATCGCCGAGATCATGGGCACCCCGATCGGCACGGTGATGTCCCGGCTGAACCGCGGACGCAACCAGCTGCGGACGTCGCTGGCCGACTTCGCGCGCGAGCACGGCCTGATCGGGGGCGACCATGAGGCCTGAGTTCGAGGACTGCACCGAGGTGCTGCGCCACCTGTACGAGTTCCACGACAAGGAACTCAGCGCGGCCGAGGCCGACGAGATCCGTGAGCACCTGATGGCGTGCGAGCCCTGTCTGGACCATTACCAGGTCGAGGACGTGATGCGCCTGCTGATCCGCCGGTGCTGCAGCGCCGAGAAGGCGCCCGAGACCCTGCGCCTGCGCGTCCGCGCGATCTACACCCGTACGGTGATCATCACCGAGACCACCTGATCGAGGCACCGCCGTCGGGCCGGGCGGCCCCTCGTGACGCTCGCTGGCGCTCGCTCCTCTGGACCGTGAGTGTGCCACGGAACGCACGAAGCCCCCGCCGAATGGCGGGGGCTCAGTGTCAATTCCGGCGGCGATCCTCAGGCGTTCGGGCGCTTGCCGTGGTTAGCAGCGCTCTTCCTGCGGGAACGGCGCTTACGGCCACCCTTACCCATCGTGGTCTCCTCAAAGTCGTGAAGTCCGTGCGCGCCGGTCGGCGCGAGGACCCATTCTGCCAGCCGGTGAGCGGAGGGTCCAGCCCGACTCAGTAGGGTGGCGGACATGCAGACGATGGAGCAGGTCATCGCCGGCCATTGCGTGCTCGAGGACGAGGACCGCAAGTGGCTGACCCAGCTCGTTGACGAATGGTCCTTGCTGGCCGACCTCGCTTTCGCGGACCTGATCCTGTGGGTGCCGGACGCCGACGACAACGTGTTCTGGGCGTGCGCGCAGGTGCGTCCCACCACCGGCCCGACCTCGCTGGAGGACGACGTGGTGGGCGAGGAGATCGCCTACGACGCCGAGCACCTGGTCACCGAGGCGTACCTGTCCCAGGAGATCAGCCACACCAGCGGCAACAAGCTGCACGCGGGCATCCCCGTCGACGTCCAGGCGATCCCGATCCTCTGGAAGGACGGCGTGCTCGCCGTCGTGGAGATGCACACCAACCAGATGGGTGTGCGGGCGCCCGGCGCCCTGGAGGACGCCTACCTGGAGGCTGCGCAGGTCATCGCCGGCATGGTGCACCGCCACCAGTTCCCGCTCGGCGGCGACCGACGGGTGCCGTGGGTCTCCCCGCGGGTCGGGGACGGCATGATCCGGGTCAGCCCGTCCGGCCTGATCGCCTATGCCAGCCCCAACGCCCTGAGCGCCTACCGCAGGCTCGGCCTGACCAGCGACCTCTACGGCGAGGATTTCGTCGCGATCACCCGCTCGTTGCTCATGGAGCGCCTGCCGGTCGACCGTCCGATGGCCGCGAGCCTGGTCGGACGCGGCTCTGCCGAGCTCGACCTGGAGACCAGCTCGGCCAACGTCCGACTGCGGGTGCTGCCGCTGTCGAACGAGGACGGCCCGGACGGGCTGCTGGTGATGTGCCGCGACACCACCGAGTTGCGCTCCCGCGAGCGCCAGCTCGTGACGAAGGACGCGACGATCCGCGAGATCCACCACCGCGTGAAGAACAACCTCCAGACGGTGGCCGCGCTGCTGCGCCTCCAGGCCCGCCGGATCTCCTCGCCGGAGGCCAAGGGTGCGCTCAACGACGCCATGAAGCGGGTGGCCGCCATCGCGGTGGTGCACGAGATCCTCAGCCAGGCGTTCGACTCCGCGGTGAAGTTCGACGACGTGGCCGACCGGCTGCTGCGCATGGTCGGCGACGTCGCGGCCACCGGCGGCAAGGTGCGGATGGTGCGCGAGGGCTCGTTCGGCTACGTGCCGGCGGACGTGGCCACCAGCCTGTCCCTGGTGCTCACCGAGCTCTGCCAGAACGCCGTCGAGCACGGCCTGCGCGAGCAGTCGGGCGAGGTCCTGGTCCGTCCGCTCCAGCAGGACGGCGAGCTGGTGGTGGAGGTGCGCAACTTCGGCGAGCCACTGCCTGAGGGGTTCACGATCACGAGTTCGACCAGCCTGGGCCTGTCGATCGTCAGCACGCTGGTCGCCGACCTGGGCGGCACGTTCACGCTGGCCTCGGACGCCGCCGCGACGACGGCCACCGTCCGCGTCCCCCTGATCTGACCCCGAACGGACCGAAACGGGGACGGTTCCTATCTCGGTCCCGGACCGAGATAGGAACCGTCCCCAACTCGGTCCGTGGAGGGGTGGGTCAGCTGTTGCGGACCCGCATCCGGGCGGCGCGGCGCTTCATGGCGCGACGCTCGTCCTCGCTGAGGCCACCCCAGACTCCATGGTCCTGTCCGGCATCCAGCGCCCACTGCAGGCAGGCCTCGCGCACCTCGCAGCGGCGGCAGACCTTCTTGGCTTCGGCAATCTGCATCAGGGCCGGCCCGGTGTTGCCGATGGGGAAGAACAGCTCCGGGTCCTCGGTGAGGCAGGCAGCCCTGTGGCGCCAGTCCATGAAGTAACACTCCTTGAGTAGGTGGGTCGCGTAGTGGCGGTAGGCCCAAGCAGACGTCACCGGGCGTAGCGGTAGGAGCCCACGCCCGGTGTCCAGACTGACAACTCTAGCTCGCCAGCACAAGATCCCGCCGCATATTCCGCCCGGGCATTGCGGATGTGGTGTGGGGCGCTCACACCACCTGCACGGACGCGTCCGCGGACGGCGCTACGCTGGCCGCGTGCCGCCCTCCGACCACCGCCCCGCCGCCCTCGTGGTCGCGGTCGTGGGCGCCGGGGTCTCGGCGCTCGCGGTGCTCGTCCTGGCCGTGGTGGCGCTCTTCTCCGGCCACGGCACGTTCAGCGGCGGCGTCGGTGTCGCCCTCCTGGTCTACGGCGCGCTCCTGCTGGTCTCCACCTGGGGGTTGTGGAGCCTGAGCCTGTTCGGACGCGGCCCCGTCCTCGCCCTGTCGCTGCTCAACGTCGCGGCCGCCTGGACGTTCACCGGGTCGGCGCCCTGGATGTGGGCGGCGGTCGTGGTCTGTGCGGTCACGGCGGTCGCCGCGGCGCTTCCCGCCACCAGCCGTGCCCTGCACCTGCGACGCAACGGCGACGTCAGCGAAGCCGACGAGCCCCGTCCGACGGGCGAGCAAGGAAGGTGACCGGGGCCTCGTGCCCGGCATCGGCGAACGCCTGCGCCACCGCCGCGGACGTCTCCTCGACCCGGTCGGCAGCCACCAGCGCCAGCACGCAGCCGCCGAAGCCGCCGCCGGTCATCCGGGCGCCGAGCGCACCGGCGGCCAGGGCCGTCTCCACGGCCAGGTCGACGCTGGCCTCGGTGATCTCGTAGTCGTCCCGCATGGACGCGTGCGAGGCCGTCATCAGTCGCCCGAGCTCGGCGTAGTCGTCCTCGGCGAGCGCGGTCATTGCGTCCAGCACGCGCTGGTCCTCGGTCACCACGTGGCGGGTGCGACGTCCGATCAGTTCGGGCAGCTGCGCCAGCGCCGCGTCCAGGTCGGTGACGTCGCGGAGCGCGGGAACACCGAGGAGGCGGCACGCCTCCTCGCAGCTCGCCCGCCGGGCGGCGTACTCGCCGTCGACGTGGCTGTGCCGGGTGCGGGTGTCGATCACCAGGATCTCCAGCCCGGCCGCCCCGACGGCGAGCGGCACCTGCTGGTGCTCGAAGCTGCGGCAGTCGAGGAACAGCGCGTGGTCGGCGACGCAGAGCGTGGACGCGGCCTGGTCGAGCAGCCCGGTCGGGGCACCCACGTAGGCGTTCTCGGCCACCCGGGCCAGCTTGGCGCGATCGAGCGGCTCGATCTCGAGCCCGTTGAGGTCGGCGAGGGCGGCCAGCGCCGCGCACTCGATGGCGGCCGACGACGACAGGCCCGCGCCGAGCGGCACGTCCGAGGTCAGCACGAGGTCGGCCCCGGCCACGTCGTGACCGGCCTGCCGCAGCGCCCACACCACGCCGGCGAGGTAGGAGTGCCAGCCCGGGGAGCCCGGGACGAGGTCGTCGGGCCCCAGTTCGACGGTGTCGTCGAGGTCGACCGAGCGGAGGCGCCAGCGTCCGTCGGTGCGTTGGGACGCGGCCAGGTACGCGGCGTGCGGCAACGCGAACGGCAGCACGAAGCCGTCGTTGTAGTCGGTGTGCTCGCCGATCAGGTTGATGCGTCCCGGTGCGGTCCAGACCCCTTCGGGGGCCTTGCCGGTCAGGGACGCGAAAGCGTCAGCAGCCTGCTCGGTGAGCACGGTCAGTCCTCCTCGTCGTCGAGTCGCGCCAGCCAGGTGGCCAGGCGCTCGACGGCATTCTCGTGCTCCGGGTAGAGGTCGACGAACAGGCTCAGCTTTTCGGACAGCCAGGCCAGGCTGACCTCCTCCTCACCACGCCGGTCGGCCAGCTCCTCGATGCCTCGGTCGGTGAAGTACATCAGTCGGCCAAGGCCCGTGCGAGCAGGTCGGCCTCCTGCGCCTGGTGGACCTTCACCGAACCCACCGAAGGCGCGGACGCCGCCGGCCGGGTCACGCCGGTCAGCTTCAGGTCGTACCCGGGCAGGAATGCGGCCACCGCGGCCGGCAGGTGCAGTTGCAGGAACCACCAGGCACCCTGGTTCTCCGGCTCGTCCTGTGCCCAGCGGATGTCGGTGACCTGCGGGTACTTCGACAGCTCGGCGGCCAGTTCGCGGGCCGGCAACGGGTACAGCCGCTCCAGCGGCATGATCGCCACCTGCCCGTCGAGGCCGGCCTCGGTGCGGGCCTGCACCAGCTCCCAGCGGATCTTGCCCGAGCACAGCACGATGCGCTTGACCGCCGACGGGTCGGTGATCGTGGGGTCGCCCATCGCGGGCTGCCAGCGTCCCTGGGTGAACTCCGAGACCGGCGACATCGCCATCTTCGAACGCAGCATCGACTTCGGCGTGGCGATGACCACGGGACGGTGCCAGTTCACGTAGGCGTGCGTGCGCAGCAGGTGGAAGTAGCTGGCCGGCGTGGACGGCTGGCAGACCGCCAGCGCACCCTCCGAGCACAGCGTCAGCCACCGCTCGATGCGGGCCGAGGAGTGGTCGGGCCCCTGGCCCTCGTAACCGTGGGGGAGCAGCAGCACGACGCCCGACTTCTGCGTCCACTTGGCGTTGCCGGCGGCGATGAACTCGTCCGCGATGGTCTGGGCGCCGTTGGCGAAGTCGCCGAACTGGCCCTCCCAGCAGACCAGCGCCTCGGGCGCGGCCACCGAGTACCCGTACTCGAAGCCCATCGACGCGTACTCACTCAGCAGCGAGTCGAACACGTGGAACGCGCCCTGGTCGGGCGACAGGTGCTTGAGCGGCACGTAGGCACGGTTGGTCACCCGGTCGATCACCGCGGCGAACCGCTGGCTGAACGTGCCGCGACGGCTGTCCTGGCCGACGAGGCGGACGGGGCGTCCCTCCATCAGCAGGGAGCCGAACGCCAGCAGTTCGCCGGTCGCCCAGTCGATGGGGCCGTTGCGGATGCTCTCGGCGCGGCGTTCGAGCTGCGGCAGCACCTTGGGGTGCACGGTGAAGCCCGCCGGGAAGGTGAGGTGGGCCTTTGCGACCGCCTCCATCTGCTCGGGGGTGATCGCGGTGCCGCGGTCCTTGCCGAGCTTGGCCGGGTAGTACGGCACCCGCCGGTAGGTGGTGTCCTCGGTGTCGGTGGCCTCGCGGACCTCGCGGAACACGCCCTCCAGCCGCTCGCGGAACCGGGCGATGACCTGCTCGGCGTCGTCGGTGGAGATGTCGCCACGTCCGATCAGCGCCTCGGTGTAGAGCTTGCGGACGCTGCGCTTCTGCTCGATCAGGTCGTACATCAGCGGCTGGGTGAAGCTCGGGTCGTCGCCCTCGTTGTGGCCGCGGCGCCGGTAGCAGACGAGGTCGACCACGACGTCCTTGGCGAACCGCTGGCGGAAGTCGAAGGCGACCTGCGCGACCCGGGCGACCGCCTCGGGGTCGTCGCCGTTCACATGGAAGACCGGGGCCTGGATGGCCTTGGCCACGTCCGTGCAGTAGGTGGACGAGCGGGACTCGATCGGGGCGGTGGTGAACCCGACCTGGTTGTTCACGACCAGGTGGACGGTGCCGCCGGTCTTGTACGCGCGCAGCTGGCTCATCTGGAGGGTCTCGTACACCACGCCCTGGCCGGCGAACGCGGCGTCGCCGTGCAGCAGGATCGGCAGGACGGGCCAGCCGGGCACCTTGCCGACCCGGTCGATCTTGGCGCGGGCGATGCCCTCGACCACAGGGTCGACGGCCTCGAGGTGGGACGGGTTGGCGGCCACCGAGGTCTTGAGGGTCTTGCCGCTGGCCGCGGTGAACTGGCCCTCGGAGCCGAGGTGGTACTTCACGTCCCCTGAGCCGGTGGACAGCCGCGGGTCGTAGTTGCCCTGGAACTCGCGGAAGATCTGGCCGTACGACTTGCCGACGATGTTGGCGAGCACGTTCAGCCGGCCGCGGTGCGGCATGCCGATGATGGCCTCGTCGATGCTGTCGTCGGCCGCGCGCTCGCACAGCTCGTCCAGGAACACGATCGTGGACTCGCCGCCCTCGAGGGAGAACCGCTTCTGGCCGACGAATTTGGTCTGGAGGAAGGTCTCGAAGATCTCCGCCTCGTTGAGCTTGTCGAGGATGCGGAGGTGCTCCTCGCGCGGCCACGGCACGAACGGACGCTCGAAGCGCTCCTGGATCCAGCTGCGCTGCTCGTTGTCGGAGATGTGCATGTACTCGACGCCGACGGTGCGGCAATAGGAGCCGCGCAGCATGGCGAGGATGTCGCGCAGGGTCGCGACCTCGCCGGAGTGGTTACCGAAGCTGCCGACCGGGAACTCGCGGTCGAGGTCCCAGAGGGTGAGGCCGTGGTACTCCAGCGCGAGCTCGGGATGGCTGCGCTGGCGGAACTCCAGCGGGTCGATGTCGGCCATGAAATGGCCGAGGTTGCGGTAGGCGTTGATCAGGGAGAAGATCCGGGCGCTCCGTGGGATCGAGCCGAACTTGTCGTCCGTGGTGTCGTTGGCCCAGCGGATCGGGGTGTAGGGCACACGGAGCGACTCGAAGATCTCGTCGTAGAAGTCGTGTTTGCCGAGCAGCAGTTCGGAGATGCGACGCAGGAACTCCCCGGACTGCGCGCCCTGGATCACCCGGTGGTCGTAGGTGGACGTGAGCGTGGTGACGGTGGAGACGCCGATCTCGTTGATGCGCGCCGAGCTGGCGCCCTGGAACTCCGGCGGGTAGTCGATCGACCCGACGCCGAGGATGACGCCCTGGCCGGCCATCAGCCGCGGCACCGAGTGGTTGGTGCCCAGGCCGCCGGGGTTGGTGAGGGACGCGGTGGTGCCGGCGAAATCGGCGACGGTGAGGGCATTGTCGCGCGCCTTGCGGACGAGGGCCTCGTAGGCGGCCCAGAACTGCGCGAAGTTGAGGTCCTCGCAGTTCTTGATGTTGGGCACGAGGAGCTGGCGGGTGCCGTCCGGCTTCTTGATGTCGATGGCCAGGCCGAGGTTGATCGACGGCGGGGTGACCAGCATCGCCTTGCCGTCGACGACCTCGTAGGAGTTGTTCATCTCGGGCACGGCCTTCAGCGCCTGCACCATCGCCCAGCCGATCAGGTGGGTGAAGGAGACCTTGCCGCCGGTGGAGCGGGCGAGATGGGCGTTGATCATCTGGCGCTGGTCGGTGGCGAGCTTCATCGGGACGTCGCGGACGCTGGTCGCGGTGGGCATCGCCAGCGAGGCGTCCATGTTGGTCGCGGTGCGCAGCGGGGCGCCGCGCAGGGGAGTGCGGACGGGGTCGGTCTGCTCCTTCTCGACCACCGGCTGGGTGCGCGGACGGTCGGGGGAGACGCCGCGGCCGGAGCCGGGGCTCTCCGGGGTGGTGTCGGAGACACGGTGCCGCGACTGGAGGCTGGGGGTGGGGGCGTCGGACGTGGCCGGCGTCGCTGGGGCGGAAGCGCCGGACGGGGCCGCGGACGGGGGTTCGGGCGGCGGGGCCGGCTGGGCGGCGGCCGGCGCCGAATCGGGGCCGACGGTGGCGTTCACGACGGACGGCGGCACGGTGGCGGGGGAGGTGGCGGACGTGGCAGGAGCCGGGGTCTCGGAGGCGGCCGGTGACGCCGTGTCCGGCCCCGCACCGTTGCCCGAGGCGTGGCTGGTGAAGTACTCGACCCAGGCGGGGTCGACGGAGGCGGGATCGGCGAGGAACTGTTCGCGCATTTCGTCGATGAGCCAGTCGTTGGCTCCGAAATCGGTGGGGTTCTCGCCGTTCCTCACGTCCTGCGGCGTGTGGGCCACAATCGCCTTCTTCCCTGATCAGCGGCTGGCTTGGTGTCCGGCTCGATGTTACCCACGGTCCGCGGCCCAGAGAACGCACCCGCCGCGGTGCGGGCCGTTTTCTTCGAATCGATGGAATTGGCGACGGCCACGCCGAACGCCACCGTTCCGGTCAAACGCTCCTGCCGGGGCGGAGGCGTTTGACCGAAACGGTGGCGGTCGGCGATGGAAAGGGCGCCCCCGAGAGGATTCGAACCTCTGCTCCCGCCTCCGGAGGGCGGTGCTCTATCCCCTGAGCTACGGGGGCCCGGCCCAACGGGGCCGCGTGTGACTCTAGCAAAGAAGGATCGGACTAGTCTCATCGCCATGTTCGCGGCGGCTGCACGCCGGCTGGCGGCCGGGCTGGGGGTGCTGCTGGTGCTCAGCGGGTGCGTCCAGCAGGCCCCGCCTGAACCCGCCGTCCTGCGCACCACCCCGCCGCCGTGGCCCGCCCCGCGCGACGGCATCTCCTACTTCGAGCTGGCCCAGGTGCCGTCCTCACGGCTGGACGACCGGTCGAACCAGAAGGTGATCACGATCGCGATCACCATCGACGGTGCCGCCGTCCCGCTCGTCCCCAACATCGGGCTGGACCGCCCTCGCGCGCTTCAGGCCCCCGCCCACACCCACGACGACTCCGGCACGGTCTGGCTGGAGGGCGCCGGCGCCACCGACGTCACCCTCGGCCAGTTCTTCACCCTCTGGGGCGTCCGGTTCGACGGACGCTGCCTCGGCGCGGCCTGTCGCGACCTGGTGGTGACCGCCGACACCGCACCGGTGGCAGACCCCGTCCCGCTCAGGCTCTCGGACGTTTCCGCCGTCCAGATCCGGGTCGCCAGCGGGAGCTGAGCAGGCGACTGTGGCACTGTTTCTTCCCATGACGCACATGCACGTCGCGGGCTCGATCCACGCTGACGCCACGACGCCCGCACCGGTGTGGCTGACCCGGCCGGACGACGTGAACGTGCTCACCCCCAAGCTGTGGAGCCAGACCACCCACCGCGCCGCCGACGGCGTGGTCGCAGTGGGCGGGGTCCGCCTCACCGACCTCGCCGAGCAGGTCGGCACCCCGGCCTACGTCCTCGACGAGGACGACTTCCGCACCCGGGCCCGCGCCTGGCGCGACGCCTTCACCGGTTGGACGGTGTACTACGCGGGCAAGTCGTTCCTGTGCACGGCCGTCGCCGCCTGGGTCGCCGAGGAGGGGCTCAGCCTCGACGTCTGCTCCCTGGGCGAGCTCACCGTCGCCCTGCGCGCCGGCTTCGACCCCGCCCGCATCGGCATGCACGGCAACAACAAGTCCGAGGCCGAGCTGCGCCTCGCCCTCGAGCGCGGGGTGGGCCGCATCATCGTCGACTCCGCCGACGAGATCACCCGCCTGGAACGGCTCTGCGCCGAGCTCGACACCACCGCGCGCGTCATGGTCCGCGTCACCACCGGCGTCGAGGCGCACACCCACGAGTACATCGCCACCGCCCACGAGGACCAGAAGTTCGGTTTCTCGATCTCCAGCGGCCAGGCGCTGGTGGCCCTGTTCCGCTGCCACAACAGCTCCCGGCTGGAGCTGCTCGGCGTCCACTCCCACATCGGCAGCCAGATCTTCGACACCAACGGCTTCGAGGTCGCCGCCCGCCGCACGCTGAAGCTGTTCGCCCAGTTCAAGGAGGCGACCGGCCTCCAGCTGGCCGAACTCGACCTCGGCGGCGGCTTCGGCATCGCCTACACCAAGGAGGACGACCCGGCCACGCCCGAGGACCTCGCCTCCGGGCTGCGCGAGATCGTCGAGCACGAGTGCCGCGGCTTCGGCCTCGACCTGCCCAAGGTCTCGATCGAGCCAGGACGCGCGATCGTCGGCCCGTCCGGGCTCGCCCTGTACCGCGTCGGCACCGTCAAGGCCGTGGACGTCGGCGCCGGCCTCAGCCGCCGCTACGTCTCCGTCGACGGCGGCATGAGCGACAACATCCGTCCCGCCCTCTACGCCGCCGAGTACTCGGCCACGCTGGCCTCCCGCGCCTCCACCGCCGAACCGGTGGTCTCCCGCGTCGTCGGCCTGCACTGCGAGGGCGGCGACATCCTGGTGCGCGACGAGTTCCTGCCCGCCGACACCCGCGTCGGCGACCTGCTCGCGGTACCCGCGTCCGGCGCGTACAGCCGGTCGATGGCCAGCAACTACAATCACACCCCGCGGCCCCCTGTGGTCTCGGTTCGGGACGGTCAGGTGCGCACCCTGGTGCGCCGCGAGACCCTGGACGATCTCCTGGCGCTGGACGCCGGGATCGCTGAGAACGAGGTATGACGATGGACGAGTCCACGCCGCTCAAGGTGGCGCTGCTGGGCTGTGGCGTGGTCGGGTCCCAGGTGGCCCAGTTGCTGATCCAGCAGGCCGACGACCTCCGCGCGCGCATCGGACGCCCGCTCGAGCTGGTCGGCATCGCCGTCCGACGCCTCGAGCTGGAGCGTCCCGGGATCGACCGCACCCTGCTCACCGACGACGCAATGGCCCTGGCCAGCCGCACCGACGTCGACCTGGTCATCGAACTGCTCGGGGGCATCGAGCCCGCCCGCAGCCTGATCCTGGCCGCGATCGGCGCCGGCTCCTCGGTGATCACCGCCAACAAGGCACTGCTCGCCTCCGACGGCGGCACGATCTACAGCGCGGCCGAGGCCGCCGGCGTCGACGTCTACTACGAGGCCGCCGTCGCCGGCGCGATCCCGATCATCCGGCCGTTGCGCGAGTCGCTCGTCGGCGACGAGGTGACGGCCGTCATGGGCATCGTCAACGGCACCACGAACTTCATCCTCGACCGCATGCACACCGACGGCGCCGACTTCGCCTCGGTGCTGGCCGAGGCCCAGGCGCTCGGGTTCGCCGAGGCCGACCCGACCGCCGACGTGGAGGGCATCGACGCCGCCGCCAAAGCCGCCATCCTGGCCAGCCTCGCCTTCCACACCAGGGTGAAGCTGTCCGATGTGTCCCGCGAGGGCATCACCGGCGTCACCGGCGCCGACATCGCCGCGGCCAAGGAGATGGGCTGCGTGGTCAAGCTGCTGGCCCGCTGCGCGCTGAGCACCGACGGCACCATCGCGGTCGGCGTGCACCCGACGATGGTGCCGGTGTCACACCCGCTGGCCTCGATCCCGGGCGCCTACAACGCGGTCTTCATCGAGTCCCGCCACGCGGGCCGGCTGATGTTCATGGGCCCCGGCGCCGGCGGTTCGCCGACCGCGTCCGCCGTGCTCGGCGACCTGGTGACCGCCGCCCGCAACCGCGTCCGTGGTGCGCGGGGGCCGGCCGAGTCGACCTACTCCGCCCGCGGCATCACGCCACCGGGGGACGTGCAGTCGCGCTACTACGTGTCGATGACCGTCCACGACGAGCCCGGCGTCCTCGCCCAGGTGGCCAGTTGCTTCGCCGACCACGGCGTCTCGCTCCAGGCCGTCCGCCAGGAGAGCGAGGGCGCAGAGGCCCGGCTCGGCGTGATGACCCACCTCGCCACCCAGTCGCAGGTGGACGCCGCCCTCGCCGGACTGAACGGCATGCCGGAGGTCGACGCGGGCATCGCCATCATGCGGGTCGAGGGCGCCTGATGAACCTGGCCTGCCTCGACCTCGAGGGCGTCCTCGTCCCGGAGATCTGGATCCGGGTCGCAGAGACCACCGGCCTGGAGGAGTTGCGCCTCACCACCAGGGACATCGCCGACTACGACGAGCTGATGCGCCACCGCCTGCGCATCCTCGACACCCACGGGATCCGGCTGTCGCAGATCCAGGAGGTGATCGCCGCCATGGGCCCGATGCCGGGCGCAGCCGGTTTCCTCGACTGGCTGCGCGCCCGCTTCCAGGTCGTGATCCTCTCCGACACCTTCTACGAGTTCGCGATGCCGCTGATGGCCCAGCTCGGGTACCCGACGCTGCTGTGCCACCGCCTCCAGGTGCACGACGACCGCATCACCGGCTACACGCTGCGCCAGCCCGACTCCAAACGGGCCGCGGTGCGCGCCTTCCACCACCTGAACTACCGCGTGGTGGCCACCGGCGACTCCTACAACGACGTCGCGATGCTGGCCGAGGCCGACGCCGGCATCCTGTTCCGTCCACCGTCCAACGTGGTCGCCGAGTTCCCCCGGTTCGGGGTCGTGACCGACTACGACGGGCTGCGCGACGCGTTCGCCCACGCTCTCGGCTAGGACTCGCCCGGGAGGCGCCTCGGAGCAGACTTCGTGTTCGCGCGGAGCTCGGTGCTACAGTGGAAATGCGCGTGAGGCGCACCGCCCCTCAGATCGGGCAGGACGGACGCGAAGTAGCCACCGATTCGTCGAGGAATCCCCAGTAGCAGCCAGTTTCTTCTGGTGGCCGCTCGGCATTTCAGATCTGGATGTCATTTTGAACGCTCCTCGTGAGCACTGGGCGCGTCTGCCCGGCACCAGCCCCAGACGGCCCGATCCGAAAGGAAGTCAGTGACCGACACCATCGAGACCGCGACCCAGGACAAGCGCCGTGGTTCCGGGCTGAACGGCATGCTGTTGCCTGAGCTCAAGCAGCTCGGCGCATCGCTGGGCCTGAAGGGAACCGGCGCCATGCGCAAGGGCGACCTGATCGACGCCATCAAGGCCGCGCAGGGCCCGTCCCGGGCGAGCGGCTCCCGCGCCACGCGCGCCGAGGAGCCCGCCACCAGCAGCAACCCGGCCCCCGCCGGCGACGGCGAGCAGGCGCCGCAGCGCACCCGCAGGTCGCGCAGCGAGCGCGCGGCGGCGTCCGACGCCCCGGCCGCCGAGGCCCCCCGAAACGAATCGGCGGACTCCCAGCCCGCGCTGCCCGCCGGCGACGACGTCGCCTCCCGTCTCGAGGCGCTCAAGGCCGAGGGCGGGGGAGGGCGCAGCTCCCGCCGACGCGGCGGCAACCCCGAGGAGGGCCAGCCCGCCACCGAGAACCGGCAGTCCGAGCCGCAGCGCCAGCCGCAGCAACAGCAGCCGCGCAACAACAACAGCAACAACAACAACGACGACGACGAGTTCGGCGGCGGACGCCGCAGCCGTCGTCGCCGCAACCGCGACCGCCAGAACCGCCGTCCGAACGGACGCAGCTCGGGCGGCATGGGGTTCGAGCGCATGGAGGCCGAGCCCGTCCTCAACGACGACGACGTCGTGCTGGAGATCTCCGGCATCCTCGACGTCCTCGACAACTACGCGTTCGTCCGCACCTCCGGCTACCTGCCCGGGCCGAACGACGCCTACGTCTCGCTCTCCATGGTGAAGAAGTGGGGCCTGCGCAAGGGCGACATCGTCACCGGCGCGATCAAGGCGCCCAAGGAGGGTGAGCGCCGCGAGAAGTTCAACCCGCTGGTGCGCATCGACACCATCAACGCCGACTCCCCGGAGAAGGCGAAGGACCGTCCCGAGTTCCAGAAGCTGACCCCGCTGTACCCGCAGGAGCGCTTCCGCCTGGAGACGACCCCGCTGAACATGACCGGCCGAATCATCGACCTGGTCTCGCCGGTCGGCAAGGGCCAGCGTGGCCTGATCGTCTCCCCGCCCAAGGCGGGCAAGACGCTGGTCATGCAGGCGATCGCCAACGCGATCACGGCCAACAACCCCGAGGTGCACCTGATGGTGGTGCTGGTCGACGAACGTCCCGAGGAGGTCACCGACTTCCAGCGGACGACCAGCGGCGAGGTCATCGCGTCCACGTTCGACCGTCCGGCCGACGACCACACCACGATCGCCGAGCTGGCCATCGAGCGGGCCAAGCGCCTGGTCGAGCTCGGCCGCGACGTGGTCGTGCTGCTCGACGGCATCACCCGCCTGGGGCGGGCCTACAACCTGGCCGCGCCCGCGTCCGGACGCATCCTGTCCGGCGGTGTCGACTCCGCGGCCCTCTACCCGCCGAAGAAATTCTTCGGTGCCGCCCGCAACATCGAGAACGGCGGCTCCCTGACCATCCTCGCGACCGCGCTCATCGAGACCGGTTCGAAGATGGACGAGGTGATCTTCGAGGAGTTCAAGGGCACCGGCAACATGGAGCTCCGCCTGCGCCGCGACCTCGCGGACAAGCGCATCTTCCCGGCCATCGACCCGGTCGCGTCCGGCACCCGTCGCGAGGAGCTGCTGCTCGGCCGCGACGAGCTGGCGATCATCTGGAAGCTGCGCCGCGTGCTCAGCGCCCAGGAGCCGCAGGCCGGCCTGGAGATGCTGCTCAACCGCATGCGCAAGACGCAGAGCAACCGCGAGTTCCTGATGGTGATCTCCAAGACCACCCCGAACCCGGAGTAACCGGGGCGGGGGAGGGTCAGAAGATCCAGCTGCTGACCGGGGCGACCGGCCAGCCGAACGCGGTCGCGGCCGGTGCCCGGACGCAGTTCGCTGACCTGCCCGGCGGCGGCCAGTTCGGCCAGCGACACCCCGCCCAGGTAGGCGCTGCCGAGCTCGCGGACGTCCAGGGCCAGGTCGGCCGGCGCGTCCGTGCGCTCGACGGACGCGGTCGCGAACGCGTCCGCCACCAGGCGCCAGCGACCGGCGTTGTCCGGCAGCATCGTGTCGGTCACCTCGAGCACCACGTCCACCGGGGCCTGGTACTGGCGCCCGGCCAGTGCTGCCGGCAGGTCGATGACGCGCAGCCACGTGTTGTCCTGCCAGGTCCCGCGCGCGGCCCGGACGTCGACCAGCAGGCTCAGCAGCGGGTCGTCCACGGCGAGCGTGCCGGCGGTGATCTCCACGGTCAGGTCGAGGTCGAGCAGCCGCGTCCACAGCGCGTGCCGGGCCGCGGCGTCGTGGGCGACCAGTTCGCCGACCCGCACCGAACCCTCCGGGCCGGTGACCCCCCACTTGCCCAGGCGGCGGAACAGCGCGTAGCCGACCGGCTCACCGTCCCGCTCGGCGACCATGATGCGCCCCGCCTCGTGGCCCGCCCGGAACAGCGGCGCGTCGTCGAACCACATCGCGGTGAGCTCCGGGGTCTCCCGGGTGACCCAGCCGGGACGGTCCACCGCGGCGTGCAGCCGCCCGACGAGTTCGGCGTGGCGTTCGGCCGTCCGGGCCTCGACGCGGATCCGGACCTCGTCCGACCCGGCCACGGGCCGGAGTTCGGCCCGGCGCGCGAGGGTGAGGGAGAGCTGGCGGGCGCTCAGCCCGTAGCCGAACCGCCCGTAGATCGCCGGCTCCGCGGCGAACAGCATGGACACCGGCTCTCGGCGCTCACGGCAGTGCGCGAAGTGGCTCTCGATCATCGAGCGCAGGATGCCGCGGCGCCGGAACTCCGGGTGCACCCCCACCCAGGTGAGGCCCGCGACCGGCAGCCGGCCGCCCGGCACGGGGCAGGTCGAGAACGGGTAGGACGCGCGCATGCCCACCAGGCGTTCGGGGTGCCCGGTCTCGATGACGCCGTGGGCGCGGTCCCAGGAGAGGGGGCTCGGCACCTTCAGCAGGTCCTCGAGCGACTCACTGGCCGGGAAGGCCCACAGGTCCAGTTCGAGCACGTCGGCCAGCCGGTCGGGGGAGAGGGCCACCTCTTCGAGGCCATCGGGGATCGTCGCCATGCGGCCCACTCTGCCTGTACGGGTGCGCCGAGGGCCAGCCGGGGTCGGGGCGCGCGACGACGGGAATGTTCCGGGCGCCTCCGTGGTTTGGAGACCAGCGGCCTTTCCGGCACAATGGGAGGTCGGTTCCGGTTCACGCTCCGGGGGTCATCCGCCCCCACGTCCGATCACGAGCGACCCGGGCCAGACGAATCAGGAGAAACCATGAAGCAGGGCATTCACCCCGAGTACGTGGACACCCAGGTCACCTGTACCTGCGGGAACACGTTCACCACCCGCAGCACCGCCAAGAGCGGCGTCATGCACGCCGAGGTCTGCGCGGCCTGCCACCCGTTCTACACGGGCAAGCAGAAGATCCTCGACACCGGCGGCCGGGTCGCCCGCTTCGAGAAGCGCTACGCGAAGCAGGCCGACGCCAAGAAGAAGTAGCTTCGTCGACGCCGGGTACCAGGGAAACCTGGTGCCCGGCGTTTGCCGTCCGGGGCTCCGCGCCCCGTCCACACACGTCGAGGGAGGACCAGCCATGTACGAGGCCGCCGATGGCCTGCGCGAGGAGTTCGCCCAGCTGGAGGCCCAGCTGTCCGACCCGGCGATCCACTCCGACCTGGCCGCCTCCCGCCGGGTGGGACGCCGCTACGCCGAGCTCACCCCGATCGTGAAGAGCCTCAACGCCCACGAGCAGTTGACCGCCGACCTGGCCGCGGCCAGGGAGCTGGCCGACGAGGACCCGTCCTTCGCCGAGGAGGCGGACGGCATCGCCGTCCAGCTCGCCGAGGTGGAGGACCGGCTGGCCAGACTGCTCGCCCCGCGCGACCCCAACGACTCCGCGGACGCCCTGATCGAGATCAAGTCCGGCGAGGGCGGGGAGGAGTCCGCGCTGTTCGCCGGCGACCTGTTCCGGATGTATTCCCGCTATGCCGAGACCCGCGGCTGGAAGGTCGAGGTCCTCGATTCGCAGGAGACCGACCTGGGCGGCTACAAGTCGATCACGCTGGCCGTGAAGGCCACCGGCAGCCCCGATCCGGAGAACGCGCCCTACGGCGTGCTGAAGTTCGAGGGCGGCGTGCACCGCGTCCAGCGGGTGCCGGTCACCGAGACCCAGGGACGCGTGCACACGTCCGCGGCCGGCGTCCTGGTGATGCCCGACGTCGAGGCCACCGAGGTCGAGATCTCCGAGGGCGACCTGCGCATCGACGTCTACCGGTCGTCCGGTCCGGGCGGCCAGGGCGTGAACACCACCGACTCCGCGGTGCGCATCACCCACCTGCCCAGCGGCATCGTGGTGTCGTGCCAGAACGAGCGTTCGCAGCTGCAGAACAAGGAGTCGGCGATGCGCATGCTTCGCTCCCGCCTGGTGGCCCGCGCCGAGGAGGAGGCGGCCAGCGCCGCGTCCGCCGCTCGCCGTTCGCAGGTGCGCACCGTCGACCGCTCCGAGCGCATCCGCACCTACAACTTCGGCGAGAACCGGATCGCCGACCACCGCATCGGTTTCAAGGCCTACAACCTCGACCAGGTGCTGGCCGGCGACCTGTCCGCCGTGATCACGGCGTTGCAGGCCGCCGACCTGGCCCAGCGCCTGGGCAGCGTCGGCTGATGCCGAGCGTCTCCACCCTGCTCGCGGACGGCACCCGCCGGCTGGGTTCGGCGGCCGAGGCCCGCACCCTGCTCGCCCACAGCGTGGGCGTCGAGGTGTCGCGGCTGGCCCTGTTCGGCGAGGTGCCGGCCGAGGTGGCGGACGGTTACGGCGCGCTGGTCGAGCGGCGGGCGTCCGGCGAACCTGTGCAGTACCTGACCGGACGCGCCTGGTTCCGGACGGTCGGCCTGGACGTGGCGCCGGGGGTGTTCATCCCGCGTCCGGAGACCGAGGTGATGACCGGCTGGGCGATCGACCGGCTCCGTGAACTCGACGGCGAACCGGTGGTGGTCGAGCTGTGCGCAGGCAGCGGCGCGATCTCGGCGGCGATCGCCGCCGAGCGTCCGGGGTGTCGGCAGTACGCGGTCGAGCTGGGGGCGGACGCGGCCCGCGCGGCCGAGCGCAACCTGGCCGGCACCGGGGTGGCGCTGGTCGAGGGCGACATGGCCGACGCGTTCACCGAACTCGACGGCACCGTCGACCTGGTGATCGCCAACCCGCCCTACATCCCGCTCGCGGCCTGGGAGGGCGTGGCGCTCGACGTCCGCACCCACGAACCGGAGCTGGCGCTGTTCTCCGGCTTCGACGGGCTGGACGCGCTGAAGGTGGTGGCCCGGGTCGCCGCGCGACTGCTGCGTCCGGGCGGTTCGGTGTGCGCCGAGCACGCCGAGGTGCAGTCGCAGGAGGTGGTGGACCTGTTCGCCCGCACGGGCGCCTTCACCCAGGTGCGCGACAACGTCGACTACAACGACCGGCCCCGGTACGTGACCGCTGTCCGGGCCGCGAAACTGGCAGGATGAGGGACATGGCCAAGGTGTTTGACATCAGCGTCGATCCGGAGGCCGCGATCGACGCTGCCGCCGCTGCCGTGGCGGACGGGCGGTGCATCGTGCTGCCGACCGACACGGTCTACGGCATCGGCGCGGACGCCACCAGCGCGCTGGCCGTCCAGAGCCTGCTGGACGCCAAGCGCCGCGGCCGGGACATGCCGCCGCCGGTGATGATCGCGGAGGTCGCGATGCTGCGGGCGCTCACCGACGAGGTCAGCGCGGACATGCTCGCGCTGGCGGACGCCTTCTGGCCGGGCGCTCTCACCGTGGTGGTCACCGCCCACCCGCACCTGCGGATGGACCTGGGCGACCGCGGCGAGACCATCGCCGTTCGCGTGCCCGACCACGACTTCACCCGTGACCTGCTCCGAGCCACCGGACCGCTCGCGGTGAGCTCGGCGAACGTGTCCGGCCAGCCGGCCGCGCGGACGGCCGCCGAGGCGAAGGAGCAGCTCGGCAAGCGGGTCAAGGTCTACCTCGACGGCGGTCCGGCGAGCGACGGCGTGCCGTCCACGATCGTCGACCTGACCAGTGCGACGCCGCGGGTGCTGCGCGAGGGCCGGATCAGCCGTGAAGAGCTGCTCGCGGTGCTGCCGAACCTCGCGCCGGCGCCCGAACCCGAGACTGACGCACCTGCTGAGCCGACCGAGTCCGCCGAAGCCGCCGAGCCCACGGACTCCGCCGAACCCACCCAGACCACCGAACCCGGCGAGGGCTGAGCATGCGCGAGTACCTGCTGGTGCTGCTGGTCGCGGCGGGGGTGACCTACCTGCTGAGCGGGTTGGCCCGCCGGCTGGCGTTCCGGTACAACGCGGTGGCGATGGTGCGTGACCGCGACGTCCACACCAAGCCCGTGCCGTACTTCGGCGGGATCTCGATGTGGTTCGGGCTGGCGGCGGCGATGCTGGTCGCGGCGCAACTACCGTGGCTGGGCAGCTTTCCGCTGGTCACGCACGACGCGGCAGCCGTCCTGTTCGCCGGCGGCCTGATCTGCGCGGTCGGCGTGATGGACGACATGGTCGAGTTGAACGCCCTGGCCAAGATCGCGGGCCAGCTGCTCGCGGCCGGGGTGGTCGTGCTCAACGGCGTGAAGGTCTACTGGATCCCGCTGCCCGACCGCATCTTCTCGCTCGACGACGGCACCTCGATCGCGCTCACCGTGGTGTTCATCTTCGTCGCGGTCAACGCGATCAACCTGATCGACGGGCTGGACGGCCTGGCCGCCGGCGTGGTTGCGATCGGCGCCGGTGCCTTCTTCACCTACGCCTACCTGTTGGCCTGGGACCAGGAGCTGGTGCGGGCGACCACGTCCAGCCTGATCACGGTCACGACGCTGGGCGTCTGCCTCGGCTTCCTGCCCTACAACGTGCACCGCGCCCGGATGTTCATGGGCGACTCCGGGGCGATGCTGCTGGGCTTCCTGCTGGCCACGTCCACGATCAGCCTCACCGGGCAGCTCGACCCGTCCCAGCTCAGCAACTTCGGCGCGAACGCGTTCGCCGCGTACCTGCCGCTGCTGCTGCCGCTGGCGGTGATGGCGCTGCCGTTCCTCGACCTGGTGCTGGCCTACGTCCGGCGCACGCTGGCCGGCAAGCTGTGGTACCAGGCCGACAAGCAGCACCTGCACCACCGGATGCTCAGCCTCGGCCACAGCCACGGCCGCGCGGTGGCCCTGCTCTGGCTGTGGTCGGCGCTGGTCGCGTTCGGCGTCGTGCTGGTGGGGCTGCTGCCCAACCCGATCACGGTCGCCGTGCTCCTGTGCGGCGTGCTGCTGGCCGCCCTGCTGACCTGGGGCGGTCGTGCCCGCCGGACGGCCGATGGCTGAACCGTCCCGCCGTCCGGCCCCCAGCCCGAACGTGGCGCGGGCGCGACACCTGCTCGCGGCGGGCGCCGCCGGCGGCCACACCGCGCTCGGCCTGTGCGTGGTCGCCTTCGGCATCACCGGCGGGACGGCCGGTGCCATCTCCGCCGCGCTGGCCGGCATCCTCGCCATCGCATTCTTCACCATCGGCCAGGCCGTGCAGGTGCTGGTGGCCGACGCCGACCCGCGCACGGTGCTGACGGCCGCGGTCGCGTCCTACATCCTGCGGGTGGTCGGCCTGGGCGCCCTGCTGGCGCTCGCGCTGGCCAACGCCGAGCGGCTGACCGCGATGAACCCGACCGCCGTCGCGGTCTCGACGATCGCGGTCGTGCTGGGCTGGCTGGGGGTCGAGATCTGGGCGTTCTCGAAGCTGCGGCTGCCGGTCTTCGACGAAACCGAGAAGACCTCGGACCCGACCGCGGACTGAGGGTGAAAACACCGTGTCCCGGCTGATAAGGTCCCTAGGACCATGGGTGAGCAGAGCGGGATGGACACCGGTCTTCGCGTTCTCAGCATTCTGATCGCCGGGCTGGTCTTCTACGGAGGCCTGGGCTGGTTGTTGGACCGCTGGATGCAGACATCCTGGTGCTTGCCAGTGGGGATCATCGTCGGCACCGCTGCCGGGGTCTACATGGTGATCGCACGTTATGGACGGTCCTCGTGATCGACAGACAGGAGAGTGAATGTCCGGCCTGGTCGGTCTGCTGATCCCGCTGGAGTGGGCGGTCTGCCTCGGCGAGGCGGCGGGGGAGCACGGCGCCGAAGAGGCGTCGTCGACGGGCTTCCCGCCCGGCGTGAGCAGCTTCTGCTCGCGCGCGCTCCTGCCCGGGGTGCTGCCCGAGTGGGTGAACAACCACCTCTTCCAGGCCGTGCTCGGTGCCGCCGTCGTGATCGGCTTCTGGCTGTGGATGGCGCGTGGCCAGAAGGTCGTGCCCGGCCGCAAGCAGTTCGTGGGGGAGTACCTCTACAACGTGCTGCGCAACACCATCGCCCGCGACATCCTGGGCCACGACTACCGCGCGTTCCTGCCCTACCTGGTGGCGCTGTTCAGCTTCATCCTGGTGAACAACCTGTTCGGCCAGTTCTTCCTGTTCATGTTCCCGACCTTCTCCAAGATCGGGTACGCCTACGGCCTCGCCCTGCTGTCGTGGATCCTCTACAACGCCGCGGGCATCTGGAAGTCGGGCTTCTTCGGCTACCTGAAGAAGAGCACCCTGCCGGCCGGCGTCCCGAAGGCGCTGTGGATCCTGATCATCCCGCTGGAGTTCCTCTCGAACTTCATCGTCCGACCGATCACGCTGGCCCTGCGACTCTTCGCCAACCTGTTCGCCGGCCACCTGGTGGTGCTGGTGTTCGTGGTCGGCGGCACCCTGCTGCTGGAGAGCGGCCAGGCCTTCTACATGGCCGCCGGCGGCGTCTCCCTGATCTTCAGCTTCGCCATCTTCGGCCTGGAGATCTTCGTCGGCGTCCTGCAGGCCTACATCTTCACCGTCCTCACCGCCCAATACGTGTCCTCGGCCCTGGCCGACGAACACTGACCACGCTGTAAACCCGAAAGGAAAGAGCACATGCTCCCTCTGGAAATCGCCGGCTCCATGAACATGCTCGGCTACGGCCTGGCGACGCTCGGCCCCGGCCTCGGCGTCGCCTGGATCTTCTCCTCGGTGATCAACGGCACCGCGCGGCAGCCTGAGGCCCGTGGCGCCATGATGGGCACCGCGTGGATCGGCTTCGCCGTGGTCGAGGCGCTGGCGATCATCGGTATCGCCCTCGCCTTCGTCATTCAGTGAATCCTGCCGGCATGTTGCCGCTGGAAGGTGGGCTGGACCTCGGGCCGCTGCTGCCCGAGCACCTGTCCGAGATGATCGCCGGCATCGTCCTTTTCCTGCTGATCTGGTGGGTCGTGGCGAAGAAGGTCGTCCCGGTCTTCGAGGCGACCTATGCGGAGCGGACGGCCGAGATCGCCGGTGGTATCGAGAAGGCCGAGGCCGCGCAGAAAGAGGCGGCCGCAGCCCTCGCCGAGTACCAGGCCCAACTGGCCACCGCTCGTGCCGAGGCCGGACGCATCCGCGAGGACGCCCGCGCCCAGGCCGTGACGCTGGCCGCGGAGATCCGCGAGCAGGCGCAGGCCGACTCGGCACGGATGGTCGCGGCGGCCAAGGCCCAGATCGAGGCCGAGCGCAACCAGGTGATCAACCAGCTGCGCGGTGAGGTCGGTGGCCTGGCCACCCAGCTCGCCGGACGCATCGTCGGGGAGTCGCTGGAGGACGACGAGCGCGCCCGTCGCAGCGTCGACCGCTTCATCGCCGAGCTGGAGTCCCAGCCGCAGGAGGCAGGATGAGCGCGGCCGCCGAGGCCCGGCAGTCCGAGCTCGACCGGGTGCTCGACGCCCAGACGGCGAGCCCGGAACTCGCGGCGGAGCTCTTCGCCGTCGCCGACCTGCTCGGTGGCCAGGCGCAGCTGCGCAACGCGATCGCCGACCTGACGGTGGACGACGACCGGCGCGCCGGACTGGCGAACGCGGTGTTCTCCGCGCGCGTCAGCGCACCCACCGCGACGGTGGTCGCCGCGGCGGCCGGACTGCGCTGGAACAGCCCCGCTGCGCTGGTGGCGGCCATCGACCGTCAGGGCGTCCGGGCACTGCTCGGGCACGCGCTCGCCGCGGGCACGCTGGACACGGTGGAGGAGGAGCTGTTCCGGTTCACCCGCACCGTGGTGGCCGACCACCCGCTGCGCAGTGCGCTGGACGATCGCACGGCCCCGGTGGCGCTGCGCCAGCAGCTCGTCGGCGACCTGCTCGACGGGCGTGCCGACGCCGACACCGCCGCCCTCGCGCGGCGTGCCGTGGCCCGCGCCACGGTCTCGTTCGAGAACACGGTCGAGGACTACCTGGCACTGGCGGCCGACGTCCGGTCCCGGGCGATCGCGACCGTGACGGTCGCTCGTCCGCTCGACGCGGAGCAGGGCGCCCGGCTCCTGGCTGCGCTGGAGCGCCAGCTCGGCCGCAGCGTGAACCTCCAGGTGATCGTCGACCCCTCGGTGATCGGCGGCGCCCGGGTGCAGGTGGGCGACGAAGTGATCGAGGGCACGGTGGCCGGCCGGCTGGCCGCAGCCGAGAAACAACTGACCCAGTAGAGAATCGAAAGCAGAAGGTGCACAAATGGCGGAACTGACCATCAGCCCCGAAGAGATCCGGGACGCGCTGGAGTCGTTCGTGTCCAACTTCGACCCGGCGACCGCTACCCGGGACGAGGTGGGCACCGTGGCGACCTCCGGTGACGGCATCGCCCGGGTCGAGGGCCTGCCGTCCGCGATGGCCAACGAGCTGCTGGAGTTCGCCAACGGCACCCGCGGCATCGCCTTGAACCTCGACGTGCGCGAGATCGGCGTGGTCGTGCTGGGCGACTCCGAGGGCATCGAGGAGGGCTCGATCGTCAAGCGCACCGGCGAGGTGCTGAGCGTCCCGGTGGGCGACGGCTACCTCGGCCGCGTCGTGGACGCGATGGGCAACCCGATCGACGGTCTCGGCGAGATCACCGACGTGCCCGAGCTGCGCGCACTCGAACTCCAGGCGGCCGGCGTCATGGACCGCCAGAGCGTGAACGAGCCGCTCCAGACCGGCATCAAGGCCATCGACTCGATGACCCCGATCGGACGCGGCCAGCGCCAGCTGATCATCGGCGACCGCAAGACCGGCAAGACCGCGATCGCCGTCGACACGATCATCAACCAGAAGGCCGCCTGGGCCACCGGTGACCCGAAGAAGCAGGTGCGCTGCATCTACGTCGCCATCGGCCAGAAGGGCTCCACGATCGCCGCGCTCCGCACGGTGCTGGAGGAGTCCGGGGCGCTGGAGTACACCACGATCGTGCACGCGCCGGCGTCCGACCCGGCCGGCTACAAGTACATCGCCCCCTACACCGGCTCGGCCATCGGCCAGCACTGGATGTACCAGGGCAAGCACGTGCTGATCGTCTTCGACGACCTCACCAAGCAGGCCGAGGCCTACCGCTCGATGTCGCTGCTGCTGCGCCGCCCGCCGGGCCGCGAGGCCTACCCCGGCGACGTGTTCTACCTGCACAGCCGCCTGCTGGAGCGCTGCGCGAAGCTGTCCGACGAGCTCGGCGGGGGATCGATGACCGGCCTGCCGATCATCGAGACCAAGGCCAACGACGTGTCGGCGTACATCCCGACCAATGTGATCTCGATCACCGACGGCCAGATCTTCCTGCAGTCCGACCTCTTCAACGCGAACCAGCGTCCGGCCATCGACGTGGGCATCTCGGTGTCCCGCGTCGGCGGCGCCGCTCAGGTGAAGGCGATGAAGAACGTGGCCGGCACGCTCAAGATCGGCCTGGCCCAGTACCGCGACATGGAGGCGTTCGCGATGTTCGCGTCCGACCTGGACGCCGCGTCCCGGCGCCAGCTCGACCGTGGTGCGCGTCTGGTCGAGCTGCTGCGCCAGCCGCAGTACAGCCCCTACCCGGTGGCCGAACAGGTCATCAGCGTCTGGGGCGGCACGACCGGCAAGTTCGACGACGTCCCGGTGAACGAGGTGCTGTACTTCGAGCGCGAGTTCCTTGACTACCTGCGCCACAACACCAAGGTGCTGGACACGATCGCCGAGACCGGCCAGTTCACCAAGGACACCGAGCAGGCCGTTGTCGAGGCCCTGGCGAAGTTCCGCGAGCAGTACGTCAGCACCGACGGCAAGGCCCTCGTCGAGGGCGATCAGGTCGCTGAGGCGATCGCGGAAGAGGACCTCGACCACGAGCAGATCGTGGTGCAGAAGAAGCGGAGCTGATCTCGATGCCAGCCAGCCTGCGGGAGCTGCGACAGCGCCGGAAGTCGGTGACCGCGACCAAGAAGATCACCCGGGCGATGGAGCTCATCGCCTCGTCGCGGATCATCAAGGCGCAGCAGGTCGCGGCCCGGGCGCTGCCGTTCACCCGGGAGCTGAACCGGGCGGTGTCGGCGGTGGCCAACAAGTCGCACCTGCACCACCCGCTGACGCAGGACTCCGACAACCCCAAGCGCATCGCGATCCTGTTCATCACCTCCGACCGGGGCATGAACGGTGCGTACTCCTCCAACGTGATCAAGACCGTAGCTTCGTTCCGGCAGCGGGCCGAGAGCGAGGGCAAGGAGCTGCTGCGCTACGTGGTGGGGCGCAAGGGCATCGGGTACCTGAAGTACCGCAACCTGCCGATCGCCGAATCCTGGGAGGGCTTCTCCGACTCCCCAACCTACGACCGGGCGGTGGAGATCTCCGACCGGCTGCTCCAGGACTTCCTGACCCCGACCGAAGAGGGCGGCGTCGACGAGATCTGGGCGGTCTACACCCGGATGGAGTCGATGCTCACCCAGACCCCCCGCGTCCGCCGGCTGCTTCCCCTGGAGGTCGTCGAGGGTGTGCAGGAGGCCGACCCGGAGCACGCCGAGGCGCTGTACCTGTTCGAGCCCGACCCCGAGACGGTGCTGGACGCGCTGCTCCCGCTGTACGTGCGCAGCCGCGTGTGGTTCTACCTGTTGCAGTCGGCCGCGTCGCAGCTGGCCAGCCAGCAGCGGGCGATGAAGTCGGCCACCGACAACGCCCAACAACTGATCGAACGGCTCACCCGGGAGGCCAACCAGGCCCGGCAGGCCGAGATCACCCAGGAAATCAGCGAGATCGTCGGTGGCGCCAGCGCGCTGGCCGACCTGACCGAAAACGACTAGGCAGCAGAAGGCAGACAAGCGATGACCGTGACTACGCAGACCCCGACCGATACGGACGCCGGCGCCGCGACCGGCCGGGTGGCCCGGGTGATCGGCCCGGTGGTGGACGTGGAGTTCCCCGCCGACCAGTTGCCCGACATCAACAACAAGCTGCTGATCGAGATCGACTCCGGCGAGGAGACCCGCACGATCGCGGCCGAGGTGGCGCTGCACGTGGGCGACAACATCGTCCGCGCGATCTCGCTGAAGCCGACCGACGGCATGCGCCGCGGGGCGAAGGTGTTCGACACCGGCGCGCCGATCAGCGTCCCGGTGGGCGACGTCACCAAGGGCCGGGTCTGGAACGTCACCGGCGAGTGCTTGAACGAGGACAACGCGTCCATCGAGGTGGCCGAGCGGTGGCCGATCCACCGGCAGGCGCCGAAGTTCGACACCCTCGAGCCGAAGACCCAGATGCTGGAGACCGGCATCAAGGTGCTCGACCTGCTCACCCCCTACGTCCAGGGCGGCAAGATCGGCCTGTTCGGCGGCGCCGGTGTGGGCAAGACGGTGCTGATCCAGGAGATGATCTACCGCATCGCCCACAACTTCGGTGGCACCTCGGTGTTCGCCGGCGTGGGGGAGCGCACCCGTGAGGGCAACGACCTGATCGCGGAGATGATCGAGGCCGG